>ERZ827458.17-NODE-17-length-327439-cov-7.498760_pt1 | contig 327439 bp, 302 predicted proteins | sample MGYA00519706_ERZ827458 | MGnify/ENA primary metagenome ERZ827458 (study PRJEB31778, sample SAMEA3449309) | human gut metagenome | biome: human gut; feature: human-associated habitat; material: faeces | place: United Kingdom | collected 2010/2012 ... | reverse complement strand
CAGTTGGTAGAGCAGAGGACTGAAAATCCTCGTGTCTCTGGTTCGATTCCGGAACCAGGCACTCTGTTCGTAGTAGTAAGCGAATAGATGCCCGATAAAAAGGGAATATTAATTTTAAATGGGATACTAGCTCAGTTGGTAGAGCACTTGACTTTTAATCAAGTTGTCGGGGGTTCGACTCCCCCGTGTCTCATTCCTAAAAAGAAGCGGAAATCATTGAAAAATCAGTGGTTTCCGCTATTTTTGCGTTTGAGAAAAGTAAGTAGTTTTATGCGAAAATAGATGTCCGCATCGTGTCCGCGGGGGCTTTTTCTGATGGCAATGTCCGTAAAGTGTCCGCAAAATCACATGATTAAAATGTCATTATAATTAATTATGGCATACGGAAAAGTGTTTTGTCATTTTCATCTGATCGAATTCAGATGGATGCTGGAACAGATCAATCAGCATTCCTGCGATGCCTTCGGTATATAAGTGGCATACCTCGTTTATGGAGCCGTTTATCGTGTTGCTTGGTCTGGGAGTTACCATTTTGATCAATGCCGGATCAAATCTTATGTTTGAAGAAATTTCATTTGTGACGAATGCGGCGGGAAATATATTGCAGCTTGTAAACGGAGTGTCCACACTTGCTTCTGGAAGCAAAGATCTGCTTTCGGGAACAGGAGAACTGAAATCGGAAACTGCCGACTTATACGATGGTATTGTAGAATTATGCGATGGAAGTGTGGAATTGAATGACGGGACACAGGAATTTGAAGATAAAACAGGTAACATGGATGAACAGGTGCAGGAGGAAATCGACAGCATCATGGATTCCATCGGCGGAGAAGACAAAGAGGTAGTTTCCTTTGTGTCGGATAAAAATGTCAATACGACTTCCGTGCAGTTCGTGATAAAGACATCAGAGATTAAAAAAGCGAATCCGGAACCGGTTTCCGAAAAGGAGGGGGAAAAAACCGGATTTACCGAAAAATTAGCAAACTTATTTGGAAAATAACAGAAAAAAGATAGTGCTTACTTAAAATTCCTATGCTAGAATAAACTTGTATGGGTAAAAGTACAAGCAGATGAGGCAGGAGGAATGAAAATGGAGCAGAGGATAAACACAGAAATAGCAAGAAATAACCGCGTAGGCATGCTCGCCCACGCAACAGATGCGGCAGTCATGGTGATCTACAGCATCATACAGACGTATGCCGGATTACACAGCGGACTGTATGCGGTACTTATGGTGATACTTGGAATAGGACCGGTCGTAGCGGAGTATGTCTGCTGGAAGAAAGATCCAGCGACTCCGGCGATCCGGCATTTCCTGGCGATCGGTTTTGCGCTGTTTTACAGTGTTGCGCTTTTTACATCGACCAACAACATTGTATTCGTTTTTGTAATTCCGATGATCCTCGTTATCTCTATTTATAATGATACAAAATATTCACTGATGATCAACACCGGAACAGTGATCGAAAGTTTACTGGTAGCTGTGATCGGTTCCCAGACCGGAAAATTTGGTTACGCAGGTGCGGATTCCGCAGTGATCCAGGTTGTGATCATGGTTCTGGTCGGTCTGTATTCGTTCCTGTCCGCGCAGGTGTTAGAGCGGAACAACCGGGAAAAAATGCAGAACATTGATGAGTCAAGAAAAGAGACAGAGCTTCTGCTTTCCGATATCTCCTCACTTTCCAGAGAACTGGCAGCCGGAATCGAAGACATGGATACCGATCTTGACCGTTTAAACACAACCTTTGCAAAGACAAAAGGCGCAATGGAACAGGTTACCGCAGGCGCGGATGATACGGCGAACGCCGTACAGAAACAGCTGTCACAGACGGAGGCGATCCAGAGTAAGGTAGAACTCGTAAATGACGCGTCAAACCGTATTGCGGAGAATATGGAACAGACCCTTCAAACATTGGAGGGTGGTAACAAAGATGTCAGGGCGCTGGTTGAAATGGTAGACGCTTCAGTTCAAAACGGAGCGGATGTTGCGGAAAAACTGGGTACGCTGGACAAATATATGGAAGAAATGCATTCTATCGTGGAACTGATCGGCGGGATCACATCCCAGACAAGTCTGCTTGCGCTTAACGCGAGCATTGAGGCGGCAAGGGCAGGCGAGGCAGGAAAAGGTTTTGCAGTTGTAGCGACAGAGATTTCCGGCATGGCGACGCAGACGAAGGAAGCAACGGTCAATATTACAGAACTTATCCAGAATGTTTCTTCCGCGATCAGTGAAGTGGTAGGTGTGATCCGTCAGATGATCGCCGGGATCAATGAAGAAAAACAGGGAGCTTCCAACACGGCGGACAGTTTTCTTGCGATCGAGAAAAATACCTTTGCGATTCAGGAACATGTAAAGAAACTTGCAGCGGAGATCAACGAACTGAAAGAGGCAAACAGCGTGATCGTGGCGTCCATTCAGACGATATCCGCAGTTTCCGAAGAAGTCAGCGCGCATGCAAGTGAAACGATGGAAGCGGACGAGGAAAACAGCACCAGACTGAATGATATGAAAGATACGATGCAGGGGCTTTTAAATAAGATCGAAGAGAGACGTAACAGATAATGGGCTGGATGATATGCGCGGCTCTGTGCGCGTATTTTATCAAGGGACTCTGCGGATTTGCGAATACCCTGGTGTTTACGACCATTTTAAGCTTTGGCTATGACAACGTAAATATTTCTCCGGTGGAACTGATACTGGGGTATCCGACGAACCTGATGCTGATCCGGAAAGAAAGAGCCTCATTGAAGACAAAGATCTGGCTGCCGCTGACTGCGATCGTGCTGGTCGGAGACATTCCGGGGATATTACTGCTAAAAAACGTGGATGTGCGCGCAGTTAAGATCGCGTTTGGATTTATCATCATTGCGCTTGCGCTGGAGATGTTTTTCCGGGAGAACGGCGGGAAGATGGGCAGGCAGTCCGGTCTGGCACTCGGAGCGATCGGGATCATTTCCGGTGTGCTCTGCGGACTGTACGGCGTCGGGGCGCTGCTTGCAGCGTATATGAGCAGAGTGACGGATTCCAGTCAGGAATTTAAGGCCAACATCTGCATGGTATTTTGCATTGAAAATACATTTCGCATTATCTTGTATACAATTCTTGGAATCATCACCCCGGGAACGGTCAGACAGGCCGTGGTTTTGGTGCCGGTCATGCTTGTCGGAATGTTCGCAGGGATGAAAAGCGGCAGTTTTTTAAACGAAAAAACAGTCAAAAAGCTGGTCATAGTCATGCTGCTATTGTCGGGAGCGGCACTTGTCATAACCAATTTCAGTTAAAAGTCTTTCCGTAGGCGAGCATCTCATAGTGTCCGTTTTCCAGACGGAAAATGCAGGCGCTGCAGTTTAAAAGGTGTCCGTCTGACCAGAAATCTTTGATCCCGTGCTGCATGATATGGCACAAAAGCGCTTTGTTTAAAGCGGCGTGTGCAACGATCATGACGCGGGAAAAGTCTTTTTCTCTCGGTTCAATCTCATTTTTTAAGAAATCAGAAGCCCGCGCGCAGATATGTTCCAAACTCTCTCCACCGTCCGGCGCAGTGTAAAGTTCCGGCCGGTCAAAGAAATAATGGAACGGGGAAGTCGGATCCTCTGTGAGTGCAGGAAGTGGCTCGCCTTCGGAGATACCAAAACTGATCTCCTGTAACCGGTCATCCCGGATGATCTGGATATTACGGTGTCCACGGATCAGGTTCGCGGTCTCGTAAGCGCGGATCAAAGGAGAGGAATAGATCACGTCAAAAGGAGTCTGTTCCAAGGCTTCTCCGGTTTTTCCGGCAAGTGCGCGGCCGTTTTCATTTAAAGGGACATCGGAGCGTCCCTGGATGCGGTGCTCATGGTTCCAGTAAGTTTCTCCGTGTCGAATGATATATAATTCCATAAAAATCCTCCTGTCCAAGTCGATGTCTTTTGCCGCCATTGTAGCACAGGAGCGGGAGAAAATAAAGAAGGGAACTCACTGCGCGAGCAGTTTCTGATACTGTTTTGGCGAGACATACATCTGTTCTTTGAAAAGCTTGATGAAATAGCTGGTGGTACAAAAGCCGACGGACGCGGCGATCTCAGTCACGCTTCCTGATGTCGAGATCAGCAGTTTTTCCGCCTCACGGATGCGGATGGAATTCAGATAATCATTGAATTTCATATGCATCAGACGGTGGAAGCTCCGGGAAAAATAGCTGTAGCTCAAATGACACAGATCTGCCATTTCGGTTGCGAGGATCGGCTTTTCATAATTTGACAACATATAGGTCAGTGCGGGCGCAAGCAGTTTTTGCAGATTCAGATCGGTCTGGTTTACAAGAAGCGGCTCGGTCTCGTTTTTCTGCCAGTAGCGCAAAAGCCATAGAAAAATGCGGCCGATATCGTTTTTGATCGCAAGCTCATAGCCGTAGTTTTGCTGCTCGGATTCGCGGATGATCTCATTCATCAGTTCCGGGATCAGAGAGTCGGAGAGGGAAGCGGCATGGATGACTTTTTCGTAATCCGGCTGTTCGGTCACAAACGGGAGCAGGTATTTTAATTCAAAATGGCTCTGCGACATGCCATTATAAATCAGATCCGGCAGAAAGCGCACACAGATATAAGAGCCGCCATCCGCAGCAGTCGCGTCGATCTGATGCACCTCTCTGGAGTTGATCAGCACCATATCGCCGGCGGAAAATTCGTGGTAGGTTCCGTTCAGATAAACCAGAAAACTGCCGGAGAGTGCGTAAAGCAGTTCGATATAATAATGATAATGAGCAGGAAAAACGGTTCCTGCTTTTTTTGTTACTTCTACATGACACAGATACTGGCAGGGAATGCCGTCAATATAAGTGTTCTTTTCTTCGGGATAATTCATAAATAATTCACCATGACAAAATCGTTATATTTTTGGATAGAAAAATTATAGCATGGGAAAGAATTTTTTTCTACAATAGAACTATGAAAATAACTGTAAAAATAAGAGTGAAATGAAGAAAATAAAAATAAGGCAGGAGGATATCAAATATGGCAGCAGTAGAGAAATTTTATACTTATTGCAGAAAAGCGGCGGCAGAGGGGGCTGTGCTTTTAAAAAATGACGGAGGAATGCTTCCTTTAAGGAAAGGGGAGACCGTATCGGTCTTTGGCAGATGTCAGCTGGAAACCTATCGCAGCGGAACCGGATCGGGCGGAGCGATCAATGTCGCGTATGTGATCAGTCTGTTGGACGCGATGCGCGCATGCCCGAATCTTGCCATCAATGAGGAGCTGGCAGAGATCTACACAGACTGGCTCAAGGATCATCCGTTTGACAATGGCGGCGGCGGATGGGCGGCAGAACCGTGGCATCAGGAAGAAATGCCGGTTACGGAGGAGATCGCAGTGGCAGCCCGGAAAAAATCAGACAAAGCGCTTTTTATCATCGGGCGTACGGCAGGTGAGGACAAGGACTACGCGGATGAGGAGGGAAGTTATCGCCTGACCGCGCAGGAACTGGAAAATCTGCATGTTGTGACGGAGCAGTTTGATCAGGTCGCGGTGCTTTTGAATGTTTCCAATATCATTGACATGAGCTGGGTATCCGATCCGGTTTATCAGGATCATATCAGGAGCATTTTCTATATCTGGCAGGGAGGCATCGAGGGCAGTCATGCAGTTGCGGATCTTCTTAGCGGTGCAGTGTCACCGAGCGGAAAACTGACCGATACGATCGCGGACGATCTGAGAGACTATCCGGCGGCAGAAAATTTCGGCGACGAAAAACGGAATTTTTACGCAGAGGATATCTATGTCGGCTATCGTTATTTTGAGACATTCTGTCCGGAAAAGGTGAAATATGAGTTTGGATTTGGTCTATCCTATACGGAATTTGTGACAGAGGTGAGAAAGGCACATTCCATTGCCGGGGCAAAGGGAAATGATGCCATCTGTATCACTGCGGCAGTAAAAAATATCGGGGCATACCGGGGAAAAGAAGTAGTGCAGGTCTATGTGGAGGCACCGCAGGGAGCGCTTGGAAAACCAAAGCGCGAGCTTGTGGCGTTTGCGAAAACACAGGAGCTTGAACCGGGGGAAACACAGGAACTTACGTTATCCATTCCGGTGGCGCGGCTTGCTTCGTATGATGATTCCGGCGTGACCGGGAATAAGTCCTGCTATGTGCTTGAGGCGGGCGATTACATTTTCCATGTGGGAAACAGTGTGCGGCAGACAGAAGTGGCGGATGTGGATGGAAACGGCGCTTATACGGTAAAGGAGCTTCGTGTGGTTGAAAAGCTTTCGGAAGCGCTTGCGCCAACGCAGCAGTTTGCGCGTATCCGGCCAGGGAAAAAGAACGCCGATGGAAGCTATCCGGTGGAAAAAGAGGCGGTTCCGCAGCAGACGATCGATCTTGCCGAGCGGATCACGGAAAATCTTCCGAAAGAGATCCCATATACGGGAGACCGGAAGATCACACTTTCCGATGTGGCATCCGGCAAGGCAGATCTGGAAGCGTTTGTTGCACAGTTAAGTGACAGTGAACTTGCAACGATCGTGCGCGCGGAGGGCATGAGCAGTCCGAAGGTAACGCCGGGAACGGCATCCGCGTTCGGTGGTGTCGGTGAGAATCTTTACCGCTATGGAATACCGGTTGCGTGTGCCGCGGACGGCCCGTCCGGAATCCGTATGGAGAACGGAAAAACGGCTACGCAGCTTCCAATCGGAACCCTGCTCGCGTGCTCGTTTAATATTCCGATGATGGAAGAACTGTATGTGCTGGAAGGGGAGGAACTGGTAGAAAATCAGATCGATACCCTGCTCGGACCTGGTGTCAACATTCACAGATATCCTTTAAACGGAAGAAATTTTGAGTATTTCAGCGAAGATCCGTATGTGACCGGCAGCTTTGCGGCAGCAGTTGTGCGGGGCATCCGAAAGGGTGGGTCTTCGGCGACCGTAAAGCACTTTGCGGCAAATAACCAGGAGAAGGCGAGACATACCGCAGATGCGGTGGTATCAGAGCGCGCGCTTCGCGAGATCTATTTAAAAGGATTTGAGATGGCGGTAAAAGACGGCGGCGCGGTATCCATTATGACTTCCTACGGCCCGGTCAACGGACACTGGACGGCATCCAACTACGATTTGAATACTACGATCCTGCGTGGTGAGTGGGGATACACCGGTATTGTGATGACGGACTGGTGGGCGTGTATGAATGATGTGGTAAAAGGCGGAGCGCAGAGCAGACAGCTCACATCTTCGATGGTGCGCGCGCAGAACGACCTTTATATGGTTGTAAATAATAACGGAGCGGAGATCAATTCCATGGAAGATGATACGATCGCCTCGCTTGCCGAAGGAAAGCTGACCAGAGGCGAATTACAGCGCAGCGCCAAAAATATCTGCCGTTTTATCTTACATGCGCCGGTTATGGAACGCCCGTTAAAGCCGTTGGATGACATTTTGGTATTCCATGCGGCGGCAAAGACAGACGCGGCGGATGTGCAGGAGCTCGAAAAGACTGTGCAGCTTTCTATGGAAGAAAAAAACTCTGCGGTCATCCAGGTTAAGCAGGCTGGCGTTTACAATGTCATAGCGAAGCTCTGCTCGGACGCTTCCAATCTTGCCCAGGCGGCGGCAAACGTTTCTTTGAACGGAGAGCCGCTGACGACCGTGCAGATCAGCGGAACCGAAGGAAGATGGATCACGCAGAAGTTGCTTTCTGTGGAACTGGAAGAGGGCTTTTACGAAGTGCATGCCGAGGTAGTAAAACCGGTTATGGAGATTGCGTGGATCGCGTTTGACAGGCAGTAAGCGAAGCTCACTATTGGGAATTGGCGGCGTGTGAAAGAAATGATATAATAATTAAAAATGTCGGAGAGCAGCAAAGGAGAGAAGCATCATGCCAGTTTTTGATTTTAGCGATACACCGAATAAAAAAGAAGCAGCGGTCTGCACTTACACAACGTTTGCTTCGAATGAAAAAATAAAGACGCCACAGGAGCCGATCCTCGTGCTGGATAATGAAGAGAGAGCGTGGGAGCATCATTCTACGGGCGTTTTTACAAATCAGAGCAAGCGGACGGCGTTTGAGTTTAAAGAAAAAGGCGAGACGTATACAGCAGATATCCGAAAGGTAGATGCCCGTTTTGTCAGTCTGCTGAAATGGCTGGGGGAAAATCATATCAGCGTGCGGCTCTCGGGCGAGCATACGGAGGAAGGGTATGCAGTATACAAGATCAGGGAGACCACGCTTGGCGGAGGAACCAAGCTGTCAGCGGAAGATGGATTTCTCCAGTTTATGATCGAGCGTCTGCTTGCGAGCAGCGCGCCGGCGGCGGAGCAGGAAGAGGATGACACGGATGAGACCGGAGACGAGATGAAGCTGACCAGCATCCAGAGCATTTCGGATTTCATGACCTGCGCGGGACGGACGATGCCGGACAATATCAGGATCTGGGCAAGAAGAAATCTTGCGGTCGCACGGTCACATGAAGTATCGCAGGAGGAGCGGCGCCATGCACAGCGCGCGCTTTCCATGATGATGAATGTGCAGTGGAAGAGCAATTATTTTGAAGCAATCGATCCGAAAGAGGCGCGCCGTATTCTGGATGAGGAACTTTACGGGCTGGAGCGTGTGAAACAGCGGATCATGGAGACAATCATCCAGATCAACCGCACGCATACGTTGCCGGCATACGGGCTTTTGCTCGTCGGACCGGCGGGAACCGGAAAATCGCAGATCGCCTATGCAGTTGCGCGTATTTTAAAGCTGCCTTGGACAACGCTTGATATGAGTTCTATCAATGATCCGGAACAGCTGACCGGAAGCTCGCGGATCTATGCGAATGCAAAACCGGGAATCATCATGGAAGCATTTTCCATGGCAGGCGAGTCAAACCTCGTCTTTATCATCAATGAGTTGGACAAGGCGGCATCGGGAAAAGGAAACGGAAATCCGGCGGACGTGCTTTTGACACTTTTGGACAACCTCGGGTTTACCGACAATTATATGGAATGTATGGTTCCGACCGTCGGGGTATATCCGATCGCGACGGCAAACAACAAAGAGCAGATCAGCGCACCGCTCATGTCACGGTTTGCGGTGATCGACATCCCGGATTACACGCCGGAGGAAAAAAAGATCATCTTTTCCAGATTCGCATTGCCAAAGGTATTAAAGCGCATCGGATTAAAGCCGGGTGAGTGTGTGATCACAGAGGACGGGCTGGACGCAGTTGTGGCGCAGTATGCGGACACGACGGGCATCCGTGATCTGGAACAGGCGGCGGAGCATCTTGCGGCAAACGCGCTCTATCAGATCGAGGTGGATCAGGTGTCACAGGTGACATTTGACGCGGAAAACGTACGGAAATTATTTGCGTAGAGAGGAAGAGGGATCATGGCACCAGATTTTTTCACAGAACAGGAATATCCGGAACTTTTTGCCCGGCTTTCGCGTTCCAAATTTCGCAGCAGATTTCACCTGACAGAAAAAGATAAGGCGTATGCCAGAGAAAAAGGGCCGGACACCATTCGAAGCCATGCAAAAGATTTTATTGAAAAGCGCCTTGCGCCGGCAGAGATCCCAAACGATGGAAAACAGACGCCGATGCGCGGGCATCCAGTGTTTATCGCGCAGCATGCCACCGCCTGCTGCTGTCGCGGCTGTCTGGCAAAGTGGCATGGGATCCCGGCGGGAAAGGCACTGACCGAAGCACAGAAACAATATGTAGTGGATGTGCTGATGGCGTGGATCCAAAGAGAATTATAAAAACAGGTTTGAATCAAAATCTCACGCAATGCGGGTTAACCGCTCGTGCATGATACACATGAGCAGGATGAAAAGAAGCAGGTAGAGCGGCAGCAGGGCAACGGTAATATAATTCGCGATCAGACCGAAGATCGGCGGCATGAGGCAGGTGCCCACATACGCGCTTGCCATCTGTACACCGATGATCGCCTGTGAACGTTTTGCGCCGAAATGTGTCGGTGTCGAATGGATGACGCAGGGATAGATAGGCGCGCAGCCGAGACCGATCAGAATGAGTCCGGCAAAGGACAGCGTCTCACCGAAAGGGAGCAGTAAAACAGCGATCCCGACGATGATAATGCCGGAGCCAAGCCGTATCATCTGCGTGTCGTTCAATTTCATGGTGATAAATCCGCTGATGGCCCTTCCGATCGTGATGCCGATAAAAAACATACTGGCAAAATTTGCGGCGCGTTCGGCGGATACACCTTTATGGAGTACCAGGTAACTGCTTGCCCAAAGACCGGTGGTCTGCTCAAGCGCGCAGTAGCAGAAAAACATGAGCATGATCTGCTTTGCGCCGGGGATGGCAAGCACTTCTTTTAAGGAGAGTGTCTTTTCAGAGGAGACACTCTCTTCGTTTTTACTGCGGTCTTTCCACAACGGCAGGCTGAGACACAGAATGAGTGTCAGGATGATCTGAAGGATTGCGATATAACGGTAGCCGCTGTTCCAGCCGTGTCCTCCGTTTAAGGCGTAGCCCATGATGTAAGGACCGACGGAAGCACCGACACCCCACATGCAGTGCAGCCAGCTCATGTGGCGGCTTTCAAAATGAAGCGCGACATAATTGTTTAAGGCGGCATCCACGCTTCCCGCGCCGAGACCATATGGAATTGCCCAGAAGATCAGGACAAAGAAGGAATGACTGATGGAGAAGCCAAACAGTGCGAAGGCGGTCATTGCAACGCTGAGCGCGGTCACTTTTCCGGCACCGAGTTTTTTGGTCAGGCGGTCGCTCTGCAGGCTTGAGACGATCGTGCCGAGAGCGATGATCATGGAGATGATACCTGCATAGGAGACTGGGACATCAAACTCCGGGTACATGGTGGGCCATGCGGCTCCGAGCAGGGAATCCGGCAGACCAAGGCTGATAAACGCAAGATAAATGACAGCTAACAGTAGTTGAAACATAGTTGGTTCTCCTTCATGTTTTATAGTAATCTTAAAATACTGCGCGCACAGGAAAAATGCAACCGCTAATTTTTGAATCATGGGATCATTGGACATCAGTCAGAAACTCCTTGCGAAAAAATCCAGCATTTGGTATACTGGTCTGGACTGATTATAAGTCAGAAAATAATAATTATACCGTAGAGGAGAAAGAGGAATGAAAATGACAAAAATGAAAAAAGTATTCGTCACATGTCTCGCAGGAATCATGGTAATGGCAACTGTTGCCGGATGCGGAAAATTTGACGCTGCAGGATATGTAACAGCGTGTCTGGATCTGCTGACCAAAGGTGAGACAGAGCAGTACATGAAACTGACAGATCGTACCAAAGAGCAGGCAGAGCAGGACTATGAAGACAACATTGACAGCATGATGGAAGGTATGGGCGAAGTTGGACTTTCCGATGAACTGACAGAAAATTACAGAACATTATACAAAGACATTTACAAGAAAGCAAAATACACAGTTACCGGCGCTGAAAAGATGAAAGACAAAGACGGTTATACCGTTACTGTTGAAGTTGAGCAGATGACAGGTCTGTTTGACGGCCTTGAAGACGAAGTAACCAACCGTGTAATGGAAGAGATGGCAAATCTCACACCGGATACCACAGAAGATGAGATCAATGAACTGGTATTCCAGACCATGTATGATGTACTTCAGGAAAGAGTTGATGCTATCAGCTACAATGATCCGCAGACCGTTACCGTTGAAGTACTTGGCGAAGATGGCGTATACTCCATTACCGATGACGGATATACAGATTTAGATGACGCGCTGATCGATACAGCAGGAATGTAAATCACGTTTCCGGTAAAGACAAAAAGAAAGATCTGTGCAGGCGATCGTCTGCGCAGATCTTTTTCTTTTCTTTATGCAAGTACATAGGAGTAGATCACGATGTAGTGGCACAGGCTTCCCGCCATGACAAACAGATGAAAGATCTCGTGATTGCCAAAATTTTTCGGAAGCCGGTCAAAAACCGGAAGCTTTAACGCGTAGATCACGCCGCCGATCGTGTAGATCAGTCCGCCGACAAACAGGAAAGCGAAACCGGTGGGATCCATGTTCCGGAAGATCGTTCCAAGGGCAAGCAGACAGGTCCATCCCATGCCGATATATAAAATAGAAGAAACCCATTTCGGACAGAACACGAAAAAAGATTTGATTATAATACCGGCAAGCGCGAGTCCCCACACAACTGCAAGCAGTATGAGCCCGGTCGGCTCCGGCAGAACTAAAAGACAGATCGGTGTGTAGCTTCCTGCGATAAAGACGGAGATCATCATGTGATCCGCTTTTTTCAAAATGGTGTTTACACGCGGGTTGATATCAAAAGTATGAAACGCAGTGCTTGCGCCATACAAAAGGATCATGCTCGCGCAGAAGATGAAAGCTGCGATCCAGGTAACCGTGCCGCCTGTGACGGCGCGGCGCATCAGCGGGATGGCGCCGATCAGCGCAAAGACCATGGCAATGCCGTGGGTGATGGCACTTCCCGGTTCGCGGATCGAAAAAGTGTGTAAAGTAGTGGAATCAAAAGGGCGCTGTGTCGTAGAAACAGTGTCTATTGCATGAATATCCATAGTGATACCTCCTTTATAAGAAATAAAAACAACTTGACATGGTTTTAAATACTACATATAAGATATAACTATACTACATCCTTTATGCGTGAAATGCAAGAGAAAATTTTACCACATTGCATTTACAGGAAAAATCAGATATACTGAATCTGAAAAAAGAAAAATTCGTGTGAAAAGTTCAGGGAGGAGTTATATGGTCGTTATTACATGGATTGTACTGTTAATTGTATTTCTGATAATTGAATTTATTACGGTTGGTCTCGCGACAATATGGTTTGCGGGAGGCGCGCTGGTCGCACTGATCTTAGCGGCGCTTGGCGTAGACATCGGATGGCAGGTCGCGGCATTTTTTGCGGTGTCACTGGTGTTACTGTTTTTCACCCGGCCGTTTGTTGTAAAATGCGTCAAACCGGGACGTGTCCGGACGAACTATGAGAGCGCGATCGGAAAGCAGGTACTGATCAAAGAAAAGGTGGATAATCTTGCGGGAACCGGTACGGCGGATCTGGACGGACAGGAATGGACCGCGCGTATGGAGGATGACGCGCAGACGCTGGAAGCAGGCATGCGGGGCGAAGTAGTGGAGATCTCCGGCGTGAAACTGATCCTGCGGGCAGTCGAAGCGGAGAGCCAGAAATAAGAAATTTAAGAAAAGTTTTGGGACAGCGGAGGCTGTCCCGTTTTTTATTTATTTTTAACCGTTTTAAGGGAAATGTTTACAAAAAATTAAGGATTACAAATAGTTTATTTTGGAAAGAATGTGCTATAATCATAGCGATTGAGGCATAAAGAAAGGGGAAACAACATGAAACTGGGAATCACAATGGAAGGCGGAGCAAACAGGGCGATCTTTTCCTGCGGAGTGATGGATGCGTTGTTGGACGGGGAGATCATGCCGGATTATTTTATCGGAGTTTCTGCCGGAATGGCTTATGGGACATCTTATATATCAAAGCAGAAGGGCCGGAATTTAAAAATTGCCAGAGAATATGTCAAGGACAAGCGTTATATGGGGATGTCACATCTGCTCAATCGAAGTGAACGTAATTTTTTTAATGTAGATTTTATTTTTGGAGAAATACCGGAAAAGCTGGTACCGTTTGATTACGATACCTTTGCCGCGTTCCCGGGAGAAGTGGTCGCGGTCGCAACCAATATCCATACCGGGAAAGCGGAGTACCTGCCGGTTCCACGCGATGACCGTAAATTTACAACGGTAGTGGCGAGCTGCGCGCTCCCACTGCTGTTTCAGCCGGTGAAGGTTGGCCATCACTATTATGTGGACGGCGGTGTGGCGGACTCCATTCCATATAAAAAGGCGATAGAGGCCGGCTGTGACAAAAATATCGTCGTGCTGACCCAGACGAGGGATTACCGCAAGGGAACGGATCGTTCCACGAAGCTTTTCAGCAAGATGTACTGCAGATATCCCAAGGTGGCGGAGGCAATGCTCGCGCGTGCGGATAAGTACAACGCATGCCTGGATGAACTGAAAGAGCTGGAAAAAGAAGGAAAAGTCTTTATCATTGCGCCGGAAGATACCTACGGCATCGGCAGGGCAGAGCGGAATATGGACAAACTCGAGCGGCTCTACGACCAGGGCTATAATGAGACCAGACTTCTGCTGCCGGAGCTCAAAGAATATCTCGAAGCTTAACGGACACCATTTTTGCAGCGGAGATAAGGAAGATGGAAAAAAGCGCAAAAGAAAAAGGAACTGTATATAATGAGGCAAAAATATATCAGATCGCACTGTTTTCGCTGAACAACGCGGCGACGAACCTCTATCTCGCGTTGATGGGATACGCGTCTTATTACGCGAATTCCATAGCCGGATTTAGCGTGGTTCTGATCTCTTTCCTCCTGACAGCATTGAATGTATTTGACGGAGTGACGGATCCGATAGCCGGATTCCTTCTGGATCGTGCCAAGGGAAAGCACGGAAAATTCCGTCCGTATATGCTGTGGGGCAACGTGATCATGGCGGGAAGCACGTTACTGCTTTTCGGGACACTGGAATACATTCCGAAACCGTTTCGTATCATTTATTTTATCGTGGTGTACGCATTGTTCGTGATCGGGTATACCCTTCAGACAGTAGTCGGCAAGTCCGCGCAGGCGGTCATCACGAACAATCCGGCGAAGCGGCCGCTTTCCACCTGCTTTGATTCGGTTTTTATCATGGCGGCGTATGGAGGAAGCATCCTTTTGGCGGCAAACTACCTCGTACCAAAGTATGGCGGCTATACCAATGTAAAGCTGTACCATGAATACGCGCTCTGGGTGATCGTTCTCTCAGCGCTCTGCACGGCGGGCGCGATCATCGGGATCTGGAACAAGGACCGGGCGGAGAATTACCGCAGACATAAGAAACAGAAGATCCGGGTAAGGGATTATCTTGAGATCATAAAAAACAACAAGCCGATCGATATGCTGATCCTTGCGGCGTGTTCCAACAAATTCGCAGCGACGGTTTATGGGCATACCACCGTGGGCGTCATGCTCTATGGCATACTGATGCAGAATTATGGCATTGCGGGACTGATCGGTGTGATCACGGCGGTGCCGACCCTTATCGTTGTTGCTGCCGGGATCAAGGTGGCACAGCGGATGGGACAGAAGAAGGCGCTCGTGCTGTTTACTTATTTCGGGATTGCGTTTCAGGTGGTTATGATCGTTGTCCTCCTGCAGGATAGTATCAACACCGTGAATTTTGGTTTACATAAAATCAACGCGATCAGCATAGCGTTTTTTGTGGTCTATGTACTGCTCAATGGCTGTAAGTCCATCACAAACAATATGGTGGTGCCGATGATTGCGGACTGCTCCGATTATGAGCAGTACCGCAGCGGAAAATTTGTGCCGGGACTTATGGGGGCGCTGTTTTCCTTTGTAGATAAAGTATTTGCGGCGCTCGGAACAGCGTTTGTCGGACTGGTCATGCTTGCGATCGGTTACAACAGCCGTTTCCCGCAGATCGAGGATACGCTGACACCGGTCTTAAAGTGGACAACGATCTTTTTATTCTGCATTGTCCCGATCATAGGATGGGTCATCTCACTGTTGTCCATGCATTTTTACAGCCTGGATATGAAGACCATGAAGGAGATCGCGAAAAAACTTGGTGACACGGAAGGAGAAAAAAAGAAATGAAGATCGTATTTCTGGATGCGGCATCGATCGGGGCGGACATCGATCTGTCCGGCTTTGATGCGCTTGGAGAAGTAAAGCGGTATGACTATTCCACGTCCGAAGAGGCGGCGGAGCGGATCACGGATGCGGATGTGGTCGTGATTAACAAGATACCGATCAATGAGACGACATTGAAAAAAGCAAAAAATCTGAAACTGGTCTGTGTGACGGCGACAGGCACCGATAATCTGGATAAAGATTATCTGGAAAAACGCGGGATCGCCTGGCGGAACGTAGCTGGATATTCCACAGAGAGTGTGGCACAGCATACTTTTGCGTTACTTTTTTATCTGTACGAGAAGCTGCGCTACTATGATGATTATGTCAAAACAGAACAGTACATCGGGGATCGCTCGTTCTCGCATTTTGGCAATGTGTTTCATGAGATCAGCGGAAAGACCTGGGGCATCATCGGGCTTGGCGCGATCGGAAGACGGGTTGCGGATCTCGCGAAGGCATTCGGCTGTCATGTGATCTACTATTCCACATCCGGAAAGAATACGCAGCCGGGATACGAGCGGACCGATCTGGATACGCTGTTAAGAGAGTCGGACATCGTTTCCGTGCATGCACCACTTACGGACGCGACACGCGGTCTGATGAACCGGGAGGCATTTGAAAAAATGAAACCCACGGCAGTCTTTTTAAATGTGGGAAGAGGGCCGATCGTTGTGGAAAAAGATCTTGCGGAAGCGTTAAAATGTGGACAGATTGCAGCGGCGGGCCTGGATGTTTTAAGTGCTGAGCCAATGCGGGAGGATAATCCGCTGCGTGAGATCAAAGACAGTAACAGGCTGTTCATCACGCCTCACATCGCCTGGGCGAGTGTTGAGGCAAGAACCGGGCTTATGGATATTGTTTTGCATCAGATCAGAGAATTTTTTGAATAAAATGAGAAGAAAAAACGCCTTTCGGATCAGAAAAAGTGTCCGAAAGGCGTTTTTGCATTAGCAACAAGCGTGGCCTAACTTGGGATACGACAGTCCATGCCACTGTGGTAGGATTTATTTCCGAGGTCGGCAAGTAGTCTGCCCTCCAATATTGGAAGCACAGCTTCGTTTTTGCAGGAAAACAGCTCGTCCAGCCGTTTTAAGTATCCGGCGTAGCGGCGTGACGCAGAGGAGAAGAGCGACGGGAAAGAGGCTGTGGAGACCGCATTTTCGTTCCACGGATTTTTCCAGGGGCGGTGCGCCTGATTTAAAGGATCCGCCGAAAATTGAAGGAAATCACTCGGGATCAGGGCGGAGAAATACGGATAACCGAACAGAAGTCCCTCACACTTTCTGGCAAGCGCCTTCTTTTTTCCGGTGTTATCATGCAAAAGTCCTGCGGCAAGCGGCATGAAATAAGTCGCGCGCAGCGTCGTCTGAAAAGACACATGGAGATTCGGATATACATTGGAGTAGCAGTGGTGCAGGATCTTCGCGATCACAAAATGTCCGGTTTGGCTTAAAGCGATGGTGCGCTCCTGATAGAATTCCGAAGGCAGCTTTTTTTTATAATGGCGCAGAAACGCGGTATCAATGTCGGTCTCCAGATATACATGCGGCGCGAAAGCGGTGGCACTGTCCGAGCAGCTTTTCGAGCGGTCGTATACATAAGGGTGGCAGGTGGTGTCGAGAAGATAATGCCCGATAAAGCCGGCAATATAGCTCTCCGCGATCTGACGTTTTTTTCCTTTCGGGAATAAAAAACGGCTCTGAAGCAGGAAAAACAGAAATTTCCCGGTGTCGGTCGTGTGCGCGACAGAGCCGATGTTATTTTTATAGATAACATAAGAAGGAAGATCATAAAAGAAAATATCCGGTCCCTGAAGCCCGAGGCCAAACGCGGTATGGTTTTCCATAAGCTCCCGTCTGAGCGGGGAAGCGCCAAGTCTGTGGCAGGTTTTAACACCGAATAGGTAATGTGTGGTAAATCCCGGCATAAAGATGCTCCTTTCGTGAAAAAATACAGCTAAACATACAAAAACAGTATACCACAATAATGTGTGCATTTGAGGAATGATTTATTGACAAAAGTTTGATTTTAGGTATAATTCCATGTAGCGGCGTTGCACATAAGCAAAAGAAAAAGCTGCTACAAAGTCAGACTTTTGTATATTGAAATTGACAAAATGGTGAAAATGTATATTGCAGGAATACATAAAAATGTGATTGCATATGTTCATGTGAATTATATTTACATATACTGACACCTAGATTTATTCAAAAGTTAAAGGAAGAGCATGGAGGTTTGTGAGATGGCAAAATTAACACAGGCAGTTGAAAGAAAAGCATTTAGTGCGGCAATCGATGTGGCATTAAAGCATATTAATAAAGACCGTGAAAAAGGACTGCTTCAGATCGTTGATCTGGCACAGAAATTTATGGGTGACAACTTTCAGGCTGCTGCATACGACGGCGCAAGAAAGATGATCCAGAACCCGGATCAGAAATGGATGAGATATGTGAACCGTCTTTTGGATGAGACAGATCCGCATGTTGCGAAAATGACAGCACTGAATTTAGGTTATCAGGCAGCATTCTGCGGAACCAAGACGATCCGTAAGATGAGAGAAGTGCATAACTGCAATATCCCGTGGCTGATCCTGATGGATCCGACCAGCGCATGTAATCTGCACTGTACCGGATGCTGGGCAGCAGAGTACGGTAACAAGTTAAATCTGACATTTGATGAGCTGGACAGCATTGTTACACAGGGAAAAGAACTTGGAATTTATTTCTATATGTTTACCGGTGGAGAACCATTAGTCCGCAAAGCGGATCTGATCAAACTGTGCGAGAAGCACAATGAATGTGCATTCCACAGCTACACAAACGGTACACTGGTTGACCAGAAATTCTGTGATGATATGAAACGTGTCGGAAACCTTTCCCTTTCCATCAGTCTGGAAGGATTTGAGGACACCAACGATTTCCGTAGAGGAAACGGTGTATTCGACAAGGTTATCGCGGCAATGGATCTGCTTCATGAAAACGGACTGATCTTTGGTAACTCCGTATGTTATACATCCAAGAACATGGATGCCGTAACAAGCGATGAGTTCTTTGATCTGCTGATCGAGCACGGAAGCCGTTTCGCATGGTATTTCCATCTGATGCCGGTAGGTATGAAAGCATCTCCTGAACTGATGCCGACCAAAGAGCAGAGAGAATATATTTACCACAGAATCCGTGAAGTCCGTGGATTTGAAGGTGGTAAGGAAATCTTCGTTATGGACTTCCAGAACGATGGTGAATATGTCGGAGGATGTATCGCCGGAGGAAGAAATTACTGTCATATCAATCCGAAGGGTGATGTGGAGCCGTGTGTATTCATCCATTACTCAGGAGCGAATATCCGCGAGAAGAGCCTGTTAGAATGTCTGAAACAGCCGCTTTTCATGGCATACAGAGACGGTCAGCCGTTCAATGAGAACATGCTTCGTCCGTGCCCGATGCTTGAGAATCCGGAACTCTTACAGAAGATGGTTCACGAAAGTGGAGCGCACTCTACAGACGTAGAAGAAGTAGAACCGGTAGAGCATCTGTGTGGAAAATGCGTGGAATACGCAAAAGAGTGGCAGGGAACTGCGGATAAGTTATGGGCAGCGCATCCGCATGAACAAAAAGGTTATACTAATTACAAGAAAAAGTAAGGAGTGATCTTTCATCTGCGGAAAAAAGAAACAGATCATAAAATTAATATTTGTTGCCGCGATCGTAGCGGCGATCGTGTATACATTCCGCGATTCGGCAAAGCCGATCGCGGAGCAGTTAAAACAGACGTCTTTTCAGGTCATTCTTGCGATCTGCGCGGCGTCTGTGCTCTATGAGCTCGTGGAAGGATGGATCACTTATGCATTCGCGCGTCATTATAATCCGGGGTTTCGTTATCTGGACGGTGTGGAGAGCGCGTTTTACTGCAGCTTTTACCGTGTGGCAACGCTGGGCAGTGGCGCGGGGATCGCGGCGATCTATTATTTCCATGAAAAAGAGATCGATTATTCAAAATCCACAGGCATGTATATGATCGAGTATGTGATCCATAAAGTGAGCATCGCGATCCTGTCGGTTCTTCTTTTGATCTTTAATTTTGGATTTTTTAAGCAGAACTACAGCTCGTATCTCTGGATGCTCGTGCTCGGCTATGGGATTACCGTGGTCGTGGCGTGTTTTCTGCTTCTGTTTTGCTGTTCGACGCGGTTTCACCGGTTGCTTTTGTGGCTGAGCGAAAAGGTGAACCGTAAACTGAACGGAAAAATAGAGCGCCAGAAGGCGCAGCTTGCCGAATACTGCGGGATTTTGGAGGAGGCGACGAGAGATCTTCTACGGGATGGCAGACTGATCTTTACAGCGGTCTTAAAAAATCTGCTGAAATTCGCCTGCTGGTATTCGATCCCGTATCTGGTGCTGCGTGCCGAGTGTGATCTTACGCTGTTTCAGGGAATGGCAGTCATGTCTTTGACGGCGATGCTCGCAGCGGTGATCCCTTCACCGGCAGGGATCGGTTCCACTGAGTTTGTATTTACACTGCTTTTTTCCGTATTGATCGGGACAGGACTTGCGGGGTCCACATCCCTGTTATATCGTTTTGCGACATTCGTATTTCCGTTTCTGATCGGGGCGGTCGTGGCGCTGAACCATCAGAGGAAGAAACGCATACAAAGAAACAGTCAAAGCACATCTGTCTAAAGAAAGGCGGATGTGTTTTTTCTTGCATAAAAAAGCGGGAAATCCGGCGGACTCTTGTAAAAGACGCGGATTTGCGGTATAGTAGCGTAGGGAAAAATGAAAGTATATTGGGATAGATTATAGAAACAGGAACAGGAATGCATTATGAAATTTGAATTTACATTTGAGAAAAGAAACTGCATTACGAGCGGGATCGCATTTGCGGTTATGTTGGGCTTCTGTCTTTATTCCGGGAAAACACCGCTTATGGCGGTTATATTCGGCGCGGTTTATTTCCTGCTGAAAGGTCTTTCGATAGAACTTACACCGAAACTCAACTATGTATGGCTGGCGCTTGAGGTGGCGGTGAGCAGTGTGTTTACCGAACTTCTGATCCAGCATATGCTGCTTTTGCCGGAGGATCGTACGAGGATCACAAGCCAGAAATGGACTTTAAATATTTTGTGCTGCGCGGTGGTTTATCTGGGACTGATTTTTCTTACCGCGCGTCCGAAGATCGCCTGTATGACAGCGCATATTTTTCTGATGTCGCTTGGCGGGATCAATTACTTCGTGTGGCAGTTCCGCCAGAATGAGTTTACCTTCGGAGATTTAAAAGCGATCTCCACCGGGCTCAGCGTTGCGTCTGAGTATCACTTTTCGCTGGATACAAGAGCTGCAATGGCGGTCATTTTATCAATCGTGTATGTGGCGGGGATCCGGCGGATCAATCTTTCGTTTAAACGGATCTATGTGCTGCGGGCACTCAGCCTTTGCGCGGCGGTTGTCCTGGTCACCCATATCGCGATCAAGGCAGAGTCGATCGTGACAGAGACCTGGGAACAGAAAGGAACCTACCGCAACGGTTATATTTTGAATTTTGTGCTGGGAATCCGTGATTCCTTTGTGGAAAAACCGGCGGATTATTCGCTGGACACCATAAAGGAACTGGAAGACAGGTATGGAACGACGGCGGCGGATGCGGATGTCGCGAAGGAAACAGAGGACGCACCGGTCATCATCGCGATCATGAATGAGTCCTTTGCGGATCTTGGCGTGATTGGCGATCTGCGCACAAATCAGGAAGTGACGCCGTTTCTGGATTCGATGGATACCAATATTACAAAAGGCTACGCGCTCTCGTCGGTATTCGGGGCAAAGACGCCGAACTCCGAGTGGGAATTCCTGACCGGAAACACGATGGCGTATCTGCCGAGCGGCTCTGTGGCGTATCAGCAGTATGTATCGGGAAATACCTATTCACTGGTCAGCACGCTCGAAAGCTATGGCTATAACTGTGTGTCCATGCATCCGTATTACGCGACCGGTTGGAGTAGAAATAAGGTTTATCCGCTGCTTGGATTTACCCAGAGTTATTTTATCGATGATTTTGATCAGAGTAACATTGTGCGTGAATACATCACGGACGAGGAGCTTTACAATAAGATCATCGCGCAGTATGAGGCGAAAGATCCGGATGAGAAGCTCTTTATCATGAGCATTACCATGCAAAATCACGGTGGTTATACCGATGAGTATCCGAACTTTACCGAGAATGTGCGGATGACCAATGGTTATTATTCGGATGTAAACCAGTATCTGTCCCTGGTCAATACCAGCGATCAGGCACTGGAAAAACTGATCAATTATTTCTCGAATGTGGATCAGAAGGTGGAGATCGTCTTTTTCGGAGATCATCAGCCGAGCTTAAACAGCAGCTTTTACCGTCAGATGAACGGAAAAGGCCTTTCCGGGCTTACGATCGATGAACTGGAAGAACTGTTTACCGTGCCGTTCTTCATCTGGACAAACTATGATTCAGAGACGCAGACAGATGTGCATACATCACTCAACTATCTGTCCACCATGGTGTTAGATAAGGCGGGACTGCCGCTGACGCCATATCACAAATTTCTGGAGGATCTGCAGACGAAGGTTCCGGCAATGAACTCGCGCGGCTTTTATTCTACGCAGGATGGGGAATACAAGCACTACGTCGATGCGACCGGAGAAGAAAAAGAAATGCTGGATCAGTATCAGATCTTACAGTATAACGATATGTTTGATAAGAAAAACCGCAGTGACGTGTTCTTTTCTTATCAGGGAGCAAATAAAAAAGAGTAGGAAAGAATAAGAAAGAATGGAAAAAGTCCCGTGGGAGCATCCGTATCAGAGATCCCGCGGGGCTTTTTTGAAATATTTTTTGTAGGCTCTCGAAAAAGAAGAATAGTTCTTAAAGCCACTGGCAAAGCAGGCTTCGGTGATCGGTGAGCCGTCGCGGATCAGATCCCTTGCCCGGAGCAGGCGCCTGGTGGTCAGGTAATTTCCGATCGTGTAGCCGGTCTCCTCTTTGAAACTGTGCATCAGATAATATTTGCTGATGTAAAACTGCTCCGACAGCCGGTCGATCGAAATATCTTCTGTGAGATGCGTGTTCAAAAAATCAAGCAGGGCAAGGATCTTCGGATTGGAAGCGCTGGTGTTGACATAGTCGATGTGATTGTGGATCGTTGCGCGGTTTAACTGGATCATAAATTCCAGAAACAGGATATTCTGGTACAGCTCACCGGCATAATCCGCATCCGAAAACGATTTTTCCAGTTCGCAGGTCACTTCGTAGAGTTTGCTGCGGTGAAAAGAATCCATGCGCAGGACATTGGACTTTTCCTCCTGCGCTTTTTTGAAACAGTAGTTCAGATCGTAGTTCTCATTCTGGTAGGAACTGATAAAATCCGGAGAAACATAGATGATGATGCGCTCATAGACCGCGTCGCTGTGGATCACGGGGCGGTGGATCTCTCCGGCTTTTACAAAGACCACATCATAGGGCTGCAGCTCGTAAGAATGCCCCTCGATACAGTAGCTGACATCTCCCCGGATAAAGATCAGGATCTTGTTGAAATCGTGGTAGTGAAAAGAAAAATCTTTTTTCTGCCGGTCGATGATGTGGAACATTTTGAAGTTTGTAGTGAGATAACCGGTTTTTTCGTAGTTTTCCATATGTAACCTCCGTACATTTATCGCCGGAATGCGGCATTCTATCAACACTGTCTGTCAGCCCGCTTAGGCACACTGGAAAACAACTGCTAAGAGCGGTGCGCCATGGACGGACCATCTGTATCATTTCTTGAAAATTTCAAAGACAACTGTTATGTTCAGTATAAAGCATTATCTGCAATGTATAAAGCATTATTTTGATATTCTTTCAAAATAATGTCATATATAATGAAAACAGACTAAAAATGGCGAAACTATGCAGTTGACAAGATAAAACCTGAGAGAAAGGCGGTTTTTATTATGAAAAATTTCAGCAATTATACCGATTTTGATACAAAAGAAAATCTCGCGTTTGATTCCAAAGTGGTACACGGCGCACTTGGAACGGAGCCGCTTACCGGCGCGGTAAGCATGCCAATCTTCCAGGCGGCGACCTTCCGCCATCCGGAGTTTGGGCAGACCACAGGTTTTGCGTACAGCAGACTGGAAAATCCGACCAGACTGGAGCTTGAGCGCACCATGGCGATCCTGGAAGGTGGTATCCGTGGATTCGCGTTTTCCAGTGGACAGGCTGCCAACATGGCGGTATTTTCCCTGCTTGAGCCGGGTGATCACATTATCCTTTCGGATGATATTTATGGCGGAACCTTCCGTATCATCGGGGATGTGTTTGGCAAGTACGGAATAGAACACACCTATGTTGACATGTCAGATCTGGATGCGGTACAGGCAGCAATACAGAAGAATACCAAGATGTTTTTCATTGAGACACCGACCAATCCGATGATGAAGGTGGCGGATATTCACGCTGTTTCCGAGATCGCAAAAGGAATCGGCGCGCTGACTGTTGTGGACAACACATTCCTGACACCGTATTTCCAGAAACCGCTTACACTTGGCGCGGACATCGTAACACACAGTTCGACCAAATATCTGGGCGGACACAACGACACGATCTCCGGTATCGTAGTGGTAAAGGATGACGAGGAGATCGCGGAGAAGATCAATATCCATATCAAATCCCACGGAAGCCAGCTCGCTCCGTTAGATTCCTGGCTGGTGCTGCGCGGCATCAAGACGCTTGCAGTCCGCATGGACAAGCACAACGCCAACGCAAAGAAAGTGGCGCACTGGCTGCGTGAACAGAAAAAAGTAGAGAAAGTTTACTATGTCGGATTTGAAGATCACAAGGACTATGATGTGACCTTAAAACAGACGACCGGATTTGGCGGAATGATCTCCTTTACCGTGGACAGTGAAGAGACCGTTATGAAGATCTTAAAGAATGTGGATATGATCATGTTTGCGGAGAGCCTTGGTGGAACCGAGACACTGATCACTTATCCGACGACACAGACGCACGAAGATACGCCGGAAGATGTCAAAGAAAAACTTGGTATCACACGCAGCTTCCTCCGTATGTCCGTTGGAATCGAGAATCCGGACGATATTATCGCGGATCTGGATCGCGCGATGAATGGCTAAAAAATAAAAATGAGTTTGAACATGCACGGGTGGATGGCAAAAAGCTGCTGCCCGTGTTCCTGTTTCCCGTGTTTTTACCAGAAAAATCGGGAAAGATGAAAGTAAAGGAGATAAGCGATATGAAATTTACGAAAATGCAGGCATTTGGCAATGATTATGTATATATTGACGCAATCCACCAGAAATTAAATAACTTACCGGAGCTGGCAAGATTTGTGAGCGACCGCCATTTCGCGATCGGCTCGGACGGCATGGTGCTGATCTGCCCGTCGGATAAAGGGGACTTCCGTATGCGCATGTTCAACCCGGACGGAAGTGAGGGTGAGATGTGCGGCAACGCGCTGCGAAGTGTCGGTAAATATGTATACGATCACAGACTGACCGATCAGACGGATCTGGTCATTGAAACCCTTGGCGGGATGCAGCATCTGAATCTGACGGTGAAAGACGGACTGGTTTCCAATATCCGTGCGGATATCGGCGAGCCGCGCTTAGACACAAAAGTGATCCCGGTCAATACCGATCTTCCGCAGTTTGTGGATCAGCCGGTAAAAGTATTAGACCGCACCTTCCACATCACGGCGGTATCCTGGGGCAACCCGCACTGCGCAATGTTTGTAGACAGTGTTGCGGATCTCGATGTGGAAAAATACGGAAAAGAGATTGAGCATATGACAAGCCTGTTTCCGAATAAGACGAATGTGACCTTTGTGGAATTTGTGAGCCGGGACTATGTAAAGCAGCGGGAGTGGGAGCGCGGAACCGGAGAGACGATCGGCTGCGGAACCGGATGCTGTACGGCAGTTGTGACGGGCGCCCTGACCGGACGGTGTGACAGAAAAGTTACGGTAGAGCAGGTCGGCGGACCGCTTTATATCGAGTGGGACGAGAAAACAAATCATATGTTCATGACCGGACCGTCCCATACCGTATTTGAGTCAGAGATCGATGCATCACATATTTTGAACCAATAAAAAGTTTCTGCGCATACTCTGAATTTGAGAATTTTCAGGAATGCCGGATTTTTAATCGGATGGATCTGTGTTCGCAAAAATGGTACAAGTCTGGAAGATTGTCCGGCCGGGGACAGACAAATCTGCAGAGATTCTGCATTGCAGTCTGTCCCCAGCCGGACAACATCCGGAAACTTTTGTACTATCGCGAAAACAAAAAAAGAAGAAAATGGAGGATAAAGATGAAGTTAAGAGAACTTTGTGAAAAGATAGAATACACCTGTCTGCAGGGCAGCATGGACGTGGAGATCGCGGACATTATATATGATTCAAGAAAATTAGAGCAGGGAACGGCGTTTGTCTGCATGATCGGTGCGAAGACCGACGGACACAAATATATCCCGGATGCGGTGGCGAAAAAAGCGTCGGCGATCGTAGTGGAAAAAGAAGTGGATCTGGCGGAGATCCCGGCAGAGATCACGGTGATCTCCGTGGCATCGGCAAGAAAAGCGCTTGCCTGCATGTCAGCGGCGTATTTCGGTTATCCGGCAAGAGAACTGACAACGATCGGACTGACCGGAACCAAGGGAAAGACGACAACGACTTATATGATCAAAAGCGTACTGGAACACGCGGGAAAAAAAGTCGGCCTGATCGGAACGATCGGTTCCCTTGCGGGAGATAAAAAACTGCCGTCCAAGAATACGACGCCGGAGTCCTATGAGCTGCACCGTCTGTTTCGTGAAATGGTAAAAGAGGGCTGCAGCCATGTGGTCATGGAGGTATCTTCCCAGGGACTGAAACTGGATCGTACCGCAGGCATCGAATTTGATTACGGCGTATTTACCAATCTTTCCCCGGATCATATCGGACCGGCGGAACATGCGTCTTTCGAGGAATATATGGAGTGCAAAAGCCTCTTGTTCCGTCAGTGCAGATGCGGCATCGTAAATGCGGATGACGAGCATGTGGAAGGCATTTTAAAAGGACATACCTGTGAAGTCAAAACATTTTCCTGCGAAAAACAGGCGGATCTCATGGCAGAAAATATCGGATTTTTACAGGAGAACGGAAAACTCGGAATGCATTTCCACACCAAAGGCTGTATGGACTGCGAAGCGCGCGTACACATTCCGGGCAGATTCTCGGTATACAACGCGCTCGTGACCATGCTCGTATGCCATCTGGCGGGTATCGGGGATGAAGCGATCCTTGCCGCGTTAAGCGAGGTACAGGTCAAGGGCAGAGTGGAGATGGTTCCGGTGTCGGACAAATTTACACTCATCATCGATTACGCGCACAACGAGGTCAGCACCAGAAGCGTGCTCACAACGCTGCTTGAGTACCATCCAAAACGGCTGATCTGTGTTTACGGCGGAGGTGGAAACCGTTCCAAACTGCGCCGTTATGACATGGGAGAGGTTACGGGCGAGATGGCGGATCTGTGTGTGCTCACCTGTGACAATCCAAGAGACGAGGAGATTTCCGATATCAACAACGATATCAAGGTCGGACTTGCGAAAAGCAACGGAAAATATATCGAGATCGATGACAGAAAAGAAGCGATCCGCTACTGTATTGAAAATGCAAAAGAAGGCGATATGATCGTGCTGCTCGGAAAAGGCCATGAAAATTATCAGGAGATCAAAGGCGTGAAATATCATTTTGATGAGCGCGAGGCAGTTGCCGAGATTATGGAAGAAATGAAAAAAGGGCTAATGTAATTGCAATTTCGTCCGATAAATACATTAGAAAGTTCATTGGGAACTTAGCAATTCAGGGAAGAAAGGAGATGCCGTTATGCGTATAGAATCCATCAGTCAGGTAGCATCTTTATATAAAACAACAAAGACATCTGCGAAATATAACGTAAATGCTGCGTCTTATGGCAGGGATTATCTCAGTATCTCACAGACAGGGCAGGACTACCAGATCGCAAAACAGGCAGTTGCGGAAACTTCAGATATCAGGGAAGATAAGGTTTCTCAGTTGAAAAACAAAATGTCAACGGGCAGTTATTCGGTTGATACGGGAGATTTTGCAGAAAAACTTTTAGCACATTACAATGCAATGAACAACTAAGCAAGGAATGAGGATAAGACAGTGGCCAGTTTAATGGACGACCTTTTGGACGTAATCGAACAAGAAGAAAAACATTACCGGAAGCTGATCGGGTTATCGACAGACAAGAAGAACGCGATCATCAAGGGAGACATCCGGACATTAGAGGATATTACAAATGAAGAACAGGATGTCACCAGCATTTTGAAGAATCTCGAGACAAAAAGATCCGGGGTTCTTGCGGATATGGCGGATGTACTCGGACAGGATGCCGAGACACTTACCGTACGCAAAATGATAGATCTTCTGGAAAAACAGCCGAACGAACAAAAGAAGTTGTCCGATCTGTGTGATCGTCTGCGTCATACCCTGGATGAGATGTCTGCGGTAAACGAGCAGAACCGGGTTCTGCTTGAACAGGCACTTGAAATGGTGAACTTTGACCTGACCCTGTTTAAAAGTCTGCGTCAGGCTCCTGAGACGGCAAATTACGACAAAAACGCTTATAACACCGGAGAACTGCTTGGAAGCAGCGGCTTTGACGCAAAACAGTAAGATAAGGGAAGAAGGGAGAAGAAACCGTGGCAAATTCATTTGGAAGTTTATATATAGGAAGTTCCTCACTCAGGAACCACCAGAACGCGATCAACACAACAGCGAACAACCTTGCAAACGTAGGTACGACAGGTCATGTACGTCAGCAGGTACTGTTCACCGATGAAAATTATATCAAATTTGCGAATGCTGCGATCAGTCCGCAGCAGTACGGACTTGGTGTGTCGATCGGGGATGTGGTACATACGAGAGACATGTTTCTGGACAAATTATACCGTTCTACCTCAGCACGGTCAGCGTTTTACGAAACATCCTACGAGGCAGCTTATGAAGTGCAGACTTATCTGCAGGAAATGGAAGGAAAACAGTTTCAGAACGCACTGAAAGATTTCTGGAACGCGTTTAATAATTTCGGAACAGATCCGGGAAATTCAACCGCACAGAACATGGTCATCCAGAAAGCGAGCCTGTTCCTCAGCCGTTCCAAGGCGGTTTATTCCGGACTCAAATCTTATCAGAAAAATATCAATACACAGATTTCCGAAAAAATAGATAAAGTAAATGAACTGGCGCAGAACATTTTCGACCTGAATTATGAGATCCAGAAGATCGAGGCGGGCGGCATTGAGACCGCGATGGACTTAAGAGACGCGAGAGATCAGGCACTGGATCAGCTTTCTGCGTACGGAAAGATTGAATACGAAGAAAATCCGGATGGCATCGTGAGCGTCCGTTTTGAGAACCACGATCTTCTCGATGAAGTGCGTGTGTACAATATGGCAAAACAGACCGACAAAGTAACGGATTTCATTACGCCGTACTGGCCGAATACATCGGATATGACATCCGGCGATCTGGATTATGTCTATGATCTGACCGAGGAGATCTCCTCCGACATGAATACGGATATGGGATCGATCAAGGCACAGCTTCTCGCGCGCGGCGATATGACACCGACCTATTATAATCTGTTCCACAATGCGGATGGAAGCACGATGACAAGCGAGCAGTATCAGGAAGGCATCGGAAAATCCACGATGATGAATTCACTGGCAGAGTTCGATCAGCTCATCCACACGATGATGACACAGATCAATGACCTGTTCTGCCCGAATACGCAGGTGGCGGAAGACGGCACGTGCTATGATGCGGACGGAAACGTACTCTATCATACGATCGAGGCAACGGTCAACGGCGAAACAGTCCGCGTGCTGGCAGATGAAAACGGCAATGCCTACTATGACGCGGATGGAAATATGATCGTTGCGACAGACGCAAAGTTTTTGGATGTGAATACAACACCGCGCGGAGAGGACGGACAGCTGCCGCCGCAGGAACTGTTCAAACGAAACGGATGTGACCGCTATACCGAGATTACGCTTCGTGATGCGGCGGGCAATGCGGTTACGGACGCAAACGGAAATGAGATCAAGATCTGGAAATACAATGAGGAAGATCTAAACGACCGTTCCAAAATGTATACGACCGAGGGCGTGTCCATTAACGGCGATCTCTTAAAGATCGGAACCAATCTCCCGCATATGAAAGCAAATATGAAAGACGTGGATTATGATCTGGGAAATAAACTTCTTGCGGCATGGACAACAGAGTCAATGTGGCTCAGTCCGTACGACACAGAGAACTGTACCTTTGAGAAGTTCTACACGAAGATGGTAGATGAACTGGCAATGAACGGCAATATCTACGCAACGGCGACAGATACACTTTCCGGATCCCTGTTATCTACGGATAACAAGAGACAGGAAGTGATCGGTGTTTCCACGGACGAAGAACTTACAAACATGATCAAGTACCAGAACGGATATAACGCTGCGAGCCGTTACATCAACGTGATCGCGGCAATGATCGATACACTGCTCAACAGCATGCGTTAGGGAGGAAGATAAAATATGCCATCAACATTTTTTGGACTTACGATTGCGGGATCTGGGTTAAGCTCTTTCCAGGCAGCGATCAATACGACCGCAAATAATATTTCAAACGTTCAGACGGACGGATATACCAAACAGGTTGCAAATCGTGTGGCATCAGAAGCCTTACGCGTGCATCAGAAGTACGGAACAACCGGTTCCGGTGTTACAACGACATCGATCACGCAGGTACGCGATTTCTACTATGATGTAAAATACTGGGAAAACAACGCAAATGTCGGTTATTACGACAAGCGGCTTTACTATATGAAACAGATCGAGACCTATTATATCGATGATGAAAAGACCTATCAGAAGGGATTTTCCACAATCCTCGATACCATGTTCAAAGATCTTGACAGTTTGAAAGGAAATGCGGGGGATGTCAACAAACGAAATGAGTTTATCGGCGCCAGCAACAATCTCACAAGCTATTTTACCGGAATTTCAGAAGAACTTCAGAGCCTTCAGTCAAGCTGCAATGACGAGATCAAGACGATCGTTGCGAAAGTAAACGCGACGGCGTCAAAGATCGCGACACTGAACAAGCAGATCAACCAGCTCGAGTTAAACGGCGGATATGCCAACGAGCTGCGTGACCAGCGTGCGCTTCTGATCGACGATCTTGCCCAGATCGTGCCGGTGACTGTAAATGAAGTGCCAATCAAGGATTCCAAGTATCCGGATCGTGTCACAGGCGCGAACTGGTATACGGTATCCATCAATGGCCAGGATATTGTAGACGGCTATGATTACCGCACCATAGAGTGCCGTGCGCGTGATTACAAGGTAAACCAGACCGATATCGACGGACTTTACGATCTCTACTGGTCAGATACCGGAAATTCTTTCAACACCACAAACGCGAGCATGAACGGACAGCTTCGTGCCCTGTTTGAGATGCGTGACGGAAATAATGAAGAAAACTTTTCCGGAGTTCTGACAAAGGTCGATGGAAATAAAGTGACGTTTGACCAGAAACTTTCCATCACAGACATGGCTGGCATGAATATGGACACGGAAGGAATCATCACGATCGGAAACAAGAACTTCCATTACAACGGATTTTCCTATAAAACAACGGTAGACGCGGAAGGAAACGAGACGATTACGTCTTTCACATTCAATCTGGAAGATGTTGACGCAGCCGTTAATTTAGATGATTATGTTGGAAAGAAAGCCGAGATCGGAACCAGTATAGATTCCCTCGGTATTCCATATTATATGAATCAGATGACTGCGTTTGTACGTTCATTCGCTTCAAAATTCAACCGTCTGGAACAGACCGGTGTGGACTTAAACGGAAATGACATGCGCACGTTCTTTGTGGCGAACATTACAAAAGAAGAGAGAGCATTTGCGGACGATAACTTTGAAATGAAAGCAGGCAACTACACTTACACAAGTGAAAGCGACACTTACTACTGGCTGACGGCGGCAAATTTCGGTGTCGCCAAAGAGTGTGTAAAAGATCCGACCCGTTTTTCAACGATCACAAAAGATAAATACAATGAATTAAAAGGCAAGGATCCGACCGGCGATATCACACAGGGTGAGGATGCTTATGACCTTGCGGAAGAACTCTTGAAGCTGCAATCTGATGTGAAGATGTACCGCAACTGCGGAGCATCCGATTTCTTAAAGTGCCTGTACAATGACGTATCGGTTGATAAGCAGGAGGCAAGCACTTTCAACGAGAACTTTGCCAATATTTCGGAATCCATCACGTCACAGCGCCTTTCCATTTCCGGCGTGGACGAAGATGAAGAAGCGCTTGATCTGGTAAAATTCCAGAATGCTTATAATCTGTCATCCCAGATGGTTCAGGTTATGACAGAGATGTACGATCAGCTGATCTTACAGACCGGAGTATAAGGAGGATAAATAAATGCGAGTTACCAATAACATGATCATGAACACGACAAAATCAAATATTAACCGCAACAAGATCGAAGTAGACAGAATGAACACGCAGATGTCCACGCAGAAAAAGATCGATGTGCCATCGGATGATCCGGTCATTGCAGTCCGCTCTCTGCGTCTCAGAAGTACGTTAAACCAGATCGACCAGTACCTGAATACCAACGTAAAGGATGCGGAGTCCTGGATTGAGATGACGCAGTCTTCTTTAACGACATTAAATTCGGTACTTGATAAAATCCATACACAGTGTAATGATGGATCCAATACCTATCTGACACAGAGCAACCGTAATACGATACTGACTCAGTTAAAACAGCTTCGTGATCAGATCTATCAGGAGGGAAACAATGATTATGCCGGCAGAACGATCTTTACCGGATACAAGACCAACACCACACTGACTTTCCAGACGGATTCAAAAGCAAGTTATACGATCACAGAGCCGTCTTCCTATGAAAATATTGAAGAAAAAGATTATTATACCCATACATTTGAATCTTTCTCAGATGTTCCGGCAAATGAACCGGCAGCAGATGTAGACAAAGTGACGATCCAGAGGATCCGCTTGTCTTACAACGCGATCAAAAATCCGACGGACATCACATTTACCTACAAAATGCAGAATGGAACGACGGCGACAGAAGTTTTGGATACGACCGGCGCGGGAGCATCTGCCAATGGTTTTACATTCAAACAGATGACGAACAGCAATCTGAATGCAGCGGATTATGCAGTCGGTGATGATGAAGTGATCTTAAATACTGATACCGGAGAGCTGCTCCTTGGAAAGAATGCAGCGGACTTTATACGTTCCAACAAAGCAAGCGTTTCTGTCACCTATGACAAGACTGGTTTTAACGAGGGAGAACTTCGCCCGGAGCATTATTTCAACTGTACGGATAAGACAGATACGGCAAATCCTGTGAAATACATCAACTACAATGACAAAGGCGAGCGGATGTATCAGGATATCAATTACTACATCGGAAACAATCAGTCGATCACAGTCAATACGCTGGCAGCGGATACCTTTAACGCCTCGATCGGAAGAGATGTAGATGAGCTTTCCGATGCGGTACAGTTTGCGATGAACGCTTACGATACCGTAGAGAAAATCAAAGCGATGCAGTCCTCAGAACGTTATTCTTCTGATGCGGATCAGGAAATGTTAAGCAAATGGTATGACGCGGCACAAAGACAGTTGGACTATGCAAACCAGAACATGCAGGATCTTTATAATGCAAAACTGACAACTGTTGACAATTATACAAAAGATGTAAACCTTGCGCTTACAACGGTAGGAGCAAAGGGACAGCGTCTGGATCTGGTTAAAAACCGTCTTGAGAGCAATATGACAACGGTAGAAAAATTAAAGTCGGATAACGAAGACAGAGACCTGTCGGATATCGTGATCGATTACACAGCGTCCTATACCGCTTACCAGGCTGCGCTTCAGGCGGCAAGTAAAGTACAGGAGCAGACATTACTTGATTATCTGTAAAAAGGTGGATGACATATGAATACAAGACTGTTTGGTGAGATTGATATACAAAAAGATAAAGTGATCTGCTTTGAAAACGGCATCATCGGATTTCCGGATTACAAAGAATATGCGCTGATCTACGACTCGGAAAAAAAAGATAAAAAAGGCGTATCCTGGCTGCAGTGCCTGGAGGATGAAGTGTTTGCGCTCCCGGTCATTGATCCGCTTTCGGTAAAACCGGATTATGCGCCGGATATTGATGAGGAGCTTTTAAAACCGCTCGGAGAACTGAATGCGGAGAACACCTATGTTCTTGTGACGCTTACGGCGACCGGAAAGAAAGAAGATATCACGGTGAACTTAAAGGCACCGATCATCATCAACACCGATACGAAAAAAGCGATCCAGGTCATAGCGGAGGGGGATTATCCGGTTAAATATAAGATTTATGATAAGCTCAAAGAAAAGGCGGGTGAGTAGACATGCTGGCACTGACAAGAAAAAAAGGGGAATCACTCGTGATCAATAATAATATTGAGATATCGATCCTTGAAGTGCGCGGAGATCAGATCAAGATCGGCATAACAGCGCCAAAGGATGTCCCAATCTACCGGAAAGAGGTCTACAAACAGATCCAGGAAGAAAACAGGGCATCGGTCAGCGCGGAAGGACTCGAGGCATTGAAAAAAATGCTTTGATCACCGGTTAATTATTTGCTGAAAAAACCGATATAATTATATAGAAAACCAAAAACAGGAGTAAAGAGTTATCACACGGAGGTGGTATGAAAATGGAAATAGCGGCAAAGGCAGGAGTGGTCTATCAGGGAAGTACGCCACAGCCTGACGGAAAAGTCACAACATCACAGGAGGACATACAGGTAGCGGTAGGAAATGCCACTGCGGGTGGAGTGACGGACACTTCGGATTCCGGAAGATCGGATGACGTGGTGATTAACGAAGTACAAAGTAAAGACACGATTCGTCGCGCGGTCGATGAGATCAACAAAAAAACCAATACGGAAGCGGTGTGGGGCGTACACGACGAAACGAACCGCATCACGATAAAGATTGTAGATAAGGATACCAAGAAAGTCATCCGTGAGTATCCGCCGGAAGAAACACTGGATATGATAGCGAAAGTGTGGGAGATGGCGGGAATCCTTGTAGATGAGAAACGATAGGAGGAAGCAATATGCCAATTCGAATTACAGGTCTTAATTCCGGTCTTGATACCGAAGCTATTATTTCAGAACTGGTTTCAGCGTATCGTACCAAGGAAGAAAAATATCAGAAAGCACAGACAAAATTGTCATGGAAACAGGATGCGTGGAAAGATCTGAACATTAAGGTACGAAGCCTGTATGATAATATCAGTAACCTTCGTTTTACTTCTGCGTGGACAATGAAGAAAACAACTGTATCAGATTCCACAAAAGCTACGGTGACAGCGGCAGGTTCATGTGTAAACGGAACACAGACATTAAAGATCAAACAGCTTGCCAAGGGTACTTATATCACAGGTGGAGAGTTTTCAAATACTTCAGCCGGAACCGCACCGACTTCAGCAACGAAGCTGAGCGAATTAGGATATACCGGATCAGGCGGAGATATCCAGGTGAAGGACAGCTCTGGAAATGTAGTAAAGACTGTCAGTGTGACGGGAAATACTACGATCAAGGATCTTGTGAGTGCGTTAAATGGCGCGGGAGATACGAAGGCTTCTTTCGATGCAACAAACAAGAGAATCTTTATGACCTCGAATAAGACGGGAGAGCAGAATGCGTTTTCTCTTGATGGCGATGCGGATATTTTGAAGACGGTTGGATTGAGCAAAGAGGGCGGAGCGAGCATCGTGGATGCGCAGGATTCCGAGATTGAGCTGAATGGTGCCAAGTTTACCTCTGCAAATAATACCTATACTGTGAACGGACTGACAATAGACTGCCTTGCTGAGACTGGAAACTCAGAGATCAGTATTACGACATCAGTGGATACACAGAGCATGTATGATCAGGTCAAGAGCTTTTTGTCGCAGTATAATTCCCTGATGAAAGAGATGTACTCGCTGTATAATGCGGACAGCGCAAAGGGATATGAACCACTGACAGATTCTGAAAAGGATCAGATGACCGATACGGAAGTGGAAAAATGGGAAGAAAAGATCAAGGCGGCGTTACTGCGCAGGGATGATACACTTGATGGAATTATGTCCACAATGAAAAACGCAATGTCAACTTCCTATTATATTTACAATGGAAACGCGGTTACATATGATTCCGATAAACAGTATTACAAATGCAACGGAAATGCAATTAAGAATTCCGATGGTTCTTATGTGACATCCGCGTCACAGTTGAAGCTGTGGGCATCGGCAAATGGAGCAAAAAAATACAGTCTTTCCAGTTTTGGCATCAAGACAGAAGCATATGCGAACATGACAGCAAACAGTTCTCAGGATGCGTATCATATTGATGGAGATGCGGATGACAGCGTTAGTAAGAATAACTCGGATGTTTTGCTGAATATGCTGAGCTCGGATCCGGATACCGTTTCTTCATTTATGAAACAGCTTACCAGTGGACTGTATTCAGCGATCGATACAAAAATGAAATCGGTAAAGGGATTGAGCAGTTCCTATACGATTTACAATGATATTGAGATGGCGAGAGAATACAGTGATTATACCGATACCATTTCCAAGTGGGAAGATAAGCTGACAGATCTTGAAGATTCTTATTATAAAAAGTTTGCAGCAATGGAGTCGGCACTGGCGTCCTTACAGAGTCAGTCTTCTTCTCTGTCCAGCCTGTTGAGTTAAAAATGACATAAAGTTAAGTTACATGGAGGTACAAATAACATGGCACTAAATACAGGTTATGCAGCATATGCAAACAATAAAGTAATGACTGCATCTCCGGCAGAACTGACACTGATGCTCTATGATGGAGCGATCAAGTTCTGCAATATTGCGATTCGCGCAATCGAAGAGGGCGATGTGGAAAAAGCACATAACAATATCGTAAAAGTAGAAAACATTATTGATGAATTTCGCGCGACATTGAATCACAAATATGTAGTGGCAGAAGATTTTGAAAATGTATATGTGTACTTGAGAGAGCGTTTATCGCTTGCTAATATGAAGAAAGACAAAGAAATTCTGGAAGAAGTCTTAAAACATCTGCGGACGATGCGTGATACATGGAAAGAAGTAATGAAAGAAACCAATAATGGGACAAAATTATCTTAAAAGGAGTTTGTATGCCGGGAGAAGATTATATAACAATCCTGTCAGAAAGTCTGCAGAAAAAAAATAAGATTCTGGATGCAATCCGGGCAGCAAATGAAGAACAGAAAGTACTTCTGGCGGATGAGATGCTCGGACCGGATGATTTTGAAAGAACATTAGATAAAAAAGCTGCGCTGGTCGAGGAACTTAATTGTCTGGACGATGGGTTCCAGCAGATCTATGAGCAGGTTCGCCCGGAAATTGAACAGAATATGGACAAGTATGCGGAGCAGATCCGGCAGATGCAGGAACTGATCCGAGAGATAGTCGCAAAGACCATGTCTGCGCAGGCGGAAGAAGCGCGAAACAAGCAGTTGATCGAGAAAAAATTTGCATCTGTTAAAAAGCAGATTCGAGAAGTTAAATCGAGTCAGAAAGCAGTAAACACCTATTATCAGAACATGATGAAAAATGCTTATCTCGATTCTCAGTTTTTAGATAGAAAAAAGTGAAAAAAGTCACTTTTTGCTATAAAGTATCGGCGAATATGTCCGATATATATTACAGGTAAGCAAGGAAACACTGATTTGTTTCCGAGCTGCTGGACAGTGGATGTTTGGAAGGAGCGTACGGCCGGAAGAATAGAAACTGTGACAAAACAGAATGAAATGGGGTAACCGTTTCAGATAAAATTAAAATGCAGCATGGAAGCTGCAGCAAATTCAAGGAGGAATTATATTATGGTAGTACAGCACAACCTTACCGCAATGAATGCGAACAGACAGTTAGGTATCACAACAAGCGCTCAGGCAAAATCTTCTGAGAAATTATCTTCTGGTTACAGAATCAACCGCGCAGGCGATGATGCTGCAGGACTTACAATTTCTGAGAAAATGAGAAGCCAGATCAGAGGTCTTGACAAAGCTTCTACAAACGCTGAAGATGGTATCTCCCTTATTCAGTCTGCTGAAGGTGCATTAAATGAATCTCATTCTATCCTTCAGAGAATGAACGAGTTAGCAGTTCAGGGCGCTAACGACACAAACCAGTCTATCGACCGTGATGCAATCAACCAGGAGTTAAATGCATTAACAAGCGAATTAGACAGAATTTCTGAGACAACTCAGTTCAACAAACAGAACCTGTTAGACGGAACTTATCAGGATAAGAAGCTTCAGGTTGGAGCTAACGGCGGACAGAGCATCGGAATCAGCATCGACAAGATGGATGCTAAGTCTCTTGGACTGAAAGATTTCAACTATGCTAAGGGTCAGAACTACACTCATTATGGAACTATCGTATACGAAGGAACTACATATGAGTACAACAACAAATTAGCAGACAGCGCTAACAAGAAAGCTTTCACACAGGCAGCTAGAGAAACTGGTAAAGCAGCTTTCACAGATGACATGATCTACTACAATGCAGCATCTGGAAAATACATTGTTGGTTCTGGAAAATATGATTCTCGTGAAGCAGCTATCAGCGGCGGAAAAGCATCTCTTGGTGCAAAATACGCAGCATCTGCAGCAAAAGCTTGGTCTGCATTAAAGAAAGACGTTGCATTCTCTTCTGAGACTGTTGGAGGATTCGGAAGCCTTACTACAATGAACGTACCGAGAGTTGATGATTACAACATGGCAAACGCTTCTATCCAGGCTATCCAGGGTGCTATCAACAAAGTATCTATCCAGCGTTCCGCACTTGGTGCATTACAGAACAGATTAGAGCATACAGTTGCTAACTTAGACACTGTATCTGAGAATACATCTGCAGCTGAATCTCGTATCCGTGATACAGATATGGCTGATGAAATGGTTAGCTACAGCAAGAACAACATTCTTGCTCAGGCAGGTCAGTCAATGCTTGCTCAGGCAAACCAGATCAACCAGGGTGTTCTGTCCTTATTACAGTAATCTGATAAGATTGGCAGTTAATTTAATCAACATAGAAAGAACCGGCAGTTTTGCCGGCTCTTTCTTTATAAAGATAAAAGGAATCAGTATGGAAGAGAAGATAAAACAGCTTTATATGGAGATCAATTATATTGGTTATCGGCGGTTAGAGAGCAGAAAAAACGATTATATAGAACAGGCAAAAAAGAGATTGCCAATGATAGAAGAATTTACAACATGGTTTTTGTCAGGCAATCAGTTTGGAATTGAAGATGAATTGTACCAGGCATTGCAGGCAAATCTGCTTACAATCCTGGATGATATAGTAACAGCAGCAAAAGAAAATGATACAGTATTGATGCTGGATGCGCTGGAAAGCGGAATCAGCGAATATCTGACGATGTTTGTGCCAGAAGAATATTTCGCAGGAAAGAAGGTGCTGGTACAATGATGGGATTATACGAAAAGAACCTGGAGGCGTTGAACAAGAGATTTCCGGGCATGGATAAACTGATCGAAGAAAAAAAAGATGAGTTGTTACAAAAAGAAAATCTTGATGTTGAGAGTGAAATCAATCTTGAGGGCAGAGAGATCTTAAAAGTACAAAGAAACAATCGAACCCTGTATCTTGCAGGAAAACGTTCCGCTTCGTTGGCGGCAGCAAATCAGATTAAATTTCTGGGAAAGATAGAATATTCAGCACCGCTTTTTATGGTTGGAATAGGAAATGGCTGCTATCTGGAGGAACTTTTTAAAGAAGTGCCGAAAAAAAATGACAATATGGTAATGGTGTATGAACCGTCATTTTCAATCTTTTATGAGCAGTTGTTTCATGTAGATATCGAAGAACTGTTTGAAGACAGAATTGTGGCATTGTTAGTAGAGGGAATCAATGAAGAAGGCATTAAGCCGCTGATCAAGCAGATGCTCCGCGGAGACAGAGTATCCTGTATGCGACATTTCATATTGCCGAATTACAATGAGATATGCCCTGAAAAAGTGCTTGATTTTCAAAAAGTGTTAAAGGATGTGGCAGAGGAATATCTGGTAAATATAAATACGGTACAGGCGTTTTCCAAGGTGGCAGTGGAAAATATGCTGAAAAATGCCGACTATGTGCGTACAGGCTATCAGGCAAAGCAGCTGATGGAGGCAATTCCAAGAGAAATGCCGGCAATTATTGTATCTGCGGGTCCTTCATTAAATAAAAATATTGAGGAACTGAAAAAGGCAAAGAATAAGGCGTTTATCATTGCAGTGGATACGGCAATGAAGCCGCTTTTAAGAAATGGAATTATACCGGATATGTATGCGATTATAGACGGGACAAAGCCACTGGAACTCGTAGCAGTAGAAGAAAGCAGAAACATACCGCTGCTCAGTGAAGTGCGGGCAGCACATGCAGTAATGGATTATCATAAAGGAAAGAAATTTTTCTTCCGGGAATTCACGCCGTATTTTGATCGCATGTATGAGATGAATCATAAAGAGTGGGCAGCAATGGATGTGGGCGGTTCTGTAGCGACAGCTGCATTTTCATTGGCATGTTATCTTGGGCTTGGGACGGTCATTATGGTAGGACAGGATCTTGCATTGACAGGAAATAAGACTCATGCGGATGGTACATTTAAAGAGAAGATGGAAGAACTGGATACTTCAAAGATGAAGATGGTTCCGGGAAATGTGGAGGAAAAGGTACCGACCAGACCGGATTTTGATCATTACAGAATCTGGTTTGAAGATTTTATTGCGCGTTGGAAAAATATGTATCCGAATTTTCGAGTGATCAATGCGACCGAGGGCGGGGCGAAGATCAAAGGAACGGAGATTTCGACATTAAAAGAGGCGATAGAAAAAGAGTGTAAGATTGAGGCAGATGTATCTGCAAATATTGAGAAACTGGAGCCGATGTTTAACCCGGAGGAACAGAAAAAGATTCTGGTCTATATGAAAGATACGCCGAAGAAGTTTCATGAGATGGCGGTAAATGCGGCTGCAGGTAAGAAATTGTATCAAAAACTGGATAAGCTGACGCAGAATCATAATATGGATAATGCAGCATATGACAAATTGTTAAAGCAGATTAAGAAAAATACTAAAAAAATAGAGAAGAATCAGAATTATTCATTAGTAGAAGAAACGCTCGGACGTGCCAACAGCATTTTAAAGACATCACAGTATATTGAATACGGTTCTTTCGAGGAAGAATGCAAAGAGATTGCAAGACGTGGAATTCTGTTTATGGAACTGGTTGAAGAATGTGCAAATCTTTTTGAGGGATTTTCAGATGAAGTGTTTGGTAAAATAGAGGAGTAACAGATAAAAAAACAGGCAGTACATGTAATATATACTGTCTGTTTTTGAATTTATCAATGGGAAGAATAGGTATTCAAAGAGCGTTTCATTAAAAACTCGGCCAATTCAAAGTCCTCTGCCACATCAATGTCAATGCTTCGGCCGCGCTCCATAACGTATGCGTATTCTTTTTCGCTTAACAGCTGGATGCTGTTGGCATGATAAGAAATTTTTCTGATATAAAGGGCACCATTAATACGATAATAGGTATCCAGATCCTGCCGGCGCTTGCTTTGGCTAAGTGATTTGCGAAAACTGCCAAGCGATAAATCGGGTGGAAGGGTCATGGACCATAAAGGGGAATGATCCATTTCGCACACAGCAGTTATGGCATCTGCGTTTTTCTGGTCAAACAACTGATAACCGCCGATGATATCAGAAGCAATACGTAGAGGTGAAGTTGGCTGGAGCAGACAGATGGTATCAAAATATCTGCCGGAAGTCTGATATTGACTTAGTACTTCAGTTACAACATCCCAGCTGCCGGCGGTATCACTGCTGGTTTTAGCAGAGCGCAAAAAAGGAACAGAAGCACCATAGTCTTTTGCAATCTGTGCGTAGTCATCGCTGTCTGTACTTACCATGATCTCATCAAAAAGCGCGGAATCTTTTGCGGCGCGGATACTGTATGCTAAAAGGGGGATATCCAAAAGAGGTTTGATGTTTTTGTCTTTTAGTCCTTTTGATCCGCTGCGGGCGGGAATAATAGCTATATTTTTCATATTGATACCTCAAAGTTTACATCATAAAAATCTTTTTTTATATTAACTGGAGCAGAAGTGACCTGCTTTAGGATCTGGATCATCTGATCGGAAGTTGTTCCGTCACCGAAGGGGTTTTTCACCTGTTTGACCATATCTTTAAACTCTGCGGAAGAGGCTTTTTTTATTGCACTTATGATATCATCTTTCCTCGGGTCACAATGTATGATACTGTCAGCAAAGAAACGTCCTTTTTGTCTGTCGCCAATATCAATTGTTGGAATGTGCATGGCAGGTCCCTCGGTTGTTCCGCTGGATGAATTTCCAATCATCATTTCTGAATATTTTAAGGCAGTCAGGTAACGTTTCATGCCGAGAGAAGGAACTACATGGAAATTGGTATATTTTTGAGCAGTAGATCTCCAAATCTCATTGATACGGTCGCCACCTGAATCTGTATTGGAAAGAGTGATGATATAGGAATAATCGGAGAATGCGCGAAGCGCCTCGATCAATTCATATAATTCGTTTTCGGAAGCCTCTTTTTCTAAAGTGACAGGATGAAAAGTGACAACGCAATAAGGAACATGCATAGAGAGTCCTAACTGGTTCCTGAAATCGTCTTCAGATAAAAGCTCGGTCTTTAAACAGTTTTCGATTGCAAGAGAACCAACATTATATACAGAATGAGGGTTCTCACCAAGTTGAATAACACGTTTGCGGTAAGCATCACAAGTAGTAAAGTGCAGAGCACTCATTTTTGTGATTGAGTGGCGGTATACTTCATCAATTGCACCGCTGGTAGTGCTTCCGCCACATATGTGTGTGATCGGAATTAAAAGCGTGGATGCTGCGATTGCTACGCCAAACATTTCATAACGGTCACCGATTACGATCAGCATATCCGGTCTGTGTTCAGAAAAATAGTGACTAAATGATAAGATGACATCACTGATTTGACGTGCGATTCCTTCCCGCGAATTGTCATCAAGATATTTTATTGGAATACATTCCGAAATATTGATACGGGAAGCCCGAATTTCTTCGATCGTATTTCCATTTTCCGGTGCCAGGTGAGAACCGGTCACTACAAAGTCAAGATTAAAATAAGAATCCTGCTCCAGCTTCTTAAGAAGGGGGAGCAGTTGACCAAATTCAGCGCGGCTTCCGGTTACAACGCAAATTTTTACTCTGTGCATATTAATTCATCTTCTCCAAAATCACGAATTGCTTTTGTTCCCAGTACATCAAACCATTTCATAGCAGAAATTCCGTTTCCGGGACGTTTGGTAGTAATGTTTTCTTCGGTTAAAATTTCACCTTTTTTGATATCTCTTTTTGCAACAATACTTTTTCGGGCGACAATAATATTGGGACGTTCTGCAGGAGAACAGATTTTTTTGCCATCACCAAGTGCCACTTCAATATTACGAATGGCAGAAACCATTGCTTTTAATTCATCTGGTTCAATGCTTGCCTTGTGATCCGGACCAATCATAGTGCGATCCAGTGTAAAATGTTTTTCAATTACAGTGGCACCCATTGCGACAGCTGCGATCGGAACCTCAATTCCTACGCTGTGATCGGATAAGCCGACAGGAAGATGAAATGCATTTTTTAAGGTGAGCATTGCATTTAAATTTACATTTTCCATAGCGGTAGGGTAATCGGTATGACATTGCAGTAAAGTAATTTCACTGGTTCCGTTTTTCTTTAAAATGTCAATAGCAGTCGCGATCTCGTCCATTTCTGCCATTCCGGTAGACATAACAACTGGTTTCTTGGTGGCGGCAATCTCTAACAGATATGGTAAATTAGTAATTTCGCCGGACGGGATCTTAAAAAATGGAAGATCCAGAGAGTCGAGAAAATGAACACTGTCAATGTCAAAGGCAGTAGATAAATAGGACATCCCGATACTGTTGCAATATTCGTAAAGCTCATAATGCTGTTCCAATTTCAGACGGAGTTTTTTTGCCATCTCCAGCTGGGTTTCATCTGCTCCGGTTTCGCGTTTCTGATATTCTGCCTTTGGAGCATATTTGGAAGTGCAGTCAACGGCAGTCTGAAATTTAACAAAATCGGCACCTGCTTTTTTGGCCTCATCAATGAGTTTTTTTGCCAGATCCATATCTCCGTTATGATTTACTCCGGCTTCTGCAATAATGATTGTTTTCATAAAAACCCTCCTGTACATTATGAAAGTATTATTTTCCGCGTAGTTCTAAAAAACGATCAACTTTCATTTCTTCTTTAAAATTTTCAAATAGTTTTACTACATCATATTTTGGCTCATAACCAAGTTCATCTTTGGCATTTTGAACATCCATTAATATACCGCCGCCAGCAACTTTGTCGGTCAGACAGATAATTTCGGAAGGTTTGCCCGGTGGACAGAAGACTTCAATGATAGCCTCCATTTGCTGGCGCAAGGTAACGGGTATACCGGTTCCGCAATTATAAAACCCCTTTGTTAAGTTCTGTACTTCAATGGCTTTGCAAAACATCTGGGCCATGTCATAAACATGAAGCATATCTTTGGCATAGTTTGGATCACCCCAGATTTCAAGAGGTTTACTTTCCATTGCGTGAAAGATCAGTTTGTACAAAGGACGCAGTGTTTTGACACCATTTGGATAAATATAGTGGTTGGTACTGTAGGAATATACGGTCGGAAAACGGAAAGCAAAAGTTTTCAGACCATATTGCTGATGGTAATGTTCAAGTAACTCCAACGCAGTGTTTTTGGAAATGACATACATGGCGTGGTCGCCGGTGTAACTGAAGTTCTTTGGCATATCCGGTTTGATGATGGTTCCGGTTGGATATTCCCATACATCAAAGCAGCTGGTGGAGTATAAAATACGATCTACATTCCTTGTCCTGCAAAATTCGAGCACATTATAGGTGCCCATGATGATCGAATCAAGATAATCTTTGGGATGATAGCCGTCCATATAGGCAGGAATAACAGCAGCAAGTAAAACAACGGCATATATATCTTCTTTCGGAAGATTGTCAAAATCAGAAGGATTTGTGATGTCAACGGATATGTATGGGACATCCATAGTTTGAAAAACGTCTGCTTTTTTACGCTTCCCGGAAGCAATGATCTGATATTCGTCTTTTGAAAAATACTCAGATGCATATTTGGTGAAATAAGACCCTACATTTCCGGTTGCACCGAATACAATAATTTTTTTCATGTTTTTCGTCTCCATAAAGTGTATAAGTTTGTTTATTTTCTATATTGAATCATGAATCCATTGTTTTCATCAAATTCGGGATTCAGTTTTTTGCGCAGCATGACCAGATCGTGATATGCATCCGGATCAAAAATGGTTCGACCAACCCAGAAGGGAGCTCTGCCATTTTTGTTAAATTGCTTTTTGAAGCCAAAAAGAGTGTCATCCGGGAGCATGCCGCCTCCTAAATGAAATTTTGATATTCCCATTTCGCTTGCCTGACATGCTGCTTCGTAAAGAAGAAGGTTTCCTGGAGAATATTTCCGGTATTCTGTATGTGTGCCGGAAAGATGGTAATGCATATATCGGTCATTATAAAACATGATAGAACCGCTGACAGGTTTTCCCTCATACATTGCATAAAAAATGCATGCGTAATCTGCAAGAAGTTTTAAGGATTCAAAGTAATCTGTCTGGAAAGTGTAGTATGCATCTGCCTGATTTTTTTCCATTGTCTCATTATACATTGGAATAAAATCTTTGAAGTCTGTAATGTCTTTTCGTACAATAGTGACGTCGTTTTTAATTGCTTTTCTGACCATATTACGGTTTTTGGAATCCATGTTTTTCATGATCAGATCCGGATTTGTGGTATCCATAAAGATTGTGTCTCTTAAATAACGTGTTTCAATAACATATGGAAGCAGCTCGTGGTTGAGTAATAACGGATGAAAACGTACAAACTGTGAAACAATTCGATTTTCCCGGCAGTAATGCTGTAATTCCTTCAGAAACTGGATCTGGGAATCTTTTGGAATATTATGATCACTCAATGGCCCACCATAGCCGTAAGGTGTTTCGAGATCGTACCATGTATCAGCGGAAAGTTGTTCGCCAAATAGTCCGGAAGCTGCAATGTCGCTTTTCATGACCACATAGCAGAAGCGGGAAGCTGCATCTTCGTAATAGATGAGCAACGGTTCACCGTCACCATGAAGCATGAAAGAATGTGCATACTCATATAAATAATAGATATCCCAGTTAATAAATGATTTTATACAAATGTCCCATGCAGCAGCATCTGTTTGTTGATATATTTTTAAAATAGTAATTCACCCCCATATTGAAAAATAATATCCCTTAAATAGGTCATATCATTTTTTTGATATCGTTGATCGATTGGAAGAGAGATCAATGTCTCTGCGTTTTTTTGTGCCATTGGCCGGAATTCAGGCCGGAAGTGATCAAATGGCCAGTGTACAGCGCAGTATATCTTGTGTTCCATTAAATAACTTCGAAAAGAATCGCGGTTTTTTACACGTAGAGGAAAAACCAGCGGGCAGTCATTTTCTGCCAGGGCACAAACCGGTTGAAGTCCTATTTTTTGAAGTTCCAAAGTCAGAAAATGATAATTTGATCTTCGGGCTGCAATCAATTCTGGAATATCAATGCAGGAAATAAGAAAGCGGGAAAAGTCCGATATCTGCAGTATCTCATCGGAAGTGTCCAATTTTTCTTCACATTCTGTAAATATCTGACGGTATTTAGCATTGCAATCCAGTTCGTTTTTCAAAAAAAGATTTTTGAGTATCATACCGTAGGAGCGTGTGTTGTCGCTGCTGGTTTTTATATGGTCAAGTGCGGGTAAATCCTGAGCTTTTTTTGTATACAAAACGCCGCCAAGCGGAATTGGAAGCCATTTGCGGATGCTGGCGATCATATAGTCCCCGGTAATATGATTTATCGAAAAAAAACTTTGCGTTGTATCTTCAATTATCATTATACCACATTCGTCTGCCATACGACGCAGATAAGATAAGATTTGTGCGGACTGAACGGCACCGAAATAGTGGCAGATGTAAAGTGTTGCCACCTGTGGGGTGATCTTCCGTTTCAGGTCGTCGAGATCAATCTGCAAATCTTCGGTTATATTATAAAAAATAATGTTTTGGGATGGAAAACAGTTGCTGACCGATTCACAAATAAATTCGGGCAGAAGAACAGCCTTATTTTGATTAAACGGGATATGACGAAGAGCGCTTCTCCCACTGTCAAAAAACTGACAATTATAAGACTCCAGATAATGAAAGAGGTTATTGGATGAGATATTCAGTTTGTTTAAATCTAAGTCGTATTCACTGCCTAATTCCATTTTGTCATCTCCGGGTAAAAATGATGATTATATACTGAAGTCTATTGTAGAGGAAAAGTTCGCAACATTCAAGGGAGTGAAGGAAAAAATTGTTATCATTGCTTTTGCTATATTACTGGTTTAAAATAAGAATTAGGAAAACTTTAAACGGGAGATAAACGATATGAGGAAAGAGCAATTGATTCAGTTCCTGGGGGAAAGTACATTACATATAGTAGAAGCGATGGAAAAGATAGATGCTAATGCACATGGGATCTTGTTTATTGTAGATAAGAGTGGCAGGCTGCAGGGAACGGTTACGGATGGCGATATTCGTCGATGGATCATAAGATCCGGAAAATTAGATGTGGCAGTGGCAGATATCATGAATAAGGATCCAAAGATTGTATATCGCGGCGAGGAATCGCAGGCACAGGATTATATGAAAAAAGTGCAGGTGAAGGCACTTCCGGTCTTGGACGCAGAAGGTAAAGTCACAGATATCATACTGGATCGTGAAGATGTGACAGAGATGGAAAAACGTGACATGAAAACGTTACGGGAGGTTCCGGTCGTAGTGATGGCGGGCGGAAAGGGAACCAGGCTTTACCCATATACGAAAATTCTGCCCAAACCGTTGATACCAATAGGGGATATTCCAATCATGGAACGTATCATTGACAAATTTGTGGAATATGGAGTTGCAGATTTTTATGCTACGGTTAATTATAAAAAGAGCATGATCAAGTCTTATTTTGCAGATCTGGCGAAGGAGTACTCCATTCAATATGTGGAAGAGGACAAGCCTCTTGGAACGGCAGGAAGTCTGCGGCTGATCGATACAGAGTTTGAATGCCCTATCATTGTGACAAATTGTGATATCCTGATTCATGCTGATTATGCGGATATTTACAAATATCATAAAGAGTCCGGCAATGCGATCACAATAGTATCGGCGTTAAAAAATATTGTGGTTCCATATGGAGTGATCCATTCAAAGGAAAATGGTACTGTTATTTCTATGGAGGAAAAACCCAAACTATCCTATTTTGTAAATACAGGAATGTATGTATTGAATCCGGACCTGTTACAGAAGATACCGGAAGATACATTTTTTCATATGACAGATCTGACAGATTTACTTATACAAGAGGGAAAACAGGTTGGAATGTATCCAATCAGCGAGGATTCCTTCCTGGATATGGGCGAATTCGAAGAAATGCGCCGGATGGAGAAAAAATTGAATTTGAAATCGGAGTAAGTGCAAAGGGGTATCCTGATTACAGGGTGCCCCTTTAAGGGTCAAAGCTTAGCTGCTGATTGCTGAGTTGACTTATAAGAAAAGGATTGAGTAACAGGTGCAATAAGGGTATAATTGTAATAAGCAGCGGGACAAGTTATATATTTATGGAAGAAACCTTGTCTTAGCCAGAGGTTAGGAAAAACGAACAATCGGCCGATATATAAAATATAAAATTTAATGCTGGGTCAAATGGAATTGGCGGCGCTTGAAGAAACAAAAGAAGGGGACTTTTTGCGTAGTGCGAAAGTCCTTTTTTGATTGAGTGAGGGGGACAGAAGATGAATACAGCGTTGATTTTGGCGGGAGGACTGGATCCGCGTTTTCATATGGACATACCAAAACAGTTTGTGAATGTAAACAATAAACCGGTCATTATTTACACTCTGGAAATCTTTCAGAATCATCCGGATATCGATGAGATCATCGTCACCTGCCTGGATGGCTGGCAGGAGATGGTGCGGGTATATGGAAAACAGTTTAATATCACAAAGCTAAAGGAGATCATTCCCGGGGGAAAAGACGCACAGGAGTCTACCTATCACGGGTTGCAGCTCTTAAAAGACCGCATGGGAGCGGGAGATATTGTCGTAGTACATGACGCGATCCGTCCGATGGTATCGGAAGAACTCATAACGGACAGTATCAAGGTGTGCAGGAAAAAAGGAATGGGTGTGGCGGCGACCTACATCATGGATACGATCATGCATTCGCCGGATGGAAAAGAAGGATATCAGTCGATCAACCGGTATGAGATCATGAAAGTGCAGACGCCACAGGCGTTTGACTTTGCGTATATCTGGGAAAAGCACAATGAGGCGATCGGGAAAAACTGCCTTGGAGCATGGGACAACAGTTCCATGTTGACAAATCTCGGAGAAAAAGTCAGTTTCTCTGCGGGGTCGGATCTGAATTTGAAGATCAACCGCACAGAGGACGTGGAAATGTTTAAGGCGTTATACCGTATGAAACATCAGGAAGAGAACGAAAGAAAGGAACGGTAAGAGTCATGAATGTGGCACTGATACTGGCAGGCGGACACGGAAGCAGGACAGCACAGGATATACCAAAACAGTTTATGAATGTTTACGAAAAACCGCTGATCGTCTATACACTGGAAAATTTTGAGAAACATCCGGATATTGATGAGATAGCGGTGGTGTGTATTGACGGCTGGCACGAAGTGCTGCGGGCGTATGCCAGACAATATGGAATTACAAAATTGAAATGGATCGTCAGTGGAGGCGGCGACGGACAGGAATCCACCAGAAATGGGATCGAAGCGTTAAGGGAAGTATGTGACGAAAAGGATGTGATCCTGGTGCATGACGCGGTGCGTCCGTTTCTTCCGGCGGAAGTGATCACGGATGCCATTGTAAAATGCAGACAGAAGGGATCGGGACTCAGCGCGGTCCGGTGTCAGGAGACGATCGTTCGAACCGAAGATGGGATATCCGGTCAGGAAGGCATTGCGCGTACAGAGATCATGCGTGTGCAGACCCCGCAGGCATATCTGTATGGTAAGGCACTTTGGGCATACGAAGAGGCAGAGCGCAGAGGGATCAAGGGAGAGGTCTATATCAATACGCTGATGCTGCGGCTGGGCGAGAAATTATATTTTTCCTATGGATCGGAGAAAAATATAAAAGTCACGACGGTAGATGATTTGGAGCTGTTTAAAGCACTGTTAAAGATGGAGCGGGAAGACTGGATCAAGTAGGAGAAGATGAGATGATACGATTTTGGGATACAGAAGTTTACTGCATGGAAAAGAGTGAGCTGGACAGAGGCTGGTTGTTTTCATATTTTTGCCAGAAAGGCCACACGGATGATATGATCCTGGTTTATGATGCGGGTGCCTATTATGGCTATCTGAATTATCAGACGTTATTAAATGCAGTGTCATCCGGTACAAATGATTATATAATCACGGAGAAATATATACATAAAAAAAATGATGGTCAGATCTGGGAACATCTACATGTATTGCTGAAACAATTAGAAGAACGGGGCATAAGGAAACAGGCCTTTATTCCGGTGTTTGATGAGCAGGGACAACTGCTTTATTTTGCATATGAATATGAGAAGGGGCTGAGTACTTTTTATATTGATATTGCGCTCATGGAATTACAGGAAAAGGACACGTTATTATTTTTTGAAGAGGCATATCCGCGGGTAAAAAGTGTATGTATTGATGAGTGTAATGAGTGGGCATATATTTTTTCAAATATTTTGGATATGTATGATATTCCATATTTTTGCGAAGGAGAGAAATGGGAACTGCTTTTTCCTGCCAAGAACAGAACGTTGAATGATTCTGCATATGGCAGGATGACAATTTATGCAGAGGGTGCAGAGCATTTTAGGGAATATGCATCGGATAAGCTTCTTTCGAATTGGGAATTTGTAATGAAAGTACGTCAGAATAAACACTCTTTTTTGACGGAAAAAATAAAAAAGGATCTTAAAAATAAAAATGTAAAAGTGCAGACGATGTATTTTCCTACGGAAAGTCGAAGCAAGACATCAGACGAAGAAATTCGACGTATGCATAGAGTATTTCCGCTGGAGAAAAGATGCTGGGATGATATTGTGGGCAGAAGCCAGATTAAAAGAATTATAGGGGAAAAGATTGACTGGGAGGCGTGGTTGGATGCGCAGAATGTGAGAAAACAAAATTCAAAAGAATTTTATGTGCGGGGAAAAAGCATAGAAACAAAAAATTATGGAAATGGAAAACATCACATTTACATTATAGGCCCGTGTATAGCAATGAGCTCTTGCGTTCTTAGGGAAGAAGAAAGTATTGGATGTATTTTGGCGGAAAAACTGAAGGAGAAAGATTACGCCGTGGAGTGTATCATGTATCCCTTACACCATAGCATGCTTTATGAGGAAATGATACAAAGTCTAACGTTGATGGAAAATGATATTGTAATTCTGATTGATCGCCTGATGGAAAAAAAGCCAGATTATCAGAGTGATCTGCCAGTAGCAGATATTATAAAAAAACGGCAGGATGACTGGTTTTGGGATATACCCATGCATGCAACGGCAAAGGGATGTTTTGAAATTGCTAATGCAATGGCAAATTGGTTAGAGCCATTACTAAACGATACAGTAAGCGATGATCCCAAATGTCTGCAAATGGGAAAAGTTATACTGGATGAAAAAGCGCAGAAAAAGTTAGAAAAATATATTAGACAAGTGAAAGAGTGTCAAAGGATTGAAAAAGGAAGTTCGGTGGGAGCCATTGTTATGAATTGCAATCCAATGACCAGAGGACATCTTTATCTGATCGAGCATGCAAGAAGTAAAGTGGATTATCTTTATATTTTTGTGGTGCAGGAAGATAAATCGGATTTCAGATTTGAAGAACGTTTTGCAATGGTGAAGCAGGTAACCGAACAATTTGAAAATGTGATCGTTGTGCCTTCAGGAGAATTTGTATTATCCTATGCAACGATGCCTCTATATTTTGAAAAAGAAGAAAAGAAAGAAGATACCCTGGACGCAGCACATGATCTGACGATTTTTGGAGAATATGTGGCGAAGGAGTTGGGGATTACAAAGCGTTTTGTCGGGGAAGAACTTTTGGATCCGGTTACCAGACAGTATAATGAAGCTATGAAAAGGATTCTGCCCAATTATGGAATTGAGGTGGAGGAAATAAAAAGGCTTGAGACCGATCAAGGGATCATCAGTGCTTCTGCGGTACGCAAATGGATCAAAGAGGATAACTGGGAAGCGGTAAAAAAATTCGTGCCGGCAGCAGTATACAGCAGGCTGCGTTTGGAATCAGGAAGAAACAATGAGTAGAGCAGTAAGAAAGCAGATATTCAAAAAACTGGAAGAACTTTGTAGCGAGAATCAGAAAATTATCACAGATGTGATTGCGGAAGCGCAGTTACAGGATACCTTTGCGCGTTGCCAGAATATGGCGGTAGATATTGGAACGCAGATTGAGACAGTATATGGTGAAGGATTCGATTGCGTTCACGGACTGGAAGATTATTGTGAACTGATCTATATGACTGCTGTGGAACAGGATATGAAAAAGAGAGAAGACTTGGAAAAACGGGCAGAAAAAATCTTGCAGAACGTGATACAATATACACAAAAGGAGATACCGGACAAGTTAGAAGCGGTTTTTCTTCCCTACAAAGCGTCCATGTGGGATTCGCTGGAAAGTATATGGTTGGCGGCAAGAGAGGACGAGACGTGCGATGCCTATGTCATACCGATTCCCTACTATGACAAAAAAGCGGATGGAACTCTTGGAGAAGAACATTATGAGGGAGGGGAATATCCCGATTATATTCTGGTGACGGGGTATGATTCGTATGATTTTGAGGCAAGGCGGCCGGATATCGTATTCATACATAATCCATACGATGGTGGAAATCATGTGACAAGTGTGCATCCGTTTTTTTATTCCAAAAATCTGAAGCGGTATACAGAGAAACTGGTCTATGTACCGTATTTTGTCCTGGAGGGAAACGGAATACCGGAAAACTACGCACTGACGACCGGTGTAATATATGCGGATTATGTTGTTGTCCAGAATGAAACGGAAAAGGATGACTACATCCGGTACTTTAAGAAAGCGGCGCCGGATTTTCCGATTGAGGACAAGCTGCTTCCGCTCGGATCGCCCAAATTTGACAAGGTACGGGCGTTAAACCGGGAGAATGTGGATGCACCGCAAGAATGGCGGGAAAGAAGCAAAGGAAAAAAGGTGATTTTGTATAACACCAGCCTGAATGCGATGTTGGAAAACGGTGCTGCATATATTGAGAAGCTGAAGGATGTATTTACCTTTTTTAAAGGCAGCAAAGAGGCAGTTCTCCTCTGGCGTCCACATCCGTTGATGGAATCATCCATTGCGTCCATGCGCCCGGAATTATATGAAGCCTATATCACATTAAAGAAATGGTTTCTGGAAGAGAAAATAGGAATTTATGATGACACGCCGGATATGTATACGGCGATCGGGTTCAGCGATGCCTATTACGGAGATCTGAGTTCGGTCGTGTGGCTTTACAGGCAGACCGGAAAACCGGTACTGATACAAAAAGCAGAAGCTTTAGAGGAAAAATAATGGATAAACAGAATGAAAAAATATATGTAACTCAGTCGTCGATGCCGACGTATGAAGAATACATAGAAGCGATCAAACCGCTATGGGACAGCCATTGGCTCACCAATATGGGAAAATATCATAAAGAACTGGAGAAAGAACTGAGAGAATATCTGGATGTACCGCAAATATCTCTTATGGTAAACGGACATATGGCACTTGAAATGGCAATTCAGGCAATGGATTTCCCGGAGGGCGCGGAAGTTATCACGACACCGTTTACATTCATATCTACCACGCATGCGATCGTGCGAAACCGTTTAAAGCCGGTATTCTGTGATGTGAAACTCAGTGATGGAACCATAGATGAAACAAAGATCGAAGAGCTGATCACAGAAAATACAGTTGCGATCGTACCGGTGCATGTATACGGAAATATCTGTAATGTTGAAGAGATCCAGCGGATAGCAGATAAATACAGTTTAAAAGTGATCTACGATGCGGCGCATGCGTTTGGTGTTACCTATAAAGGAAAAGGGATTGGAAATTATGGAGATGCATCCGTTTTCAGTTTTCATGCGACAAAGGTATTCAATACCATTGAAGGCGGAGCGGTAACTTTTTCGGATCCGAAATTATATGATAAATTATATAATCTGAAAAACTTTGGAATACGCGGGGAGGAACTGGTGGTTTCAGTCGGAGCAAATGCAAAGATGAACGAATTTGCCGCGATCATGGGGCTGTGTAATTTAAAACATATCGACACGGCGATACAGGAGCGAAAAATCCGCCATGAAAAGTATGAGGAGCTGTTAAAAGATATTCCGGGAATCCGTTTCTTTGAGGAAAAGGAAGACTGCAGGAGAAATTATGCTTATTTTCCAATCGTAGTGGGCGATGCGTATGGGATAACAAGAAATGAACTTTATGACCGTTTCAGGGAAAAGGATATTTATGCTAGAAAGTATTTTTATCCGCTGACTTCGGATCAGGCGTGCTTTAAAAATAAATATAAAAAAGTGGCTCTGGACAATGCGCGTATATTATCAGAGCAGGTATTGGCGCTGCCGTTTTATGAAAAACTGGAACTGGAGCAGTTAGAGAAAATTGCGGCAATAATTGTCCGGTTTTATACGGAGGAAGAATGAAAAAAGTATTAATTTTAGGTGGAGCTGGAGTACATTGCAAACTAGTAGAGGCGGCACATGAAATGAATCTTTGTGTCATTGTAGCAGATTATTTGAAAAAGGATGATTCACCGGCAAAACAGATTGCAGATAAAAATTATGAAGTTGATATTAACGACATTGATGGAATAATTCAAATATGCATAGAGGAAAGCGTAGATGCAGTGCTTACAACGCATTTGGATCCATGTCAAAAACCCTATCAAAAAATATGTGAAAAATTAGGTTTTCCATGTATGGGAACGGAAGAACAATTTGAGTATTTGACAAATAAGCGTAAGTTTAAAATGCTTTGTCAGGAGTCCGGTGTGGATATTATTCCTGGTTATACAGTAGCAGATGTATATGATGACAGAGTGAATTATCCGGTGTTCATTAAGCCGGTAGATAGTAGAGGGTCAAGGGGACAAAAAAAATGTGAGAACAGAAGGCAGGCGCTTGAGGCTATAGAAAGTGCCCAGAAAGAGTCTTCCGATGGTGATTGTATTATCGAGAAGTACTTGGGAGATGAAGAAGAAATACAAATTACCTATTTTTTCGAAAATGGGAATGCACATTTAATACGAACAGCTGATAGTTATCGTGGGGAGGGAAAACTGAGAAATATAGTCACGCATTCGGTGTCTCCGTCAAAGTATACAACGGAATTCAGAAATACAACGAACGAAAAAATTATAAAAATGTTAAAGAAGATCGGGATAAAAAATGGACCGGTAATGATGCAGGGATTTTATGATAATGGAGTATTTCGTTTTTTCGATCCTGGATTACGATTTCCAGGAGTAGAATATGAACGCATTTATAAGAAAATGTATAATATCGATTTCTTAAAATTGATAATAGAATATTCGCTGACGGGAAGTATGCCCCAAATTGATATAGATGAAAGCAGCGTATATTTAGAAGGAAAACGTGCTGAAATTGTATTCCCATTAATTTCAGAGGGAATTATAGCAAAAATAGAAGGATTGGACAAAATAGAACAGAATGAGAAGGTTATATCGGTACTCCACAGACATAGAGAAAAGGATACTATTAGTTGGTCTTATGATATTAATCAGCGATTATGTGAAATAGATATGCTGTTTGACAAAAATGAAAAGCTTAATGAGAGAGAGAGAATTTTATCCGAATTGAAAGTATATAACAATAAAGGAAAAAATATGCTGTTGTTTTATCGTTAGATGAAGGAGGTAACATATGGGTTTTTGGGAAAATATAGATGGAGCGGGATCTCGAATTAATGTGTACGATCAGATGAAGAAAAGTATTTTACCGTTATATATATATGGAGCAGGGAATCTCGCAGAAAATATATTAAAAAAATTAAATGAATATGGAATAAAATTAGAAGGGTGCATTACAGATTCCGGAGAAGAAAAATTTGGAAACTATAAGGTGTATAAATATGATGATTTTATTAACAGTAGAGAAGAAAATTTTTGCAATCTTTTGATAGGATTTGCCTCAGCGTATGAAAGGAAACAGATACTGAGGAAGGAAAGGGTTTTTAATCAGGTTTTTGTAATAGCCAATCCATTTGACCATCATGTCCATTTTGATTATGGATTTGTGAAAGATCATAGAGAGCAATTGGAAGAGGCATATGATTTATTGGCTGATAAGTATAGCAAGCAATGTTTTTGTGCATTTATTAATGCGAGAATATGGGAAAACAGTGACTATGTGCAGAAAATTTTTTGGGGGGAAATAGATGAATTTAATAATGATGTTATTACGACAGAGGCAGATGAAGTATTTTTGGATGTTGGAGCATATAATGGAGGTTCAATAAAACGTTTTTTAAAGTCAAATAATGGACGCTATAAAAAAATAATTGGTATAGAACCAGAGGATATTAATTTTAAAAATTTAGAAATGTTTTGTTATAAAAATAATATTTGTGCCGATTTGTATAAGATTGGTTGCTGGAATAAGAAGGACAGGCTTTTTTTTAATGGAAGTGATGATAAATGTTGCAGACTGGATAAAAACGGTGAGGATTGCATTGAGGTAGATACAATAGATAATATTGTTTCGGCAGATGTAGCAGTCAGTATGTTTAATTTGGGGATCAGTACGGCTGAGCTGGAAATTCTTGAAGGAGCACAGAGGACAATAGAAAAAAATCTGCCTAAAATACTAGTTTTTATGGGAAGTGCAAAAGAAGAATTATATACAATTCCACAATATGTAAAAGAATTAAATGAATCTTACCAAATATATTTAAGATTTATACAGGCAATGCCTTCGAGAATATTTATGTATGCGGTTCCTGTATTAAAGTGAGGGGATACGAATGAAAGAGACGAGTATGGTAAGGGTGATTTCTGGTGAGGATGTAAAAGAAATTCTCGCGGGAAAAGAAAAGCAGGTAATTTACATTGTAGAAGAAGCATTTAAAAAGAGATTAAAAGGTAGTGTTATGCTTCCGGATAAAATCTCACAGATATTTGATTCCAAAATACAAAAGCGAATTAATTGTATGCCAGCATCGATTCTAGACGAAAAGGTAAGTGGAGTGAAATGGATTTCGGTGTTTCCACAAAATCCAAATGAAGGTTATAGAAATGTTACAGGACAAATTCTTCTGTCTGAATTGGAACACGGATATCCAATTGCATTTATGGATGGAACTTATTTAACAGCGCTCAGGACAGCAACAGTAGGTGCGATTGCAAGTAAATATCTTGGGAAAAAGGAATGCGTGGAAATAGGGTTTATTGGTGCAGGGGAACAGGCCAGAATGCATTTTCAGATTATAAAATTGATTCATCCAGAAATTAGAGTGTGCAAAGTTTCGTCCCGCAGTCAAAGTACAATCACATTATTTATAAAAGAACTTAGGAAAATTTATCCCGATGTTACATATGTCAATTGCGGCACAGATTATCAAGAGGCAGTATGTGATGCGGATATTATTGTAACGGCGATAAGTGCACAGACAGATTTGTTAAAAGCAGCATGGATAAAAAAAGGAACTTTATATATTCATGTTGGTGGGTGGGAAGATGAATTTGCAGTTGCCAGAAGAGCGGATAAAATTGTATGTGATGAATGGGAATCGGTTAAGCATAGAGCACAAACAATAAGCCGCATGTATGCGGCAGGCGAGTTAAAGGACGAAGACATATATTGTAATCTGGGAGAAATAATAACTGGACAAAAGAAAGGACGCTTGAATAATGAGGAATTTATATATTTTAATTCAGTAGGAGTAGGTTTTGTAGATATATATCTTGCATATCGGGTATATCAAATGGCGCTTGAGTCTGAAAGAGGAATGAGCATAGAATTATAGGGGAGATGAATATAAAAGGAAATGTTGATAAATGATTGAGATAGAAGAAATGAAATATAAAAATTTATCCGAAGTAAAAGAAAGAATAAATAAGAACTATGAATTTATTCAGCAACTGGAAAGTTTGATAAAAGATCAAGCTACAGATATGGAAAAATTAATGCTGATAACATTAGTTGGTTATTTATATTCATTATATATAACGGGGCAGTATGCAAGTGCGAAACTTGAAAAAGAACTCATAGCGATCGGAAACAGGAATATAAAATTTTTGCCGAGCCGGGATGCGAAGAAAGGCAGAATACTTATAGTTATGACAGTATCAGCTAATGTGGGAGGGCATTCGGTTTTAGTAAACAATTGGATTCGATGGGATAACAGGCATCAGTATTCTGTGGTATTTACAGAGCAGGAACACAATAAAGTGGTCGAATTTATCAGGGAAAGTGTAGATGTTTCTAATGGAAAGATATATTGCTTAGAGGGAGATGCTATATTAAAGGCAAAGCGGCTTTTGGATATTTCACAGAATTTTGAAAAGATATTATTGTTTACAAATATGCATGATACAGTTCCGATATTAGCGTATGGAAATAGAAATTGGAAGATACCGGTATTTTTTTGCAATCATGCTGATTTTAGATTTTCATTTGGATTTTCTGTTGCAGATAAAGTACTAAATCTTGCGCCTTATGATAAAGACAAGACGGAAAGATATAGAGGGGTTGCGGAAGGAAAAAGTGTACTTGTACGTTTCCCAAACGGAGGACAGATTGTCGGGAATGTGGAGAAATCAGGATCTGAAAAAAATCAGAAAAGTAAAGAAGAAAAGAAACATATACTGGCAGAAAAGTTCGGCTTTGCGGAGCATGAAAAATTAATTGTTTCAGCAGGGGCAGAGTTTAAATATAAAAATATTGTGGGTTTTCAATTTGATATGTTTGTAAAGACATTATTGAAGAAGTTTAATGGTAAAGCCACTTTTTTAATTATCGGAGCAGATAAAGAGAGTGACAAGTGGAAAAGACTTTATGAGCAGACCAATGGAAAAGGCAGGGCAATAGGAATTTTGCCGCGCAAGTATATGGACGAATTGATAGAAGTAGCAGATCTTTATATATTATCATTTCCAATGATTGGTGCGGGTGCTATGGTAGCAGAAAAAGCAAAGGTACCATACCTGGCGCTTTTTATTACCGAACGTGGAATGGATCTGTATGGACATAATGCAGCACGAACAGTAGATGAATTATTGGAAAAATCTCTAGATGTTTTAAATGGACAAAGTGATTGCTATTTGGGGCAGATGGCAAAGTCTTTTGGGTCCAAAGAAGAGTGGTCTTCCAAGTGGGAAAAAGTACTGGAAGATGTGAAGGAACATCACATTACGGAAATATGTCCGAAACGATTGATAGAAACCCAGGAGTATGTAAATTGCCAGTTGATGCAGGAGACTGCGTCCGATAATATAGAAACATACATAAATTTTGTGCAGATTAACGGAAAAGTAAGGAAAAAAATCTATGAGCTGGATCAGAAATATGAGATGGGAATATTCAAAAAGGATATTTATGAAAACTACAATGAAAAAATGGCATTGTCAGATAAACATTTGAAATTATATTTGACAGCAATCAAATGGATTCAGTTGAAACAAAAAGGAAAAAGTATAGGCAGTTATCTGTATAAAAAAGGTTATCGTACAGTTGCAATATATGGGATGAGCTACATGGGAGAGAGCCTTGTGACAGAACTTGCCGGCAGTCAAATAGAGGTGAGATATGGTATCGATCGGAATGCACAAGGATTGCATTCTGCGGTGAAAGTATATCAGCCGGAAGATACATTAGAACAGGTAGATATAATATTAAATACCACAAATATTGAAAATTGGAAAATATTAGAGAACATGAAAGAACAGAGTATACCAATGCTTCGGTTTGATGAAATATTGGGTGACATGGAATAAAGGCAAAAGGAAGGACGACAGGAAATTGGTCTTATTTAGTTCAAGAGATGGAATCGTATACAAGGGAAAAATGATTTTTATGACTGAAGAACAATCATTGCCGGTTATACTAGATTATGAGAGCAAGAAGATACGTTATATATGTCCGCTTGAAAGATTAAAAAAAATGGCACCAATCGATTTGGAAATAGGATATAAGCATTTTGGATATTTTTTAGAAATGTCAGGAGAGCATGTGATAGAGTGTAATCTGGAGACATTTAAATTTCAGTATTTTCCGATCGATTGTCATCAGACAGAGGATAATAATTTTGCGTTGGTTACAGCAGAAAAAGATCAGATCCTTATTTTTACCAGGGAGCAGGGAAAACTTGTTATTTTTGAACCGGAAACAAAGGAGAGGCGGGAAGTTGCTTATCCGGCGGAAATGGCTGATATCTGTTTTACTTGCGGGTGCTGTTGCAATCATCAGATTTTTCTTATACCAAAATCAGGAGATCGGATACTCAGTTATCTGCCGGATACTGAGACATATAAGATATATCATTTGGACGTTTTTATAGAAAATTCGATACATGCAATAATGGCAGAGGCTGGAATATATATTGTTTCAACTGATGGAGTGATTTATGAGTTTAATATAAATGAGCAGAAAATACAGCAGCTGGCATCGGTGAAAGAGCAGCTTAAAAGTGATACAGTATCAAGGATTCTTCCGGTCAATCGGAAACTTTTAATGTTACCTGGAAGGGGCCAGCATTTTTATCAATTTGATCTGGAAGAAAAAATAATTACAGAGTTAACCGTTTTACCACAGGACATTCATTTTGATGAAAAACGTAAATTATGGTCAAAATTTTATGGGTATTGCGAAGACAGTACATATTATTATCTGGCTAATCGAGTCAGCAATTATTATTTGCGAATCAATAAAAATACAGGAGAATTTTTGTGGACAAGACCTCAGATACCTTCGATAAAAGAACAAATAAGGTATTTAAGGGACAATACAGAAGAGGTTGTACTGGAGGAAGAGGGGTTCCTAGAAGAGTACGTCCGGGAAATCAATGAGGCAGAAAACGTGGAAAAGGGCACCTTTACAAACACAGGAAGAAAAATATGGGATGTAATAGTAAAGCAGTAGACCACAGAAACATTATGAGGAGAAAATATTATGGGAAAACCATATAAACTTATTTTATGGGGACTTGGAAAAGAGTACAATTCACATGTGATGTGTTTAAAGCATCAGGAGAGCCTTAATGAGATTAGAATCAATGCAGTCACAGCCAATGAGATACCGCATTATAGCAGGATTGATGGCTGGCCGCTTATTGAAAAAGAAAAAATAAAGAGAACTGCGTTTGACTATATTTTAGTAATGAATGAAGCTTATCAGGATGAGATTGTTACGGATATTATGAAGCTTGGAATAGAAAGGAAACGTATTTTGCCATGTCGGATTCTCGATATTCCCTATTTTACATGGAGCCGATATATTAGGTTGTTAGAAAGCGAGATATCTATCCTCAGTAATAACTGTTGGGGTGGGATAGTGTGCCGTACGCTGGGTATGGAATGCCGTTCTCCATTTAAAAATTTGGCATTAAGTGCCAAAGATTTGTTGGAACTGCTTCCAAATTTACAGGAAAATGTAATGGAAAAGCCGGAATTTGTGGAGTTTAGAAAAGAAGTGCACAGTGGAATCAGGTATCCGGTTATGAGATTAAAAAATGCATATATACATTTTAATCATGATACATCTGTCGAAGAGGCGCTGGAAAAGTGGAATAGAAGATTAAAGAAAATAAATTACAATAATTTATTTGTTGAAATTTATACCGAGGATAGGGACGTTGTAGAACATTTTATTTCTTTGAAAACGAAGAAAAAAGCCTGTTTTGTGCCGCGGGGATTCGGCATAAAAGATCCAAATGTTTATGAATTAGAAATGTTGCCCGGACAGAAAGAATTTTGGGAAGTGGTTAATTCTAATGCGTCAAATGGAGCGAACAGCTATTTGTTAGATATCATTTCACTTCTTGCAGGAGAAAAAAAGTATCGTGTAGATTAAAAATAATTAAAATAAGGATGGATGGAAAATTGTATGAAAACAATAGCAATGTATTTACCACAATTTCACAGAGTAAAGGAAAATGATGCGTGGTGGGGAGAAGGATATACCGAGTGGACTGCGGTAAAAAACGCAAAGCCGCTTTTCGATGGGCATGTTCAGCCGCGCGTTCCGCTGCATGAAAACTATTACGATCTGCTGGAAAAGAGCACGATGGAAGAACAGGCAGAACTGGCGCAGCAGTATGGCGTAGATGGTTTTTGCTTTTACCATTACTATTTTAAAGATGGCAGAAAAATATTGGAAAAACCCGCAGAAAATCTTTTGAACTGGACGGATATAAAGCTGCCGTTTTGCTTTTGCTGGGCAAATGAGACGTGGGCAAGAACATGGAGCAATGTTGGAAACAAAAACAGCTGGAATGAACAGCTCGAGGTGAAAGGTTCCAGATCGGAAAGCGGAGTTTTGTTACAGCAGGATTATGGGAAAGAAGCGGAATGGGAAGAACATTTCTATTATTTACTCCCGTTTTTTAAAGATGAGCGATATATAAAGTACAATGACAGACCGGTATTTTTGATCTATAAGCCAAAGAAAATGTACTGCCTTTTGCGCATGATGCAGTTTTGGAAACAGCTCGCGAAAAAGGAAGGAATCCCGGAGATTTATGTGATCGGAGTAAATGTCGGGTATCAGGTGCCGGGGATGGATGCGGCACTCATGCTTGAACCGGGCGCAACCTTAAACTTTGATCTGACAGGAAAAAGAGTTCCGATACAAAGAAAGAACGGGATCAGTACCTGCTCGTATGAAGAGATGTTTGCGGCAGCAGGTTATGATACGATCGAAAAAGGAAAAACATATTTGAGCGCGGCAGCAGGTTATGATGATACTCCGAGAAGAGGAAAAAACGGGCACTGCTTTTTGGATGTGACGCCGAAGAAGTTTGAAGAAAAATTAACGGAAGTATTTACGGAGAGTATCCGGCGTGAAAATGAATTTGTGTTTATCAATGCCTGGAATGAGTGGGGAGAAGGCATGTATTTAGAGCCGGATAAAAAAAACGGATTCGGATATCTGGAAGCGCTTTTCAAAAGTCTGCAGAAGATAAAAACGAAATCGGCACAAAAACAAAACGACACGTTGGTTTTGCAGAAAGCAGACACAGAAGCACGGCGGGAACTGGAGCATTTAAGAGGACAGTATGATCTTTTGCACAGCTGGTTTCAGTTAAAAGAGCAGGGCAGATCTGCAGCGGAATATTTCGAGAGAAATCATTATGATAACATTGCAATCTATGGATGGGGTGTTTTTGGACAACATTTGTTCAAAGATCTGAAACAGGCCGGTGCGCGGGTTTCCTGCATCATAGATAAAGCGCAGAATGAAGCCGGAGTGATTTCAATCGGGGAGTTCCTTCGGGATAACAGAGAAGTCTCCGTTGTTGTGGTTACACCGATTTATGCATATGGCGAAGTATATCGCGAGTTAGCGGATAAAATAGATGTGCCAATGATATCATTAGAAGAAGTGATCCTGTCCGCTTTCTAGAGAATGGATAGGAAATAGTAGGTGAATCGATATGGATATGATCTTTTGGGGAACCGGTTTTTTTGGAAAGCTGGCGTACCAGAAATATAAGACAGGTAATTATAAAAACAAACTGCTGGGATTTATGGATAATAAAAAGACAGGAGAATACTGCGGGCTGCCGGTGATTTCCATGACAAATGTGGATATGGAGTCCGCAGCGGTGGTTATTACCATAGGAAGTCCATTTGCAGTCAGTGAAATTTATGCGCAGTTAAGGAAACAGGGCATAAAGAATATTTACTGGTATCTGAATCAGAATTATAAAAAAAGCGGGGAAGATGACTTCTTAGAGGCGGAGTGCCTTTGCGCAGAGCATTGGGGAGATTGTGTGCTTCCGCAGGCGGAGGTGCATATTGCGGATCATTGTAACTTGAACTGCAAGGGGTGTACACATTTTTCTCCGATCTTTGAAAAAGAGCTGCCGGATTTTGAAACCAGAATGAAAGACGTTGTCTGGCTGAAAAGCAAATTTTCTAACGTGTTACATTTTTCGATTCTCGGTGGAGAACCTTTTTTAAATCCAGATATCATAAAATATATCGTGGAGATCCGGAAATTACTGCCGGATTCCTATATCCAGATCGTTACGAATGGACTGTTGTTTTTACATCTGGACGAGAAAGTTTTTTCACATATACGCGAAAATAAGATTACAGTCAGCATTTCCGAGTACGAACCGACCCATAAGAAGATCAAAGAGATCGAAGAAATATTGAAAAAATACCGGGTTTCTTATATTATCCGGCCATATGACAGTAAACAGAAATTTAATATCCCGTTGTCATTAAGTGATAAGAGCAAATATCCGCCGAAGTGTATTTCAAATGGCTGTGTAAATGTCTGGAATGGTAAGATCGCAAGATGCCCGACATTAATGTATGTGGAAAAGTTTAATGAGGTTTTTCATACGGATTTGCCGACAGAAGGAATTATGCAGATGCGGGACTGCCCGGATGGAGCAAAACTGTTAGAGCTATTGCAAAAAGAAGTACCATTGTGTAAGCATTGTGTGGAATGTCCGATCGAATGGCAGAGGTGTTCTGGGACACCGGAGATCGGGGATTTCGCAAAAACGGATTAAAAAGAAAACGCAGGTGGAGGGTGGATATAGATGTGTGAAATGTTTCTGGAACCGAAAAAGATCTTAGATAAGATCGCACAGGGCGAATCGGAAATGACAGAGTGGCAGCTGGGATTTTTGTGTGGTTTGATAAAGCAAAAGAGACCGAAAAAAATTTTGGAGATCGGAGTGGCGGCAGGCGGAACAACCGCTGTTATCTTAAACTGCGTTGCGCAGCTGGATCTGGATACCGAGGTGTTTTCCATAGATATCAATGAAAAATTGTATTCGGATAACACAAAAGATACCGGGTATCTGACAGAGGAATGTATCCCGTATCTGCCAAAGAAAGTAAGCAGAACCCTGTATACCGGTGGGATTTCGGTAGAATTTTTGGATAAGATCGGGAAAGAGATAGACTTTCTGATCCTGGATACCATGCACATATTGCCGGGAGAGCTGCTCGATTTTCTGGCGTGTCTGCCGTATTTGTCCCAAAACTGTGTGGTGGTTTTGCATGATGTCGTATTGCATCATATCGGTCAGGAGGCAAATGGATACGCAACACAGGTGCTGTTAGATACCGTAGTTGGAAAGAAAATAGTAGGACAGGATCCGGAGAGTCCGCAGGGCTATCCGAATATTGGAGCGTTTGAGATCACTGCCGATACCGGGAAGTATATAGAAAATGTTTTTGGCGCACTGATGCTGACCTGGCGTTATATGCCATCTAAAGAACAGATCGCATTGTATCGGGATTTTTACAGCAGACAATATAAACAGAGCGATATTGATATTTTTGATAAAGCACTGGCATTGAATGAAGTGACCTTAGAAAAGGTACAGCAAAAAAAAGAGACCGAATTTGTGGAACTGTATCGTCTGATCCATACATGTGCCGGATATAGCACCTATATTTACGGATGCGGAAAATTTGGAAAAGCCTTTTACCGGCTGATGAAGGAATGCGGCGTAGAGATCGGCGGATATATCATTACGGATGGAAATAAAAAGGATGAAAAAGAAACGGTCTATTATTTGTCCGAACTGGAACTGTCAGAGGAAAAGGATCTGATCCTTGTTGGAGTAAATAGAAATCTACAGAAAGAGATCGGCGATTATCTGGAAAAGAACGGGATCAGCAACTATCTGTTGCCGAGCGCTGTGGTATGTGAATTTATAGGGAGATAGTGCGAATGGATGAGGAGAAAGAGTTACTCAGTGTAATCGTTCCGATTTATAATGCAGAGCCATATTTAAACCAATGTCTGGACAGTATCATAAATCAGAGTTACAGAAAGCTTGAGATCATTCTCGTAGATGATGGATCGACCGATCATTCCGGTGAGATCGCAGACAGCTATCAGAGCGATGCGCGGGTTAAAGTATTACATATCGAAAATAAAGGCCCGTTTCAGGCAAGGTGGGAAGGCGTCCGGAACGCAGCCGGAAAATATGTTGCGTTTGTTGATTCGGATGACTGGATCGAGGAAAATATGTATGCGGATATGATGAAGCAGGTGATGGAAAAGGATCTGGATCTGATCACATGTGGGATCTGCCGGTGGTGGTGTGACGAACGCCGGATAAAGCATCAGTCATTTTTAAAAGAAGGTTTTTATGATGAAAATGCGGTAAAGACAGAGATCTATCCGGTTATGCTGTGGGATGAGCTGCACGAGGTTTATGGCGTGGATCCAAGTCTGTGTTCCAAGATCATCCGGAGAGATATTGCGGCGCATTATATAGAAAAGGCTCTGAAATTTCATTTCTATCTGGGGGATGATACCGCTGTTTTATATCCGGCGATGCTTGCGGTGGGGCGTTTTTATGTTACGCATGAATGCTATTATTATCACAGGCAGCGGCAGAGCGGCGAAATTGCTTCATACATAAAAGAACCACTGTATTTTGAGAAACTGTTTGAGCTTTATAAGTATCTGAAAGGCGAGTTTCAACAGAGCGGATATGGAAGTGTAATGCAGCGTCAGCTGGAATTTTTCTATATGCAGTTTATACCGCTAAGAAAGGGATATTATTATCAGATTGATGATAAGTCAGAGACGGTATTTCCGTTTACGGCTATTAAAAAAGGCGCCAGAGTTATTATTTATGGAGCAGGAAAAGTGGGATGTGCCTATATGGAGCAAAACAAGCAGAATCATTTTTGCGACGTAGTGCTCTGGGTGGATCGAAATTATAAAAAATTTCCGGAGGATCTGCATGTGGCGGGGCCGGATGCAATAGATCAACAGGAGTATGATCATATTGTTTTGGCGGTGCAGTCCGCTGCACTGGCAGAACAGATCAAAGAAGAACTGATCCGAAACGGGGTGCCGGAGTACAAGATCCTATGGGTGTCAACCAGCACACGGAGTTTCTTGTGATCGACAAAAAGAGTAGGTAAAAACAGGTGCGGAAAGATGATGCAGAACATTATTTTGTTTGGAACAGGTGACAGAGGAAAGAAAATATTTCAATTTTTGCAGGAGGTCGGAGCGGACATTCTTTTCTGGATCGATTCGGATCCGGGCAAGTGGAATACCAGACTGTTTGAACTTCCGGTATATCAGCCGGGAACCGTGCAGAAATATAAAGAAAGTGTGATCTGTATCTCGGCGGTTGATGCGAAAAAAGAGATGTATCACACTCTTTTGGGATATGGAATACCGAAAGAAAGAATCGTGGGATTTTCCGAGATGATCATAAGATGTGGAAAAGAAGCGTTCAAAAGTGATATTGCGCAGGAAAGTGGAAATGGCTTCAGGCAGAATATTTTGTTTGACTGCATGAACGGCCTGGGACTTGGCGGCGTGGAAGCATGGAGTATGCAGCTGGCAGAGGAGCTTTTAAAATATGGCAGAAGCACTTTTTTAGTGGCACCGCAGAATGCAAAAGCCACCGATCACAGATTAGAAACACAAATTTTGCCGGTAAAAGCAGAGAGAAACCAGGTGTTTTCGGCTCGGAATATAAAAAGTATTGCAGAAAGCCTGGAAAAAAAGCTGCCGTGTACGGTGATAACCAGCTGTGTGAATGACTTCTTTCTGGCAGCCTGTATTCTGAAAGAATGGCATCCAAAGCAGGTGAAGATCCTGTCGGTGGTGCATCAGGGGATACCTGCAGCCTATAAGGAACAGGCGGATATGCAGCAGTATGTGGATCGCTATATCGGAGTCAGTGAGGATATCAGACAGGGGATCTGTGAGCAGGGAGTAGAAACAGACAGGGTATTGCATATGACCTGCCCGGTAGCATGCGCGGACAGACTGGAAAGAACTTATACGGAAGATGCGGCATTTCCGATCCGTATTGGCTATGCGGGACGTCTGGAAGTGATACAAAAGAGACTGGATCTGTTTCCCGGACTTCTTTTGGAACTGGATCGGCGAAAGGTAGATTATCAGCTTGAAATTGCAGGGATGGGAGCATATGTCGATACGCTCTTAGAATGTATAAAGGACACCGGAGCAGAGAAACGGGTTCATTTGTGCGGCATGATAGAGCGAAACCAGATGTCATGCTTCTGGCGCAGGCAGGACATTTGTATCAATTTATCCGATTATGAAGGAAGAAGCATTTCTGTCATGGAAGCAATGGCAAACGGCGCGGTTCCGGTTGTCACAAAAACTTCCGGGGTGCGGGAGGATATTACAGATGGAAAAAGTGGATATCTGGTCGAGATCGGAGATTACGCGCGGATGGCAGATGTGATCGGTGAGCTGGAGAAAAAACGTTTTCTGTTAAAAGATATGGGAGAGAAAGCATTTGAAAGCATATCGGAAAAATGTCACATGAAAGATCATATAGAATTCTGGAATCAGGTGCTGAAAGAACTATGGTAAAAATTTCAATCATTATTCCTGTTTTTAATAATGAGGAATATTTAGAACAATGTATAGAAAGCGTACAGCGGCAGACGGTAAAAGAGTTGGAGATCATCTGTGTGGATGACGGATCGAAAGATCAGTCGGCAGAGCTGATCCGCAGGCTGCGGAAGGAAGATACAAGAATTGTATTGCATCAGCAGGAAAACAGAGGGGCTGCAGCTGCGCGGAATGTCGGGATTCAGCTGGCAGGAGGCGAATATATCGCTTTTTTGGATGCCGATGACTATTATCGGCAGGAAGATGCATTACGGCAAATGATAGATTGCTGTGAGAAGAACAAGGTGAAAGCCTGTGGAAGCGTGATGTATCTTTTGCAGGAAGAAGAGAAGCCATCTCCGTCAGCCAAACTGGTAAAGAAGATGGCAGAGGAAGGGATTCTTACTTATCGTAACTATCAGCTGGATTATGATTTTACGACATTTATTTTTAAAAGGGAAATGATTGTGCAGGACCACATTTGTTTTCCGGAGTATCGCTACTTTGAAGATCCGCCATTTCTGACCCGGGCGCTGGATAAGGCAGAGTATTTTTGCATGATGGATGTGGGCTTGTACTGTTACCGCAAGATGGATGTCGCATTCAAATTGACCAGGGAAAAGACGAAGGATCTGCTTCACGGACTGTTAGATAACTTGAATTACGCGAAAGACCGCCGGCTTGCGGATCTGTTTGGAAAGACATTGGATCGACTGGAGTATGAATATGGAACTTATATTTATCACAATGTCACTTTGGAAGATACAGAGGAAATAGAGCTGCTGACAGAGGCGGGAAACATTGCGGCAGAGCAGCTGCAATGTGCGGAGCATGTGGTACGTCCGCTCCGCATGATCCTGGACGGCGCGTATGCCGGCGGCGAGGCTTACGAAGATGCTTTGCGAAAAAAAGTGCGCGAAGCGGATTCGGTTGCAGTGTACGGTGCAGGAAAGTTTGGAAAGCGTTTTCTGGATTATCTAAAAAAATATCAGCTGGAAAAAAAAGTTTCCTGTGTGATCGTGTCAAAAAAATCAAACGAAGAAACCATGTTCGCAGGAATTCCGATCCTGGAGTTAAAAGATTACAGAAAGAAAATGGGTGAGGTGATCTTTGTTGCCATGGGCGGAATGAATTATAAGGCAGTAAAAAAAGAATTGGATCAGCGAAAAATTTTAGATTATGAACCGGTAGATGAGGTGTTTTTAGAAACAGGCAGGTGAGCGATATGTATGATAGAAACCAGTGGATCGAACAATTAAAAAGCAGAGAACTTCTTATTTTTGGCGCCGGGAATATAGCGGAGGAAGTGGCATACTGTCTGCAAAAAAAGCCTTATGAGTTAAAGATTCGCGGGTTTATGGTGTCAAAAAAAGAGGAGAACAGGAAGAAGATCTTCGGACTCCCGGTGATCGACATCGCGGAGGGCAGACGCGAGCATCCAGATGCCTGTATTCTGCTTGCTGTCATGGAAAAATATCAGGATGAGATTCTGGATACTTTAGCGGAGAATGGATTTCATTCGGTGATCCCATTGACATTTGAGAGTGATCTCTGGAGCGAACTGCGGGAAAATTATTACCGGGAGTGCAGGCTCAGTCAGGGAAAACCATATCTTACGCTGGAAGAGGAATTAAATGCGGTAGATGGTACAGAAAAAAAATCCGGAGCGCTTACGGTTTATATGGCAAAGTGCCATGTGGACAGACCGCTGCCCGAAGAAGAAATCGGCGAGATGTGGGAGACGCCGATCCAGGTAGGAGCTGCCCTGACGGATCAGCGTATCGCAGAGGTATGCGACAATACGGGAGATCATATTTCAGAGAAGAACAAAGAATACTGTGAACTGACCGCGCTGTACTGGATCTGGAAAAACGGGAGGGCGGATTATGAGGGGCTGTGTCATTACAGAAGACACTTTGTCCTGGATGAAGAACAGAGAGAAAAACTGCTTTCTTCTGATATCGATGTGATCCTGACGATCCCGGTTTTCAATTATCCGGATGTGCGGACGGCATATTGCAGGGATCATGAGGCGGCAGACTGGGGGGTTATGCTGGAAGCGATCCGCGAGTTGCAGCCGGAATACTGGAATGCTGCGGATAAATTACAGCGCGGACAGTTTTATTATGGTTATAATATGCTGATCGCCAGAAAAGAGATTTTGGATGCTTACTGCGCATGGCTGTTCCCGATCCTTGCATACTGCGAGAAAAAATGCGGGAAAAAGAGTGACGTCTATCAGAACCGTTACATCGGATTTCTGGCAGAGCGGCTGTTGTCCGTTTACTTTTTACATAATGAAGCAAAATATAAGATCGTACATGCAAAAAAGCATTTTATATCCGGACAGACCGCTTCCAAACGTAAGATTGCCATTTATGGGGCGCAGATGGTGGCGGTAAGCGTTTATTATGCGTTAAAGCAGTTAGAGCCCCAGAAGGAAGTTGTGGCGTTTCTGGTGAGTGATCCGGCGGGAAATCCCAAAACAGTTGACGGGATCCCGGTCATTCCCTTATCACAATTTGAAACAGAAAATGTTGAGATCGTGATCGCAACGCCGGAGAATTATCACGCAGAGATCACAGCGGAATTAGAAAAGAGGGGATTTTCTTCCTATATCTGTATGGATTCGAAAAAAGAAGCGGCGCTGATGGAACGGTACTATAAAAGCACCGGAAAATTTCGGACACTTCACGCATTAAAAAAAGGCAGTGAGAGACCGGAAGCAGCCGTGTATATGTCTAAGTTCGTGGGGGACAGACCGCTCAACCATTCCTGGGATATGCCGGACTGGGTATATCCGATTCAGGCGGGCGCGGCACTTACCGAAAAAAGAGTTGCGGAGATCACAGATGATACGGGAGACAATATTTCTGCAAAAAATGTGAACTACAGTGAACTTTCTGCAATGTATTGGATCGGCAGACATGCACATGCGGAGTACATGGGACTGTTTCACTATCGGAGGGTATTAGATATCACAGAGGAGGATCTGTACCGTTTAAGGGAAAATGCGGTTGATGTCATTTTGCCGTATCCAACACTGCAGGAACCGGACTGCAATGCGCATCACAGGCGTTATATCAGGGAGGCGGACTGGAAGGTGACGCTTGCGGTACTGCAGGAATACGCGCCGGAGTATGCCAAAGCACTGCCGGAGATCTTTGCGGAAAAATATTTTTACAATTACAACATGTTTCTTGCGAGAGAAAAAGTATACAAAGATTTTTGCGACTGGCTGTTTCCGATCCTTGCACGGATCGAGGAGCGCAGTGAGCCGAAGGGAAACGAGCGGAAGGACCGCTATCTTGGTTATATCGGAGAAAATCTGACAACGCTTTATTTTAGGCATCACAGAAACGACCTGAACATCGTGCATACCGGGCGGCTGATGCTGACGTAGGAAAGGCATATTTTGAAAAAGCGGCGAAAAGAGGGAGAAAAATGACGATTTACGAACGGGAGATAAAAAGAATTGCAGAAGGGGATCTGCCCTGGGAAAAGTTAGAAGGAAAAAGCATTTTGATCTCAGGGGCAACCGGGATGATCGGGAAGTGCCTGGTGGATGTGCTGATGGCGAGAAATGTGAATGCCCCGCGTGAGAAGAAAATCCGGGTCGCTGCATTGAGCAGAAATGAGGAACGGGCAAAAGAGCGGTTCGCTTCTTATATGGGAACAGAGGATTTTGTTTACAGGTCATGCGATGTAAACCGGGAAATTCCCGAGTGCGGGCAGGTGGACTATGTGATCCATGCGGCGAGCAACACGCATCCGGTGCAGTATGCGGGGGATCCGATCGGAACGATCGCGTCGAATGTGACAGGCACAAAAAATTTGCTGGATTATGCAGTTTCCCACGGAACAAAACACTTCTGTTTTCTGTCTTCGGTGGAGATATATGGCGAAAACCGCGGGGATGTGGAAAAATTTTCCGAGGGATATCTCGGCTATCTGGACTGCAACACGTTAAGGGCAGGGTATCCGGAGAGCAAACGTCTGGGAGAGACATTGTGCAACGCGTATCAGAAAACTTATGATCTGGATTTTTCGATTCCACGTCTGAGCCGTATTTATGGGCCGACCATGCTTTCGTCTGATACAAAAGCAATTTCCCAGTTTATAAAAAAAGCGAAAGAGGCAGAAGACATTGTACTGAAAAGTGAAGGCAATCAGAAATATTCGTATACATTTGTGACAGATGCGGTAGAAGCGATCCTTGTGGTCATGCTGTGTGGGGAGAGCGGAGAAGCTTATAATATCGCGGATGAAGCTTCGGACATTACCTTAAAAGAACTTGCGGGCATACTTGCGGATATCGCCGGGACGAAAGTGGTATTTGAGCTGCCGGAAGAGACAGAAAGACAGGGCTATTCCACCGCGACAAAAGCAATGCTGTCGGCGGAAAAATTAGAGAAACTGGGATGGCATGCGAGGGTGCACATGGAAGAGGGACTGCGTTTTTGCGTAAAGCAGGGGTCGGGCTTTCAGAATTGAGCCAGATGGGTTATAATAGTGGAAACAGAAACGAAAAATAAGGACTTGGAGGTATTTACATATGAAAAAAGTACTGGTAACAGGAGCGGACGGCTTTATCGGAAGTCATCTGACGGAAAGCCTGCTGGAAAAAGGCTACGACGTAAAGGCGTTTACTTTTTATAATTCTTTTAATACATGGGGCTGGCTGGACACGCTCCCGAAGGAAAAACTGCGTGAGATCGAGATCTTTTCCGGAGATGTCAGGGATCCAAACGGAGTGAGAGAGGCAATGACCGGCGTGGATGCGGTATTTCATCTGGCGGCGTTGATCGCGATCCCGTTCAGCTATCATTCACCGGATTCCTATGTGGATACCAACATCAAGGGCACTTTAAACGTGTTGCAGGCGGCAAGAATGCTGGAAACAGAGCGCGTGCTCATCACATCCACATCGGAAGTTTACGGAACGGCACAGTATGTCCCGATCGATGAAAAACATCCGTATCAGGGACAGTCTCCGTATTCGGCGACCAAGATCGGCGCAGACCGTCTCGCGGAAAGTTTTTACCGCAGCTTTAATCTGCCGGTATCTATTGTGCGGCCGTTCAATACGTTCGGACCGAGACAGTCGGCGCGTGCGGTCATCCCGACAATCATTTCCCAGCTGCTTGCGGGAAAAGAGAAGATCAAACTTGGCTCACTGACACCGACCAGGGATTTTAATTATGTAAAAGACACTGCGGCGGGATTTATTGCGATCGCGGAATCGGATCAGACGATCGGACAGGAGATCAACATTGCGACACAGCAGGAGATCTCGATCGGAGAACTGGCACAGGAGATCATCGCCCAGATCAATCCGAAAGCGAAGATCGTCTGCGATGAGCAGCGGCTGCGTCCGGAGAAGAGTGAAGTAAACCGTCTGCTCGGTTCTAATGCAAAGATCAAAGAACTGACAGACTGGCAGCAGAAATATACTTTTGCGCAGGGAATCGCAGAGACGATCGCCTGGATGAGAGATCATATGGATTCTTACAAAGCAGATATTTATAACGTATAAAAAAGCAAAAAAACAGGGCTGGAGGATAAAAATATGGGAAAATTTGTTCCGTTATCAATTCCGAATTTTGAGGGAAATGAAGAAAAATATGTACTGGATGCGGTGCATCAGGGCTGGGTATCGACAGGTGGAGCGTATATTACACAGCTGGAAGAAAAAATGGCGGAATTTTTGAATGTGCCGATGACCGTTGCCTGCCAGAGCGGAACGGCCGCGCTTCATCTGGCATTGATGGAATGCGGTGTACAGCCGGGCGACTGCGTGATCGTACCAACGGTAACATTTATTGCGGCAGTCAATCCTGTAAAATATCAGTTTGCAAGCCCTGTTTTTATGGACTGTGATGACAGTCTCTGCATGGATCCGGAGAAATTAAGACTTTTCTGTGAGACGGAATGTGAAAAGAAAGCGGATGGACTTTACCGGAAAGCAGACGGCTCGAAAGTAAAAGCGATTGTGGTGGTTCATGTGTTTGGAAATCTTGCAGATATGGAACGCATTATGCAGATCGCGGATCAGTATGGATTAAAAGTGATCGAAGACGCGACGGAAGCGCTCGGATCCAAATTTACAGAAGGAAAATATGCGGGACAGTATGCGGGAACGATCGGGGATTTTGGCGCATACTCGTTCAATGGAAATAAGATCATTACGACAGGCGGCGGTGGAGCGCTTACCGCAAAGGACTTAAATGCGGCAAAACATGCAAAGTATATATCCACGCAGGCAAAAGATGATGTACATTATTACATTCATAATGAAGTGGGCTACAATTACCGGATGACCAATCTTCAGGGAGCGCTTGGCGTTGCGCAGATGGAGGAACTGCCGGAGTTTATAGAAAGAAAACAGAAGAATTATTCCGTTTACCGGGAATTATTGCAGGACAGTAAAACCGGATATCTGCTGCCATTCCGTGAGGGAACCGAGTCCAACAAATGGTTCTATTCCTATGTCTTAGACCGCAATGTTGTAAAAGCGGAATTAAGAGATATTATCACGGAGCTGGAAAAAGAAGGAGTGCAGACCAGAGCGATCTGGGGACTGATCCATGAGCAGAAACCTTATGTCGATTGTACCGCTTTTCAGATCAAGAAAGCGAAAGAATACAGCAGGCGGGTGATCAATCTTCCGTGCAGCACGAATTTGAAAGAGGAAGATATTGTGTTTGTCGTGCAGGTACTGCAACGTGTGCTGGAAAAGCTGAGTCAGGCATAACGTGGGTTATAAAAATTTAATAATTCGCAGTATTGCCTTTTGGCTGTCCTGACGCGTATAATATTTGTAAAAGGAAAGGAGGGAAGACCATGACAAATGATGAGCTGTTGCTTGCGATGTCTGATATGATGGATACAAAGCTGGCTGGGGCACTGCGGCCGGTAAGGGAAGATATTGCGGAGTTGAAGACGGATGTAGCAGAGTTGAAGACAGATGTAGCAGGTCTAAAGACAGATGTAGCAGGTCTAAAGACAGACGTAGCGGGTCTAAAGACAGATGTAGCAGTGTTACAGGCGGACGTAGAGAACTTAAAGACCGGTATGGCGAAGCTGGAGACAGGGGTAGCAAAGTTAGAAAATGGAGTAGCGAAGTTAGAGATCGGTATGCAGAAGCTGGATGACCGCGTGACTAAGATAGAGCTGCATCTTGAAAATGTTACGGACAGAAATATAAAAATCCTCGCGGAAAACTATGTCCCGGCGACAAAGAGATTTGAAGAAGTAACATTGCAGATCCCGGATATGCAGTGCGACATTGAGGTGTTAAAAAACGTTACGGCAGAGCATTCAATCCTATTAGGAAAAATTTCATGACAGATTCAGATCTAAACTGTAATCGTTTTTGGTTATAGTTTCTTTTTCATATCAGTTATTATCTAAGAAGTCAGCAATCAATCTATTGCAAAAAATGATCAGATGTGTGTGGAGAAATTTATTTGCTCCGAAAAAGTCCCTGTGTTACAATAAAATACATAAAATTGGTCGGATGATTTATGACAGAAACGAAAGATCATCTTTGTTCTGCTTATGCCAAAAGTTGTTTTTAAATCGGTAAATGAGAAAAAACATCAAAAAAGTATGAAAAAAGTTAAAAACTTTCGCGAAACGACATGGTGTCCTTGAAAATGACCTGTTATAATTAAGAACGAAAAGAGTGAAACAAATCGCGAAAACAGTTCTGTTTTTGCACAGTGATCAAGCGAATTTGGCGAAAGACACATCTGCCACTTCCTGGCATTTTCGCCAAATTCGATTTAAAAAGACAAGAATGTGACAGATCAAGTGATCGATACATAGATGTTGAAAGATACCAGAAATGGGTGGGAGAGGGAACGATGTGTGAGAGGAAACTTTCCGTTTGCATTATTGTAAAAAATGAAGAAGAAAATTTGAAAAAGTGCCTTCTGGCACTTTTGGCATTTCCGTTTGAAATTGTTGTGGTCGACACCGGTTCTGCAGATCGTACGGTAGAGGTGGCAAAAAGGTATACGGAACAGGTTTATGACTTCGCATGGTGTGATGATTTTGCGGCGGCCAAGAACTTTGCAATCCAAAAGGCGTCAAATGATCTGGTGCTGGTCTTAGACAGCGATGAATACATAGAGCCGATGTCGGAAAAGGAACTGAATGCGTTTCTTTGCCTGACAGCAAAGAATCCGGGGAAAGTTGGACGTATTAAAAGAAGAAACTTTTTTTCGGAGCATGGTGAGCGGCGGGAGAGCGTGGAATGGATCAACCGTATTTTTTCAAAAAGTGATTTTCATTATGAGGGGTGTATTCACGAACAGGTAAAAGCGCTTGATCATAGACCGTATGAGACTTATTTTACAGGGATTATGATCACGCACAGCGGATATGATCTGACACCGGAGCAAAAAAAGGCAAAAGCCGGGCGGAATATTACGTTGCTGCAAAAAGAGCTGGAGATGCTGTTGCGTGAGGAGGAGCATTCCGATGCGAAGACCGCGCGGGAAGAGACCGGGGGCGAGCGTCAAAAGCAGCTTCCGTATCTGTATTATCAGCTGGGCAAGAGCTTTTTTATGATGGAGGATTATGAAGAGGCCTGCAAATACTTTGATCAGGGACTGGGATTTGATCTGGATCCACGGGCGGAGTATGTGAGTGACATGGTGGAAAGTTACGGCTACGCGCTTTTAAACAGTGGAAAACAGACGCAGGCACTTGCGTTTGAAGGAATTTATGATGCGTTTTCTTACAGTGCGGACTTTTTGTTCCTGATGGGATTAATCTATATGAAAAATGCAAAATTCGAGGAAGCCATACAGGAATTCCTGCGTGCAGCAGAAAAGAAAGAGGCGAAGACGGTCGGAACCAATTCCTATCTGGCGTGGTATAATATCGGTGTGATCTACGAATGCCTGGACTATAAAGGGGAAGCCCTGGCTTATTATCGAAAATGCGGGGATTATGCGAAAGCAAAAAGCCGGTATGAGATTCTTGCAAAAAAATAAATGATTAGAGATATGAAAAAATGAAGAAAAAAATCGTATTGATCGAGGGTGTTTACGATACCATTGATCTGTTTACAAGAGAAATCAAAAAAGCGCTGGAGCAGATGGGCTGTGAGTGTCTGGTCTTAGATGCGGGGCATATGGAAGAGAGTCTGAAAGAATTTGCCCTTTTTGCCATGACACCGGTTTTTGCAGCCATTACATTTAACAATCTCGGGTACAATCTGGAGCTGTCTGAAGGAAAAAATATCTGGGAACAGTTTGAAATTCCATATGTAAACATTTTGATGGATCATCCATTTCACTATACCGGGCCGCTGGCGCATATGCCGAAGACAGCGTGGGTCTTTTGCACCGATAAAAATCATGTGGATTTTATGCATCGCTTTTATCCCGAAATAGAACGGGTGGGATTTTTGCCACACGCGGGTGTGAAATTGCCGGGCGCGAAAAAGCGGATCAGGGATCGGAAGATAGAGGTGCTGTATGCGGGTTCGCTGCCGTTTTTTACTGCGGGAATGCTGGTTCCGGATCTGTCTGCGATCACGCAGTTTGACGCGATCGATATGTCAAGGCAGGTATTGGAAGATCTGATCAAAAATCCGGCGGTTACGACAGAGGATGCGATCGAGGCATATTTAAAAGAGCGCGGGATAGAACTTGAGGAGCAGGATCTGTTCGCGGGGATCGTAAAGATGCGTTTTCTGGATTCTTACGCGACCTCTTTTTTTAGGGAGCAGGCCGTGAAACTCCTGGTGGAGAGTGGAGTCTCCGTGACGGCTTATGGAACCGGGTGGAATGAATGTGAATGGAGCCATAACCCGCATCTGCATTATGGCGGAAAAGTTCTGGCGCCGGAGATCCTGCCACTGATGTGTGAGGCAAAGATCGTCCTGAATACGATGACCTGGTATAAGGCGGGGGCACATGACCGTATATTTAATGGGATGTTAGCGGGAGCGTGTGTGGTTACGGATGATTCGGCCTATCTCAGAGAGGAATTTGAAGCTGAAAAAGCCATGGTTCGTTTTAAGCTGGAAGAGATTGTAAGGCTGCCGGAGATTGTATGGGATCTATTGGATCATCCGGAAAAAATGCAGCAGATCGCGGATGTGGGTTATGAGAGTGCGAGTGAGAAACATACATGGAAAAGCCGTATGAAACAGGTACTTTCCATGCTGGAGGGAACAGATTGCGGATTTTAATCTATAAATGGAAGGCATACAATTATCGTGATATAAAAGAAACGTTCCTGGCGATGGGGCATGAAGTGGATGTCATAGAGCAGAAACTGGAAAGCTATGACAGGGACGAGACATTTGAGCATAGGCTGGAACAGATGCTTAAAAACAAGAGATATGATTTTGTGTTTACAGTAAATTACTTTGCGGTAGTTTCCATTGTGTGCGAAAAATGCAACGTGAAATATCTGTCCTGGTCCTGCGATAATCCGCTGATCAGCATGTACCATCGCTCCGTGTTTTATAACTGCAATTACATTTTTAATTTTGACAAAAGTAACTGCCTGGAATTTCAGGGGATGGGGGTAAAGCACATGTATTACCTTCCCCTTGCAGTGGATACGGACCGGCTGGACGCGATCATAGACGGAGCGGACGATCTGGAACTGTACCGCAATGAGGTGGCGTTTGTGGGAAGCCTTTATGAACGCAACACCTACGATAAATTAAAGATTGTGCTGCCGGATTATCTGAAGGGGTATCTGGAGGCGGTGATGCAGGCACAGATGAGTGTGAGCGGCGCAAATATCATAGAGGAAATGCTGACGCCGGATATCCTGGAACAACTGCAGCAGTATTTTAAACTGGATAAATCGGAGGATTCTTTTTCGAATCTCGGACTTATTTTTTCTACAACAGTGCTTGGTTTTAAAATAGCCGCGATGCAGCGGAAAAGGGGACTGATCGCATTGTCCAAGCAGGTGCCGGTTTCTATTTATACCAACAGCAATACCAAAGAGCTGATCCGGGTGGACTACCGGGGCTCCGTGGATTACTGGACACAGATGCCGAAAGTATTCCGCATGAGCCGGATCAACCTTAATTTTACGATCCCGAATATCAAGACGGGACTGCCGCTTCGCATGTGGGATATCATGGGGGCAGGAGGCTTTCTGATGACAAATTTCCAGGCGGAACTTCCGGAAATCTTTGTGGAGGATCGTGATTTTGTCTGCTTTGACGGCGAGAAGGATCTGGTGGAGAAAAGTCTGTATTATCTGTCGCATGAGAAGGAGCGGGAAGCGATCGCGATGCACGGATATGAAAAGGTCAAAAAAATGCATTCCTACCGGATACGTCTGCAGCAGATGCTTGACATAGTATTTGGGGAAAAGCCGGAAGAAAGATAATAAAAAAGCGCTATTCAAAAGTCTGGTCGAAAAAACTTTGAATAGCGTTTTATCATATTTAACAGAACTGGTCTAACATCATGCCGGAGTAAATACTTGTGACATACGGAGCGATGAAATTATGCCCCGGATTTTTATAGGCAATAACGATTTTGTCCACATAAGCCATTGGATTTAAAGAAGCCTGGGAGGCTTTCTCTTTTAAAGTATCCTTAAAGCGGTTCAACGCTGAAAAATAAACCGGAGAATCTTCCTCAGTAACCGCGTCTGTTAAGGCGTCACGGTCAATATGGATAATGCCATCATCTGCGATGTCAAGTCCCATGGATTCAAATTCGTTGTAAAACCGATAGGCGACATTTGACATATCGTAGTACAGCTTGTGGCTTTCCGGCTGCGTGGAAGAATAGTTGTGGGCAGTTTCAATAATGCCGTTGTAGGAACTGACTAACTTCTCCACATTGTCCGCAATGGCGTCCGCATTCGTTTTAAAACCGATCACGGCAGGCTCATTTTCATTGCCGACACCGTGCAGCGTGACTTCAAACGTATTGTTGACGGTAAAAGTGTTGGACAGCGAAGAATGTTCCTTCCCATTTAATAGGAAAGAAGAATTGGCTGCCTGTGAAACCGTGTTGTCGATTCCGAGCGTGTCCATTGCCTGGATAGACGCATTTTCGGTACCCGGGTAGATGGAAAAAAGGGCCTTGCTTCCTTCCTCGAGACCGGTCTGTACAGATTCGATCTTTAAGGCACTCATATCGCGGTCATCCATAACAAGTTTGGCATTCAGTCCGACACCGGCACCGTTGATCAGCTTTGCAAGTTTGGCTAAGACACTGCGGTTAGTGTCATCTTCATTTACATTGAACTGAAATTCATAGGAATTGGAAACGGTATTTAAGTCAAATGAATAGCTGCCAGGCGCAAAATCGAGCGCATTATTTTTCAGATAATTGCCGTAGTTGACCTGCGGGCAGGCGAGCTGCTTTACCTCGATGGAAAAGCTGTCGGTGTTCTCCGCATCGTTCCCGTTTCCGACATATTCGGCGGTAACAAGATCTTCGTCACTTGAAACCGCAATTTTTTTCTGGAAATTACTCCACAGTCCATCCTCGCCTTCTGAGAGGGAAGACGCGACGTTCTGGATCCGTCTGGTATTTTCTTTGATATCGATCGCAAATTTTTTGACATCCCCCGAGGAAGAAATCTTGTACAGAGGAGATTCTTTGTTTAACTTCACGATGCGATTATAGGTGTTGCGCAGTTCGCTCTTTTTGTGCGTGTCATAACGTGACACAGCCGAACTGCCGTAAGTGTTCAGATAGTAAGAATAGGCAGAGTCAATCTTTGCCATGTTATCCCCTCCTTTCTTCCTTGAAATGAGTGCAAAAAGCACCGGGATAAATCAAAAATCCATTTTCAGATAAACCTATTATAATACGAAATCTTCCGTTTGTCACGAATTAGCTGTATCCGGAAAAGAATGTTTCCACCGGACACAATCTTCATTATTAACTTATTTCGGCAAAAAGTGAAAAATATTTAGAGAAAAATGAAAAAATATAAAAAATTTTTCAAAACACACTCTTGATTTCTACTATGCATAATGGTATCATAACCTAATAAAAATGGCGCAAGAAAAGTGTTGACGCGAATATGAGATTGTGATATATTAGACTAGCGATTGTAACAGGTCTTTTTTTTATGCTTAAAATTAGACCGCAAGCAAAAGAATTTAAACGGAGGTGGAAGTTGTGCGAACAAAGATTACATTAGCATGCACAGAGTGTAAGCAGCGTAACTATAACATGACCAAAGACAAAAAAGCTCATCCGGACAGAATGGAGACCAAAAAGTATTGCAGATTCTGCAGAACTCATACTTTACACAAGGAAACCAAATAATTCAGATTGAGCAGTAAGGAAGTGAGATTATGGGAGAAACCGAGAAAACAAGCAAAGCTCCAAAGGAAAACTGGTTTGCCGGCCTCAAGGCTGAATTTGGAAAAATTATTTGGCCTGCAAAAGAATCACTTGCCAAACAGACGACAGCAGTCGTTATTGTGTCAGTAGTTGTAGGTTTGATCATTGCGGTGCTGGATTTTTTCATTCAGCATGGCGTTGATATCCTGGTGAAATTATAGGAGGCAGAGGTTATTTATGGCAGAGGCACATTGGTATGTGGCGCATACTTATTCCGGATATGAGAATAAGGTAAAAGCGAACATTGACAAGACAATTGAAAACAGACATCTGGAGGATCAGATCTTAGAGGTCCGTGTTCCAATGCAGGACGTTGTTGAACTGAAGAATGGTGCGAAAAAGCAGGTTCAGAAGAAAATGTTTCCGGGCTACGTACTGATCAACATGGTTATGAATGACGACACATGGTATGTGGTCAGAAATACCAGAGGTGTGACCGGATTTGTTGGTCCGGGATCCAAGCCGGTACCGCTTACCGATGCTGAGATGAATACGCTGGGAATCAAATCAGACAATGTGGTAGTCGATTTTGAAGAAGGTGACATGGTCGTTGTTACCGGCGGTGTGTGGAAGGACACGGTTGGTGCGATTCAGACGATCAATCATGGAAAACAGATCGTTACCATTAACGTTGACTTATTCGGTCGCGAAACACCGGTAGAAATAAGTTTCGCAGAAGTAAAGAAGATGTAAACAGTTTAAAAGGAGGCAACCTCAAATGGCAAAGAAAGTAGAAGGATATATCAAATTACAGATCGCTGCCGGAAAAGCTACACCAGCACCACCTGTTGGACCGGCTTTGGGACAGCATGGTGTAAACATTGTTGAATTCACAAAACAGTTCAACGCTAAGACAGCAGACATGGGAGACACAGTCGTACCGGTAGTCATCACTGTATATGCGGACAGAAGCTTCAGCTTCATCACAAAGACTCCGCCGGCAGCAGTTCTGATCAAGAAAGCATGTAATTTAAAGACTGCATCTGCAACTCCGAACAAGACAAAAGTTGCAACACTTTCCAAAGATAAGTTAAAAGAAATTGCTGAGACAAAAATGCCGGATTTAAATGCAGCATCCTTAGAAGCAGCTATGAGCATGATCGCAGGAACTGCAAGAAGTATGGGCGTTGAAGTAGAACAGTAATCAAAACGCGGATTTATTGAACAAAAAGCTATCGAAAACAGTGGGAGGGACCTCTCCCGATACTACCACAGGAGGTAATTTTTAATGAAAAGAGGAAAAAAATATCTTGAAGCTGCAAAGGCTATCGACCGCGCAACTTCATATGATACAGAAGAAGCTATCAGCCTTGCAAAGAAGGCAGCAGTAGCAAAATTTGACGAGACAATCGAAGTTCATATCAGAACCGGTTGTGATGGACGTCATGCAGAGCAGCAGATTCGTGGAGCTGTTGTTTTACCGCATGGAACAGGTAAGACAGTTAAGGTTTTGGTTTTCGCAAAAGGAACCAAAGTTGATGAGGCTCAGGCAGCAGGCGCAGATTACGTAGGCGGCGAAGAACTGATCCCGAAGATCCAGAATGAAGGATGGTTAGATTTCGACGTAGTTGTTGCTACTCCTGATATGATGGGTGTTGTTGGACGTCTCGGACGTGTCCTTGGACCGAAGGGATTAATGCCGAACCCGAAAGCCGGAACAGTTACCATGGATGTTACAAAAGCAATTAACGACATCAAAGCTGGTAAGATTGAGTACAGATTGGACAAAGCAAATATTATCCATGTGCCAATTGGAAAAGCATCCTTTACTGAAGAACAGTTAACAGACAACTTCCAGACTCTGATCAGTGCAATCAACAAAGCAAAACCTGCTACATTAAAGGGTCAGTACTTAAAGAGCGTATCTGTAGCTCCGACCATGGGACCGGGCGTAAAGGTCAATGTAACAAAGTTAGCCTAATTGCTGGTTGACATCAATAAATTTTAATGCTATAATAGCAAAGCATATTGCCGAAGACAGTAGGTGCCGCAAGGCGTAAACGTAAGTGCCTGCCGAGGAAATGTAGATGATATCTATATGAATGATTCGTCCTCTCTGTCTTCCACAGAGAGGACTTTTTTAGACTTCCTCAAAGAGCAATAAAAAATAAAAGAAGGAGGTGTACGATTCGTGGCAAAAGTAGAACTTAAACAACCAATCGTGCAGGAAATTTCTGAAAACATCAAAGACGCACAGTCCGTAGTAGTTGTAAATTACCTTGGACTTACCGTTGCAGAAGATACTGAGTTGCGTAAACAGTTAAGAGAAGCAGGTGTTGTTTACAAAGTATATAAGAACACACTTGTGAACTTCGCAATCAAAGGTACAGAATTTGAAAGCCTTGCAGATTGCCTGGAAGGACCGAATGCTTTCGCAATCTCTACAACAGATGCGACTGCTCCGGCAAGAATCCTGGCTAAATTTGCAAAGACCGCTCCGGCACTTGAAATTAAAGCCGGTGTTGTAGAAGGAACTTTCTATGACGAAAACGGCATGAAAGCAATCGCAGCTGTACCGTCAAGAGAAGAACTGCTCTCCAAATTCCTTGGAAGCATTCAGTCTCCGATCACCAACTTTGCTCGTGTGCTTAATCAGATCGCAGAAAAAGGCGGCGCTGGTGAAGCAACAGCAGAAGCTCCTGCAGAGGAGGCTGCTCCGGTAGAAGAAGCAGCAGAAACACCGGCAGAATAAGCTGGAAATATTAAAATAAAAACCATAACATAAATGGAGGGAAATTAAAATGGCAAAGATGACAACAGAAGAATTTATTGCAGCAATCAAAGAATTATCTGTATTAGAATTAAATGATTTAGTAAAAGCATGCGAAGAAGAGTTCGGCGTATCTGCAGCAGCAGGTGTAGTAGTTGCAGCAGCAGGTGGAGACGGCGCAGCAGCAGGCGAAGAGAAGACTGAGTTCGACGTAGAGCTGACAGAAGTTGGTCCGAACAAGGTTAAGGTTATCAAAGTTGTTCGTGAAGCAACTGGCTTAGGATTAAAAGAAGCAAAAGACTTAGTTGACGGAGCTCCTAAGATCCTTAAAGAAGCAGCTGACAAAGCAACAGCTGATGACATCAAAGCTAAATTAGAAGCAGAAGGTGCAAAAGTAACCTTAAAATAGTCGCGGTTCAGCGGACTGAGAATAAAAGGGAGCCGTGCATGTACCATACTTATATGAGTACATGCGCGGCTTTCTTTTTATTTGAAGGCGCAACGCGCGCCAAGGCATCGCAGATGCCTTGGCAGTCCGCGAAACGAAGCGCCAGCCCGCGCACGAGAAGCGCAAGCTTCGAGTAAGCACTGCTTGTAGCTGTGATATCCCGGCAATCCGCGAAACAAAGCGTCAGCCCGCGCGGGCGAATTTCCCTCAAACATAGAAAAAGCTAGGAAATTAACAGCTGATATGATATAATAAATGCGTTGCGCAATAAAATATGAGTTATGAAGGAGAAAATAATGGAAGAAAAAAGAAAATTAGGCACAGGATTACAGGTTTGGTTATGGATCATTTTTGTTCTTAACATTATTACAGCACTGGGTGCTCTGGCAGCTGTAGTAGGATCCGCAGCACTTGGAGTTGGACCGGTTTACACAGTTCTTTGCGTTGTGAGCTTCTTGCTGGAAATTGTACTGATCGTCGGAATCGCAATGTTACTTTTCAAGAGCAAGAAAGTCGGATTTTATATGATCTGCGGAGCTGCAGTTATTGGATTTGTTGTAAATCTGATTACTTACGGTCTCGTATCTGGTCTGACAGCGATCAATATCGGTCGTGCAGTTGTCGGCCTGGTAGTTTGCCCGCTGGTTACATATTTACTTGCAAAAAATGACTGGGATTATCTGAGCTAAAAGCGAAACAAAAAAGGCAGGGGTGAGGAAAACTCCTGCCTTTTTTGTATACTAGCAACGAGGGAAAAGGAAATAAAACAGACAGATGAGTTATGGAGGAAAAATATGGGAACAGCATCTTTGATATTTGGCGCGGCATCACTGCTGGTCGGATTATGTACCTGCGGCCTTTATATATAGAAGAAACAGATTAGTATGTCCGCTTTTTGGGAAAACATGAAAAAAGTCAAAATGCAGCTTGACTTATCCTTGACATTTGTGCTATCATATACGTTGCACTATTGTGGAGATGTAGGCTTATTTGTGTTACCAAAATAGTGGAAAGCAAGTGGAAGATACACCTTATGTAGTAGAAAAGGTAGATTTTAAATAAAAAAACGAGAGGTGAAACGTCAAATGGAGAAAAACAGAATACGTCCGGTCAAGGCTGGAAAAGGTTTACGTATGAGTTACTCAAGACAAAAAGAAGTTCTGCAGATGCCGAATCTGATCGAGGTACAGAAAGATTCGTATCAGTGGTTCCTGGACGAGGGATTAAAAGAAGTGTTTGCGGATATTTCCCCGATCGCTGATTACAGTGGTCATTTAAGTCTGGAGTTCGTAGATTTTACTTTGTGCGAGGACGATGTAAAATACTCTATTCCGGAATGCAAGCAAAGAGATGCTACTTATGCAGCACCTTTGAAGGTAAAGGTTCGTTTGCACAACAAAGAGAATGATGAAATCAACGAACATGAGATCTTCATGGGCGATTTGCCGCTTATGACTGAGACCGGTACATTCGTAATCAATGGCGCAGAACGTGTTATTGTCAGCCAGCTGGTTCGTTCCCCGGGTATCTACTACGCTATTTCTCATGATAAGGTTGGTAAGAAACTCTATGCGTGCACCGTTATTCCGAACCGTGGTGCATGGCTGGAATATGAGACCGATTCCAATGACGTTTTTTATGTTCGTGTAGACAGAACCAGAAAGGTTCCGATCACAGTGCTCATCCGTGCGCTTGGTGTCGGAACAAATCAGCAGATTATTGATCTGTTCGGTGAAGAGCCAAAGATCGTTGCCAGCTTCGGGAAAGATCCGTGTATCACGGAGAAAGAACCGCAGGGAAGCTATGAGAACGGTCTTTTAGAGTTATACAAAAAAATCCGTCCGGGTGAACCGCTTACCGTAGAAAGCGCAGAAAGCCTGATCACGGCAATGTTCTTTGATCCGAGACGTTATGACCTTGCAAAGGTAGGTCGTTATAAATTTAACAAGAAACTGCATTTCAAGAATCGTATCAATGGACATGTGCTTGCAGAGGATGTTGTGGATACCACAACAGGAGAGATCCTTGCGGAAAAAGGCACAGAAGTGACCAGAGAACTTGCTGAGACGATCCAGAATGCGGCAGTACCGTATGTATGGGTACAGGAAGAAGAACGCAATGTCAAAGTTCTTTCTTCTATGATGGTAGATATCCGCACATGGGTTCCGGAGCTGACCAATCCGCGTGAAGTTGGCGTGACAGAGCTTGTGTATTACCCGATTTTAAAACAGCTTATGGATGAGAATGACAATTTTGAGGATCTCAAGGAAGCGATCCGCAAGAACATCCATGATCTGATCCCGAAACACATTACCAAGGATGATATTTTTGCATCCATTAACTATAATATGCATCTTGAGTGGAGCGTGGGAAGCGATGATGATATCGATCATCTTGGCAACCGTCGTATCCGTGCGGTCGGAGAGCTGCTTCAGAACCAGTACCGTATCGGTTTATCCCGTATGGAGAGAGTTGTCCGCGAAAGAATGACAACACAGGATCTTGAGGGAATTTCCCCGCAGAGCCTGATCAATATCAAACCGGTTACAGCGGCGGTAAAAGAATTCTTCGGTTCTTCCCAGCTGTCCCAGTTCATGGATCAGAACAACCCGCTCGGCGAGCTGACCCACAAGAGACGTCTGTCCGCACTTGGACCTGGTGGTCTTTCCAGAGACCGTGCCGGATTCGAGGTTCGAGACGTACACTATTCTCATTATGGAAGAATGTGCCCGATCGAGACGCCTGAAGGACCGAACATCGGTCTGATCAACTCACTGGCATGCTATGCGAGAATCAACGAGTATGGCTTTATTGAAGCTCCATACCGTAAGATCGATAAGGCAGATCCTAAGAATCCGCGTGTCACAGACGAAGTTGTTTATATGACCGCAGATGAAGAAGATAATTACCATGTAGCACAGGCGAACGAAAAGCTGGATGAAGAAGGACATTTCGTAAGAAATTCCGTTTCTGGCCGTTACCTGGATGAAACACAGGAATACGACAAGACCATGTTTGATTACATGGACGTATCCCCGAAGATGGTGTTCTCTGTCGCTACAGCATTGATCCCGTTCTTACAGAACGATGACGCGAACCGTGCCCTGATGGGATCCAACATGCAGCGTCAGGCAGTGCCGCTTCTTACGACTGAAGCTCCGGTTGTCGGAACCGGTATGGAAACCAAAGCAGCGGTTGACTCCGGCGTGTGCGTAGTTGCAAAGAAAGCCGGAACCGTAGAGAAATCGGTTTCCAATGAAATTACAGTAAAGAATGATGATGGAACAACAACAGTATATCCGCTGACCAAATTTATGCGAAGCAACCAGTCCAACTGCTACAATCAGCGTCCGATCGTATTTAAGGGCGATCATGTAGAAGAGGGCGAAGTAATTGCAGACGGACCGTCCACACAGGGCGGAGAGCTGGCACTCGGAAAGAACCCGCTTATCGGTTTCATGACCTGGGAAGGTTACAACTACGAGGATGCCGTACTGCTCAGCGAGAGACTGGTGCAGGATGATGTATACACTTCTGTTCATATCGAAGAATATGAGGCAGAGGCGCGTGATACCAAGCTCGGACCGGAAGAGATCACAAGAGATGTTCCGGGTGTCGGCGATGATGCGTTAAAAGATCTTGATGAGAGAGGTATCATCCGCATCGGTGCGGAAGTCCGTGCAGGAGATATCCTGGTCGGAAAAGTAACTCCGAAGGGAGAAACAGAGCTTACAGCGGAAGAGAGACTGCTCCGTGCTATTTTCGGTGAAAAGGCAAGAGAAGTCAGAGATACTTCCTTAAAAGTACCGCACGGTGAATATGGTATTGTCGTAGAGGCGAAGGTATTTACCAGAGAAAACGGTGATGAACTTGCTCCTGGTGTAAATCAGGCTGTCCGCATCTACATTGCGCAGAAGAGAAAGATCTCTGTCGGTGATAAGATGGCCGGTCGTCACGGTAACAAGGGTGTCGTTTCCCGTGTGCTTCCGGTAGAAGATATGCCGTTCTTACCAAACGGCCGTCCGCTCGATATCGTGTTAAACCCGCTCGGCGTACCTTCCCGTATGAACATCGGACAGGTGCTCGAGATCCATCTCAGTCTTGCAGCCAAAGTACTTGGTTTCAATATTGAGACACCGGTATTCGACGGCGCAAAGGAAATTGATATTCAGGATACATTGGAACTTGCCAATGATTATGTAAATACAACATGGGAAGAGTTTGAAGCAAAATACAAAGATACGCTTCGCCCGGACGTAATGCAGTATCTGTCAGACAACAGAGCGCACCGCGCGCTGTGGAAGGGCGTACCGATCTCCAGAGACGGAAAGGTACAGCTTCGTGACGGAAGAACCGGAGAGTTCTTCGATGGACCGGTTACCATCGGCCACATGCATTACTTAAAACTCCACCATCTGGTAGACGATAAGATCCATGCACGTTCTACCGGTCCTTACTCTCTCGTAACACAGCAGCCGCTCGGTGGTAAAGCGCAGTTCGGTGGACAGCGTTTCGGAGAAATGGAAGTTTGGGCGCTGGAAGCATACGGTGCATCTTATACACTGCAGGAAATCCTGACCGTGAAGTCCGATGACGTTATCGGCCGTGTGAAGACCTACGAAGCGATCATCAAGGGCGATAATATTCCGGAACCGGGTATACCGGAATCCTTCAAGGTTCTCTTAAAAGAACTTCAGTCTCTTGGACTGGATGTCAGAGTTCTGGATGAAAACCGTGAGGAAGTAGAACTCATGGAGACCAGCGAGTACGGAAATACGGATCTGAACGCGATCATTTCCGGAGATAAGGATTTTGCGTTTGAAGACAGCGAATCTTTCGGAAAGATGGGATTCCAGAAACAGGAATTTAATGCAGAGACCGAAGAGCTTGAGAATATCGAGGGTGAGGATGACAGCGAGGACGATGATGCTGACATGGATTTCGCAGATGATATTCTTGATGATGAAGAATAAAAGGAAGGGAGTGTCACAATGCCAGAAACGAAGAACAATGAGACTTACCAGCCAATTTCATTTGATGCAATTCAGATTGGCTTAGCATCACCTGAAAAGATCAGAGAGTGGTCAAGAGGCGAAGTAAAGAAGCCTGAGACCATTAACTATAGAACATTAAAACCGGAGAAGGACGGACTTTTCTGCGAAAAGATTTTCGGACCGAGCAAGGACTGGGAATGCCACTGTGGAAAGTACAAAAAGATCCGTTATAAGGGCGTTGTCTGCGACCGATGCGGCGTTGAGATCACCAAAGCCAGCGTGCGTAGAGAGCGTATGGGACATATCGAGCTTGCGGCTCCGGTATCCCATATCTGGTATTTCAAGGGTATCCCGTCCCGTATGGGACTTATCCTTGACCTGTCACCGAGAACACTGGAAAAAGTATTGTACTTTGCTTCCTACATCGTACTTGATGCAGGAAACACCGGTTTACAGGTAAAGCAGGTACTTTCTGAGAACGAATATCAGGAAGCAAGAGAAAAATACGGCAGTGATTTCCGCGTTGGAATGGGTGCCGAGGCAATTTTAGAGCTGTTACAGGCGATCGACCTTGAAAAAGATTCCGCAGAGTTAAAGGCTGCGTTAAAAGATGCAACCGGACAGAAACGCGCGAGAATCATCAAGAGACTCGAAGTTGTAGAAGCGTTCCGTGAATCCGGAAACAAGCCGGAATGGATGATCATGACGGTCATCCCGGTTATTCCGCCAGACTTACGTCCGATGGTACAGCTGGATGGTGGACGTTTTGCAACCAGTGACTTAAATGACTTATACAGAAGAATCATTAACCGTAATAACCGTCTGAGAAGACTCTTGGAGCTTGGCGCACCGGATATCATTGTCCGCAATGAGAAACGTATGCTCCAGGAAGCGGTGGACGCTTTGATCGATAACGGACGCCGCGGCAGACCGGTTACAGGTCCTGGAAACCGTGCGCTCAAGTCCTTATCCGATATGTTAAAGGGTAAATCCGGACGTTTCAGACAGAACCTCTTAGGAAAGCGTGTTGACTATTCCGGACGTTCCGTTATCTGTGTAGAGCCGAAGTTAAAGATTTATCAGTGCGGTCTGCCGAAAGAAATGGCGATCGAGCTGTTTAAACCGTTTGTTATGAAAGAACTCGTTGCAAACGGAACCGCGCACAACATCAAGAGTGCAAAGAAGATGGTGGAGAGACTTCAGACCGAGGTATGGGATGTGCTCGAAGAAGTCATCAAAGAGCATCCGGTTATGTTAAACCGTGCTCCGACACTGCACAGACTTGGTATTCAGGCGTTCGAGCCGATCCTCGTAGAAGGTAAGGCGATCAAGCTTCATCCGCTTGTGTGTACCGCGTTCAACGCCGATTTCGATGGTGACCAGATGGCCGTCCATCTTCCGCTTTCCCAGGAAGCACAGGCAGAGTGCCGTTTCATGCTGCTCTCTCCGAACAACCTGTTAAAACCGTCCGATGGTGGTCCGGTAGCCGTTCCTTCGCAGGATATGGTACTTGGTATTTACTATCTGACCCAGGAAAGACCGGGATCGATCGGTGAAGGAAAGTATTTCAAGAGCGTAAACGAGGCAATTCTTGCCTATGAAAATAAAGCGCTGACCTTACATTCCAGAATCCATGTCCGCATGACAAAGACAATGCCGGACGGAACAACAAAGACTGGAATGTGCGAATCCACACTGGGACGTTTCATTTTCAATGAGATCATTCCGCAGGATCTTGGATTCGTAGACAGAAGCAAAGAAGAAAACGAATTTGCACTGGAAATCGATTTCCACGTTGCAAAGAAACACTTAAAACAGATCCTTGAGAAAGTTATCAATATCCACGGCGCTACAACAACCGCGGAAGTACTGGATGACATCAAGGCAATGGGATATAAATTCTCCACACAGGCAGCCATGACCGTATCCATTTCCGATATGACCGTGCCGCCACAGAAACCGGAAATGATCCAGGCTGCGCAGGATACCGTAGACCGTATCACCAAGCAGTACAAACGTGGTCTTATCACCGAAGAAGAGCGTTACAAAGAAGTTGTAGAAACCTGGAAAGAGACCGATGATGAGCTTACCGAAGCGCTTCTGACCGGACTGGACAAATACAACAACATCTTCATGATGGCTGATTCCGGAGCCCGTGGTTCTGATAAACAGATCAAACAGCTTGCCGGTATGCGTGGACTTATGGCAGATACAACCGGACGTACGATCGAGTTGCCGATCAAGTCAAACTTCCGTGAAGGTCTTGACGTACTCGAGTATTTCATGTCTGCGCACGGAGCACGTAAAGGTTTGTCCGATACCGCACTTCGTACCGCCGATTCCGGTTACCTGACCAGACGTCTGGTTGACGTTTCACAGCACATGATCGTGCGTGAGTCTGACTGCCAGGCAGGAACAGGAAAAGAGATTCCGGGTATGTATGTAAAAGCATTCATGGACGGAAAAGAAGAGATCGAAAGCCTTCAGGATCGTATTACAGGACGTTTCTCCTGCGAGACGATCTGCGACAAGGATGGAAATGTCCTTGTAAAGGCAAATCATATGATCACACCGAAACGTGCGGCAGAGATCATGAGCAAGGGTGTGGATGAAAACGGAAATCCGATCGAAAAAGTGAAGATCCGTACAATCCTTACCTGCCGTTCCCACATGGGTGTGTGCGCGAAATGTTATGGCGCGAACATGGCAACCGGAAATGCAGTACAGGTTGGTGAAGCGATTGGTATCATCGCGGCTCAGTCAATCGGTGAACCGGGTACACAGCTTACCATGCGTACCTTCCATACCGGTGGTGTTGCCGGAAATGATATCACACAGGGTCTTCCGCGTGTCGAGGAAATTTTCGAGGCAAGAAAGCCGAAGGGTCTTGCCATTATCACAGAATTTGGTGGCGTAGCTACGATCAAAGATACAAAGAAGAAACGTGAGATTATCGTAACCAACAACGAGACAGGCGAATCCAAGACATATCTGATCCCTTACGGATCCAGAATCAAAGTTATGGATGGAGCAGTCTTAGAGGCCGGTGACGAACTGACCGAAGGTTCTGTCAACCCGCATGACATCTTAAAGATCAAGGGCGTCCGCGCAGTTCAGGATTACATGCTCCGCGAAGTTCAGCGTGTATACCGCCTGCAGGGTGTTGAGATCAATGATAAACATATCGAGGTTATCGTGCGCCAGATGTTACAGAAGATCCGCATCGAAAACAACGGAGATTCCGATTTCCTTCCGGGAATTCTGGTAGATACGTTAGAGCTCGACGATGTAAATGAGAAGCTGATCGAAGAAGGAAAGCAGCCGGCAGAAGGCACGCAGGTACTTCTTGGTATCACAAAGGCTTCCCTTGCAACGAATTCCTTCCTCTCCGCAGCATCCTTCCAGGAAACAACGAAGGTACTGACAGAGGCAGCAATCAAAGGAAAGATCGATCCGCTCATCGGTATGAAAGAAAATGTTATTATCGGTAAGCTGATTCCGGCTGGTACCGGCATGAAGTGTTATCGTGACATCAAGCTTGATTCTGATCTGAATGAAGAAGAAGAGATCTCATTTGACGATGATGATTTTCTGATGGATGATTTTGGGGAAGAAACAGCAGAAGAGAATGAAACCGTAACGGTAGAAGAATAAAATATACCAAAGACCTCTCTGAGAAGATTCAGGGGGGTCTTTGGTTTTCGGGGGAAAAATATGGGAAAAAGCGGAATAAAAATGAGGAAACGGAAAATACTAGTAATAGAATCTTCTGCCGCGGATTACGCAGAGATTGAGGAAATCCTTGGCGAAACGTATGAGCTGAGACGTGCAGAACCGGAAACACGGGAGGTTTTTACGCGGATCCGGGAACAGAAACCGGATCTGATCCTGCTCGATACCAGACTGCCGGGCGAAGGCTTTTTTCAGATCACGGAAGCAATCACCGGAAATGCGGATACCGCAGAGATCCCGGTCGTATTTATCGACGCGGAAGGAAAGCGGGGAAGCCTGGAGCGTGGATTTAAGCTTGGATGCGCGGATTATGTGAGAAAACCGTTTGAACCGGATATCATGCGAAGCAAGATCTCCACACAGATCGAACTCTATGGCTACCGTCACAAAATGGAAGAACTGCTTGCGGCGGAGCGGCAGAAAGTCATGCAGGTGACCTTGGAGGCGATCGCGGCGATCGCCAAGACGGAAGAGGCAAAGGACAGTTACACGAACGCACACTCGGAACGGGTGGCGGATACTTCTGTGAAAATTGCAAAAAAGCTCGGCTGGAGCGAAGAAAAGGTTGAAAAACTCCGTTATCAGGCGCTTTTACACGACATCGGAAAGATCGGGATCCCGGATCGTATTTTAAATAAGCATAAAAACCTGACAGAGAAAGAGTACGGGATCATGAAGCAGCATGTAAAGATCGGGGCGGATATCCTAAAAAATTTAAGCACCATGGAAGGGCTGGAAGAAGGCGCGCTGTATCATCATGAAAGATGGGATGGGAAGGGGTATCTTTCCGGGAAAAAAAGAGAGGAGATCCCGGAGGCCGCGCGCATCATAGCGGTGGCAGATACGTATGACGCAATGTCATTTGAGCGGATCTACCGTGGAAGTTTCGATGAGTCCCATGTGACAGAGGAGATCAGATGTGGAAGAGGAACGCAGTTTGATCCGAAGGTGGCGGATGCGTTACTTTCTATTCTGGCGGAGCAATCGGATGCGCAAAAAAACTGACTGTAACGGACAAGTGTCTGCTGCAGGCGGAAAGAAAGAGAAATTTGCAAAAAGCCATTGACAAGAAGTTCCCAGATTTATATAATATTCTAGCGTGCATACAAAGGCGCGTTATTAAATGATACAAATTTCAGGAGGTGAAAATAATGCCAACATTTAACCAGTTAGTAAGAAAAGGACGTCAGACATCTGCAAAGAAGTCTACAGCACCGGCACTTCAGAAAGGATACAACTCTTTAAAGAAGAGACCTACAGACGTAGCTGCTCCGCAGAAGAGAGGTGTGTGTACCGCAGTTAAGACTGCAACTCCTAAGAAACCTAACTCAGCTCTTAGAAAGATTGCCAGAGTTCGTCTTTCTAACGGAATCGAAGTAACATCCTACATTCCGGGAGAAGGCCACAATTTACAGGAGCATAGCGTTGTTCTGATCCGTGGTGGTAGAGTAAAGGATTTACCAGGTACCAGATACCACATCATCAGAGGTGTTTTGGATACAGCAGGCGTAGCAAACAGACGTCAGGCTCGTTCCAAATACGGCGCTAAGAAGCCAAAAGCATCTAAATAAGCAGTTTAGAAACCAATAGTATCACAAACAGAACTTATGGTTAGTGTTGGAATTATTTCATACCTTGATGGAGAAATAGATTTTCCGCACGAAACACATTTGAGGACACATGTGAGTACCGTTGAATTAATCGAAAAATTTCAAACTGATGGACAGCAAGCTGTTCATTGGCACAAATCATGATTAAGGAGGGAAGTACCGTGCCACGTAAAGGACATATTCAGAAAAGAGATGTATTAGCAGATCCGTTGTACAACAACAAAGTGGTTACCAAACTTATCAACAACATCATGCTGGATGGTAAGAAAGGTGTAGCACAGAAGATCGTATACGGAGCATTTGATTCCGTTGCTGAAAAGACAGGAAAGCCTGCACTGGAAGTTTTCGAAGAAGCTATGAACAACGTAATGCCTGTACTCGAAGTAAAGGCTAGACGTATCGGTGGAGCAACTTACCAGGTGCCGATCGAAGTAAGACCGGATCGTCGTCAGGCTCTTGCACTTCGTTGGATCACCATGTTCTCCCGCAAGAGAGGCGAGAAGACAATGCAGGAACGTCTTGCAAATGAAATCATGGATGCAGCCAACAATACAGGCGCATCTGTTAAAAGAAAAGAAGATATGCACAAAATGGCAGAAGCAAACAAAGCTTTCGCACATTACAGATTCTAATAATCTGGCAGCATAGGATACAAATATAAGGAGGAAAAACCTTTGGCTGGAAGAGAATATCCGTTAGAGAGAACCAGAAACATTGGTATTATGGCTCATATTGATGCTGGTAAGACAACAACAACTGAGCGTATTCTTTACTATACCGGTGTTAACTATAAAATTGGTGATACTCATGAGGGTACTGCTACCATGGACTGGATGGAGCAGGAGCAGGAAAGAGGTATCACAATTACATCAGCCGCTACAACATGCCACTGGACACTGGAAGAGTTCACAAAACCGAAGCCAGGCGCTTTAGAGCATCGTATCAACATCATTGATACACCAGGACACGTTGACTTTACAGTAGAGGTTGAGCGTTCCCTTCGTGTACTTGATGGCGCTGTCGGCGTTTTCTGCGCAAAGGGTGGTGTAGAGCCGCAGTCAGAAAATGTATGGCGTCAGGCTGACACTTACAACGTACCTAGAATGGCATTCATTAACAAGATGGATATCCTGGGTGCAAACTTCTACGGAGCTGTAGATCAGATCCGTACAAGATTAGGAAAGAACGCAATCGTTCTTCAGCTTCCGATCGGTAAGGAAGATGATTTCAAGGGAATCATCGACCTCTTCGAAATGAAAGCTTATATCTACAATGATGATAAGGGTGATGATATCACCGTTACAGACGACCTTGGAGATATGAAGGATGAGGCTGAACTGTATCATACCGAATTAGTAGAAAAGGTATGTGAATTAGACGACGACTTAATGATGATGTACCTTGAGGGAGAAGAACCTTCCGTAGAGGACATGAAGAAAGCACTTCGTAAGGCAACTTGCGAGTGTACAGCTGTTCCGGTATGCTGTGGTTCTGCATACAAGAACAAAGGTGTACAGAAGCTTCTTGATGCGATCATCGAGTACATGCCGTCTCCAATCGATATCCCGCCAATCAAGGGTGTCGATCTGGAAGGAAATGAAGTAGAAAGACATTCTTCCGATGATGAACCGTTCTCTGCTCTGGCATTCAAGATCATGGCAGATCCATTCGTTGGAAAACTTGCATTCTTCCGTGTTTATTCCGGAAGCATCGCAGCAGGTTCTTATGTGCTGAATGCAACAAAAGATAAAAAAGAACGTGTTGGACGTATCTTACAGATGCATGCCAACAAGAGACAGGAGCTTGACCGCGTTTACTCCGGTGATATCGCAGCAGCTGTTGGTTTCAAATTCACAACAACTGGTGATACCATCTGTGACGAGCAGCATCCGGTAATCTTAGAGTCCATGGAATTCCCTGAACCGGTTATCGAGCTTGCAATCGAGCCTAAGACCAAAGCTGGTCAGGGCAAGATGGGTGAAGCACTTGCAAAACTTGCAGAAGAAGATCCGACCTTCCGTGCTCATACAGATCAGGAAACAGGTCAGACCATCATCGCAGGTATGGGTGAGCTTCATCTGGAGATCATCGTTGACCGTCTGCTTCGCGAATTCAAGGTAGAAGCAAACGTAGGTGCTCCGCAGGTTGCTTACAAAGAGACATTCACAAAGCCGGTTGACCAGGAATACAAATACGCAAAACAGTCCGGTGGTCGTGGACAGTACGGACACTGTAAAGTTCGTTTCGAGCCGATGGATCCGAACGGAGAGGAAACTTTCAAATTCGAATCCCAGGTTGTCGGTGGAGCAATCCCGAAGGAATACATCCCGGCAGTCGGTGAAGGTATCGAAGAAGCGTCAAAGGCTGGTATCCTTGCAGGATTCCCGGTACTTGGTGTACACGCTGTTGTATATGACGGTTCTTACCATGAAGTCGATTCTTCTGAAATGGCATTCCACATTGCCGGTTCCATGTGTTTCAAGGAAGCTATGGCAAAGGCAGCTCCGGCTATCTTAGAGCCGATCATGAAAGTGGAAGTAACCATGCCGGAAGAGTACATGGGTGATGTAATCGGTGATATCAACTCCCGTCGTGGACGTATCGAAGGAATGGACGATATCGGTGGTGGAAAGATGGTTAAAGCATACGTTCCGCTTGCTGAGATGTTCGGTTACTCTACCGATCTTCGTTCCAGAACACAGGGACGTGGTAACTACTCAATGTTCTTCGAGAAATATGAGCAGGTTCCGAAGTCCGTTCAGGATAAGATCATTTCTTCAAAAGACAAGTAAAAATCACTTGAAAAAGTGCCAATAATTTTATATAATCAGAAATAGCTGATTACAGAGTATAAGCTGTCCGGACAGCCCGGACAGCATCAAAAAGAATCGCCGCTAAGGCATAAAATTAAGGAGGACGTTTTAAAATGGCTAAAGCTAAATTTGAAAGAACAAAACCACATTGTAACATCGGAACAATCGGTCACGTAGATCATGGTAAAACAACTTTAACAGCAGCTATCACAAAAGTACTTGCTGCAAGAGTTGCTGGTAACACAGCTACTGATTTCGAAAACATTGATAAAGCTCCGGAAGAAAGAGAAAGAGGTATCACAATCTCTACTGCACACGTTGAGTACGAGACAGAGCACAGACATTACGCTCACGTTGACTGCCCAGGCCATGCCGATTATGTAAAGAACATGATCACTGGTGCTGCTCAGATGGATGGCGCTATCCTTGTTGTAGCTGCTACTGACGGTGTTATGGCTCAGACAAAAGAGCACATCCTGTTATCCCGTCAGGTAGGTGTACCGTACATCGTTGTATTCCTGAACAAATGTGATATGGTTGACGATCCGGAACTTATCGAATTAGTAGAAATGGAAGTTACAGAACAGCTTGAAGAGTACGGATTCACAGACTGCCCGATCATCAAAGGTTCTGCTTTAAAAGCTCTTGAAGATCCGATGGGAGAATGGGGCGACAAGATCATGGAACTCATGGATACTGTAGACAGCTACATCCCGGATCCGCAGCGTGATACTGATAAGCCGTTCCTTATGCCGGTCGAAGACGTATTCACAATCACAGGTCGTGGTACCGTTGCTACTGGTAGAGTAGAAAGAGGTACTCTGCATCTGAACGACGAACTTGAAATCTTAGGTGTAAGAGATGATGTTCAGAAGACAGTTGTAACTGGTATCGAAATGTTCCGTAAACAGCTTGATGAAGCTATGGCTGGTGATAACATCGGTGCATTACTTCGTGGTATCAACCGTGACCAGATCGAAAGAGGTCAGGTTATCGCTAAACCGGGTACTGTAACTTGCCATCACAAATTTACAGCTCAGGTTTACGTTTTAACAAAAGATGAAGGTGGACGTCATACTCCGTTCTTCAACAACTATCGTCCGCAGTTTTACTTCAGAACAACTGACGTAACTGGTGTTTGCGAATTACCGGCTGGTACAGAAATGTGCATGCCTGGTGATAACATCGAAATGACAATCGAACTGATCCATCCGGTAGCTATGGAGCAGGGTCTTACATTCGCTATCCGCGAAGGTGGACGTACTGTAGGATCAGGTCGTGTTGCTACTGTTATCGAATAATTGTAAATAATACAGTAAATTTAAGGCTTCCAGGGTTTTCCCTGGGAGCCTTTTTACATCAATACTTTGTGTGAAATAACTTTTGTTATGATATAATCAGTTTGGGCTGAGGGAAAGATCTAAAGCCGAACCTACGTAAGGAGAAAAGAATAGATGTTTGATCGTAATTTTAGAGGAGATATTTATATTCTTAAAGATAACGAGATCTTATATGAAAATGCGACAGGCTATGCCGACCCGGCAAATGAAGTTCAGAATTCATTAGAAACTAAGTTTGCAAGTGCGTCAGCAGGAAAAGTTTTTGTAGCAGTAGCTATTTTGCAATTAATTGAGCAGGGAAAAGTACATTTTGAAGATACTTTAGATATGCTGCTTGATTGTGATTTGGGACAGATTGATAAAGAAGTTACGGTAAGACAGTTGTTGACGCATACATCGGGTGTGCCGGATTATTTTGACGAAAGTGTTATGGAGGAGTACGAGGAATTATGGATTGATTATCCAAATTATAAGATTCGCCGTAATAATGACTTGTTTCCGTTATTTATGGACAAACCGATGATGTATCCAAAGGGTGAGAAATTCCAATATAATAATTCGGGCTATGTGTTGTTGGCAAGTATTATAGAAAAAGTCACCAATATGTATTTTGATGAGTATTTACAAAAGAATGTATTTGATGTGTGTGATATGACTTCAACCGGATATTATGAGTTGGACAGGCTTCCGGCTAAATGTGCAAGCAATTATATCTGGTGTGAAGATACGAAAAGTTATCGGACGAATATTTTCAGTGTGGATGCAAAAGGAACTGGTGCCGGTGGAGCGTTTATTACGGTTAAGGATATTGCGAACTTTTGGAATGGATTGATAAGCGGCAGATTATTATCAAAAGAGATGGCAGAGCAAATGCTTGTTAAGCAAAGCGGCAATGGTGCAGCTACGAAAGAAGGCTGTTATGGATACGGTGTTTGGATCATTGAAAATGAAAACGGTATGGATATTCCTTATTTTCAGGGATGCGATCCAGGAGTGAGTTTTATTTCAGAATATAATCCGAACAATAATATGATTTCTGTTTTGGTGAGCAATTATTGTGACAATGTCTGGAAAGAAATGAAAAAAATCAGGGAGAACTTTTATAAAAAGTAAGCAGACAAAACAGACGCATTATGAGTATAAAGGAATTGAAAGAGTGTTTATCTGAGTCAGCATAGTGAGTCAGCCAGATACAGATTATTATAAGGAGCGTTTGAATGCGTTATGCGGTGAATCAGATGCTTTTTGTGCAGATTTATGATATGATAAGAGCGAATTGTTATATGATAGAAAAATAAGCAGAGTGGATGTGTGTTATGATCAAAAATTATGTAAACCAGAAGAACTGGCAAAATGTTTCCTACACGATCAACCCGGATCACAGACAGATCGAGCTTTATATTACGCGTGACCGCAAGGTGATCGTTGTCGGAACAGCGGACAATAATTATATTTTCTGGCTTTCGGTGAGTGCGTGTGAGGATGAGGCGGCGACCGGGGAGGCTTTCGATCAGATCACGCGCCAGGAATGGGATACGCATACGGCACTGTATCTGGCATTGAAAGAAGCGGGTTTTGACTATGAAGATCTGGCGTGGATGTACCATGACAGGATCGTGCAGTCAAAGCAGCCGGGAATGGCGTGGAGTACGCCGTTTGGTCATTGCTATGGAACGGATGATGCAGATAACGGAAAGTTTTTTGCGCATGACATTGCGGGTTTTCCGGATATTTTAGAGACAAAGTGCAGGATCAGAGCGGCAGACGGACTCTATTTTCCGGTGTTAAAAGAATATCTGCGCATCTTAGAGGATGGGGATGATCCGCTTTATTATATGAGCCCCGATGTCCGTGCAATCCATGAGATCTTAAAGCAGGAGCAGTATCTGATCCTGGCAGAGGACATAAAGGTGCGGGAATATTATCATGCGGCGGCAAAGAAAGAAGCAGAGCTATATAATCGTTATATGACAGCGGTCAGATAACAGGAAACAGAGGTTATACAAAAGATGAGTAAACAGGCATTTTATCAGGCAAAATATGAATATTACAGAAGCATGAACATGTGGGTGGTGATCGCGGCGTGCGTGTTGTCGGCGGCGTACTTTTTTTCTGACTGTTATCTGTTCGGAAGATTTACCACGGCGACACTGCTTGCGCGCATGGCGATCATTTTGCCGTTTCTGGTATTCATGTGGGCAAATAAGCGTACGAAGGATTACCGGATCATGGTGACAATGACCTATGTGTTTGGGCACAGCGTCATGTGGTGTACGATATGGGCATGCTATTATCTGGAAGATCTGAGATATGCGTGTGTCGGTTTTTTTATCATTTTGTTCTGCTCTTTCATTTTTGGGATTGCAGCACCAATCTCGGGAGCGGTCGTTGGGCAGGGACTTTTGTTTGTGGATATCAGCATAGCGAATACTTTTTTGCACTATCCGGATTTCGCGATGATGTTTCTGCTTGGAATCCCTCTTTATATCGGAATCTGTGTGTTTGATGTCGCGATCGAGCGGACATTCAGGGATCAGCTGGTGATGAAAAAGAAACTGGAGGAGAACTTAAAGCACGATATGCTGACCGGAGCATACAACAGAAATCTGCTTTCCTCACTGGTAGATGAGGGGAATCACTTTGTCTGTGCTGCCGGGGAACAGATGGCGGTTGCCATGTATGATCTGGATAAATTCAAACATGTAAATGATACCTATGGACATGTTGCCGGTGATGAGGTATTGGTCAGGGTGACCGAAGCAGTGCGGTCAAAACTGAATCCGAGTGAGTATCTGGTTCGCTGGGGAGGCGAAGAATTTATCATTGTGATGAAGAACCGGGATGGCAATTTCAAAGAGCATGTTCAGGAATTCCGAAAAGCAGTGGAACAGCTCGAACTTGCGGTCGGAAAAATTACGATATCGATTGGCGTTGCGGTATACGATGGCGGAGATTATCAAAAGACCATCAAAAATGCGGACACTGCGTTATATGAGGCAAAGAATAACGGAAGAAATCAGGTAGTGATATACCAGGAATAGAGAATAAGTAACATTTAGGGCGGTCGTGTGACCGCCTTTCTCAATAATCGTGGAGAGGAAAGGGCGGAATATATGAAATATAACAAAAGTATTGTACTGAAAAATGGAAAAATATGTGTAATTCGGAATGCAGATGCAAAGGATGCAGAAGGTGTATTTGATAATTTCAATTTGACACATGGACAGACAGATTTTCTGTTAGCTTATGCGGATGAAAACAGTTTTGATGTGGAGCAGGAGCGCCAGTTTCTGATTGAGAAAGAAAACAGTGCAGACGAGATTCATATCTGTGCGGTTGTGGATGGTAAGATTGTAGGAACAGCGGGAATCGAAGCGGTCGGGCGTAAAGATAAGATCAGGCACCGGGCAGAATTTGGAATTGGAATTGAAAAAGATTACTGGGGGCTTGGAATCGGGCGGGCGCTTATGGAAGCCTGTATCGAAAGTGCAAGAAAAGCCGGATACATCCAGTTGGAATTAGATGTTGTGGCGGATAACAAAGCAGCGATTTCCCTGTATCAGAGTGCGGGTTTTCTTGAATATGGAAGAAATCCACTGGGATTTCGCTCCAGAAATACCGGCTGGCAGGAACTTGTACTGATGCGTCTGGTGCTTTAAAAATAATGTAGTAATAAAAACTATATAAAATAGAAAACATTGCAATAAAACATTGACACAAAAACGAAACTGCCATATACTAAAAATAGTTTGACAGTCAAACTATTTAAACAAATCTGTAAAAAGAGGATATCGGAGGAGAAGGATATGGAAGCAGAGGAATATAGATGGACGGGGAAACCACTTAAGATCGGGGAGCTGGAGGCGGAAGTGCCGATTATCCAGGGCGGCATGGGAGTCGGCATCAGCCGCAGCAGTCTGGCGGGAGCCGTTGCGAAAGAAGGCGGTGTCGGCATTATTTCCACGGCACAGATCGGTTATGATGAGGATGGTTTTGAGGAAGATCAGGCGGGCTGCAACCGTCTGGCGATCCGCAGACATCTTGCGCGGGCGAAGGAGATCGCAGGAGAAAACGGGCTGATCGGGGTAAACATCATGGTTGCGTTAAAACATTACAAGGAGCATGTAAAGGAGGCAGTAGCAGCAGGAGCAGATGTGATCATCAGCGGAGCGGGGCTTCCCATGAATCTGCCGGAGCTGGTCAGCGAGACCTGTAAGACGAAGATCGCGCCGATCGTTTCTTCGAAGCGCGCAACACAGCTGATCTTAAAGATGTGGGATCATCATTATAAGAGAACCGCGGATTTTATCGTGATCGAGGGACCAAAAGCTGGTGGGCATCTGGGATTTTCCGATGAGCAGTTAAAGGATGTGGGAGCAATCGATTTTGACGGCGAAGTGCAACAGATCATTGCCTGCAAGAGGGCATATGAGGAAAAATTTGAAAGAGAGATTCCGGTCATTGTCGCAGGCGGCATCTATGACGGAACAGATATTCGTCACGCGTTGGAGCTTGGCGCGGACGGCGTGCAGATCGCGAGCCGTTTTGTGGCGACCAAAGAATGTGATGCCTCCGAGGCGTATAAGCAGGCGTACATTCAGGCAAAAGATGAGGATATCGAGATCATAAAAAGTCCGGTCGGCATGCCGGGGCGGGCATTGCGCAACGCTTTTTTAGAGCGGATAAAAGGATCGAAACAGTCCATTTTAAAGTGCTATAACTGTCTGGAAAAATGTAATCCGGCAAAAGTGCCTTATTGCATCACAAAGGCTCTGATCGATGCAGTAAAGGGGGATGTGAAAAACGGACTTGTTTTCTGTGGGGCGAATACTGGGCGGATCCATGAAATGACGACCGTACATCAGCTGATGCAGGAGCTGATTGCGGAAACAGCGGTTTGAAAAAATACCGGATTGATGGTAAAATGTTAGCATCAATATAGAAAGTGAAAACAGATCATATGTTCAGTTATGAGGTATTACAGTCATTTAACAATCTCGAGATGCTTGTATACAATTATGTGATGGAACACAGGCATGAAGTACAGTATATGACGATACGGGAACTGGCGGAGGCGGTACATGTTTCCACATCTACAGTGGTACGGTTCTGTAAAAAGGCGGGATGCGACGGGTACTCCGAATTCCGTGTGCAGTTCAAGATGTTTTTAAAGGAAGAAAAAGAGCACAAAAGCAAAGCCAGAATGGATGAGAGCGTGGACGAGCTGACGAACTTTTTCCGGACGGTGACATCGACACGCTATGAAGAACAGATGAATGAGTATGCCATGCATATCAAAGCGGCAAAGCAGCTGATCTTTGTGGGGATCGGGACTTCCGGGATCCTCGGCAAATACGGTGCGCGGTATTTTTCCAATCTGGGCAAGTACAGCCAGTATATCGAAGATCCGTATTATCCGATCGGCGGAGACCGGGAAGATGCGCTGGTGATTGCGTTGTCCGAGTCCGGCGAGACGCAGGAAGTGATCAGCCAGGTCATGCACTTTAAGGAGCATGGATGTAAGATCTTAAGTATCACAAACGGAGTTTCCAATACACTGGCAAAGATGTCGGATTACCATCTCGCTTACTATGTGACAGAGCGGATGATCAAAGGAGAATATAATATTACCACACAGGTTCCGGTACTTTATCTCTTAGAGGCGCTTGGACGGCGGCTCATGGCGGAGATCTCATAACCGGGACAGGAAGAAAAGAACGCAGGATGTTTCAGAAAAGAGAAACACCCTGTTTTTTTTCGGTAACAAATTTCTTTGGTGCAGACGTTTTCCTAAAGAGCCGCAAAATATAGCGTTTTTCACAGAATGCGCTATAATAAAATCACAAAGCAACCGGGTGCAGAAAAACAAAAAATAAAAATTGGAGAAGGGGGTAGCTCATATGGCTATTAACTATGAAATTACCGCCAGAGAACTTGTAAAAGAACTTGGTGGGGATGAAAATATCATAAATGTGACACATTGTGCCACACGGCTCCGTTTCATTTTGAAAGATGAATCCGGCATAGATTCCGCGAAAGTCGCAAGGATTCCGGGAGTCATCACAACCGTTCAGGCGGGCGGACAGTATCAGGTTGTGATCGGAAATCATGTCAGCGACGCATACGCACAGGTCATGAAACTGATCACCGTGGACGAGACAGCAGCAGTTGGAGAGAAAAAGAAGACCGGCATCGTGAGCGGTATCATCGATGTGATCTCAAGTATCTTTGCACCGTTTTTGTATACACTGGCAGCCTGCGGTATCTTACAGGGTATCCTTGGAATTTTTGTGGCAGCAAATCTGATCGACACAACAGGTGGAACTTATCAGATCTTAAACTTTATTTCATGGACAGCATTTACGTTTTTACCGGTACTGATCGCAGTCACCGCGTCGAAGAAATTTAACATGAATACATTCGTGGCACTGGTCATCGCGTGTGCGCTGGTCTGCCCGGACTACATCGCCATGGTAAATGCGGGAGATCCGGTTTACTTCCTTGGGATCAGGGTACAGCTGTTAAGCTATACATCTTCCGTAATCCCGATCATCCTGTCCATCTGGATCGCATCCTATGTACAGCGCTTCTGGGATAAGGTACTGCCGATCGTAGTGCGCAACCTGTTTTCCCCGATGTTTACGATCACGATCATGGTTCCGCTTACACTGCTTGCGTGCGGACCGGTTGGAAACGCGATCGGAGGAGCGATCGGAGGAGCTTACAATTTCTTATACGGATTAAGCCCGATCGTCGCAGGACTGATTGTCGGCGGACTCTGGGAAATACTTGTTATTTTCGGTGTACACTGGGGAATCACACCGGTCACCGTTGGAAACTACGCAAATCTTGGATATGATACCTTTACCGGTCTGCAGGCATCCGCAGTATTTTCACAGGCGGGCGCAGCACTGGGGGTATTCTTAAAGACAAAAGACAAAGACATGAAAGGGGTATCCCTTTCCGCAGCGATCACCGGACTTTTCGGTATTACAGAGCCGGCGATCTACGGAGTAAACTTACGTTTAAAGAAACCGATGATCTGCGGATGTATCGCAGGTGCGGTCGGAGGAGCGATCGGCGGAGCATTCCGCGCGGTATCCTGGGGCTACAATATGCCTGGTATCGCAACACTTCCGGCGTACTTCAAAGCCGGCTATGAGCGCCAGTTTATCGGACTTCTGATCTCTATTTTAGTGGCGTTCGTGCTCGGCATGGTACTCACCATGATCGTTGGATTTGAAGAAACAGGAGCAGATACAGACAATAAACTGACCACAGACGCAAAAGCAGACACCAAAGCAGATGCGAAAACCGATGCAGAAGAGATCACACTGGGAAGCCCGGTGCGTGGTGAAGTTGTAAACATCAGCGAAGTAAAAGATGAAGTATTCGCTTCCAAAGCAATGGGCGATGGTGTTGGGATCTGCCCGGCGGAAGGAAAGATATACGCACCGTGTGACGGAACTGCGGAAACTGTATTTGAGACCGGACACGCAGTCGGTATCACCGATGAAAACGGACTGGAGCTTTTGATCCACATCGGGATCAATACCGTTGAGTTAAACGGAAAAGGCTTTACGCCACATATCGAGCAGGGAGCAAAAGTGAAAAAAGGCGATCTGCTGGTAGAATTTGATTTAGAGGAAATAAAGAAAGCAGGCTATGACACGACCGTCATTTACATTGTGACAAATATGGATGATGTAAGCGGCATAACCACAGAGGCCGGAAAACAGGTAAACGTGGCTGAGAAGGTTATGGAAGTAAGAAAATAGAACGTGCGGAACAGGAGGTTTACAGTATGGAGAACAGTGGAAATACAGGCAGACAGACACTGCCGGATAACTTCCTCTGGGGCGGCGCGGTAGCGGCGCACCAGGTAGAAGGCGGCTGGCAGGAAGGAAACAAGGGATTGAGTATCGTAGACGTTCTGACCGGCGGCGCGCACGGTGTGGATCGTATCATCACAGACGGCGTAAAGAAAGACTGTTATTACCCGAATCATGAGGCGGTGGATTTTTACCATCATTATAAAGAAGATGTTAAACTGTTCGCGGAGATGGGATTCAAGTGCTTCCGCACATCCATCGCGTGGACGAGGATCTTTCCGCATGGAGATGAGGAAGAACCGAATGAAGCGGGACTTCAGTTTTATGATGATCTGTTTGATGAACTGTTAAAATACGGGATCGAGCCGGTCATCACCCTGTCACACTTTGAGATGCCGCTTTATCTGGTAAAACAGTACGGCGGATGGAAAAACCGTAAGCTCATCGATTTCTTTGTAAAGTACGCAGTGACCGTCATGGAGCGTTATAAGGACAAAGTGAAATACTGGATGACCTTTAACGAGATCAACAACCAGAAAAACTACAAATATCCGCTGTTTGGCTATACCTGTTCCGGCGTCATTTTTGAGAACGAGGAAAAACCGGAAGAGTGCATGTATCAGGTCGTACATCATGAACTGGTCGCAAGCGCGCTTGTGGTGAAAAAAGGACATGAGATCAACCCGGATTTCAAGATCGGATGTATGGTGGCATGTGTGCCGATCTATCCGTACTCCTGCCATCCGGATGATATGATGTATTCCGTGGAAGCCATGCATGACCGCTATCTGTTCGGGGATGTGCATGTCAGAGGAGAATATCCGTCCTATATCAAAAAAGAATGGGAACGCAAAAATTATCATATCGAGATCACGCCGGAAGATGAGCGGATCCTGCGCGAGGGAACCGTGGACTACGTAGGATTCAGCTATTACATGACAAATGCGGTAAAAGCGGATGTGATACAGGAAGGAAACGGTCTGGATGGCTATCCTGGCAGCGTAAGCAACCCGTTTGTCAAAAAAAGCGACTGGGGCTGGCAGATCGATCCGGTCGGACTGCGCTATGCACTAAACCTGCTCTATGAGCGCTACCAGAAACCACTGTTTATCGTGGAGAACGGTTTTGGCGCGATCGATGAGGTAAAACCGGACGGAAGCATCGAGGACGATTACCGGATCGCGTATCTGAAAGCGCACATCGAGGAAATGAAGAAAGCGGTTCTTATCGATGGCGTGGATCTGATGGGCTATACGCCGTGGGGATGCATTGACTGCGTTTCCTTTACCACCGGAGAAATGAAGAAACGTTACGGATTTATCTATGTGGATAAAGATAATAACGGTAATGGCACACTGGCGCGAAGCCGCAAAAAATCATTTTACTGGTATCAGAATGTGATAAAAAGCAATGGAGAAGAATTATAAAATATAGAGCATAAAAAACGGAGATTCCGAAAAAGGGATCTCTGTTTTTTTTTGTGGAAATAATGAAAAAGTTGTTTTAAAGATGCATATCACATGGTAAAATATTTTTGGATATTCAAAAGAATAGACGGAAAATGTGGAGAAAAGACAATGAAATTACGAAGGAAAAGAGTAGCAGCGCTTGTGATGGCAGCAGGACTTGGAATTCTGTCAGTTGCGGGTGGTAGCATGACTGTGTTTGCGGATACTTATGCAGCCGGGACGACAGTTATCTCATCCGGACAGGAATTTGCATCCTATGCGTCATCCGGCAGCATGTATGGAAATTATGTACTGGCATGTGATATTGATCTTAGTGCAAGTCCGGTCGGAGGAGTCCAGCTGGAGGGAACGTTAGACGGAAATGGTCATACGATCTATGGAGCAGGCAGCGGCGGACAGAGCGTTTTTCAAAATATCGGTTCACAGGGAGCATTGAAAAATGTGACGTTTGACGGAACACTCAATGTAAATGCAACGCAATATCTGGATATTGGTGGAATCAGTAAGAATAATGCCGGAACGATCGAGAATTGTGTCAGTCGTGTTAATATCAATGTCGATGGCGCAAAAGTGCGTGTCGGAGGTATTGTTTCTCAGAATGTAGGAACCGTAAAAAACTGCACCAATGAAGGGGATATTTATGGGACGATTTCGGAAGCCGGCGGTATTATCGGAAGCAATGGCGGAGCATTGGTATCAGACTGCGTAAATAAAGGAAATATCACGATAAAGAATGCAGATGAGTATGCATACCGGGTAGGAGGCATCATTGCAGATGACGGCGATTATGATCTGCCGCAGAGCGCGGTTTCTGTGATCAACTGTAAAAATTCGGGAGACTTAAAGACCACGCAGGCGGGAACCGGATGTACTTATATGGGAGGAATCATAGGAGTTGCCATGCAGCGGGGTACCCAGACAACGGTGTCCTATACCAACTGTGAAAATACCGGAAATCTGAGCGCACGCGGTAACGTTGGAGGAATCATTTCCTATATAGAATATGGTATGCGAAAAAACAATGCTACGGTGCCGACACCGGCAAATCTCGTGATGGATGGCTGCTGGAACAGTGGAACGATCATGGGAATGGAACAGGAAACAAATGCACCGTATAACACAGCTATAAATTTAGGTGGATTGTTTGGGTCTACCTCCGTCAGCTGTACAGGAACTATCTACATAAAGAACAGTGGAAACACCGGAAGCCTGTATCTGGCAGGAAATAACGTACAGGAATATGATACCATCGGCGGAATCGGTGGAAGGATCGCTACGATGTCGGATAATGGCACTACACCGTATTTTTATGTGGAAAACTGTAAAAACAAAGGGTATGTGGATACCAGGGCGTCTTTTGCATCGGAGCAGATCGGAGCGAGCCAGGGAGATAATATAGCAGTCACCGGATGCGATTACAGTGGTGACCATTATAAGACAGATGCGGACGGGACGATCCATGCGTACCGCGCGGATGGCAGTAAGATCATCAACCAGTTTGTATTTGATGGAAGATACACTTATTATTTCCAGGCAGACGGTACGGCGATGCGTGACCGGCTGACCTATCATCCGGACGGAGAACATATCATTTATCTGGATACCAAGGGACATGAAGTGTTTACGAATTTCCAGTATTGCCCGAGTGTGGGATACACCTGCTATTTTGATTCCCAGGGTTATCTGTACAAAGACCAGATCACATTTGTCGGAAATAACGTATATTACCTGAATGCAAATGGCGCGATGGAACAAAACGGCTGGTTCCGGTTCGCGAACGGAAGAGACTACGGATATGGTAACAGCGACGGTACGATAAAGGCGGACGGCTGGGGATATGATCCGTATGGCAGAGTCGTATTTTACCACTGGAACGGAATGGTTGCCCGTGGGCTGATCTCAGATGGCGCGTATTATTACAGCATGGATAATACGGACGGACACTATCTCGGACAGTTTCCGGTCAGCCAGTAAATAGCCGGTCAGAACCGGGATGTGCCTGCAGCATCCCGGTTCTTTTTTCCGGAAAGAAAAATAAATGAAAAAAGTTGAAAAAAGGTATGGACAAAACCATACATCTGTGTTAGTATAATTAAGCACGTTTCAGAGAAACGAAAAAACGATGCGTGGCTCAGCTTGGTAGAGCGCTGCGTTCGGGACGCAGAGGTCGCAGGTTCGAATCCTGTCGCATCGATTCTTGGCAGGGGCGCCGTTGATTCTTGGTAAAAGAATTAACGGTTTTTTTATTGCACACAAATGATTTTGAAAACTGCTGTGATAAAGTGATGAACTACTTTGAGGGATACTATGACAAAAAACAACGAGATAAATCAGATCACCGAGGGCGTGATCTGGAAACAGCTTTTGATCTTCTTCTTTCCTATTTTAATAGGAACATTTTTTCAGCAATTATATAATACGGTGGATGCCGTTATCGTCGGGCGCTTTGTAGGAAAAGAAGCGCTCTCCGCGGTCGGCGGCTCCACTTCGTCCCTGATCAATCTGATCGTCGGATTCTTTGTCGGGGTATCGACGGGAGCCACGGTCATCATATCCCAGCATTACGGGGCGAAGAACAAAAAGGGCGTATCGGATTCGATCGGGACAGCGATCGCATTGTCTGTGGCAGGCGGACTGTTTCTCATGTGTTTTTGCATTTTCTTCGCGAAACAGGTGCTTGTCTGGATGGACACACCGGCGGACACGCTCTCACAGTCCGTGCTCTATATGCAGATTTATGCATTAGGGCTGGTTCCGGAACTGATCTATAACATGGGATCCGGAATCTTACGCGCGATGGGAGATTCGAAAAGACCGTTATACTTTCTGATCGCTTCGTGCGTGGCAAACATTGTATTAGATCTTTTGTTCGTGATCGTCGGACATATGGGCGTTGCCGGAGTGGCGACCGCAACGATGCTCTCGCAGTATATCAGCGCAGCGATGGTTCTATATGTACTGAACCGCAGACTGGGCGAATATTCCCTAAAGCGTGGGAGCATACTGTTTCGGAGAGAATATCTGGATCCGATGATACGCATCGGGCTTCCGGGCGGGATCCAGTCCATGACCTACGCACTGTCCAATATATTGATCCAGTCCGCGATCAATTCGTTTGGGACGGATACGGTGGCGGCGTGGGCGGCATATGCCAAGATCGACGGGATCTTCTGGATGGTCATGAATGCGCTCGGAGTGGCGATCACGACCTTTGCGGGACAGAATTTCGGAGCGGGCAAAAAAGAGCGCATTCGTAAAAGTGTGCGCATCTGCCTTGGAATGGCGGCAGTGATTGCGGCGGGCATGTCCTGTTTTGTCGTCGGGTGCGCGGCAGTTCTGCTGTCAATCTTTACGAAGGACGCGGCGGTGATCGAAGTCGGAGTCCGTATGATCGGGATCATTTCGCCGACCTATATCACCTATGTCTGCATCGAGATCCTAAGCGGTGTGTCGCGCGGCTGTGGGAAGGTTGTTGTACCAACGATCATGTCGATCGTTGGTGTCTGCGGACTGCGTATCCTCTGGATCTTCTGCGCCGTGCCGTATCACAGAACGGTGGAAATGATCTGCCTGTCCTATCCGCTGACCTGGATCGTTACATCGATCGGTTTCGTGCTCTATTACTTTTTCAGTGACCTGCGAAAGAAAACAGACAAATCCTATTGACTTACTATGAATAGGCAGATATAATAAGACCAGAAGTAAGGAAAGAGGTTAGTGCGATGAAAATATCGACAAAAGGAAGGTATGCATTGAGACTTATGGTCGATCTGGCATTGAACAATACCGGAGAACCGATCAGTTTAAAGGATATTGCAAGAAAAGAAAATATATCGGATAAATATCTGGAACAGATCATTTCTGTTCTGAACAAGGCGGGATATGTCCGCAGTATCCGCGGCGCGCAGGGCGGTTATATGCTGCGGAAGAAACCGGAAGATTATACCGTTGGAATGATCTTACGCCAGACGGAAGGCAGTCTTGCTCCGGTGGCATGTCTTGAAGATGAGGATACAGAGTGTGAGCGTGTGGACGACTGTGTATCGCTTATTGTATACAGAAAGTTGAATAATGCGATCAATGAAGTGGTTGACGGAATTACATTGGCGGATCTGGTGGACTGGACACTTCAGAAAAACGGGCAGTATGTAATTTAGCCGGATGGGACAGAATAAGAGTAAAAGCAGCAGACAGGGGAGATTTCATGCAGGCGCATGGATCTCCCCTTGTGTACTTTAAAAAGTCCAATCCCCGGCTTGACAATAGGCGGGAAACGTCTATATAATGTAGGATATAAAAATCCTAGAAAACCGATATGAAAGAAGGAAATGCGATGAGCAAACTGATTTATTTAGATAATGCGGCGACGACACAGGTTTATCCTGAAGTCTTAGAAGCTATGACACCATATTTTACCGAGCATTATGGAAATCCGTCAAGTATTTATTCTTTTGCGGGCGAGAGCAAACGCGCAGTGGATGCGGCAAGAAACACGATGGCGGAGTTCTTAAACGCGTCAACAGAAGAGATCTACTTTACGGGCGGCGGCAGTGAGTCAGACAACTGGGCATTAAAGGCAACTGCTGAGGCATATGCAAATAAAGGAAAACACATCATCACATCCAAGATCGAGCACCATGCGATCCTGCACACCTGTGAGTGGCTGGAGAAGCACGGATTTGAAGTTACCTATCTGAATGTAGATGAAAACGGACTGGTAGATCTCGAGGAGTTAAAAGCGGCGATCCGCCCGGATACCATTTTAATCTCTGTCATGTTTGCCAATAATGAGATCGGAACGATCGAGCCGATCGCGGAGATCGGAAAGATCGCGAAAGAACACGGCGTACTGTTCCACACAGATGCAGTACAGGCTTTCGGCCATGTGCCGATTGATGTTCAGGCGATGAATATCGATATGCTGAGCGCAAGCGGACACAAGATCAACGGACCGAAGGGTATCGGACTTATGTATATCAGAAAAGGGATCAAGATCGGTTCCTTTATCCACGGCGGCGCACAGGAACGCCACAGACGCGCGGGTACGCACAATGTGCCGGGTATCGTCGGATTCGCAAAGGCAGTGGAACTGGCAAGCCGTGATATGGACAAGCGTATGAAATACGAAACGGAACTGCGTGATTACTATATCAGCCGCGTTGAGAAGGAAATCCCGTATGCGAAGTTAAACGGAGACCGCGTAAAACGTCTGCCGAACAACACAAACTTCTGCTTCCGTTTTATCGAGGGTGAGTCCATGCTGATCCTGCTTGATCAGAAGGGGATCTGCGCATCCAGTGGTTCAGCCTGTACATCGGGATCTCTTGATCCGTCTCATGTACTTTTGGCGATCGGTCTGCCGCATGAGATCGCACATGGTTCTCTGCGTGCAACACTTTCTGAGAAGACCACGAAGGAAGACATTGATTTTACCGTAGATGAGTTAAAGAAGATCATTGAGCGTCTGCGCAGCATGTCACCGTTATACGAGGATTTTGTGAAGAAGCAGGAAAGCGGAAAACAGGCGTAAGAGCCAGCCAAAGAAGAGAAAATCAGGAGGATTCATTTATGTATAGTGAAAAGGTAATGGACCATTTTAATAATCCGAGAAACGTTGGAGAGATCGAGAACCCGAGCGGTGTGGGAACCGTCGGTAACGCAAAATGCGGAGATATCATGCGTATGTATCTCGATATCGATGACAACGGTATCATTCAGGAAGCAAAATTCAAGACGTTTGGCTGTGGCGCGGCAGTTGCGACCAGCAGTATGGCAACCGAGCTGGTAAAGGGCAAGACTATCCAGCAGGCGCTTGAAGTTACCAACAAAGCAGTTATGGAGGCACTTGACGGACTTCCGCCGGTAAAAGTACACTGTTCTCTGCTCGCAGAGGAAGCGATCCATGCAGCTCTCTGGGATTATGCGGAAAAGAATAATATCAAGATCGAAGGACTTGAGCGTCCGGTCAATGATATTGCGGAAAAAGAGGAAGCACCGGAAGAGACATATTAATTAGAAGAGGATAATATATAGATGAGCAAAGTCGTAGTCGGAATGTCAGGAGGAGTGGACTCCTCCGTGGCAGCCTATTTGTTAAAGGAACAGGGATATGATGTGATCGGAGCGACAATGCAGATCTGGCAGGATGAGTCCGCGCAGGCCCAGGAACATGAAGGGGGCTGTTGCGGACTTTCTGCAGTTGATGATGCAAGGCGCGTGGCGGATGCGATCGGGATTCCCTACTATGTAATGAACTTCAAACAGGATTTTAAGGAGCGTGTCATAGATTATTTTGTGCGCGAATATGAAAATGCCAGAACGCCAAATCCATGTATCGCCTGCAACCGATATGTGAAATGGGAATCTCTGTTGCAGCGGTCGATGGAGATCGGCGCGGATTATATCGCAACGGGACATTATGCAAGGATCAAAAAACTGGATAACGGCAGATACACCGTGCAGAAGTCGGTGACGGCGGCAAAGGATCAGACCTATGCGCTTTACAATCTGACGCAGTTTCAGCTTGCGCATACGCTTATGCCGGTTGGCGCGTATGAAAAGCCACAGATCCGAAAGATCGCGGAGGACGCCAATCTTTTGGTGGCACATAAACCGGACAGCCAGGACATCTGCTTTGTTTCCGATGGAAACTATGTGAAATTCATGGAAGAGGAGACCGGCAGAAAGTCGAAGCCAGGAAATTTCGTGGATGAGGACGGAATGGTTCTGGGAAAACACGAGGGAATCTGGCATTATACGATCGGTCAGAGAAAGGGACTTCATCTGGCACTTGGAAAACCGGCGTTTGTAAAGGAGATCCGGCCGCAGACGAATGAAGTCGTGATCGGCGGCGCGGAAAGCGTATTTTCCGATACAATGATCGTGGATGATGTCAACTACATGGCTGTGGAAAAGCTGGATGGAAAGACGGAACTCTGTGGAAAGATCCGTTATGCACATAAAGGAGCGCCGTGTATCCTGGAGCCGCTTGCGGACGGCAGACTGAAAGTGACATTTCATGAGCCGCAGCGCGCGATCACGCCGGGACAGGCAGCGGTATTTTATCAGGACGATTATATTGTCTGCGGAGGAACGATCACTGCAAAATAACAGCAGCAGGCTTGTGGCGTGGAAATGATCCGATAGATGGAGAGTGAGACGATGGAATTACTGGATGTTGTGGATGAACACGGTGTGCCAACCGGCGAAGTCGTGTCGCGTGATGTCGCGCACAGAACCGGGGTCAGACACCGGACATCCCATGTGTGGATGCTTCGAAAAAAGAACGGAAGGCTGGAGATCTTAGCGCAGAAACGCAGTGAAAACAAGGATTCCCATCCGGGCTGTTATGATATTTCAAGTGCGGGACATATTCCGGCGGGCGAGGATTTTGTCTCGTCGGCGCTCCGTGAACTGGAGGAAGAACTTGGCGTCACGGCAAAGCCGGAAGATCTCGTTTACTGCGGACAGCGGCATTTCGCCTATGAGAAAGAATTTTACGGCGAGATGTTCCGGGATAACCAGGTCAGCAACGTTTATTATTTGTGGTGCGATAAAGAACCGGAGGAATTTGTGCTGCAAAAAGAAGAGGTGTCAGAGGTGCGCTGGTTTGCGTTTTCGGAGCTTATGGATGCGGTGGAGAAGAACCGGATCCCGAACTGCATACATATCGATGAGCTGGAGATGGTGCGAAAAAAAGCATAAGGTCTGAAGAAAGATGAAGGCTGTAATTTTTACGGAAAGTAGAAATTACAGCCTTTTTTTCTTACATAAAATTTACAAGAATTTACAATAAGTTGATAGTTAGTTCGATTTCTCTATGCTAACATCCAAAATGAACTTAGTTCCATGAAGGAAGAAAAGAAAATGAATTCATTTCCAACACAGCAAACCAAAGAACAGTAAGGGATTACGCAGGAGGAAGAAAAGTGATTACAAGAAAGAACAGATTTGTTGCGGCAGCATTAACAGGAATAATGACAGCGGGAATGTTATGCGGCTGCGGTTCCACCGTCCAGAGCAATGGCACAGCAGCAGAGACCACGGAGAATAAAACGACAACAGATGGGGCAGCAAACGGAAAAAAGACAGTTATTGAATACTGGCATATTAATTCCGAGACAGTCGGGGGGAAAACGCTGGATGAACTGGTGGCAGATTTTAATGCTTCCAATGATCATATTGAAGTTGTGGCACGCTATAATCCGGAGGAATATAAGGGCCTGATGCAGAATCTGCAGGCAGAAACAGCAGCAGGAAATGCACCGGCAATCGTGCAGATCGGATGGACCTACCTTAATTATTTTGCTAACAATTTTTCATACACTTCTCCGCAGGAGATTATTGATAGGGATTTTCCGGAAGATAAGGATTTTCTGAAAGACAATTTCCTCGATAATGTTCTGGAACTGGCACAGACCAGTGATGGCGAACAGGTGGGTATGCCATATTCTTTGAGTTCCCCAGTACTTTTCTACAATGCGGATTTGTTAAAAGAGGCAGGGCTGCCGGAAGAGGGACCACAGACCTGGGAAGAAGTGGAAGAATATTCCAAGCAGATTCAGGAGAATACTGGAAAATACGGGCTGTATATGCGTGAGGGACCAGATAGTTGGAATCAGCAGGCGCTGATTGAGAGCAACGGCGCAAAGATGATTACGGAGGAAGATGGAAAAGCGGTTGCTTCTTTTGCATCTCCGGAAGGTATTGAGGCATTTCAGGCGTATGCAGATATGGTGAGCAGTAAGGAGGCACTGCATGCAAGCTGGGAAGAAGGCTTCCAGGCATTTATTAACGGAGAGGTCGCGATGCTGCATACCACAATCGCCTATATGAATACGATAGAGGAGTCTGCCCAGTTTGATGTGCGTGCAGTCAGCTCCCCGGTATGGGAAGGAAAAGAAAGAGTTGTGCCTGCAGGTGGATGTTTCCTTGCAATCACTGCGCAGGATGAGGAACAGCAGAAAGCAGCCTGGGAATTTGAAAAGTACCTGTATTCGGTTGAATCCATGGCAAAGTGGAGCGAAGGAACTGGTTATGTACCGCCGAGAAAAGATGTAATTGACGCCGAGAACGGATTAAAGGATTTTGTCACAGAACATCCGATGTTCCAGGCCGCAGCCAATCAGATGGACGGGGTGGTTTCCTGGGCATCCTTCCCTGGGGACGCAGGACTGGAAGCAGAACAGAAATTGATTGACATGCGGGATCAGATCTTAAACGGCGGCGTGGATGTGGGTACGACCATGCAGGAGACGCAGGATGCGATCAATCAGATCATGAAATAGAAAAGGAGAGAAACAGATGAGTCGACTTCATTTCGCACAGATATCGGATACACATATTCGTAAAGATTACAGCAGCGGGCTGCTGCATGACATGTTTGATTCCCTGATTTCACCGGATGAAAAGTTGATACAGACATTGCAGGAGTTAAAAAAAGAACAATTGGATTTTATTGTGATCACTGGTGATTTGGTCCATGAGGGAAATGAAGCGGATTATCAACATTTTCAAAATATTCTGAATTCCGCAGAGCTGGCAGTACCCGTATTGCTGGCTCTCGGAAATCATGACAGGAAACGTGCTTTTTGCCAGGTGTTTCATAAGGAGCTAAAAAACGGCAGATATTTTTATTTCCATCAGATCAGAGAGTGGAAGATCATTGTGCTGGACAGTGCTGGAGAAGATCATGGACTGGGCGAAATTAATACGGAACAGATGGAATGGCTGGAGCATGTATGTGCAAAAGAAGATAAAATACTGGTTTTTATGCATCATCCGGTATGGTGGGAGGATTCTCTGCTTTGTCTGGGAGAGAACAGTGAACGACTAAGAAAGTTCTTGTCACAGCAGAATATAAGGGGCGTTTTCTGTGGACATGTTCATAGAAACAGCATGAAAGAAAATGGAGCATTCTCTCAGTTTACGGCAGAATCCATGGCATGCGGTTTTGATTATGATGAAAATGGGATCAAGGTCAGAGAAAGAAGCGGGTATATAAAAGCATTTGCGGATGAAGCAGGTATGCGTGTGGACAATTGCTTCTGGCATGCAAAAGAAGTATATGAGATACCTGGAAATACATTGAGGAACATTCTGGATAAAAAGGAGTGAAAAAGAATGCAAAAAGCGGAGAACTGTATCCTGCGGATACAGAATATGTACGCTGTGTTTCATCGGGTGGAAAAGAAAATCGCAGATTTTGTCCTGCAGAATCCGGAGAGGATCGTAGGACTGTCTATATCGGAAGTGGCAGCAGAAATTCAGGTGGCAGAATCAAGTATTGTGCGTTTTTGCAAGATGCTTAAACTGACCGGTTTCAGTGACCTCAAACTGAGCCTGGCCGGGTATAAACGTGAAAAGGTTTCCCTGCCGTATGGAAATGTCGTAAAGGAAGATGAACCGTATACTATTTTAGACAAAGTCTTTCGTTCCAGCATTCAGGCGTTAAATGAAAGCAGAAATTATATGGATCATGGAAAATTTTTAGAGGCGGTGCATCTGATGCAAGGGGCTAAACGAATCGCCTTTTATGGGATGTATACGTCTTCTACAATTGTGCATGATGCATATATACGTTTGTATCGCATTGGCTGTCCAGTTTCGTATTTTACTGATCCTTATGAGGCGCAGATATCGGCAAGTATGTTGGATCGGGATTGTGTGGCTTTTGGGATTTCCCATACAGGCAGAACAAAAGACACAATAGAAGCGTTAAGCCTTGCAAAAGGCAGGGGGGCCAAAGTGATTGTACTGACCAGTTTTGAAAGGAGCCCGATATTAAATATTGCAGATGTACCGTTGATCGTGTGTTCCGCTGCCTCGGAAGGAGTTATGGAGGCAGTTTCTTCCCGCATCAGTCATATCGTGGTGCTGGATGCACTGTGCACCTGTGTCGGAGTTGCAAAATATGATGAAACGACGGCACAGATAGAAAAAAATTCAGAAATCATAAACAGAATGAGGTATTAGATGACTTGCTACTTGATTGATTTAGATGGAACATTGCTGGTCGACGCGCATGCGGTAGACGGAGCGGCAGAGTTTATTTGTGAACTCAATCGGAGAAAGGCGGAATATCTGCTGATCACAAATGGCTCAGCAAATGCACCGAAAACCATAAAAAACAGGCTGAAAGCAGAAGGAATGGAAATTGAACAAAGAAGAATCCTTACGTCTGCGGAAGTGGCAGCAATGTATTTAAAAGAATTTTTGCCCAAGAAGAGTGTCTGCTGTATCGGCAGTGTATGGTTGGAACAATGTTTAAAAAAGGAAGATATCAAACTGGATGAAGAAAGTGCGGAGATTGTCCTGACCGGATATGATGAACATATTTCGATGGCATCCTTAAATCATGCAATAGATCTCATTATGAACGGCGCAATCTATATTTCGACCAATGATGATTTATGGATACCGACCGGCGTTGCGGTGAGGCCGCATACTGGTTATATCAACCAGATGTTATATCAGGCAACAGGGAAAAAACCGATTATCATCGGAAAACCGGAGCAGTATTTCTGGAAACTGATCATGCAGAGAACGCAGGCGAAAACATTTTGCATGATCGGGGACAGTATGCGGACAGATGCAGCCTTTGGACTTGGCAATCATATGAAAGTGTATCTGGTGGAAAGCAGGATTTCAGATGTGGAAAAAGAAAAAGATGATCTTATGATACAAAAGGTGAAGAATCTGAAAGAAGTGATCCGGTATCTTTCTATATAAAAATGGAATGAATAAAGAGGAAATCAAAATGAAAAACAGACAGAGAAAACAAAAAATGATAAGGAGGGATGGAATGCTGGGGTATATTTTTCTGGCGCCATCGCTGATTTTGTTTACGGTGTTTATGTTTTATCCTATTTTATATACATTATATTTAAGTTTTTTTGAATGGAATATGGTAAAGCCGGAAAAGAAATTTGTAGGACTGGGAAATTACATTGCGATATTTAAAGATCCGACGTCATGGAAAATATTCGGCAATACGATGATCTATATTTTATTGCTTCTGGTACTTAATTTTGTTATGCCATATATGTTGTCGTTTCTTTTATCCGTAATCATTCGGAAAGGAAAGAATTTTTATAAAGTCGCATTTTTCCTGCCGAGCGTGATTTCACTTGTGGTTGGATCGATTTTGTATACATGGATATTAAATCCGGTATCGGGACCGGTTGCGGTTATTGCGAAATATTTTGGAATTACCATTCCGGTGTGGTCAAAAACCGAGGGGTGGGTCATTGCAGTGTTAAGCATTATCACAAGCTGGAAATCCTTTGGATATAATTTCATTGTTATTCTTGCGGGAATCTCCGGCGTTCCGGTGGAACTGATTGAGGCGGCAAGAATGGATCGTGTGCCAGTGTGGAGAATTTTTCTGGACATCATAGTCCCTGTCAGTTCAGCTACCGGAATATATGTGTTTATAACGACTATTATCCAGGGCCTTCAGTATGTATTTACTCCGATTAAGGTCATTACGCAGGGAGGACCGAATTATGCGAGCTCTAATATGGTCTATATGTCTTATCATGAGGCATTTTCGCTTTATCGCACCGGAATGTCATCTGCATGGTCTGTGATAACGATGGTATTCTTCATTATTCTGCTGATTCTGGAATTTAAATGTGTTGAAAAAGGAGTTTATTATGAAAATTAAAAAAACACAGTGGTACTGGCATGTATTGCTCATTCTATGTGTGATCATACTATTGTTTCCTATTGTATTTGCATGCTCTAATTCATTCAAAGCTTTGTCGGATGCATATCAGAATGTATTTGAAGTTATTCCGTCAAAGCCGACACTAGAAAATTACCGAAAGGTTTTTGAAAATCTACCATTTGTAAAAATTACGGTAAATACGTTTTTGATTGCAGTAGTTGTGACCGTGTGTAAGACATTGACCAGTATTCTGGCTGCGTATGCATTTGTATATCTCCCGGTAAAAGGAAAAGATTCTTTATATTTTGCAATGCTTTCGACCATGTTTATTCCATTTACGGTAACGATGATACCGAATTATCTGATGATTTCCAAGATGGGTCTGTCGGATTCACTTTTGGGGGTTATGTTGCCGCAGTTTGCGGATGTACTGGGAATTTTTATGCTGCGTCAGGCGATGCGTGGGATACCCAAGTCACTGATCGAGGTTATGCAGTTGGAAAAGGCAGGGAATATAAGAATTATGTCCGATGTGGTTGTGCCGTTGATCCGTCCGTCTGTCATGTCTATAGGTATTATCTTTTTTATTAATTCATGGAATGAGTATGTATGGCCGGTTCTGATCTTGAAAACCAAGGATCATTACACGCTTTCTCTGGCACTGCAGATGTATGTCAGTGCGGAAGGAGGAACAGATTTTACGGTGGCAATGGCAGTGTCGGTTCTTACTATGGCAGTTCCGTTGCTGTTATATTTTATTTTTCAGAGGTTTATTATTAACACATTTGCAATGTCCGGGATAAAAGGATAGGAGGGAAAGAAAATGCAGGATATCATATTTGAAAATGTTTGCAAAACATATGAGAAAAATACAGTAATTGACAACCTGAATCTGAGGGTAAAAAAAGGAGAGCGGTTAATCCTTTTAGGACCTTCCGGCTGTGGAAAATCAACGATACTGCGCATGATTGCAGGATTGGAAAAGATTTCGGACGGAAAGCTTTACATGGGAGAACGGTGCGTCAATGATGTTGATTGCGGGGATCGTAATATTGCCATGGTGTTTCAGAATTATGCGCTGTTTCCGCACATGACGGTGAAGGACAATATTTTATATGGCTTAAAGGTACATAAGGTTCCCCAAAAAGAAATGGAACAGCGGTTAAAGCAGGTTTTGGAAATGCTGGATCTGGCCGGTTATGAGATGCGGAAACCCAAAGAACTTTCCGGCGGACAGCGGCAGAGGGTCGCGCTCGCCCGGGCAGTTGTAAAAAAGGCGGATTATTTTCTGCTGGACGAACCATTGTCAAATCTGGATGCACAGCTCAGATTGCGGGCGAGGAAAGAGCTGGTAAAAATCCATGAAGTTTATGGGCAGACCATGATCTATGTTACACACGATCAGATAGAGGCAATGACAGTGGGAGAAAGAGTGGCACTGCTGAACAAAGGAAAAATTCAGATGATAGATACGCCTGCAAATGTTTACCATAAACCGGCAAATGTGTTTACAGCAAAATTTATTGGTTCGCCGTCCATGAATGTTGTGGAAATTCATATAGAGGATCAGTGCCTTTGGATCGGAAAGGAAAGTATGCCAATACCGGATATCTGGAAATCCTGTCTGCCGCCCGGTCAGAAAATTTATTTTGGGGTACGGCCGGAGCATATTCTGCTGACACAGGAAGAAACGGAAGCTGGTTGGAGCGGAATTGTAAAATATGTGGAGGATTATGGAAACAGGTATGGCATTTATCTGGATGTGGCAGGGACAGAATTTATTGTAGTCAGTGAAACAGAAGTCCCGGAAAAGGGAAGCAGAATGAAACTGGTGATAAAACCGGAAAAAATGCATTTTTTTGATTGGGATACGGAACAGTCGATCGGTTATCCATGGGAAGGAAATGCAGCATATTGTGATGAGCCTCCGTTGGAAATGCTTATGCAATGATGCAAAGATCGAAGAAAAAAGTCTAAAAAAAGAAGCGTCAATTCCGGCGCTTCTTTTCTTTCATATTTTTTTGTACGGAATCAACATTATTTCTAACATGACATTTGCAGATGGGTACGTCTATCTGCAACTACTCATCTTCTTTCGGCAGCGTCCGGAAAAAAGAGAGGAAAAACGGGATCGTAACAGCAGCTGATAAAATATCCGCGATCGACTGTGAGATCTCGATGCCGAACAGACCGAAGCTGTGTGACAGGATCAGGATGACCGGCACAAAGATAATACCGCTTCTGGTGCAGGCGAGGAAAAATGCGCGTCCGCTTTTACCGATACTCTGAAACAGCATATTTCCGCAGACGGAGATCGGAACGAGGAGCAGGGTCACGTACTGCATGCGGAGCGCAGGTACACCGATCGCAAGCACTTCGGCATCTTCCCTGAAAATATGGATGAGCGGTGTCGCGAAAACAAAGCCGAAAAGGGCAAAAATACAGAGCATACCGGTTCCAAACTTTAAAGTAAAGTAAAACGCCTCTTTCAGACGGCGGTATTTTTTTGCCCCGTAATTGTAGGCGGAAACCGGCTGGAAGCCCTGTCCGATGCCGAGTCCGACACAGAACAGGAAGTTCATGATACGGGAAACAATGCTCATCGCGGCGATCGCGGCGTCTCCGTATGGAGCGGCCATCAGGTTTAAGACCATGATTGAAACACTGTTTAAGCCCTGTCTTGCCATACTCGGAAGTCCGACGGTGATGATGCTCAAAAGTTCGCCGCGGCATCGGGTGACATAGGCAATGGAAAAACGGCTCTGCACTTTCTTTTGCAGGAAAGGCAGGATCAACAAAACGGCACCGATGTACTGGGAGAGCATGGTGGAAAGTCCGGCACCGCCGATTCCCATGTGAAATCCATAGATAAAAAGAAGATCACCGAAAATATTTAGAATACCGCCGGAAGCAAGCCCGATCATTGCGTAGAACGCTTTGCCCTCGTAGCGCAGGATGTTGTTCATGACACAGCTTGAAGCCATGGCGGGCGCGGCGATCAGGATATATCTGCCGTAGATCCGGGCGTAAGGCAGGATCGTGTCGGTACTGCCGAGCAGACGCATCAGCGGATCGCAGAAGATCAGACCGAGTGCCATGATAAGGCTTCCGCAGATGATCGAGAGAAAAAAACTGGTGGAGGCATAGCGTCTCGCGGACGCAATGTCGGAGGCACCAAGTCTGCGGCTTAAATTGCTGCCTGCGCCGTGGCCAAGCATAAAGCCGAACGCCTGGATGATCGCCATCAGCGCGAAAACAACACCGGTTGCGCCACTTGCGCTGGTTCCGATCTGGCTGACAAAAAACGTTTCTTATTATACTACAAATGAGTGCTCAGTCAACCGTCAGATCTTCCATAAATTTCTTCGGTGTCATGCCATATTTCTTCTTGAATTCACGATGAAAATAAGAAAGATTGTGGAAACCGACCGCAAGTGAGACCGAAAGTGTGGAAGACTCTCCCTGTTCAAACTGTTCGGCAGCTTTTTCGAGCCGCAGGTTTTTGATATAGGAGAGACAGGACATTCCAACATATTTTTTGAAAAAGCGCATGAAATAGTACTCGCTGAAGTAGCAGATGCCGGCAAGCTGCTCAATGGTGAGATCCTTTGCGTAGTGGTGCTCAATGTAGTCGAGCACGAGTTTTAATTTCGCGGCGTGTTCGGTGTGGAGCTGTGGCAGGCTGGAACTTTCCGTGCAGTAGGGGAGCAGGACGGCGATGAGCTGTAGAAACAGGGATTTTAGCATCAGTTCATAGCCGGGGGCAGCAGTTTCATAGGCCTGGCTGATCGCGTGGAACAAAGAAAGGACTTCTCCGTAAGCAGGATGATCTTTTCTTATCACAAAGGGCGGGATCAGTTTTTGCTTGGCAAGCGGCGTCAGGTAGCGGACGGCGCAGACATCCGCGGAATTAATGCCGAGAAAATTCATGTGAAACACATAGGTTTCGGAGCGCATGCCGGTACCGGGAATGGAACTGATCGCGTGCAGGGTCATCGGCGGGAGAAAAATGAGGTCGCCGGGCTGGACGGGATAGGACTGCAGATGCGCCTGATAGACGCAGCTTCCCTCCTCGATCAGCGTAAATTCCGCCTCCTCGTGCCAGTGTGCCGTAACAGCCGGGTAAGAATCCGAAAGCTCGGTGATATACTGCTGGAGCGGAAACATCTGTTCCCCGTGTTTTGCTTTTTCCTTTTGCTCCGGTGCCGGGGCAGAGATCTCTTTCATACCTGTCCTCCCAAATTTGTATAATCCAGTTTCTGCCTGCTCAAATATAATATGACTTACAGGGCAGTTTTGTGTTATAAAAAGAAAATATAGTGCAAGAAAAATTTGAAATCTGGTTTTATAATAACAGTATCATACAAAAAGAGCAACAGAACCAAAAAATATGTGGGTGAAATGATAAGAAAAACAAAAATGCAGGAGGGAAACAAAATGAAGAAAAAATGGTGGCATGACAAGGTAGCATATCAGATCTATCCGAAGAGCTTCTGTGATACCAATGGGGACGGTATCGGAGATCTTCGCGGTGTGATCTCTAAGCTGGATTATTTAAAAGAACTTGGGATCGACATTATCTGGCTCTCACCGATCTACAAATCTCCGTTTGTGGATCAGGGATATGATATCGCGGATTATTATAAGATCGCGGAGGAGTTCGGTACGATGGAAGAGTTTGACGAACTTCTGGCGGAAGCAAAAAAGCGGGATATGTATATCGTGATGGATCTGGTTGTAAACCACTGCTCCGACCAGCATGAATATTTCAAGAAAGCACTTGCGGATCCGGACGGTCCTTATGCGGATTATTTCTATTTCGTAAAGGGAAAAGACGGAAAAGCGCCGAGCAACTACCGCTCCTATTTTGGCGGAAGCGCCTGGGAGCCGGTGCCGGGCAGTGATAAATATTATCTGCATATGTTCGCGAAAGAACAGCCGGATTTGAACTGGGAGAACCCGAAGCTGCGCCGCAAGGTCTATGACATGATCAACTGGTGGTTAGACAAGGGACTTGGCGGATTCCGTATCGATGCGATCATCAACATCAAGAAAGACACGAGCTTTCCGTCCTTTGCGCCGGACGGCCCGGACGGACTTGCGTCCTGTGTCAAGATGGTAGAGGAAGTGGACGGTGTCGGTGAGTTCTTAGAGGAAATGAAGCATGAGACCTTTGAGAAATACGATGCGTTTACGGTCGGCGAAGTATTTAATATGAAAGAGGACGAACTGCGTGAATTTATCGGCGAGGACGGACATTTTTCCACGATGTTTGATTTCTCGGCACATGAGCTGACTTTCGGGGAACATGGCTGGTATGACAGCAAGCCGATCGTATTTAAAGAGTGGCGCGATATCGTGTATGCATCCCAGCTTGAGATGGAAAATATCGGATTTAAGGCAAATATCATTGAAAACCATGATGAGCCGAGAGGTGCGAGCCGTTATCTGCCGGAGTACGCACAGAATGAGGCGGGTAAAAAGATGCTGGCGACAACCTCAGTGCTTTTGCGCGGCATTCCGTTTATTTACCAGGGACAGGAGATCGGTATGACGAACTGCGTGCGCGGTGACATTTCCGAGTACGATGATATCAGCACGATCGATCAGTACAAGGTTGCGATCGAGGCAGGATGCACGAAAGAAGAAGCGTTAAAATGCTGCTATGAGAACAGCCGTGACAACGCGAGAACGCCGATGCAGTGGAGCGATGAGAAGAATGCGGGATTCGGAGACGGAACACCGTGGCTTGCACTCAACCCGAATTACAAAGAGATCAACGTAAAAGAGCAGGAGAACCGGGCGGATTCCGTACTTTCTTATTATAAGAAGTTAGTCGCACTGCGGAAATCGGATGCGTATAAAGAAACGTTCACCTATGGTGATTTTGTGCCGGCGTACCAGGAAAAGGATGATATCTTTGCGTTTCACCGTAAATCCAAAGAAAGCGGGCAGGACGTTCTGGTGCTTGCCAATTTCGGAGGCGGTGAGCACACCTTAAAGCTGGATGGAAACGTAAAACAGGTTCTTTTGTCCAATCTGGGACGGGAGCAGGCGGTTTGTGCGCAGGCAAAAGAGAGCGGAAGCGTGACATTGACAAGCTGCGAATGTGTAGTCGCTGTGATGGAATAAAAAGTGTGATTTAAAAAACATAATGAGGAGCCCTTTCTGAGAGATCGGAAGGGGCTTTTTCGAATCATAGGAAATTCCTTCCTATGATTCAAAAACGCTCCGCGGGGATGCGCAGCTCGCGGAGATGAAGTTTATGTTGAACATACCGCTCGCGCGCGAAAGTGTGCGGTAAGCGCACACTTTATTTTCTAAAAGCAGTTGACAAGCGTGAATTTTGTGCTATTATGAAAAAAAGAAGTATCGAATGTTATGAATTTGCGGGAGACCGCATATTTTTTTACACACGGGTTAGCACTCAACATAAAAGAGTGCTGATAAAAAGGAGGAATTGCATATGATCGTAATACCAGTTTATAATATGATTCTTTTACCGGAAATTACATTTTATTTCAAAAAAGACCTGTTTGAAAGTCTGCATACACAAAAAGCGGAGCCGGGCGAGGATGTGCTCTTTGTCATGCAAAAAGAGGAAAAAGAGCGGCAGGAGCTTACGGCAGATGATTTCTATCCGGTCGGTGTTTCAGGTGTGGTGGAAAATCCGGATGAGGAGGGAAATATCTGTATCCGTGTCAAAGAACGTGTGACGATCTCGGATGTGGAAGTGACGGAAGGTGTGGTCACAGCGACAGCCGTGATCCGTGCGGAGGCAGAGGATCTTACACCGGAAGAGGAGAAAGAGCGTTTCGGAAAATTAAAAGATGACCTGCTTGGATTTGCACAGAATTATCAGTGGGGCATCTGGGCGAGAGGCTATATCCTGCGCTGGAAAAACGCAGTGGAGGTCGTCTGCGCGCTTGCAAATTACCTGAATTTAAGTCCGGAAGAGAAATACGCGATGGTGGAGACGGATTCACGGTCAGAGCGTATCGAACTGATCGAAAAGGCGATCTACGAATTCATCGAATTATCTGAGATCGGTGAGGAGGCGGAAAGTGCGCAGAAAGCCTCCCACGAAAAGATCTACCGCGAAGAGGCATTGAAAAAGCAGATCGATTTTCTGCAGAACAAGCTGGATGAGATGCACCCGGAAAACGTTTCGGATGTGCGCAAATTTGAGCATAAGATCATGGAATCCGGCATGAATGAGACGGCGAAAAAAGAAGCGGAAAAGATGTTAAACCGCATGAAGCAGGAGGGCAGCGACAGCCATGAGTACGGTATGCTCTATGACTATCTGGATTTTGTCACGAGCCTTTCCTGGAAAAAAGAGCCGGCGTTTGATGTGGATCTTGCCGAGGCAGAGCAGATACTTGATGAGGAGCATTATGGCTTAAAGAAAGTAAAAAGAAGGATCATTGAGCAGATGGCGGTCATGGCACTCAATAAAAAGCAGGCGGGTTCGATCTTACTCTTTGTCGGAGCGCCGGGAACCGGAAAAACCAGTATCGGACAGAGCATTGCAAAGGCGCTTCACCGCGAATACATCCGTGTCAGCCTGGGTGGTGTCCGGGATGAGGCGGAGATCCGCGGTCACAGACGTACCTACATCGGAGCAATGCCGGGGCGGATCATGGAGGGAATGAAGCGCAGCGGTGTTTCCAATCCGGTCATGGTCTTAGACGAAGTCGATAAACTTTCCAAGGATTACAGCGGGGATCCGGCAAGCGCGCTGTTAGAAGTGCTTGACCCGGAGCAGAACAACAGCTTTACCGATCATTACATGAATGTACCGTATGATCTTTCGGATGTGCTTTTTGTCTGCACGGCAAATTCGACCGACACGATACCGGAGCCGCTGTTAAACCGTATGGAAGTCATTCAGTTTCCGGGCTATACGGAGCTTGAAAAATTTGAGATCGCAAAACGGCATCTTCTGCCAAAGGCGATGAAGAATATGGGAATCAAGGCGAGACAGTTAAAAGTGCCGGATGCGGCACTGCATGCGCTGATCAACGGCTACACGATGGAATCCGGTGTCCGTGGACTGAAAAAGAGACTGGATACCCTCTGCCGTTATGCGGCGGTGAAGCTGGTAAAAGGCGAACAGAAGAGCATTACGGTCACGGCGAAAAAACTGCCGGAATTTTTAGATCGCAGACCGATCCACCACGAGCATATCCTGGAAGCGAAAAAGCCTGGCGTAGTGACCGGACTTGCATGGACGTCCGCAGGCGGAGAGATCTTATTTATTGAGACGATGCAGACCAAAGGAAGCGGCAAGGTGCAGATCACCGGCCAGCTCGGAGATGTCATGAAAGAATCCGCTGCGATCGCCGTGAGCCTGGTCAAATCGCTTTATCCGAAGGAGACCGCAGACTGGGAGAAATACGATCTGCACATCCATGTCCCGGAAGGAGCCGTACCAAAAGACGGACCGTCAGCGGGCATCACGCTTACGACTGCGCTTGCGTCTCTTGTGACTGGCAAGGCGGTAAGCCCGGAATATGCCATGACCGGTGAGGTTTCCTTAAGAGGCTGCGTCATGCCGATCGGCGGACTGCCGGAGAAGCTGATGGCGGCACAGCGCGCCGGTATCACGAAAGTCCTGATCCCGTATGAAAATATGGACGATCTTTCGGACGTGGCGGATGAAGTAAAAGAAAAGCTTGAGATCATCCCGGTCAAAAAAGTGACGGATGTCTTAAAGCTGGTGTTGAAGTAAAATAAATAGGTTCATTCCCCATGCAGGTCAAACAGACTCATCTGTTGACCTGCATGTTTTGTTTCATAAGTGCGCATATAGGTAAAAAGTTCGATACCTACATTATAAAGTATTTTCAAACTGATAGCCAGCTATCAAAAAAACCTATGACAAATTTCCGGAAAACCTATTGACAAAGTAGGAATACGGGAATAAAATCATACTTATCAAATATGATATATATGAAATCAAGCAAAGAAGGAGAGAAGACAGCATGAAGAATTTGGAAATTACATCTGGATATATTGCGAAGGACGATCGAATGTGTTGTTGTATGAGCTGCCTTTTCAATGAGAAACATAGATAACAAAAATACAACACATAGATTGGAGAAAATATTATGAGCAAATCAGCATATACAGACAGAAATTTAAAATTCGAAACCTTACAGTTACATATCGGACAGGAAGAAGCAGACCCGGTTACCGACGCAAGAGCGGTTCCGATCTACGCGACATCTTCCTATGTATTCCACAATTCCGAACACGCAGCGGCAAGATTTGGACTGACCGATGCCGGAAATATCTACGGCAGACTGACCAACCCGACCGAGGACGTGTTTGAGAGACGTATCGCGGCACTGGAAGGCGGCATTGCGGCACTTGCGGTTGCATCCGGAGCGGCAGCGATCACCTATACCATAGAAAATCTTGCGCAGGCGGGAGATCACATCGTAGCGGCAAACAATATTTACGGTGGTTCTTACAACCTGCTTGAGCATACACTTCCGCAGTACGGTATCACAACGACATTCGTGGATGCACTCGATTTAGATGCGTTTGACAAAGCGATCCAGGAGAACACCAAGGCGCTTTATGTAGAGACACTGGGCAATCCGAATTCAGAAGTGACCGATATCGAGGCACTTGCAAAGATCGCGCATGCGCACAAGATCCCGCTTGTGGTTGACAATACTTTCGCAACACCTTATCTGGTTCGCCCGATCGAATACGGCGCGGACATTGTGGTACATTCCGCAACCAAGTTTATTGGCGGACACGGAACAGCCATCGGTGGCGTGATCGTGGACAGCGGAAAATTTGACTGGGAGGCATCCGGCAAATTTAAATCCTTAACTGAGCCGAACCCTAGTTATCATGGAATCAGCTTTACCAAGGCAGTAGGAGCGGCAGCGTTTGTCACAAAGATCCGCGCGATCCTGCTTCGTGATACCGGAGCTACGATCTCCCCGTTCCATTCTTTCATTTTCCTGCAGGGACTTGAGACCTTATCGCTTAGAGTGGAGCGTCATGTGGAAAACGCGCTGAAGGTAGTCGAGTACTTAAACAATCATCCGCAGGTGGAAAAAGTACATCATCCGTCTGTTACCGATGATAAGACACAGCAGGAATTATATAAGAAATATTTCCCGAATGGCGGCGGCTCAATCTTCACCTTTGAGATCAAGGGCGATGACAAGACAGCCAAAGATTTCATCGATCATCTGGAAATCTTTTCTCTGCTTGCAAACGTGGCGGATGTAAAATCCCTTGCGATCCATCCGGCATCCACAACACATTCACAGCTCAGTACCGAGGAACTCTTAGAGCAGGGCATCAAGCCGAACACGGTTCGTCTTTCCATCGGAACCGAGCACATTGATGATATTATCGAAGATCTTGATATTGCATTTCAGGCAGTAAAATAAACAAAAAAGTCAAAGAATCATTCAGAAAGGAAGATAGTATGGCAAACATTTATAAAGGAACATTAGGACTGATCGGAAACACACCGCTTGTAGAAGTGGCAAACATGGAGAAGAAATACGACGCAAAGGCAACGATCCTTGCAAAGCTTGAGTATTTCAACCCGGCAGGAAGTGTCAAAGACCGTATCGCAAAAGCGATGATCGAAGATGCAGAGGAAAAGGGCCTGTTAAAGGAAGGTTCTGTTATCATTGAGCCGACTTCCGGAAACACCGGTATCGGACTTGCGGCGATCGCAGCAGCAAAGGGATACCGCGCGATCCTTACTATGCCGGAAACCATGAGCGTTGAGCGCCGTAACATCTTAAAGGCATATGGCGCAGAGATCGTACTGACAGAGGGAACCAAGGGAATGAAAGGCGCGATCGCAAAGGCAGAAGAATTAAGCAAAGAGATCCCGAACAGCTTTATTCCGGGACAGTTTGTGAACCCGGCAAACCCGGCGATCCACAAAAAGACGACCGGACCGGAGATCTGGAATGATACAGACGGAAAAGTAGACATCTTTATTGCGGGTGTCGGCACAGGCGGAACCATTACCGGAACCGGAGAATACTTAAAATCCCAGAATCCGAATGTTCAGGTCATTGCCGTAGAGCCGGAGAGCTCACCGGTACTTTCCGAAGGAAAGAGCGGCCCGCACAAGATCCAGGGTATCGGCGCAGGCTTCGTACCGGATACTTTAAATACCAAGGTATATGATGAAGTATTCAAGGTTGCCAATGATGATGCGTTCCGTATCGGAAAAGAGATCGCTTCCACCGAAGGCTTCCTCGTAGGAATTTCTTCCGGAGCAGCGCTTTACGCAGCACTTGAAGTTGCAAAACGCCCGGAGAACGCAGGAAAGACGATCGTAGCACTGCTTCCTGACAGTGGAGACCGTTACTATTCCACCTCTTTGTTCATTGACTAAAAGTCATATCTGAAATATAATATGAAGTAGGTTATCCCGCCTGAGCAGACTGGAGAGATTTGGTATGCCGGGCGGGAATTTTTTTACAGGAACAGGAGAAGATGCATATGAAACTTGTAATTATCGAACCATTGGGAGTGGAAAAGGAAACTTTACTGGAAATCGCGGACAAGGCAGTCGGAGGGGACACCGAGATCGTTTATTACGATACCCGTGTGACGGATGATGCCACGCTGATCGAGCGCGGAAAGGACGCGGATGTCATTGTGGTCGCAAACCTTCCGTTAAATGAGACGGTGATCGATGGATGCAGAAACTTAAAGCTGCTTGCGGTCGCGTTTACCGGGATCGATCATATCGCAGTGGAGGCATGCCGGAAGAGAAACATCACGATCTGCAACTGCGCGGGCTATTCCAACGCGGCGGTATCGGATCTGGTGTTTGGGCTTCTCATCAATCTTTACCGCAATATCATTCCATGCAATGAGGTGGTGCGCAAATCCGGGACAAAGGACGGACTGGTCGGTTTTGAACTGGAAGGAAAAAAATTCGGTGTCATCGGAACCGGAGCGATCGGAAGCCGTGTCGCTGCGATCGCGCAGGCATTTGGCTGCGAGGTGTATGCGTACTCGAGAACCAGAAAAGATCTGCCGGGCGTTACCTGGATGGAGTTAGGAGAACTGTTGGAGACCTGCGATATCATTTCGCTGCATGTGCCGTTAAATGGGAAGACCAGGGGAATGATCGGGGAAGCGGAGCTCGCAAAGATGAAACCGGGCGCAGTGCTGATCAATACGGCGCGTGGACCGGTCGTGGACAGCGCGGCACTTGCGAAAGCCTTAAATGACGGAAAGATCGCGGGAGCGGCAGTGGATGTGTTTGAAACAGAGCCGCCGGTACCGGAGGATCATCCGCTTCTTCACGCAAAAAATCTGATCGCGACACCGCATGTTGCGTTCGCCACCAAAGAGGCACTCATAAAGCGCGCGATCATCGATTTTGATAATGTAAGGAAATATCTGGACGGTACACCGCAGAACGTGATGTAAAGGTGATATAAAGTAAGAAAGAATTAAGAAAAAATTCACAGGAAATCCCTTGTATTTGAAGGCGGTTCTGCCGATAATGAAGATAGAATAGAAAGAAAGTGAGTGATTGCCGATGGAGATTGAAGTGTCGAAAGAGGTTGCCCCCGCATATGTGGCGCACGTTCTTCCGATCTTGCAGAATGCGAAGTTTCAGCAGCTTGGCCGCTATACACATCATTTCTGGACGAACCGGCTGATGCACAGCCTGAATGTGTCTTATCTGTCCTGGCGGATGGCAGATCTGTTTGGCGCTGACGCCGGTGTTGCCGCGCGTGCCGGGCTTTTGCATGATTTCTGCCTGTATGACTTTCATGAGAAGACGCCGACCGGAGAACATCAGGCGTTTTATCATCCGAAGGTTGCGGCGAAAAACAGCAAGGAAGTTTTTCAGATCAGCGAACGTGAGTGGGACGCGATCCTGTCGCATATGTTTCCGCTTGGACCTCTTCCGAGAAACAAAGAGGCATGGATCATCACAGTGGCGGATAAGATCTGCGCGCTGATGGAAGTCTGCCATATCGCGATCGCGCTGGCAAGGCGCAACCGGGTGATGTTTGTGTCGGCTTAAAATAACAGGGAAAAGAAAAAGAGTTTTCGGTTTTGGATCCGAAAACTCTTTTTTGTAGTGATGTCTGTCATATTCCGTCCTGCTTAGATGTTTGCAATAACGAGAATCCACACCAGAAACGATATGACGGATAACACTGTTCCGATCGTACTGGTGATAACACCTGCGATCGCATGGCTTCTGCCATCTCTGTGCTGCCCAAGGCTGATCAATGCCTGGATCAGCCCTGCGATCCCAAGGATGATACTGACATAGAAAAAGATGCAGAACACGATCGAGAGAATACCGCATACCAGAGAGATGATGGCGAGATTTTTGGTACGCCGTTTATCTTCCGCCGGATTTCCGGCAATAATAACCGGCTGGTGGTAAGGCTGCTGTGTGGAGTAGCCATCCGGTGTCTGTGTATACTGATTTTCATTCTGATTCATGGATTCCATGGCAAATACTCCTTTTTAGTACTGCAGAAGTAAAACAGCGATCATGATGGCAATCTGGATCGCGCAGCAGCCGATAAAAGATCCGATCACGACACCGGTTTTCCCGGACAGTCCCTGTTTGATGTAAAGTGTTCCAAACAAAATGCCGATCGCAAGACCGACCCATCCGCAGAGCAGAAAGCCGGCAATACAGCTGATGCCGAGAAGTACATGACAGTAGGTTGGGATACGGTTTAATGGCTGGTAAGACTGGCCATTGTCCTGATAAATGCCATTTACCGCGAGACGTACCTTGCTTCCGAGCGCAACCACGCGGACCTCGGTTCCGTCAATCTGGATCGGGTAGTCAAGCATCATAATAAACCAGTTCTGGGATTTTACCTTGTTTGCGGTTCCGTTTATACTGATCTTGATACCGCCGAATCCCGTTTTATATTCAATGACGTGATTCGTTCCGTTTACGTTTACATTCCATGTTTTTTTCATTTTCTTATTAAAACTCCTTTTTCTCCCGTAGAATTGTTGCATGGCAACTCTAATATTGTAACACAGGAAAGTATGAAAGAAAAGTCTGAAAATACAAGATCCGCTTTTGGGCGGATCACCCGCATATTATGGGGCAAAACCTCGTATCTGGAATCCGTCAGTTGTCAGACACTAAGAATTTTTTGCAGAAAAATAGATGTGCCCTTCTCTTGTTGCTTGAGAAAATAACCTTATATATTGTATAAAACAACAAATAAAAATACAATATGTTGTTGCTAAACGAAGCAGATACCGTTATAATCTATCATTAGGAGGAGATTCAAAATGCGAATTACAAAACGAAATGGATCAGAAGAAGATTTTGATCCGGGTAAGATCATAATTGCGATAACAAAAGCGAACGACGCAACGGAAGGGAACCGCCTGAGTAAAGAACAGATTCAGGACGTTGCGGATTTTATCCAGTATAAATGCCAGAAGCTTGGACGCGCGGTGTCCGTTGAGGAAGTCCAGGATATGGTAGAGAAGCAGATTTTGTCCACCGGAGCTTTTAATGTGGCGAAAAACTACATCATTTACCGCTATGAGCGTTCGCTCGTGCGTAAGGCAAACACGACCGATAACCGGATCCTTACCCTGATCGAGTGCAACAGCGAGGAGATCAAACAGGAAAATTCCAACAAAAATCCGACGGTAAACAGTGTACAGCGTGATTATATGGCGGGCGAAGTCAGCAAGGATATCACAAAAAGACTGTTGCTGCCGCCGGATATTGTGGAGGCAGACCGCCAGGGTATCATCCATTTCCATGATTCGGACTACTACGCGCAGCATATGCATAACTGCGATCTGGTCAATCTCGAGGATATGCTCCAGAACGGTACGGTCATCAGTGAGACACTGATCGAGAAGCCGCACAGCTTTTCCACGGCATGCAACATTGCGACCCAGATCATTGCGCAGGTCGCAAGTAACCAGTACGGCGGACAGAGTATCTCTCTGGCACATTTGGCGCCGTTTGTCAATGTTTCCAGAGAAAAGATCCGCAGGGAAGTGGCAGAGGAATCCAAACTGCTTCCGCAGGTTCCGTCAGAGGAAGTCATGAACGAGATCGTGGAGCGGCGTCTCAGAAAAGAGGTAAACCGTGGCGTTCAGACGATCCAGTATCAGGTCATTACGCTGATGACCACCAATGGACAGGCTCCGTTCCTTTCTATTTTCATGTATCTGAACGAGGCAAAAAATGAACAGGAAAAGAAGGATCTCGCGCTGATCATTGAGGAAATGTTAAAACAGCGTTACGAGGGCGTGAAGAATGAAAAAGGTGTCTGGATCACACCGGCATTTCCGAAGCTCTTATATGTGCTTGAGGATGACAATGTGACCGAAGGCACACCGTATTTTTATCTGACCGAGCTTGCCGCAAAGTGTACGGCAAAGCGTATGGTGCCGGATTACATCTCCGAGAAGAAGATGAAAGAGTTAAAGGAAGGCAACTGCTTCCCGGTTATGGGCTGCCGCAGTGCATTAAGTGTCTGGAAAGACGAGAACGGAAAATACAAATTCTACGGACGTTTCAACCAGGGTGTTGTCACGATCAACCTTGTGGACGTGGCGTTATCCTCCGGCGGAGACGAGAAAAAGTTCTGGGAGATCTTTGACGAGCGTCTCGAACTCTGTTACCGCGCACTGATGTGCCGCCACAACCGCCTCAAGGGAACACTTTCCGATGCGGCTCCGATCCTCTGGCAGTACGGCGCGCTGGCGCGTCTGAAAAAGGGCGAGACGATCGATAAGTTGCTCTATGGCGGATACTCCACGATTTCCCTCGGATATGCGGGACTTTATGAATGTGTGCGCTATATGACCGGAAAGTCACACACCGATCCGGAGGCGACTCCGTTTGCGCTTGCAGTGATGCAGCATATGAATGACGCGTGTGATAAGTGGCGTGAAGAAACCAACATTGGATTTAGCATTTACGGCTCACCGATCGAGAGTACGACCTATAAATTCGCGAAATGTCTACAGAAGCGTTTTGGCATTATCAAGGACGTGACGGACAAAAATTACATCACCAACAGCTATCATGTAAACGTAAAGGAAGAGATCGACGCGTTTTCCAAGCTGAAATTCGAGTCGCAGTTTCAGGCGCTTTCCACGGGTGGTGCGGTAAGTTATGTAGAAGTTCCGAATATGCAGGACAATATTCCGGCGGTACTCGATGTTATGAAATTTATCTATGATAATATCATGTACGCGGAGTTAAATACCAAGAGTGATTACTGCCAGAAATGCGGTTATGACGGACAGATCCAGATTGTGACCGACGAGGATGGCAAACTTGTATGGGAATGCCCGAACTGCGGAAACCGCGATGAGGATACCATGAATGTTGCGAGAAGAACCTGCGGCTATATCGGAACCCAGTTCTGGAATCAGGGCAGAACGCAGGAGATCAAAGAGCGCGTGATGCACTTATAAAATAGAAGTTATTCCCATAATTAAAAAATGTCTCATAATTAGAATGACTGTATTTATGGATGGTTTGACTGGAATTGCTTAATAAAAGAAGCAGAAATATTCCCGTAATTATTTCCTTGAATAATGAGACATTTTATATGTTTAAAAAAAGAGTGGAAACCTTAATGGGTTCCACTCTTTTGTGCTTGTGCTTGTTTTATTACATATTTGTTGAAAAAAATACATATTTGAGTTTATAATTAAAATATATATTGAAATGAGGAGCAAATTATGGAAAATGTCGTTCAATTTGAAAGTGGTTATATTTTTTGTGCAGACGTTTTGAAAGTGACAGATGAAGCAGGTAGTTTAAATCAAAAAGTATATATAGGAATTAGAAACAAAAGTAATCAAAAGATTATAATTAACCCGATTACATCTGCTTTAAAAGTATGGAAATCAAAAAAACTATATACTCAATTTCAATATGCACAGAAAATTGTCCATTTTTTGAATTATGTCTATTTTGAAAAACGTTTGATCAAAAGATTTGATGAAATCAAAGTATCTCATGTAATCTTATTTATTAATTCACTGACGGATGAAGGACAAACGAGATTTTATGTATCAGAACACAAGAGATTGTTGACTACATTTTTTTATTATATTGTCTGTCATTATAATAATATATGTTTAATATCTAAGGATTCATTTCTGATTAACAAAAAGAAGAACATCATCTGGCCAGAGTTAGATTCGCAAATACTACTACCTTCTGTTTCTGCCGGGAACAGTCGAAAACGAAATAAGATTGCCAATTTGGATCTTCCCCTGGTGCTAAGGTTTGTCGAGTTAGCTATGTATGAAACTCCAAATTGTGCATTAGGTTTTTACTTCTTGTTTTTTGGTGGATTAAGAGCTGCCGAAGTATGCCATCTTACAGATGCGGATATACCTAAACAAATAGTCAATAAGGCATATTTTTCGATAAACCTTGAAGATAAGATAATAAATGAAGAGTCAAAATATGCAGATATAGCCGAAAATAAGAAAAATAGAAAGCAGGTTGTATTATACATAGCAGAATTATATGACGAACTGTTTGCAGAATGGAAAAAGATGTATAAAACCGGACCGGTTGTGCAAAAACGAGATGGTGGCGGAATGACAGAACGTGGTTTCTCACAAAATTTTGAAAAAGTTAAGAAAATACTTATTAAAAAATTGTCAGAAAGCGATGATGAAAAAGATAAAATACTAGCAATTACTTTGGCTTCATACAAATGGTCAACACATATTGGACGTGGCGTTTTTTCTAATCTTATTGCTCAAAATGCAAAAAATCCATATTTAATATCGGTTGCCAGAGGTGATAGCAGTTTTGAATCTGCATTACCATATATATCGGAATCGGAAAAATCATTGCAGGACACAACAAACATACTTAGAAATATGTATGCAACCTTAAGGAATGATGCAGATGAAGAGAATACTTAATTACCATGGAATAGATTATTATGATGTAAATGACCTGCTCCAGCTTCACCCTACACAATCTTATATTTGTGAGCGAAAGAATATAGCATCAAAGCTATTTACTTTCTATGGGAAAAAATATGCCACCCAAGAAACAATAGAAGACATTTGCATGCAGATTGATTTGGCTGAGAATTTTTACTCAAAGTTTAATGTTGAAACGATTTTTAATTGTCAGGGTGAATATGAAGATGTGCTTTCTCCGGTTCTTTCCAAGATATTAGATCCAAAAAGATATAATGGCGAACTGTATTTTAAAAAGTCTGATATAGATAAATATCGCTCTTTATCAGAATTATATTCTGAATATGCAGGAAAAAATGTTGTTACAGCGAAAGAACTCGTCCGGTATCATAATAGTAAACGTATGTATTATATGGGAAATCTATACATTTCCCAAAAGCATTTGGATTTTTTATACAAAAAGTCGGAACAGATTTTTATTAATGGACAAGTTTGTATTGAATATAAAATAAACGCTTTGAATGATTTCGAAAAAAGGTGCTGCTGTTCAAATGAAATCACATGTTTTGATATATATTTCGATGGAAGATATAATTTTCCTATTACAATGAAGTTAATGAAGGATTATTATCGTGGAGTTATTAATAAATCCACAGCCAGTAATCGGCAACGAACCGCGACATCGCATATTCATATGATCGATGTTTTCTTTGCCCAACTTACAAAGGAAATTATATATTATACTTATGAAGAGATTATAAATAATATATTTTGTAATCCGTTATTGATAACCAATAAAATGATAATTGGTTTTTTGGGATATGTTAAAAAGAAAGATGATAATTTTATTCCTGAAATAGCAGAGTTGTATTTACGTTCAAATAATAGTTCTAAATTTGATTCACGACAATTATATACGCCAGAGCAATTTGCTGCAATTTATGATGAATGCCTGAACATAAATAGACATGTCGAAAATGCATATAATGATCATGCATATGCGCAGTACTGGTTATATATCATGCTTCAACTTTCTAATTTTATTAGAAGTGAGGACATATTAAATCTGCCAATATTTGATTTGGCAAAAGAATATGAATGGGGATATTTTTGTGACCACAAAATGTCAGAAGCAGAGGCACATAATATTTGCAATATATGCGAAATAAAAGCAAGAAATATTCTTATTGGCAAAACACAAGAAAAGAAACGAGTATATATTACCACGGAAATGTATATCCCTCTTGCTATTTCAATAGTTATATGCAATGGTCATGCAAAAAAAAGAAAGTTAAAAAGTATGTTTTCGTGTAGCAAAAGTATAAGTGGTAATAGAATATATCAAAAAATGGGAGAACCATTTTTTCAAATCAGTAACCATAAAATGAACTATTCTCTTGCTACATATTTTGAACAAACTGGGAATGAAGCTGAAGAATATAGAAGTAAGGTATATACATACTTGTCATATATGAGAGGGCATCGGATTAATAATCCGCTTGCTGTTTCAAATACAACAATGATATATATTAAAGCGGCCAACCATGATCAGAATATATCGAGTATGTCTTACCATGCCACTCAAAGAGGAGCATTTGGTTGGTTATACCATTTACTGCTTGATTACGCAAACGAAAGATTCGATTCACTGGATGAAGAAACAAAGAGGATCCTGGAATTACAAAAAAGATATTCTCCAGACGATATGGAAAAGTTGTCAGAGTTTGTTATAAATAATCTGGATGAACGAATGCGTGTTTTGAATCAATTAAGACAACTTAGTAGAGAAAATATTCAATTGTTTCTGTCTCAAATAGGCACTTCTGGAACATTTAAAACTATACAGGATTTGCCATGTATTATGGGGAAATTTTGCACAAAAACGGGTAATGCCTGTATCTATTGTGAATTTTCGATAAAGACAGTAAATGCACTTAGAATATATAAAAAAGAATTGTACAATATTATAGAAAAGCTCTCAAATGAGAAGTATGATAATAATATAAAAAAATATATGTATCTTGCGTATAAGATACTAATTGTACTCAAAGATGTTCGCAGTGAATTTGGCGCAGAATACCTATCCTCTTATATAGACATGGAAGATATAAAAGATAGGATGAATTTACTCCCGGAAAAACACACACTTTTACTTAAGGAGGTATTGAGTGGGGACAGCAAGTGTAAAGAGGAAGGAAATAATCAACGATACTAGAACTCCTCTCGTAGTGGAGAGGAAAGTTACATATGGAAGCATTTCTGAGTTTGAATTAAGAGAAAAATTTTTTGCCCTTCAAAAAACAGGCTATATCATAAATGAATCTTTTTCAGATGATGAATGGATTGTTCGAAATGAATTAAAAGATGCGGCTTCGCATCTTCATATTAATAAAAATATGTATAAACTAAAAGCATTCACATTAGTTTATGCAGAGAATACTGATGCAAAAACTTTAGGAAAAGCTATTGCCTTTATTTTAAAAATATTAAAGGTATCTGATAATTTAAAAAATCAGTATATTGATACAAGGAAAATAGGACAATCAACCGCATATTTTACGCATGTATTTGAATTATATCTTGATTTTGCTGAAGAAGATGTTGCAGAGAATCGAATCATTCTTGAGCGTATCGTAGAAAGCGAAGTAAACAACAATAATAGCCGTAAACTTCCAAATTATCAGAGTATATTATTGCTTGATTTCCTTATAGAGCGTTTTATAAGTGAGGATCTTGATAAAAATTTAAAATACTATCCGATTGTGCTATGGTGGAAGCTTACAATGATAATTCCCATGAGACCAACAGAATTTTTTACTTTACGAAAAAGTGATTTTCATAAAGATGAAAATGGTTGTTTTATAAACATACATAGATCCAAAAAGTCGGATCCCAATAATAAAGATCCACACGAAATAGAGCTTATTGATTTTTTTAAAATTGATGAGAAGTTGTATGATCTCTTTATAGATTATATAAATAAAACGGAATTTTTTGAAGCTGGAGAAGGTTATCTTTTTAATGCGATAAATGTACATACATCAAGTGACAGAGAATATATCGGAACAAATGTACTGCAGTACCTTGAAATAAAGTTTTATGATAATTTTATATCTGAAAAATATGGATATACAATTGTGAAAAAGGAAACCAGAACATTTCTAAAAGATAATGAAATTGAATTCATAAATTATGGAGATACAAGGCATTTGGCTTTCCTGAATTTAATCATTTCAGGATATAATCCATATACTATTGCACAGCTTGGCGGTCATAGAAATTTAAGTACACAATTCAGCTATTATTCTGGTCTCACAGCATATTGCACATCAAAAGCATTTTCATTAGCACATGGAATTACCAAAATCAATAGTGCTAACGCGCTTGCAATGCATGATTTTCAAAAGAAAATATTAGCTAAAGAAAATTACGATTTATCAAAGGCTCGAAAGATAAAAGATGGTTATTGTATATGCGAAAATTATCCTTACGAATGCTTTTCGGTTGATTGTGGTAATGGAATGTGTGAATTTTTTATTCCCGACAATTCGGAAAATATAGCAGAAGAAATTAGTATTGTTCAAGCGGAAATGAACGATAAAATAGAGCTGTTAAAAGCAATTGTTTATTCAGAACCAAATGATTCGGTTATCCGAAGTGAAGCTGTTGGAACGTTACAAGAAGATATTGTAAAACTAGCTAGACTTTACAAAAATAAAATAGATATGGAGGAAGATAATGGCAGGGAGACCAACAACAATAACGATTGAACAATTAAAAAGAATTGTTCGCCAATATCAACGCGAGAATATTGGAAAAAAAGTAATGGTACTAGACCTTGTACGATATTCAGGAATTTCGAAAAATACATGGTACAGAAAAAAAGAAATTCTCGACTACATAAAGCAAGTAAATTTTACACCTCTTTTAATTAAGACAGAGGCTGCCGAAATTCCATCGGAGCATGATATTATCAAGGCATGTGGCGACGACGTAGAGAAATACAAAGAATTCATCCACAGTCTTCTTGACACTGTTGCTTCACAAGAAAGAGAAATTACCAGGTTACGGAAAGACTCTGAAGAAATTGCAAAATCTGACATAGAAAAACTGAATGAGAAAATAAAAGAACAGGAAAAGACTATTAAAAAATTATCTGATAAATTAAATTACGCTATATCAGAGGATGATAGACTTATCAATCTTAAAGATAATATAGATAAAACTGATGTACGCACATTTTCTAGTCAATTTGGAGAGCTTTTTGAATGATTTGTTTTGTTTATTATGCTTTATGTAAGAATGGCATTTTCCCAATACTCGGAGATTATAAAAATAAGCGAATGAATTTAATTCTGAATGAGTCAAAAGAAATATATCTTTCTTTTGACGGATTTGTACCAGATGATATTCAAAATGCTTATGTAATTCATACACAAGATGAAGAACCTAATAGAAAGTACCTCAATTACTATCCAGAAGAATGCTGCTTGAAGGAAGCTGTCCGCATTTTACGAGATATTTTTGATGATTGCGAAATCGAAAAGATAATTGAATTTAGTGCTGAAGCAAATGTAAACGAATATTTCAATAAGGCGATACGAAAACAAAACGAGAACTATGCGTTGCTTCTTAAGGACTACCTAATATCTTCGGAAGAGGTATTTTATCCTCCTGAAATGATCGGTGGAGTGTATATAAAAAATTGGTTTGAGATGCAGGATAATCATTATTCAATAACATATATGTATAATGATAGAGAAACTTTTGTTTTATATGATGATTTTGAATGGGGAAATTGGGGATATTATTTCAGCGCATGCAGCAAATGGCAGTCTGTTAATAAACAACATGCTATACCACAGAATGCGAAATTAGGAGAAATACCTTTGGGTGGATGGATAACGGAACAAAGGACTGCTTATAGGAAAAAATATTTATCAGAAGAGCGGAAGAAGCTACTTATAAATATTAGTTTCTCATTTAATACTTATAATGATGGATGGGAAGAAAAACGAAAACTGTTAATAAAATATAAAACATGTTTTGGTAACACCAATATTGAAAAGCGTGCAATGTATGAAGGTGAGGCTCTTGGAATATGGTGCGCAAAACAAAGAAAAGATGAAAAGGATGGAAAACTTACGCAAGAACGAAAACAAAAACTTTTAGATATTGGATTTGATTTTAATCCTCTTGAAACAGAATGGAACAGAAGATTTGAACAGTATAAAAGATATATAGCTCAGACGGGGCAATACCACATATCACGAGCAACAGATTTTGAAGGAGAACATCTTGGAGCATGGGTAGAGACGCAACGTAAACAGTATACGAAGGGAAAAATGTCTGATGAACGTATAAATCATCTTCTTTCAATAAATCCAAATATTTTTTCGCTTTTGTAGTAAGTGTTTCTATGTACTTTTCCTACATAACGCTAAAGAAAGCATATAGTTTAGTAAGTTTTATAAGTATCCTACTTGCTTCTTAAGGTGATAAGTATTATTATATGTATAATGAATTTGTAGGATATATTATGGGATAAAATAGAAATGAGAAATATAGTTCTATTATATTTATAAAATGGAAGTGTTTCGCAAAATAGATATTTTTCGCAAAATAAAAACAGGAAGTGCATGTATATGGGAAGATGATATACATGCACTTTTTTATTTGGAAAGCCTTCTAAATTCCAGTGGAGATACGCCGTACAGATCGGAAAATACTTTTGCGAATTTGCCCTGATTCTCATAGCCGACACGGATGGCGATGTCGATCACTTTCATATTCGTGGATTCCAGTAACTCTGCGGCTTTTTCCATTCGTTTTTTTCGGAAATAGGAGAGATAGCTGTCTCCGAGGATCCCTTTTATGTACAGCTTAAAGCTGCTCTCGCTGATGCCGAACCGGTCTGCCATTTCTTTTGCGGTGAAGCGTTTGGACAGATCTTCCAAGATAAGATGTTCGGCTTCTTTTACAATGGCGATCTGCGATCTTGTAAAATAAGTTTCACACTCGCTTTTCACTGGAAATGCCATAACATCATGGAGGAGTTGGACGGTCAGATAGCGGAGAGCGGGAATGTCCATATCCTCTTTGGATGCCCAGGCCTTTAAGATGATACCGGAGATATTGTTGTCCATCTGCCGGAAGTAAATGCCGCTTTTTGCACAGAATACACTGGCGATATCGCCTGGATGAATGCCTAAAAAGGGCAGGAAGTGATCGTCCTTTGATTCTTCCAGTATTTGCAGATCGATAAATAGCTGGATGCCCTCATAGAGTTTTCCAGGATAGTAGAAATCCTTATCCGGGGAAATGGTACTGATGCAGACCTGATCTTTTTTGACGATCGCGTAGCGGTTGTGCTCCAGGCTGACTTCGCATCTGCCGTTTACGCAAAAGTTCAGGTTCAGGATCCGGTCCGAGACAAGGATGTCTCCTTTTTCCCAGCTGCTCAGATAGATCTGGTTGAACAGCATACTGACGCCGGGCGCAAGCTTATAGCAATCCCGGGAAACAGCTATTTTATCCGGGAGATCAGGGATGAGATACGGCTTACCAACAGACTGTCATCAATGGGAATACTGACCGGAACACGGATTGAAGTGTGTCAGAATCATAAAAAGCAGCCAGTACTTTTGTTTGCCAGCGATACGCTCGTTGCGATCGGGCGTACGGAGTGCAGAAAAATTGTGATAGGCGGTGAGTGCAATGAGTAAATGTGATGCGTGCGGTTCCGGTAAAACCTGTAAATATCATGGAGAAAGTAAATTTTATCATCATAAGGATGACGGCACACCGGTCATTGCGCTGCTCGGACAGTCAAACTCCGGAAAATCTACCATTTTTAATCTCATAACGGATTCCCATCAGCATGTGGGAAACTGGCCGGAAAAGCGGATCTCATTCCTGTTATGGCGGATGCGTCGTAGTTAAAGAGAAGTCTTTACATGTTAGCGGATTTTGCGGGAACCAAAGTGCCTGCGATCCTTGTTTTAAACATGATGGATGTCATGATCGCATCCAAAACCGGAAAGCGGGCATACACAAAGTTTGACCGGATCGCCTTATCGCTGGTCAGAGGAAAGATCATTGCGATCGGGATCATACTCGGCGTGTTCTTTGCGGCGATGCTGTTTGCCGGGATCTTTGGCGGATTAGCCAGCGTCATAATAAAACTGTCAGCCGGGGGCGTACAAAGTCTGCTCGAGGGATGGCACGCGCCGGAGCTTCTCGTCTCACTGATCTGTGACGTTTTATTTAACGTTGTTTATTTTGCGGTCATGATGGCTTCGTTTGTACTGGGCATCTCGCTTGGGTTTAATTTAATGGAAGAAACGGGCTATCTCGCGAGGATCTCCTTCCTGTTTGATCCTACCATGTCCAAAGTAGGTTTACAGGGAAAAACGAGCATGCCTTTCTTTATGGGGCTTGGATGTACGATCGCCGGAACGACCGGAACCAGAGTCGTTGACAACTGGGGACAGCGTGTGCTTGCAATAGCCATGAGCTGGGCAGTTCCCTGCGGTGCCACGTTATCGGTAGTTCCGATGCTTGCGATGGCATTGTTTGGAAATACCGGAGGCTTTCTCGTTATCGTTTCCATTTTTGTTGTAATGATCGTGGAACTGCCGCCGTATCATAAACCGAATGTCAGAAATACGCTTTATGTTACATTTGAGCGCACCGTTGACATTTTCATGCGGGCACTCAGAGTCATTACGATCGTGTCGGTGGTGTTCTTTGTTCTGACCTACGGATTTGGCGGCAGCGCGGAAACGAGTATTTTGTATCAACTCGGTGTCATCATAGAGCCGGTGACACTTTTCTTCGGGATGAAATGGGAGGCGTTTTTGGCATTCCTGGCATCCGCCATTTCCAAGGAATCGCTGCTTGGCGTGCTGAATACGTTATATGGCACCGGGGGAAGCATTGTAAGTTCGACGTTTGGCGCCAAGGCGGGCGGAGGCAGCAGCAGTGCCGTCGCGTCCCTCCTGAGCGAGCATTTTACCAAAGCGAAGGGGCTGGCATTTATCTATGCGATCAGCTTTAACATGCCTTGTGTGAGCGCGCTTGCGGCGACTTCAAGAGAAACCCACTCGGTGAAGTGGACAGCAAAGATCGGCGTGTTTTATACCGTGTCGGCGTTACTCATTTCCTGTGTGGTATACCATATTGGATTGTTGATCTTTTAGGGAAAATTACGATCATGCCGGATCATGGGAGAGATCTCTTGTCCGGCATGAGTTGAAAAAAAGAAAAGTCAGATTTTGGAAGCATATAAAGGATTGGCTTCTCGGACCGAATACACTTCACACAATGCATCAAATGCATTTTTAATCGTTTTTGCATACTCCCAGCTGTTTTACAGCATTTTCAAACGCAAAAAACAGATCAATGTATTCTGTTAAATTTTTCGTCCATATTCTCTAATATCCTCCAATAGCAGTTCATTTTTACAGGTATCCATATTTACGATATCCACGCTGTAAAGTGTCGGCAGTTCTTCAATACTTTCAACCAGCCGGTCGAAATCGTCCACACCTGTTACAGCAATATCAATGTCACTGCGTTCTCTTGCGGTTCCCTTGGCTCTCGATCCGTATAAAATGATTTCTTTTGCATGAAAAGATTTACAGAGTTTTGCCACCTCTTCTATGACTTCTTCTGCCTTCACGAATATCACCTGCCTTTGTTTCATATTACCATTGCCGGGATGGAATAGCAATTTGTTATTTTTGATATTGACAAATGGGTTAGCCTATACTAACATAATGATATGAATAAAATATAAAAACATTCACAAGAGGAAACAACATGCCAACAAGGGTCTTTTCGGAAGAAGAAAAAGAAAATTTAAAAACACAGATGTTAGAAGCGGGTTTCCCACTGCTCGTGCAGTATGGGATGACACACACATCGATCTCCAGGATCACAAAAGCGGCGGGGATCGCGGTCGGAACGTTTTATAATTTCTGGAAGAGCAAAGAGGAGTATATGGCGGAGCTGATCCAGTATCATTCGAGGAAGTTCATACCTGTACTGATCGGGGACGAGGCGCTAAGCGGGCAGCGTAAGCTCGGGCGGGAAGACGCGAGAAAATATCTGCACGCGGTCGTGGATGAAAAGGTCAGTATCTATCCGCATATGACACTGGAAGATGAGGCGAAGGTCTTCTACGGGACAAAGGCGTTTGCCCCGGATCTTGAGAAAGAAGGTGCCATAACCGCCGGACTTTTGAGTTATCTGGACAATGTGCGGAAGGATGTCAATCTCGGACTTATTGCCAATCTGTGCAAGGTATTGGTTATTACCGCGGAGTCGCGGGATGAGCTGCATGCGTCGGTGTATCAGGAGACGCTGGATGTGCAGATCGAAACGATCTTAAACCTGATTTTTGAAACGGAGGAAAAGAAATGAAGAAAATAAAAGAGACAGAAAAGGGATTTTACGGCTGTTACTGGCCGGTTGAGGGGAGCAGATGCGCGATCCTTGCAATGCTCGGGGATGACTGTGAGGATTATATGGCAAAATCAGCGGTGAAATGGCTGCAGAAGAAATTTCAGGTCAGTGTGCTGACATTAAGCCCGGCGCACAAAGATTACAGTCACCACAATCTGCCGGTGGAGAGGATCGGCGCGGCGATCACTTATTTAAAAGCACAGGGCATTGAGAAATTCGGTATCGCGGGAGCATCCACGACCGGGATGTATGCGCTGCTTGCGGCATCCTATTACCCGGAGATCACGCTGACGATCGCGATGACACCGGCGGACTTTGTGATGGAAGGCTTTTATCAGGGAAAACGCGACGGACAGACCGAGTGGCCGGGAGACGGCGAGTCAAGCGCTTCCTGGGAGGGAAAGCCGCTTCCGTATCTTCCTTATGCATACCGTCATCCGGAATATGGAAAGAAGATGAAAGAAGAAGCAAAAAAAGGCGGGGATCTCATAGCCTCCCGTGAAATTTTTGTGGCGTCTGAAAAAGCGCATCCGATCCGTGAGGAGGAATTTATAAAGATCGAGCGGATCAAAGGAAAGCTTCTTTTGATCGGTGCGGAGGATGATGTGTTATGGGAGACAGAAAAATACATAAAGAGAATGGAGAAACGTCTCGCCGAGCGGGAACACACCTGTGAAGTGGAAAGCTATATTTATGAGCATGCCACACATTTTGTTTTCCCGGAGGGAATGGTAAAGACGATACTTCCGGTCGGAGGAGATCTGCTCACGAGAGTATTTGCCGCAGGACGGAAATTCCCAAAGGAATGCAAAGCGGCGCGGATCGATATCGACCGCCGCGTCACACAGGCTGTGGATGCGTGGAAAACCGTATAATACAGGATAAGAAAAAGAGACAGGCAGGGCAATGGCGGTCTCCGGGCAAAAATGCCGAAAAGTGGAGATGACGGAGAGCTTAAAGAGCATGTCGGAATAGTCGTTTTAAATGAGAAAAAAAGCCGTTTTTTGTTCCGCAAAAAGTACATGGAATATATTGTTTTGTCGGTTAAATGGGTATAGAATAAAAACATCGAATAAACAGTATATTTGATAGAATAGGAGAGAAAACAATATGTTTGGTTTTGGTCAGTTAATCGAGATCTTAAAGAAAGATCCGAAAAAAATCGTATTTACAGAGGGAACTGATCCCCGTATTTTAGAGGCAGCCTCCAGACTTCTTGCAAGCAACTTCCTGCAGCCGATCCTTGTCGGAGATCCGGATGAGGTATATACAACAGCGGCAGACAGCGGATTTAACATCCGTGGGGCAGAGATCATAAATCCGAAAAACTTCGACCGTTTTGATGAAATGGTAGAATTATTCTGTGAGCTCCGTAAATCCAAAGGAGTAACACCGGAGCAGGCGAGAGGAATCCTCTCACAGGCAAATTACTTCGGTACCATGTTGGTAAAGATGGGCATTGCGGACGCACTGCTCGGTGGAGCTACCTATTCCACAGCGGATACCGTAAGACCGGCGCTTCAGCTGATCAAGACAAAGCCGGGCAACACGATCGTGTCTTCCTGCTTTATCCTGGTTCGTCCGTCTGCGACAGGTGAGAACGAAGTCCTTGCAATGAGCGACTGCGCGATCAACATCCATCCGACCGAGGATGAACTCGTAGAGATCGCCGGAGAATCCGCAGCATGCGCGAAGATCTTCGGTATCGATCCTAAGGTTGCATTCTTAAGCTACTCTACCTTTGGTTCCGGAAAAGGTGAAGATGTAGACAAGATGCGCAATGCAGCAGCAAAGGCAAGAGCAAAATATCCGGATCTCCCGATCGAAGGCGAGATGCAGTTTGATGCAGCGGTTTCTCCGAGAGTTGCCCGCACCAAGTGCCCGGATTCTGTTGTTGCGGGACATGCAAATACATTTATCTTCCCGGATATCAACGCAGGAAATATTGGATACAAAATAGCGCAGCGTCTTGGTAACTTCGATGCATACGGCCCGATCCTTCTCGGACTTAACGCACCGATCAATGATCTGTCCCGCGGATGCAATGCTTCTGAAGTATATTCGATGGCGATCATTACCGCAGCTTTGGCATAATTTTTAAAAACAAAAGGCCACTTCGCATCGCTTGTGTGAAGCGGTCTTTTTTTCTATAATTTTTCATGTTTTGTAAATAATTTCGTAGATGAATTTATTTGGTTTGTGATATAATATGATATAAGTATTCCTTTAAGTTTTTAACGGAGACTGGTTATTATCCCCTGAACAATCAGGATTTATCATGAAAGTGGGTAATTATGAGATTTAAACGAGTAGATAAGAGTACGGTGAGATGTATTGTTTCACAGGATGAGATAGAAGAACGCGGTTTAAAGATCGAAGATCTGATAAAAAATGGCGATAAAGCGCAGGAATTTTTGAATGAAGTTGTGGATATGGCGGAGGAAGAGATCGGATTTAAGATGACTTCAGGCATCCAGGCGGTGCAGGCGGCGTTTCTGCCGAATCATGATGTGGTGTTCACATTTTCAGACAAGGCGGAGAACATCGGCATGGATCGCGCACTGGATCATTTGAAAGACATGATGACAGAGGAAGGCTGGACGGATGTGGAGCGTGTGGACGAGATACGCGGCATGACCGGACAGAACCAGGCGGATGCTTTCGCAAAGCTGCTGCGCGAGATACAGGACAGACAGGAAGAGGAGCTGCAGGAGAGTGAGGCAGCAGACCGGAAAGATCCGTCTGCCGAAGCACAGAGCACCGCAGAGACAGCGGGGGCGCCGGAAAAAAAGAAACCGGCGGATTACTGGATGGGCAATCACATGTTTATCGTGTTCTTTGGTTCGATGGATCATGCGGTTCGCTTTTGCAGACATTTTCCGGGATTTGCGTTCCGGCAGGAGAGCTTGTACAAAACAGATGACAGGGAATATGCGCTGATCCTTGATATCGAGGAGATTGGCAAAGAGGAGATGGCAGCGCTTTCCATCCAGGCATGTGAGTATGGCACGTCATTTTTGATCGGAGACGCCAGAGCGCGTGAGATCGAGGAGCATGCTGTTTGTATCCTTCCGAAACAGGCACTTTACCGGCTTTCGAATTTATAAAACAGACTTTATAGATTTGTTACAGATTTTATTTAGAAAGTTCACATTTTTTTCAAGGGAGAGACATAAGAAGTTCACAAATTGCAGATATTATATAAGCATCACTTGAGAAGAAATCAGTGATGAAGAAAACTTTTTCATAAACTCTCCCCCTTTATAAAAACCACCGACGCACACGGTGGTTTTTTTGTATTAGTGAAGATGGCGGAACCGTCATCTGACTAAATAAACTGATTGGTTGCGGCGTCATAGCAGTAGTCGATGTCGCCGAGTTTTTGTTCCAGTGCCGCGCGGTCAGCGCCGTGCGCATGGCAGAATTTGTCTAATGATGTATAGTGATCCCGGAGTTCTGTGTTCACGAAGCTCAGTAAGATGACCGGGTCTTTTGGTAATGTCTGTGGCATAGCAATCCTCCTTTTTTATAACTGAATGCCCCATGATTATAGAAAACAAGCCGTGAAATGTCAAGGCGTGGCGGAATCTGAAAAAGGAAGTTGACTTTTCGGTGAGGATAAATTTATGATAGTAACAGAAAGGGGTTTTTTTATATGACCAAGGAAGAAAAAGTAGAAAGATTTCAGGAGAAGAACAAACAGGCGCAGCCGGGGCAGATCGTATGCGCGGGATCTTCGCTTATGGAGATGTTTCCGGTCGAGAAATTTGTAAAAGAGGAGTACCCGGATCTTTTGATCTATAACCGGGGGATTGGCGGTTTTATTACGGATGAACTCTTGGAACATCTGGACGTATGTATTCTGGATTTGAAACCGGTGAGACTTTTTATCAATATCGGGACGAATGATCTGAGTGATCCGGGGGTTACGATCGGACACCTGATGGATCATTATGATAAAGTACTAAGCATCGTGGAGGAAAAGCTGCCGGGGATAGAGATCTATCTGATGGCATATTATCCGGTGAATTATGAGGCTGCCACGGAGGAGATGAAGCCCTGCCTTAAAATCCGAACGAATGACAGGATCCGCGAAGCCAATGCGGCAGTAAAGGAACTGGCAAAGAAGCATCATGCGCGGTATATCGACATCAACGATCCGTTAAAGGACGCCGGAGGCAATTTGCGGGCGGAATATACAATAGAAGGAATGCACATCAAGGAAGAAGGGTATCGCGCCATTTTTCCTGCCTTTATGAAATATGTTTTGGAACCACGCTGGTAACAGAGGAAAAGGAGAAAACCGATGAAAACAGAAAAAGAAGACTTAACGGGACAAATGAATCTTTTTGAGATGCTTTCCGGGGACACCGATCAGACGGAACAGCCGGGACGGGATGAGACCCCGGAGGAAGAAAAAGAGCCGGAGACCGGAGATTTTTACCCGATCCACCGGAAAGCGGATGAGATGCATGTCGTGATGCACAAGATCTTTGAGGATATGCTGGAGAAAGAAAAGATCGTGGTGGCCTATATTGACTACAACGTGATCTATTATAAGGAAAAGGAAAAAGAGCCACAGCTGATGCAGTATAAGGGCGCAAAGCTTGCGGTAGACCGCTATATGGAGATCGTGGAACGGCTGCGTGAGGATGAGATGTTGATCGAGGACGAGGGAGAACTGGTTCTTTGTGATGTGTAGATGAAAGGCTCTGTGTGGGGAAAAGACTTTGACTATCAGTGAGAATGATAGCCAAAGTCTTTTTTTGTAATGGCAACGAGGAAAATGAAATGTCCAAACGGAACAAAAATGGCGAAACGGGACAGACAAAAGCGTTTTGGTATGCTATGCTGTTAAAAGTTAGTGCTGACTAATTTCTTTTACATAAGGAGGACATGAAAATGTCAACGCAAAAAAATGGAAAATTATTGCAGGGCAAGGATCTGATCTCAATCGGAATTTTTTCTGCGATCTATTTTGTACTTAATTTTATCTGCATGCTGCTCAGCGGACTGCATCCGGTCATCTGGATCTTGATGCCGGCGCTGATCGCACTGGTCACGGGAATCCCGTTTCTTTTAATGTGCGCAAAGGTACAGAAATTTGGCGCAGTGCTTTTGATGGGCATGGTGACCGGACTTTTGTATTTTGTGACCGGTCAGTTTACGGTTATTTTACTTGGCACCTTTTTAGCGGCGTGTCTGCTTGGAGAACTGATCCGTTTTCTTGGCGGATATAAGAGCTTTCTCTGGAACGCGGCAGCGTTTGCAGCATTTTCACTTGGAATGACAGGTTCCCCGCTTCCGATCTGGATCATGCGGGAGAGCTTTTTAACACAGATCAGCGAACAGGGAATGGCGGAGTCTTACGTTTCCACACTGCGGGCGCTCTCCTCACAGGGAATGCTGGTGGTGATGATCGTGGCGCCGGTGATCGCGGCGTTTGTGGGCGCGTGGATCGCAAACGGTATGTTCCACAAACATTTTAAGAAAGCGGGTATGGTTTGATCCATGGAGAAAAAAAGACGAGAGGGATTAAGGCTTGATCCGCGCGCCGGGCTGTTACTGCTGGCGCTTGCGAATGTCATCATGCTCGTGCAGGACGATCCCGCGATACAGATTTCATGGATCGGCTGCCTGACCGTGCTGTATCTGCTCTGTGGCAGGATAAAAGGCGGCTTTCAGTGGCTTTTTGTGTATCTGGTGCTTTGCGCGTTTCAGTGGATGGTGCTTCCGGCGGCGCCGGGAGTGGTCATTTCCTGCTTTTCGATTTTTATAAACTACGCAAGGCGGATGTACCCGTGTATGATGATCGGATGGCTGATCCTAAAGACGGTTTCCCTGCGCGAGTTTATCGTTGCGCTCCGCGCGCTTCACGTTCCGCAGACAGTCATTATACCGATCTCCGTGACACTGCGGTATTTCCCTGCGATCCGCGAGGAAAGCGGGTATATCCGGGATGCCATGAAATTAAAAAATCTGCATGGAGGCGAAAAAGTGGAAGCCTTTGTTGTGCCGCTTATGATGTCGGCGGTCAATACGGCGGAAGAGCTTGCGGCTGCGGCGGTGACGAGGGGCATCGAAAATCCGGTAAAAAAGACGAGTACCGTCCAATTACATATCGGAGTGATGGACTGCATCTGCATTTTGGTGGCAGCGGGATTTTTGGTGGCAGCGCTTGCTGTCTGAGAGGAGGAAACGTATGATTACGATCGATCAGGTATCTTTTGCTTATGCGGAGGGAAAAAATTCACTGCGTGACGTAAGTTTGACGATCCATCCGGGAGAGTGCGTGCTTCTCTGCGGGGAAAGCGGCTGCGGCAAAACAACGGTCACCAAACTGATCAATGGGCTGATCCCGCATTTTACCGCGGACGGACACTTACAGGGAGACGTCACGGTCGTGGGTATGCCGGTGCGCGATACCGCGGTCTATGAACTGGCAAAAGAAGTCGGTTCGGTATTCCAGAATCCGAAAAGCCAGTTCTTCCATCTGGATACGGACAGTGAGCTGGAATTTGGACTGGAAAATGAAGGCGTTTCGCCGGAACAGATCAAATCCCGCGTCGCGACGACCGTCCGGCAGTTAAAAATAAAAAAGCTGATGCACCGGAATATTTTTTCACTTTCGGGCGGAGAAAAACAGCTTTTGGCGTTCGCGAGCGTGTATGCCATGAATCCGCAGATCTATACCTTAGATGAACCGACGGCAAATCTGGATGCAGAGGCGATCGAAAAACTGAGAAGGCAGCTGATCCGTCTGAAAGAAGAGGGAAAAACGGTTGTGATCGCAGAGCACCGGCTGTATTTTCTGGCGGATCTTGTGGATCGCGCGGTCTATATCCGGGATGGAAGGATTGAAAAAAGCTTTTCAAAGGCGGAATTTCTTGCCATGGAGGAAACGGAGCGGATCCGGCTGGGACTTAGAAAATTAAGAAGGACCACGTTAGATCTGGAAAAAGCCCGTGCCTATGAGGCGGGAAAAGGGCTCGGGATCTGCGGACTTGGTTGTGGCTACAAGGGTGAGCCGGATGTGATAAAGGATCTCTCGTTTACCACGTATCCGGGTGAGGTGCTTGGGATCTCCGGGCACAACGGTGTCGGAAAGACAACACTGATCCGCTGTCTGTGCGGACTGATCCGGGAACAGAAAGGAAGTATCTCCCTGGAAGGGGATGTGTTAAAACGAAAGCAGAGACAGAAAAACTGCTTTTTAGTCATGCAGGATGTAAATCATCAGCTTTTTTCGGACAGTGTTTTTGGCGAGTGCGAACAGGCGGGAGCGTCGGATGAAGCAGGGATAAGAGAAGCGCTTGCGCAGTTTGATCTCGGTGATTACGAAGAAACGCATCCGATGGCATTGTCCGGCGGGCAGAAACAGCGCCTTGCGGTGGCAACAGCGGTGCTTTCCGGAAAAAAGGTACTGATCTTTGACGAGCCGACGAGCGGACTGGACTACCGCCATATGAAGGAAGTCTGCGAGATGGTGCGAAATCTCGCGAAAGCGGGAAAGATCGTGCTTGTGGTGTCACATGACAGGGAATTCATGCAGGACGCGTGTGACAGGATATTGATGCTTGGAGAAAAGGAGGAAGAGGCATGAAAGAAGAAGGGTTCGGGCAGGCAAGAGGCATTCTGCTGGCGAAAAGCGACGGATGCAGTGTGTATCAGTTCCGCAACGAGACCGGTGACGGCACGATGACCTGCTATGAAGTGTTTCCGGGCGCGATGTTGAGCTTCAATGATTTTCATGTGAAATATTTTGATTCCGAATATGTGCCGGGCAGAAATATGTTTGTCATTGACCATTGCAGAGAGGGAAAAATGGAATATCTGGCAGTGGAAAATGCCTACGCCTATGTCGGAGCCGGGGACATTAAGATGGACCGCAGGCTCACGCATACCGGGCGTTTTGTATTCCCGTCGAGCCATTATCACGGGCTGACGATCGGCTTTGATATGGAGATCGCGGCGGCGGCGCTCGCGGAGGAAGTGAAGGATTTCCCGGTCGATCTCATAAAGCTGCAGGAGAAGTACTGTCCGGGGCGTTATCCGAATCTGATACACGAAAAAGGTGCCGCAGAGCATATTTTCGGGGAACTGTATCAGGTGCCGGAAAAGATCAGGATCCCTTATTTTAAGATCAAGATCATGGAGCTTCTGCTGTATCTGGACGCACTGGAACTGCCGAAGGAACAGGAAGAAAGACCCTATTACTATAAAACACAGGTAGAAAAGGTAAAAGCGATCCAGGCGTTTTTGGCGGAGCATATGGCGGAAAATTATACGCAGGAGGATCTCTCGGTGCGGTTTGAGATTCCGCTGACCGGAATGAAAAACTGCTTTAAATCCGTGTATGGGATGTCGATCGGCGCCTGGCTTACCGATTACCGCATGAACCGCGCGGCAGAATTTCTGCGGGCGGATCGTGAAAAGAGTGTTGCGGAGATCGCGGGACTGGTGGGCTATGACAGCGCCAGCAAATTCGCGATCGCGTTTCGGAAAATTATGGGAATGTCGCCGGTGGAATACCGCAGCGCCATTCGTTAGGAGGATAGGATATTATGAAAGAGAAGAAAGAGGGCTGGATGCGTACCCTGCTCGGGTATGCGGGCGGATATCGGAAGAAATTCGAACTCTCTATCGTTCTGTCGGTGATCAGCATCACGGCGGGACTGGTTCCGTTTTTCTGTATGTATCAGGTCATATGTAAATTTGTGGATGGAACCGTGACATCCGGGGCAATCCTTGGATGGTGCGGTGCGGCACTTTTTGCGTACTGCGTGAAAGTGTTATGTTTTGCCGGTTCCACGGCAGCGTCCCATCAGGTGGCATATCATGTACTTGAGGGACTCAGACTCAGAATGGCGGATCGCTTTTTACACGCGCCGCTCGGCGAAGTGCAGGCACATTCCATCGGTGAGATCAAAAACATCATGGTGGATAAGATCGAAGGGATCGAGCCACCGCTTGCGCATGTGGTTCCGGAAGGCGTGGGACATATCGTACTGCCGGTTGTGAGCATCCTTGCGCTTGCACTGATCGACTGGCGGATCGCGCTTGCGTCGCTTGTGACATTTCCGGCGGCGTTTGTGTGCATGGCACTGACCTTCAAGATCAGTGGAAAGAACTTTGATACCTATAACAATTCCAACACCTACATGAACAGCATGATCGTGGAGTATATTGAAGGAATTGAAGTAATAAAAGCGTTTGGACGCGCGGGTGTTTCCTATGAAAAATACGCGAAGGCGATCACGGATTACCGCACATTCGTCATCAAGTGGCTGTCCTCGACCTGGGTGACCATGAAACTTGCATTTGCGCTGTTCCCGGCGACGCTGATCGGAACGCTTCCGGTCAGCCTGGCACTGGCATCCGCAGGAACGATCACAGCATCACAGGCGGCACTCGCAGTCATGCTCTCCATTTCGATGGTGGGTTCTCTCGCAAAGCTGGAAGTGTTCGCGAATGAAACAAAGCAGATGCAGATGACGGTCGAAGAACTGGATTCCCTGCTTACGATGAAGAGCCTTCTGGAGCCGGAGAAACGCGCCAATATAACGAGCACGGATGTGGAATTAAAACAGGTGCGCTTCTCTTACAGCGGAAACACGGAGGAGGAAGTACTGCACGGCATCGACTTAAAGTTTCCGCAGGGCAGTTTCACGGCACTGGTCGGTCCGTCCGGCGGAGGAAAGTCAACGGTTGCAAAGCTGATCGCGCGGTTTTTCGATGTGACCGAAGGAAGCATTACGATCGGCGGAGTCAATATCAAGGATATGCCGCTCTCCCAGATCTCGGAAAATGTAAGCTTTGTTGCGCAGGACAACTTTTTGTTCCGCTGCTCCCTGCTTGAAAATATCCGCCTTGGCAATCCGAAAGCTACGGATGAGGAGGTAAAGGCGGCGGCAAGAGCGGCGCAGTGCGAGGAATTTATCTTAAAACTGCCGCAGGGCTATGATACCCCGGCGGGGGAGGCGGGAAAACGGCTGTCCGGCGGAGAAAAACAGAGGATTGCCATTGCCCGTATGATGTTAAAGAACGCGCCGATCGTTATCTTAGATGAAGCGACGGCATTTACCGATCCGGAGAATGAGGATAAGATCCAGCAGAGTATCGCGGCACTGACCAAGGGGAAGACGCTTCTTGTCATTGCGCACCGTCTTTCAACGATAAAGCAGGCGGACAATATCGTAGTCTTAAAGAATGGTGCGATCGTTGCGCACGGAACGCAGGAAGAGCTGCTTGAAAATTGCCCGCTCTATCAGGATATGTGGAAAGCGCATATCGGAGCAAAGGAATGGGCGGTATCGTCAGCCGGAAAGGAGGAAAAGGCATATGTTTAAGACAATAGGACGCATCATCAACTGGTGCGGGGAATTTAAAGGAAAGCTTTACATCGGGTTTATCTTTTCTTTCCTTTCCAATATTTTCGCGGCAATGCCTGTCATGGTCGCCGCGTATACGGTGGGAATGCTGATGGAGGCGGAAAAAGGAAGCGGCATGTTTGACCGCAAATGGATCGGATACAGTATCTTGATCATTTTGGGACTCGTTTTCTTCCGTTTCCTGTTTGATTACCTGCGGGCAAAATTTCAGGAAGCGATCGGTTATGAGCTGATAGCAAGAGACCGGCTTGCGGTCGGAGATGCCTTAAAGCGTGTATCCCTCGGATACTTTCAGCAGATGAACACCGGAAATATCTTAAGCTCGATCACAACAGGGCTCGGAACGTTAGAAACTATGGGTATCCGTATGATCAACAGCTTTATCGGGGGCTATCTGAATTTCCTTGTTGTATTTCTCTGCCTTTGCGTATTCAGTCCGGTTACCGCACTGATCGCGCTTGCGGCAGCAGCCGTATCCTTTGTTTTTTTGCTTGTGATCTCCTGGTACAGCACAAAAAACGCGCCGGTGGAGGCGAAAGCAAACCGCGATATGACAGGTTCGATCTTAGAATACGCAAGAGGACTTTCGGTCGTAAAATCCTTCGGACAGAGCGGAGCGTCCATGCAGGCGCTTTCCGATGCGGTTGGCGACAGCAGACGGATCCACTTAAAGATCGAGTGGGGATTTATCCCGGCGAACAGCCTGCATCTTCTGGCATTAAAATGTGGTTCGGTCGGGCTTGCGCTGGCATCCTTTTTCATGACACTGAACGGACAGATGGATTTTTCCATGATGCTCATCTTCGTATTCTTCTCATTTGAGATCTTTGCGAGCGTGGAACCGATCAGCGACAGCGCCCATGTATTAAGTATCATCGAGGACGCGATGGATCAGCTGGATGCCCTGAAAAAAGAAAACTATATTGACAGCGACGGAAAGGACATTCCGTTAAACCATTATGACATTGCATTTGAACATGTAAACTTTGGCTATGACAGCAGAACGATCTTAAAGGATGTAAGCTTTCAGATACCGGAAAAGACTTCGACCGCGATCGTCGGACCGTCGGGTTCCGGAAAAACAACGATCTGCAGCCTGATCGCGCGTTTTTATGACGCAAACGGCGGAAACATCCGTATCGGCGGCCACAATATCAAAGAGCTGACCTGCGACAGTCTGCTCTCCAATATTTCCATGGTGTTCCAGAACGTGTATCTGTTTCATGACACGATACGCGCGAATATCTGTTTCGGAAAACCGGACGCAACGGAAGCGGAGATGATCGAAGCAGCGAAAAAAGCGTGCTGCCATGACTTTATCATGGAATTGCCGGATGGCTATGACACGGTGATCGGAGAGGGCGGCGATACGCTCTCCGGCGGACAGAAACAGCGTATTTCCATTGCGAGAGCCATGTTAAAGGACGCGCCGATCATCATCCTCGATGAGGCAACGGCAAGTATCGATCCGGAAAACGAGCATCTGATCCAGAATGCGGTGACGGAGCTGACAAGAGGAAAGACGATCATTACGATCGCGCACCGGCTTGCCACGATCGGACAGGCAGATCAGATCCTGGTTGTGGATGACGGGCGGATCGCGGAGAGCGGTACGCATGAGGAACTGATCCGTCAGGACGGAAAATACAAGCAGTTTGTAGAGATCCGAAAGAAAGCGGAAGGCTGGAAGATCAGCTAAAAGAAGTGTAAGGCAAAAAAGAAGCCGGCACGGGAAAATTCCTGTGCCGGTTTCTTTAGCTATTGTGGCAATGGACATTCGCTGCAATAAGGGGATCAGCCGATATGCGCAGCTCCGATCGCGCGGATATCCATCGGATATACGTTCTCCTTGCCGACATACTGGGCAATGTAGTTTACATAATTTTCCATTTCCGCTTCCGGTACGATCGCTGCGATCACACCGGCGAATCCACCGCCGTGTACGCGGCACATACCGTCGTTGATCTTCTTTAAGAAAAGCTTGGTCAGTGCCAGTGTGCGTGTGATCTTCTGCTCATGGCAGTTCTGCATGGAGTAGCAGTTCTGGAGCAGTTCCCAGGAAGAATTGCCGGATTCGTCCATGAGGCGGAGCACATCGTCGTATTTTTTGTTTCGGATCGCGTCAGCTGCCTGTTCTACACGGGAAGTCTCTTCAAAGAAGTGGATCGCGCGCAGCAGGGCTCTGTCGTCTTCAATCTCGTTGCAGTGAGCGAGGAGATCGTCTAAAGTGGTCTCGTGCAGCAGTTCCTTGCCGAGTATCTTTGCGACTGCCTTCATCTCATCCGGGATCTCGGAATATTCACGGCTTAAGTCCGCATGATTTTTTCCGGTGTTTACGATGACGAGACGATAGCCGAACATTCCAAAGGAGAAATCCAGTTTCTGGTATTTTAAGTCGTTTCGATCCGCAAAATCAAAGAGTACCGGGCCGCCGACCGCGCATGCCATCTGATCCATCATGCCGGAGCTCTTATCCCAGTAAACATTTTCCGCGTACTGTCCGATCTTTGCGTAGTCGGTAAATGTCATTTTTTCATTGTTAAAGAAGTGGTTTACGATCGAGCAGACCAGCATCTCAAAGGAAGCGGAGGAGCTGACACCCGCAGCCGCAATTACGTTGGTGCTCACATAAGCGTCAAAGCCTGCGGTTTTAAAACCGTTTTTCTTTGCGCCTTCCATCATTCCGGCAACTAACGCAGGTGTTCCTGCCGGATAATTCTCACGGGTCAGTTTGGTGAGATCTACAACGATCTCATCGTAGCCTTCACTGGTGATGCGGATGATGTCAGAGTCGTTCGGGCATGCGGCACCGATCGTGTCGAGGTTGATGCTGCCGGCGATTACTTTTCCGCCGTTGTGGTCGGTGTGGTTTCCGATGATCTCGGTTCTTCCCGGGGAAGTAAAGTATTCCGCGTGATCGTGATGATAGATCTTTTCAAAATTGTCTGCGAGGCTCTCAAAACGTGCGCCGCATTTTTCGGTTTCTCCGTAAATCTCTTTTAATTTTGCCTGTTCCGGTAAATTCATATTATCGTCTCCTGTTCTTTTTATTTTTCTTTGATACCGTTTTTCGTTTCTGATCTTATTATAACGCGCAGATGAGAAAATACCTTGATAAATCTGTGATAAATAAGGAAAATATTGCGTTTCTTTGTGAGAATAGTGTATATTAAAGGTAATTTATTGCGTGAAAGGAGAGGAAAACGATGCAGATCGTCACCAACCAGTTTCAAAAGGAACTAAAAAAGCACGGCAGTGACCATTTTCCGTTTCTGGTCAGCTATGAGAAGCTCTCCGGGTACGAGCAGGGGTATTTTATGTGGCACTGGCATCCGGAGATTGAGATCACACTGGTCAGACAGGGAACGATGTGTTACAAGGTGAATGACCGGTGCTACCACTTAAAGACCGGGGATCTTTTGTTTGACAATTCCAATGTCCTTCATGCCGGGAGCATGGAGCAGAAGGAGGACTGCGATTATGTCTCGGTGACGTTTGATCCGAAGCTCATCTATGGATTTTTCCAGAGCACGATCTGTACGCGGTATGTGGAACCGGTGACGCAGGATTTTTCGCTGCCGGCGATCCACATTGATGGTTCGGCAGACTGGCACGGCAGATTCGCGGAGCTGATGCGCGAAGTCATTGCGCTTGATAAGGAGCGGCCGGAATATTATGAACTGGATATCACGATCCGTTTGCAGATGCTCTGGAAACTGCTGTTAGAGCACAGGAGGCCGGGCGAGGGGATCGCTTCCCATAACGCGACCGAGTATGAGCGGATCAAAAAGATCATTTCCTATATCGATCAGAATTATCAGGAACGGATCACGCTAAAGGATATCGCGGATCACATCCATCTGTGTGAGAGTGAGTGTACGAGACTGTTCCGGCGTTATATGAATGTCACGCTCTTTTCCTTTTTACAGGAGTACCGCATCGAGCGGAGTCTCGAATATCTAAACGGCGGGGAGACGATCAGTGACATTGCGGGAAAAGTGGGATTCGCGGATCCGAATTATTACTCCAAGGTGTTTGCGAAGATCAAGGGATGCAGCCCGAGGGAATACCGGAAGCGGCAGTGAAAAAAAATGACTGGGGGAATCGGATAACCATACTTATATCAAAGAATTTTCCACCTCATGTCTTCTTTTGTCTACTGACAACGGAAGGCGGGAGGTTTTATAATAACTGCATAAGAAAAATTGTGAAGCATTGATAAGGAAAAGGATGGGATATATGATGTTACAGGCAATGGAAACTGGAAAAGTACACCTGCTGCCGGGGCTTTTCGCGGAGCGGGCAGAGGTAAACAGAGCGTATTTAATGGAACTGGAAAATCAGGGGCTTTTGCAGAATTTTTATCTGGAGGCAGGCATCATCATGCCGGGACTGCAGGTGGTGGAAGACCCGGAGACGGCGCTGCTGCACTGGGGCTGGGAAGCGCCGACCTGCCAGCTTCGCGGGCATTTTTTAGGACACTGGATGTCGGCGGCGGCAAAGCTTGTTGCGGCGACAGGGGATGTGGAATTAAAAGCAAAGCTCATAAAGATCGTGGATGAACTGGAAAAATGCCAGAAATTAAACGGCGGACAGTGGATCGGACCGATCCCGGAAAAATATTTCAAGAAGCTGGAGAGAGAAGAATACATCTGGTCGCCGCAGTATGTGATGCATAAGACATTGCTCGGACTGATGCATGCGTATCAGTACGCCGGGATCGAGCAGTCACTTGCGATCTTGGACGGGATCAGCGACTGGTATGTGGACTGGGTAAAGGATATGGAAGTAAAAAATCCGCACGCGGTGTACAGCGGCGAGGAAGGCGGCATGTTGGAGGTATGGGCGACGCTTTACGAACTGACCGGTGAGGAGAAATATCTTGCTCTGGCAAAAGCGTACGATCATCCGTCCATTTTCCGCAAGCTGGAAGAAGGAAAGGACGCGCTGACAAACTGCCATGCAAACGCCAGCATCCCGTGGGCGCATGGCGCAGCAAAAATGTATGAGATCACCGGGGATGACCGATGGAAAAAGTTGGCAGAGGATTTCTTCCGATTTGCGGTGACGGAGCGTGGAACCTACTGCACCGGCGGACAGAACGCGGGTGAATTCTGGGTGCCGCCAAAGATGCAGGGACATTTCCTGGGTGACCGCAATCAGGAATTCTGCACGGTCTACAATATGGTGCGTCTGGCGGACTATCTGTATCGTTTTACCGGAAAGGCAGAGTATGCCGATTACATCGAAAAAAATCTCTATAACGGATTTTTGGCGCAGCAGAACAAACATACCGGACTGCCGACGTATTTTCTGCCGCTTCGTGCCGGAGCGAAAAAGAAATGGGGAACAAAGACCAGGGATTTCTGGTGCTGCTACGGAACGATGGTGCAGGCACAGACGCTGTACCCGGAACTCTGCTATTTTTCGGAGGAGGAGAAAGACCGGCTTGTGATCGGTCAGTATATTCCGTCCGAAGTGACCTGGGGAGAAGGGGAAAAACGCGTTACAGTCTCGCAGAGTGTGGATATGAAATCCTACAACGCGCAGGCATTTTTCGATGAAAAAGACGAGAGCCAGATGTCAAGATGGCTGCTCAAATTCACGGTGAAGGCGAACCGGCATTTTACACTGTCCTTACGCGTGCCGCGGTGGGTAAAGAGCGCACCGGAGGTGACGATAAACGGACAAAAACCGGAATCCGTGGAAATTACAGAGGGGTATCTGAATCTGGAGCGTGACTGGGCGGAGGATGAGATCACGGTCTATTTCCCGGCGGGACTTACGCTTGAAAATCTCCCGGATGCGCCGGAACTCGCGGCAGTGCTGGAAGGGCCGATCGTTCTGGCTTCACTGAGCGATGCCGACCGCGGACTTAAAATTACCGGAAAACCGGAGGATGCGATACAGCCGAGATATGAGCACACCTATGATGTATTCCCGTGGCAGCAGAGCACCTATCAGACGGTGGGACAGGCACAGAATGAAAAGCTGGTACCGCTCTATGATGTGACGGATGAATCGTATACGGTATACCACACGATATCGTAGCGCATTACCGGTAACGCCTGCGGTAATCCGTGGGCGTACACTGTTCAAACTTTTTAAAAACTTTCATAAAGTATTTTTCATCAGGGAAACCGCAGGAATATGCGGTTTCTTTTATGCTGAGGTCATAGTTGGAAAGCAGCTTTTTGGACGCCTCGATGCGCAGACGATTGGTATAGGAGACCAGAGAGAGTCCCATGTGCCGTTTAAACAGGGAGGAAAGATAATCAGCCTGATAACCGACGGCATCTGCCAGTTCTTCCACGAAAAAAGAGCGGCGGTAATTGGCGTGGATCCAGTCGCAGGCGGCAGGGATGACGGCGGGAATACCGGAAGAATTCTTTTTGTCTGAACTCTGCGGAGTGGAGGACAGTTCCATGAGCAGCAGGCTTGTGGTGTAGTCGAGCATGCGCGGCGCGTTTTTACATTCGTCCAGTGACAGATCGGTCAGGCGGCGAAAGAGCGAGAGGATCCTGCCCGGAGACACCAGCTTTCCGTATTCCGGGAAAAAGTAGGCGGAGTCCTGGCAGGAAAAAGTGTCAGCAACGGCACGAAACGGCGGAGCCGCGAAAAAATGCACCCAGAAATAGGAAAGGCTGCCGGTGGAAGCCCGGTGTCCGAAATGTTCTTCGCCCTCATGGAGAAAAATATAGTGATTTGGCGGTACGGTATACGGAATACCGTTTGCGGTAAGGTACAAGGTTCCCTCGGTGACAAGGATCAGCACGTTGATCGAAAGCGTGCGGCGCTGATGCAAAAAGCCGTCTCTGCTGATCAGCTGTCCGCATACATCACAGGAGAGCGGACGGTCTGTCGTTGAAGAAAAATACCGGATCGTGTGATCTGTCATTGCCATAAGAACCTCCCTAACCGCTTTGTTTTGAATCATCATATCACGGCAGGGATCGGATTTCAAGGAAGCGAAACAGCCCGGAGCCGACGAGGACGAGCAGGATGATCGCGGTGAAAAATAAAAAATGCAAAGCTGCGGGCGAAAATGTGAGAAACAGTTGAAGAAAATGCCCGGAACATAGTATAATATCTGTTTAGAAACAAACAGGAAAGAGGAAGATGGATGAGCATTTTTAAAAAGAAACTGACGGTAAATGAAGCCATAAACAAGGCGCATACATCACAAAACGCACTTTTGATCGACTGCAGGATCAAGGAGGAATACAGCCACGGACATGTTGCCGGAGCGATCAACATTCCGCTTGAGAAGATGACCGCAGACCGCGTGCTGCGAAGAATTCCGGATAAGGAAAAAGAGCTGTATATCATCGGAAGTTACAGCTATAAGCCGCAGAACGCAGTGAGAACCTTAAAAAAGATGGGTTACAAGCGTGCGGTATTTGGCGGATATATGGAAGAACATTACGGGGTACTGAAAAAGTAAAAAAGCGGGAGAGAGTCAGGATAAGAAAGAGATTATAAAAATGGGAAAAACATTAGTAGCATATTTCAGTGCAAGCGGAGTGACCGCAAAGGTCGCGGAAAAAGTGGCAAAGGTGGCAGAAGCGGATCTCTTTGAGATCAGGCCGGAAGTGCCTTACACCAAGGCAGATTTAAACTGGATGGACAAGCAGGCAAGAAGTACGGTAGAGATGAATGATCCGGCTTCCAGACCAAAGACGACCGGAACCGTAGAGAAGCTTGCGCCTTCGGTAGACGCGTCCGCAAAGTTCGTCTCCGAAAAATTACTGAACTGCGCGACAGAGGCAGATATTGCCGGCTGGTTAAAGACGTGGATGTAGGGAAACAAACCTAAAAATAATCACTGCCAATCTAAAAAAAATATAGGTAAAGCTAAAGATAGTATGGCATAACCTAAAAATTTTACCTTTCTTTTTGGCGGAGTATCGTATATGATAATAGCAGAGATGCAAAGAGGCATGAACATTGAAAAATGTGCATGTCTCTTTTTTCTTTTCAGAAAAGAGCGATTGGTTCAGACGAAAAGGAGGGAATGACATGGAAAAATTGGAAGGAAAGGTAGCGGTGATCACCGGCGCGTCCAAAGGCATCGGTGAGGGGATCGCGAAAGTATACGCAAAATATGGCGCCAAATGTGTTCTGGCTGCGCGGGGCCCAAAAGTTTTGGAACTGGCAGAAGAGTTACGGAAACAGGGATATGAAGCCATTGGCGTTCAGACAGATGTTTCCGATTTCCAAAGTGTGGAAAAGCTGGTTTGTACCGCGGAAGAAACTTACGGACCGGTGGATATCCTGGTCAATAATGCAGGGATCTGTGTATTGGAAGACTTTTTAAGCGCAGATTCGTTCGAGAACAGGGACAAACATTTTGATATTAATATAAAGGGCGTCTGGAATACGACAAAGGCAGTGCTCCCAAGCATGTTTAAAACGGGTGCTGGGGCGATCGTTATTATGAGTTCTGTGACGGGAGATATGGTTGCGGATCCCGGAGAGGTTGCCTACGCAACATCAAAGGCGGCACTGGTCGGATTTACCAAAGCGATGGCGCGGGAAGTAGCGGACAAAAAAATCCGCGTGAATGCAATCTGTCCCGGATATGTTTTAACACCGTTGGTGGAAGGCATGGCAAAACAGTCAGATCCGGAAGATCCAAAGCGTGCGATCCAGGCGATCGCGGATGCAGTTCCGCTCGGACGTCTGGCGGATCCGACCGAGATCGGAGAACTTGCGGCGTTTCTTGGAAGCAGTGAATCCAGTTATATTACGGGAGCGCAGATCGTAATCGATGGCGGAAGCACGTTACCGGAAACCACATCCATGGGACAGTAAGCCGGAGAAGATCCGGGAAAAGGTGGTGGGACAATGCAGTATGTTGGAATTTACGATAAAAACGGATATGTGGCAGAACAGATCAAAAGCATGAAGTTCTGGTCGGTCAGAAATGATTTTGAACTGACAGAGATCATCCATGATAAAAATGAAATATTTACATATCTGAACAGTCACCGCCCCAATATTTTTCTTCTGGTGGAAGAAAAAAACGAAGGATTCGCGTCAGAGCATTTAAAAGAGATCACCAGCCTGTTTCTTGGGGTGAAGGTCATATGGATCGGACATGAGAAGTCCTACGAGATTGTAAGAAAAATATTCCTTGCAGGAGCGTTTGATTACCTGATACAGCCGGTGGATGAAAAGATGTTAGAGGATTCGCTGATCCGTGTATATGATGTGCTCGGGCTTGGATATGTGGTCAATGACCTTCAGATGAAAGTGGATGCCCTCATTGATAATATCTTTTTGGGCGGCGGACAGGAAGAACTCATCATACAAAATATCATAGATCAGATTTATGAGGACTGGAAACAGGATGCGATCAACTGTCAGCTGATCGCGGATAAAGCGAAAAATCATATCTATGAGATCCTGATCGACCGAAAGCCGTGGCTGGAGAAATTTTTATACCGAAATGACTTTACCTATAAGTTTGGCTTCTCTCTTTTGCGGAAAGAGGAGATCATGAAAGACTGGGTGCGCTGCTTTAAAGAGGCAAGCAAAATGGTCGTAAAATATCAGATGATCGATGACAGGCTGGTCTATCGCATTGGAAAATATGTGGTGGTCCATGTGGATGAAAAACTTTCGCTGGAAAGTGTGGCAAAGGGAGTTTATCTGAATCCGAGCTATGTCAGTCATATTTTCAAAAAAGTGACAGGAATGAATTTTACCGATTATATGACGGAAGTTAAGGTGGACCGCGCAAAGGTACTTTTAAGAGACAGCAAACTAAAAATTTACGATGTGGCGGCAACGGTTGGATATTCCAATTCAGAATATTTTGCCAAGACATTCCGGAAAAAAACAGGGTATGCACCGGTCGTTTACCAGAAGATGCTGGCAGAACTATACGACCAGAATGAAAAATAAAAATAGCAGAAAAGGAGATAAGATCATGGGAAAATCAGTTTGTGAAGAAGCATTTAAATTATCAAAAAAAGAAGTATTTGACAAGTCGATGACTTACTGGAACAGCGGAAAGACAAAAGAATGGCTGGATTTAAAGATCGATCTTCTGATCGGAAAAAGAGAAGGCTATTATTTCTGGGATATGGATGGCAAAAAGCTGATGGATGTCCATATCAATGGAGGAACCTACAGTCTCGGACATAGAAATCCTGAGGTTATCGAGGCACTGAAGGAAGCGACAGATTATGTGGATATCGGAAATCATCACTTCCCGTCACCGCTGAAAGCGATGCTTGCGGAAACGGTGATCAAAGCGTCACCGGAAGGTATGAAACATGTGATCTATGGCTCAAGTGGCGGAGAGATCGTGGATTTCGCTTTGAAATGCGCAAGGGCGGCGACCAAACGGAAAAAGATCGTGTGCATCCAGAATGCGTATCATGGGCATACCGGACTTGCGGTAGCGGCAGGAAATGACCGTTACTCCAAGATCTTTCTGGCGGACAAAGGACCGGATGAGTATATCAAGGTGCCGTTTAATGATGTCGCGGCGATGGAAGAAGCATTAAAAGGCGGGGATGTTGCGGCTGCCATTTTGGAGACGATCCCGGCAACCTACGGTTTCCTGATGCCGGAAGAGGGATATCTCCCGGCGGTCAAGGCATTGTGCGAAAAATACGGAACACTCTACATTGCGGATGAAGTACAGACCGGACTTATGAGAAGCGGTGAGATGTGGGCAATTACCAAATATGGAGTGACACCGGATATTATCGTGACCTCCAAAGGATTTTCCGGTGGCATTTATCCGATCTCCGCAGCGATCCTGAATGAGAAGGCATCTTACTGGATGACACAGGATGGCAGCGCCCACATGGCGACGTTCGGCGGGGCAGAGTTAGGCTGTGCATGCGCGCTCAAGGTATTTGAGATACTGAATCGTCCGGAAACCAAGAAAAATATTGATTTCATTTCGGATTATCTGAGAAAAGGACTGGATAAGATCCGTGAGGAAAACCCGGACATTTTTACCGGTATCCGCCAGTGCGGTACGATCATGGGACTGGAATTTGCGGGAAAAGAAGGCGCAATACCGGTTATGCAGCACTTGTATCAGAACGGAGTATGGGCGATCTATTCGCAGCTTGATCCGCATGTACTGCAGTTTAAGCCTGGAATTCTTGCAAGTAAGGAGTATTGCGATGAACTGCTTGAGAAAATGGAAAAGGGAATCAGGGAAGCAAGGGAAGATATTCTGGCACAGGCATAGGAGGATACGCGATGGCATTTGAAAATACAGAATTATTTGATCAGATCGCAACAGACGCATTGAAAAATTACGGATGGGAAGATACCGATGAATCAAAGTTGATCGTTCTTTCTGAAAATGCGACCTATATGGTGAAAAATAAAGAAACCGGAGAAAAGGACGGCGTGCTCCGCATCAGCCGTCCGGGTTATCACACATTGGAGGAACTGAATTCCGAGATGAAGTGGTTAAACCAGATCAATGAATATACGCCGCTTATTGTCGCAAATCCGATCAAGGGATTAAACGGGGAAGATATTCAGGTGGTAAAAGGAAATGACGGAAGAAATTACTACTGCGTGATCTGTGAGTATCTTCCGGGAGATCCGCCGGATGAGAACAATGAAGCGCAGATGGTAAAGCAGTTTTCTTACCTAGGAGAGACGACGGCATATCTTCACCGCCAGACAGAGATCTGGAACGGAACGGCGAAGCTGGATCGGATGGAATGGAACTATGACACGATCATCGGTGATCATGCGGCATGGGGAAGATGGCAGGATTTTCCGGATATGACACCGAAAGCGCAGAGAATGCTGGAAGAAGTTGCGGTCATCATAAAAAAACGTTTGCAGCGATATGGCAAGACAGAAAATAATTACGGACTGATCCATGCGGATCTGCGGCTTGCCAATCTGCTGTTAGAAGGAGATCAGATAAAGGTCATTGATTTTGATGACTGTGGGTTTGGCTGGCATCTGCATGATCTGGCGTCTGCGCTCAGTTTTATGGAAGAAAAGCCGATCGTGCCAAAATTAGTAAATGCATGGCTGGATGGTTATCGTAAAGTACTGCCGTTTACAGATACCGATTTTGAAGAAATAGATACCTTTATCATGCTGCGGCGGCTTCAGCTGACCGCATGGCTGGCAAGTCATAAGGAATCCGGTCCGGTGGCAGAACTCAGTGTTGGCTGGATGGACGGGACGATTGAGCTGGCAGAACGTTATTTGCGGTTGTTTGGGTAGCAGGGGGATAAAACATAAAAGGAGGAATGTTTATGAGTGATGTTGTTATGACAGAAAAGAAAGCGGGCGTATTGTCCAAATCGATGAAACTCGTTTATGTTTACGCAATGGCGACAGGTGCAATTTTTACCTTTATGTGTTACTGGGATGGAATTTTTATGTCCTACACAGGACCGGCGACCTTCCTTGCGTTTGCGCTTATGACGCTTGCAGTTCTGCCTACGGCATTTGTCTATGCAGAGTATTCGACAATGCTGCCAAGTACGGGTTCCTGTCTGGTCTTTAATACGGTAGGCTTAAACAAGCATGCCGGTTTCTGGTCGGCGTGGCTTATCATGTGTGCCTGGATTGCGGTGCCGGCAGCCGGAGTGCTCGGAATCATAGACTGGCTGAATTATCAGTTTCATCTGAATCTGGTAGGAACAAAAGCAGTCATTGTAGGAGCTTTGGTCTTATGCGCATGGTGCGTGCTCAGTATGTATAAAAATGTGGTAGCCGGAAAAGTACAGTCCTTTATGCTGTTTGCCGGAATCGCGGGTATTTTGATCTGCTCCGTCATGTTTTTATGCAGCGGACACTGGAGCATTTCCAATTTCACAGACTTTTTTACCAGCAGTAATATGAAACAGTACGGCGGAAGCTTTGCTTCTACCGGAGTAGCCTGGATCGTCGGCTGTTCCTTTATGATCACACCGTATTTTGGTTTTGAGACAGTGCCGGCGATGGTCGAGGAAGGAGATTTCCCGATCAAAGACCAGAAAAAGGCAATTCTTGGTTCGGTACTTACCTGTGGCGCTATTTATACGATCTTTTATTTCTGTATGGCAGGTGTTATGCCATGGGGCGAAATGACCAACAACGGAGACTGTTCCCCGTTCATCACATTTAATGCGTTAAAGACATGTTTCGGTGATAAAATCGCATGGTTCGTTTTGGTTATGGGTATTGTCGGTGTTGTATTCCCAATCGGAACCTCTGTGCTGGGCTTCTGGTATTCAGGTGTCCGTATGATCTTTGCGATGGGACGTCAGAATTTCCTTCCAAAACAGTTTTCTTATACGAATAAGTACAATCAGCCGATATTGCCAAATATCCTGATACTTCTTGTCAGCATCGGTTTTATCGCAATGCAGTCCATTACCGCATTTTTTGATCTGATGGCATTTGCATGCGCACTGTGTTATGTGATCACATCCATTTCTTCTCTGGTGGCAGATAAGAAGCATCCGGAGTGGGAAAGACCATATAAATGCGCGAAAGCGTTAAAAATCGCGTCCCTGATCATTATGGCGGTCATCGCATTCTTCTGTACGATCGGTATCAAACGTACGACATGGATCGGATTTATCGGTTATATCGGTGTAGGCGCACTGCTGTGGTTATACATGATCTTCATCAAATGGCCGAAAGAAAAGGTATGGATGAAGACACCGGATGGTGAAAAAGAATTTTAGAGAGGGGAGTGGATGTATGATGAAAGAGTTAGAGATTATCATAAAGCCGGAAAAGCTGGAAAATTTAAAACGGATCCTGGACAGTGAAGGCGCCGGAGGCGTTATGATCTCCACAATTTTTGGCTACGGCAGACAAAAAGGTGTAAAACAGGTTTATACCAGAGATGACAATATCGGAGTAAATCTGCTTCCGAAATTGAGTGTCCGAACGGTTGTGACGGATGACATGGTAGATGGGATCATAAAGAAGGTGCTTTTGGAGTTAAATACCGGAAGCTTCGGCGACGGAAAGATCTTTGTGAAAGATATTGAAAATGCAGTGAAAATCCGTACCGGTGAGACGGGAGAAGAAGCATTGTAGGAGAGAAGTAAAAAGAAGAAATACCCTTGTTACTGACAAAACAGTAACGAGGGTATTTCTATGTTTAAAAGCGAAGCATTTATTCATTTATTATTCCAGTACCATCCGTTTTACACGGGCAAGCGCGTTCTGAACCGGTGGGATCGCAATGATGATCAGTGTGATACCGCCTTCGGTCAAAAGATAAGCGCCGTTGTAAACCAGTGAGTAGACCGGAGCGCTCATGTTATAGTCTGCGGCGTAAGCGCCGAAGAAAATAAGACCGGACAGGAAAGCAAAGAAATATCTGCCGAGTACACCTGCGATATAGCCGAGGATCAGACCGTGTTTCTTTTTATAGAAGAAACCGGAGATACCGAGCGCGCCAAAGGCTAACGGATAATCCACAAGCATCTGCGGGATCGTGTAAAAGATCGGTTCTAAGACGAATTGGAGCAGACCGTAGGCAACTGCGGCGGTAATGCCGACCTTCGGGCCGTACCAGTAGCCGATCAGTACGATAAAAAGCATGGAAAGCAGTGTAACAGAACCGCCCATCGGCAGATCAAACAGTTTGATCATCGAGGTGACGATCGCAAGCGCCATAGCGGCGGCAGAGCATACAAGCTGCTTGGTCGTGATCCGTGCCGTCCGTTTTTCGGTTTTACGCATTAATAAAGATGCGATCAGTAAAACAGCGATAACCGCGATGACCAGAATCAGACCAACGGTCGTCAGTTTTACCGCGTCGTCGCCCCAGACATCGGTCGGGGCAGCAAAAAAGTTATTCATAAAAAAGCCTCCTTGGTATGTATTCATGTAATTTGCCAGGGAGGAGATCTGTTTGCTTCCTTACGCCGGTATTATCCGGTTCAAGTATTAAGGGTCGATATCTTGATATCTCTCAGCATAAGCACCCCCAGCAGATTATACGATTTTTAGCAGTAACTACAATAGCATCTTTTTGGTGGAACGTCAAGTAAAGAGCGGTTTTTCGCCCGCTTTTTTCGTAAGGTTTTAAAGGTGTGTTGGAAAATATTTCAAAAATTAAGTTGACAGATCGGCATAAATGACATATAGTTTGATAAGTAAATAGTTTGATAATCAAAATATTTGAAAAGCAAACAAATGCAAAAAAAGAAAGAGAAAGATAACAAAAAAGGAGAATACATATTATGTTAGAAAAATTAGCAGCAGTGATCAGAGAGCAGTTAAACTTAGAGGACGTTGAAATCACAGAAAAATCCAACTTTAAGGATGATCTTGGAGCAGATTCCCTGGACTTATTTGAACTGGTAATGTCTCTGGAAGAAGAATTCGGTGTTGAGATCCCGTCTGAAGATTTAGAGAAGATCGCAACCGTTGGTGATGTTGTAAATTATTTAAAAGAGCACGGTGTTGAGGAATAAAAAATGAAAACAAGAGTGACAGAACTTCTTGGAATCGAATATCCGGTCATTCAGGGCGGTATGGCGTGGGTGGCAGAACATAAACTCGCGGCAGCCGTTGCGGATGCCGGTGGACTTGGACTGATCGGCGCGGCAAGTGCTCCGCCGGAAGTCGTAAGAGAAGAGATCCGCAAGGCGAAGGAACTGACGGATAAGCCGTTTGGCGTCAATGTCATGCTGTTAAACCCGAATGCGGAGGAAGTGGCAAAGATCGTTGTGGAGGAAGGCGTGAAGGTCGTTACGACCGGCGCCGGAAACCCGGCAAAATTCATGAAGCTGTGGAAAGACAACGGCGTGAAAGTCATTCCGGTCGTTGCGAGCGTTGCCATGGCAAAGATGATGGAGCGCGCCGGCGCGGATGCGATCGTCGCGGAAGGCATGGAATCCGGCGGACATATCGGGGCACAGACCACAATGACATTAGTGCCGCAGGTTGTTGATGCGGTAAATATTCCGGTCGTTGCGGCAGGTGGTATCGCGGATGGCAGAGGATTTGCGGCAGCCCGCATGCTCGGCGTGGAAGCAGTCCAGATGGGAACCGCGTTTGTTGTCGCGAAAGAATCTATTGTACATGAAAACTACAAGCAGCGCGTGATCAAGGCGAGAGATATTGATTCGGAAGTCACCGGAGCTTCCACCGGACATCCGATCCGTGTACTGCGCAACAAGATGACCAGAGAATATCTGAAAAAAGAAGAAGAGGGAGCTTCTTTTGAGGAACTTGAGCTTCTGACCCTCGGTTCCCTGCGCAAGGCAGTGATGGAAGGAGATGTCGTGAACGGAAGTGTCATGGCAGGTCAGATCGCGGGTCTGATCCATGAGGAAAAGACCTGTAAGGAGATTATCGAAGGTATGATGAAGGAGGCCGAAGCGTTACTTGGCGCCAAGGCATAATGGCAAGGAGTAGATAAAATGGGAAAAACAGTATTTATGTTTCCGGGACAGGGTGCGCAGTATGTGGGCATGGGAAAAGAGTTTTACGATACGATCCCGGCGTGCAAAGAAGTTTATGAACTGGCATCCAAAGCATCCGGGCTGGATGTGGCGGCATTGTGTTTCGAGGAAAATGACAGATTAAATATTACAGAGTATACACAGATCGCCATGCTTGCTACGGAAGCGGCATTGTATACCGCGTTAAAAGAGGCAGGTAAGACCTGTGATGTGACAGCAGGCTTAAGCCTTGGTGAGTACGGAGCGCTGATCGTGTCCGGAGCGCTTTCCATGGAAGACGCGTTCCGTGTGGTAAGAAAACGTGGAATCTACATGCAGGAGGCATATCCGACCGGCGGGGCAATGTCCGCGGTACTTGCGCTGGACGCAGAGACGATCGAAAAGATCTGTGAGGAGACCGAAGGGATCGTTTCCATCGCAAACTATAACTGCCCGGGACAGATCGTGATCACCGGAGAGAAAGAAGCAGTGGACGCGGCTGGCGAGAAGTTAAAAGAAGCCTGCGCAAAGCGTGTCGTGCCGCTTAAAGTAAGCGGACCGTTCCATTCCGCGCTTCTTTCCGGAGCAGGGGAAAAGCTTGGAGCAGAGTTAAAGGATGTCACGGTAAATGACATTGCGGTTCCGTACCTTGCAAATGTGACAGCAGATTATGTGAAGGATAAAAATGAGGTAAAACCTCTGCTGGAAAAACAGGTATCCTCCTCCGTACGCTGGCAGCAGACGATCGAGCGCCTGATCGCGGACGGCTGTGATGAATTTGTAGAGATCGGGCCGGGACATACACTCTCCGGTTTCATGAAAAAGATCGACCGTAACGTGAAGACCTGTAACATCGATAAAATGGAGGACTTTAAAGCCTATGTTGAGCAGTAAAAATGCGCTGGTCACCGGAGCATCCCGGGGGATCGGAAGAGCGATCGCCTTAGAGTTGGCAAAGCGGGGGGCATTTGTTATCGTGAATTATAACGGCTCGAAGGAGAAAGCGGAGGAGACAGTCGCAGAGATCAGAAAAAATGGCGGCGAAGCGGTTTCCTATGGATGCAATGTCTCCGATGATGCGGCGTGTGGGGAAATGATAAAGGCGCTCATCAAAGAGTACGGACATATCGACATCCTTGTCAACAATGCGGGCATCACAAGAGACAATCTGCTCATGAAGATGTCGGAACAGGAATTTTCAGATGTCATTGACACGAACTTAAAGGGAACGTTTCATACGATCAAACATCTTTCCCGTCAGTTCTTAAAGCAGAGAAGCGGCAGGATCATCAATATTTCTTCCGTTTCCGGGATCCTTGGCAATGCGGGGCAGGCGAATTACAGCGCGTCAAAAGCGGGCGTGATAGGACTGACCAAGAGCGTTGCGCGAGAACTGGCATCCCGTGGCATCACGGCAAACGCGATCGCACCGGGTGTGATCGCCACAGATATGACCGAAGTTTTAAGCGACGGCGTGAAGGAGTCCTTAAAGGAGCGCGTGCCGCTCGGACATATCGGGGCGCCGGAAGATATCGCGAAGGCAGTGGCATTTTTAGCATCCGATGATGCGGCGTATATCACGGGACAGGTGCTTGCGGTAGACGGCGGAATGTCGATGTAATGGAGCAGAATAGCAGGAAGGAAAGGAAGTTTTTATGAGCAGAAGAGTAGTAGTGACCGGCATGGGTGCGATCACCCCGATCGGTTTGAATATAGAGGAGTTTTGGGCTGGCGTCAAAGAAGGAAAGATCGGTTTTGACGAGATCACACATTTTGACACGACAGATTACAAATGCAAGCTTGCGGCAGAAGTAAAAGGATTTGATCCGAAGGAGTTTATGGATTTCCGTTCCGCAAAGCGTATGGAGCCGTTTTCCCAGTATGCAGTGGCTGCGACAAAGGAAGCGATCGAAGACGCAGGGCTTGATATGGAAAAGGAAGATCCGTACCGCGTGGGCTGCGCGATCGGCTCCGGTGTCGGAAGTTTGCAGGCGATTGAGCGGGAATACAAAAAACTGCTTGAAAAAGGACCATCCAGAGTAAATCCGCTTTTAGTTCCGATGATGATCTCCAACATGGCAGCAGGAAATGTTTCCATTCAGTTCGGACTCAAAGGAAAGAGCTTAAATGTGGTAACGGCGTGCGCGACCGGAACAAACTCCATCGGAGAAGCATTCCGTACGATCCAGTACGGGGATGCGGATGTGATGGTGAGCGGTGGTACGGAAGGATCTGTAACACCGATCGGAATTGCGGGATTTACAGCGCTGACCGCATTATCCACAGAGACCGATAAGACAAAATGCTCACTTCCGTTTGATAAGAACCGCAGCGGTTTTGTCATGGGTGAAGGTGCGGCAGTAGTTGTTTTAGAGGAACTCGAGCATGCAAAGAAAAGAGGAGCAAAGATCTACGCGGAAGTGGTAGGTTACGGATGCAGCAGTGACGCATATCACATCACTTCCCCGGAAGAAGACGGATCCGGCGCTGCAAAGGCAATGGAAAACGCGGTTGCTGACGCAGGGATCGCGAAAGAAGAAATTACTTATATAAATGCGCACGGAACCGGAACACATCACAACGATCTGTTCGAGACACGCGCGATCAAAAAGGCGTTTGGGGAACACGCAAAGGACATTCATATCAATTCCACAAAATCCATGGTTGGACATCTGCTTGGGGCAGCAGGTGCGCTGGAATTTGTTACCTGCGTAAAAGAGTTAGAGGAAGGTTACATCCACAAAACGGTTGGTTACACGACACCGGATGAGGAGATCGATCTGGATTACTGCAAAGAGCCATACGAGGAAGATTTTACTTACGCACTCAGCAATTCCCTCGGATTTGGCGGTCATAACTCCAGTATTTTGTTAAAGAAATATCAGTAGGAAGTTTGGGAGAAGGTTTTAGATAAAGAAAGGAAACATCCATATGTCCGTATTGACGACAAAGCAGATTATGGAAATTATTCCGCACAGACAGCCATTTCTTCTGATCGATACGATCGAAGAACTTGAGATCGGAACGCGTGCGGTCGGAAAAAAATGTGTCAGCTACAATGAGCCGTTTTTCGCAGGGCATTTTCCGGGGGAACCGGTGATGCCGGGCGTGCTCATTATCGAAGCACTTGCACAGACCGGAGCGGTCGCGATTTTAAGTGAAGAGGAAAACAGGGGAAAGACCGCGTATTTTGCGGGCATCAACCAGGCAAAGTTCAAAAAGAAAGTGGTTCCTGGAGATGTGCTTACACTGGAAACTGAGATCATAAAACGAAAAGGACCAATCGGTGTCGGAAAGGCAGCGGCTTACGTCGATGGAAAACTTGCCGCTTCGGCAGAATTGGTATTTGCAATTAGTGGAGAATAAAATGGAGAGTTTGTTAGGAAAAATCAGACAGAAAAAGGAAATCAAAGCAGAATTAAAACAGGAAGCAAAGCCGGAAACCGTAGACTGTAAGGCGTGCGGGAAAAAGGTAGACCGCGCGGAAGCGATCAGACGGCTCTATGTATGCCCGGAGTGCGGCGGATATTTCCGTGTCAATGCCAAAAACCGTATCAAAATGGTGGCGGATACCGGAAGCTTTACCTCCTGGTTTGACGACATTGAAGGTGGAAATCCGCTCGGATTCCCGGGATATGAGGAAAAACTGCACGCAGTGCAGGAAAAAACGGGCTTAAAAGAAGGCGTTGTCATCGGAAAAGCACAGATCTACGGGGAGGATACGGTGCTTGGTGTGGTAGATGCCAGATTTTTAATGGGAAGCATGGGTCATGTAGTTGGAGAAAAAATTGCGGCGGCAGTAGAGCGCGCGACGGAAGAAAAACTTCCGGTCATCTTATTCTGCTGTTCCGGTGGTGCCAGAATGCAGGAAGGTATCGTATCTTTGATGCAGATGGCGAAGACATCCGCAGCGTTAAAGAAACATTCAAAAGCCGGTCTTTTGTATATGCCGGTCTTAACGGATCCGACCACCGGCGGTATGACTGCCAGCTTTGCGATGCTTGGCGATATCATTTTAGCAGAGCCGAAAGCACTGATCGGTTTTGCCGGACCGCGTGTGATCGAGCAGACCATCGGACAGAAACTTCCGGCCGGATTCCAGCGTTCGGAGTTCCAGGTGGAGCATGGTTTTGTGGACCGCATCGTAGAAAGAAAAGACTTAAAGAAAACCTTATACGATATTTTAAAGCTGCATCATAAAAGAGAGGGCTTTGTCAATCTCGAAAAGAACGAACAGCTTTCCGCGGCTCCGAGCGAACTGATGCGTGAGCGTGCGGCGAAGACACCGCTTAAGGACGCCTGGGAAAAAGTAGAGATGGCGCGTAAAGTGAGCCGTATTTCTTCCGGGGAATACATCGAGGCAATCTTTGACGGATTTATGGAAATGCACGGAGACCGTTATTTCGGGGATGATCCGGCAATTCTCGGCGGTGTTGCCTATCTTGACGGACAGCCGGTTACCGTGATCGGTGTCCAGAAAGGAAAGGACTTAAAGGACTGCTTAAAGCACAATTATGGTATGCCGTCTCCGGAGGGCTACCGGAAAGCGCTGCGTCTGATGAAACAGGCAGAAAAATTCAACCGCCCGGTCATCACGTTTGTCAATACTTCCGGCGCGTTCTGTGGAATGGAAGCGGAGGAGCGTGGTCAGGCGGAAGCGATCGCCAGAAACCTGTATGAGATGTCCGCGTTAAAGGTACCGATCCTCTGTATGATGATCGGAGAAGGCGGAAGCGGTGGCGCGCTGGCATTGTCTGTCGGCAATGAAGTCTGGATGATGGAAAATGCGACTTATTCCGTGCTTTCGCCGGAAGGTTTTGCGTCGATCCTCTGGAAAGATTCCAAGCGCGCGAAAGAAGCTGCCGGTGTCATGAAGATCACAGCGCATGACTTGCATGAGCTTCACATCGTTGATAAAATTATTCCGGAATATGGCGGAGCAGACAGCAAGGCATTGGACTCCATTGCCCGCTATATGAAGGTAAACATCCGGGAATTTTTAGAAAGAGAATCTGGAAAGACCGGAGAAGAACTGGCAGAGGAAAGATACAGACGTTTCCGCGCCTTTTAACAACAGAGGAGACAAATCAATATGGCAATTAAAATATGTGGAACGGGAAGCTGTCTTCCCAGGCACTGTGTTTCCAATGATGATCTCAGCCGGATCATGGATACATCCGATGAATGGATCAGGAGCAGAACCGGGATAGAGACCCGCCATCTGGTTACGGAGGAGACGACAACGTTTCTTTCGACCGAGGCGGCAAAAAGCGCGCTTTCCGAGGCGAAGCTCGCACCGGAAGAGATCGATCTGATCCTGGCGGCAACGATCACGCCGGATCATGTGATCCCGTCGCTTGCCTGCGAGGTACAGCGGGAGCTTGGAGCGGTAAACGCGGTGGCATTCGATATCTGCGCCGCGTGTTCCGGATTTCTGTTTGCGTTAAATACGGCATATGCGTATTTAAAGAGCGGGCAGTACAAAAACGCGCTCGTGATCGGAGCGGAGACGCTTTCAAAGATCATGGACTGGGAAGACCGGTCAACCTGCGTTCTGTTCGGAGATGGAGCCGGAGCGGCGGTGATAAAAGAAGAACCTGGCGATGCGGGGATCAAAAGCCTTGTGCAGGGTTCTGACGGTGCGCGCGGCGAGGCACTCCTCTGCGATGGCAGACCGATCGCGAATCCTTATGTGGAACAGACAAAACCTGTACCGGCGTATGTACATATGGACGGGCAGGCAGTATATAAATTTGCGGTACGCACCGTACCGGATGTCATTTCCCGGGCAATCCGGGAGGCGGGAATCGAGCCGGATCAGGTAGATCATTTCGTCCTGCATCAGGCAAATATCCGTATTATTGAGTCGGTGGCAAAAAGACTGCACCAGCCGATTGAAAAATTTCCCGCAAATCTCCAAAAATGTGGTAATATATCAGCAGCAAGTGTGCCGATCCTTCTGGATGATCTGAACAAGAGCGGAAGGATAAAGAGGGGAGATACCATAGTCCTTGCGGGCTTTGGCGGAGGACTTACCTGGGGCGCTGCGGTACTTACCTGGTAGAGGAGAAAGATAAATGGGCAATAGAGAAGAAACACTGAGCAGATTGCTGGTATGGATCATGAAGGATATTATGGAGATTGAGTCAAAATCCTTAATAACCGGAGAATTCAAGGATATCACGACAAATGATATGCATGTGATCGAAGCCATCGGGATCGGGGAGCCCAAAAAGATGACGGAGATCGCCAGACAGTTGTCCATTACGACCGGGACGCTTACAAAGTCCATGAACGGTTTAGAAAAGAAGAGTTATGTAAACCGAAAACGAAGCGAAGAGGATAAACGTGTCGTGCAGATTTCCCTCACAGACAAAGGGGTGCGCGCTTATCATCACCATGAAAATTTTCATAAGATATTGATCGAGCGGGTGACACAGGGACTTTCCGAGGAGGAGATCCGTTTCCTCATCGACGTACTCGGTAAATTAAAGGATTCTTTCCAGATCAATTATAAGATCGGAGAGTTGATGAACGATATGTTTTCCTAAAGGAAACGTGTCGTGTGAGTTGTGGCAATAATTTTACAATATACAATACAATAATGAAGCAAGATGAGCGGCCTGAGTTGATGCAGACCGCTCATTTTGTCGGTCTTTGAGGAATTATTTATAATAATTTAATTTGTCCCAATAATCGGCGTGTGCTAAGATAAATATATAAAAGCATGGGACGGGAAGAAGCGGTAAAACATACGGTGGATACCTGCATCAGGGAAGGAATCCTGCGGGACTTCCTGTTAAAATACAGGGAGGAGGCCATAGAGATGTGTATCTTTGAATATGATGAGGAAGAGACCCTGCGTCAGCTGGGACAGCAGAGCTATGAGGAAGGCAGGTCAGAGAGCGTTTGCGCCGGAGTATGACTGGAAAGCAGTATATGAAGCTTGCGTCCGGCAGAAAATAGGATAAGTGATAACTGGGAGAAGGAAAAAGATGGACAATGAGAGATTAGAGAAACAGTTTGATTTTTTCCGGGAGATCGACAAAGAAAAATTTATCGGAAGACAGACCTATCTCACCGATGGCGAGCGGAAGGAAAACGATGCGGAACATGCATGGCATATGGCGATCATGACCGTGTTGCTCGCGGAGTATGCCAATGAAAAAATAGATGTTTTAAAGACCGTTATGATGCTTTTGATCCATGATCTGGTCGAAATCGATGCGGGTGACACCTATGCTTATGATGAAGAGGGAAAAAAGACGCAGCGCGAGAGGGAGGAAAAAGCGGCAAAACGCATTTTCGGCTTGCTTCCGGAAGAACAGGGCGAAAAACTGATGGCGCTGTGGGAAGAGTTTGAGGCATATGAGACGCCGGAGGCGAACTTTGCCCATACGATGGACAACATCCAGCCGGTCATGTTAAACGATGCCACAGACGGAAAGGCATGGCTGGAACATGGAGTGCATCTTTCCCAGATCCTTGGAAGAAACAAAAAGACGGCGGAAGGATCCAGAGAATTGTGGCAGTATGCCTATGAAAAAATGATCGCGCCAAATGCAGCGAAGGGACGGATCATCGAAGATTGAGAACGATTATTATAAACTGAAGTTTTTGTCAACATAATCATATGGAATAATGTTGACAAAGATGAAAGAAATAATAAAAAAAATCAGAAAAAACAAACAAAAACTGGTAGAAAAGCAGTTGCTATTTCGAAAAAAAACTAATAAAATAAAAATGTTGATGTATATAAATCAAAATTACATAAAGGAGATTAGAAAATATGAGCTATGTTGATGAAGTGCTCGAGAGAGTAAAAACAAAAAATGCGTCTGAACCGGAATTCCTTCAGGCTGTTGATGAAGTACTGGAATCTTTAAGACCGGTAATTGAAGCAAATGAGGAGAAATACCGCAAGGAAGCATTGTTAGAGAGACTGACAGAGCCGGACAGACAGTTCAAGTTCCGTGTGCCGTGGGTAGATGACAAGGGACAGGTTCAGGTGAACACCGGATACCGTGTACAGTTCAACAACTCCATTGGACCGTACAAGGGAGGTTTAAGACTTCATCCATCTGTAAATATTGGTATCATTAAATTCCTTGGATTTGAGCAGATCTTTAAAAACTCCCTGACCGGACTTCCGATCGGTGGTGGTAAAGGTGGTTCTGACTTCGATCCGAAGGGAAAATCTGACCGTGAAGTAATGGCATTCTGCCAGAGCTTTATGACAGAATTATGCAAATATATCGGAGCAGACGTTGACGTTCCTGCCGGAGATATCGGAACAGGTGCAAGAGAGATCGGCTACATGTTCGGACAGTACAAGAGAATCCGTGGAATGTATGAAGGCGTTCTGACCGGAAAGGGATTAAGCTACGGTGGATCCCTCGCTCGTACCGAAGCAACCGGATACGGACTTTTATACATGACAGAAGAATTATTAAAATGCCATGGCACAGACATCGCTGGAAAGACCATCGCTGTTTCCGGTGCCGGTAATGTTGCGATCTATGCGATCCAGAAAGCACAGCAGTTAGGCGGAAAGCCGGTTACCTGCTCAGATTCTACAGGCTGGATCTATGATCCGGAAGGAATCGACGTTGCATTATTAAAAGAAGTAAAAGAAGTAAAGAGAGCAAGACTTACTGAATACGCAGCTGCAAGACCAAGCGCACAGTATCATGAAGGTCGTGGCGTATGGAGCGTAAAATGCGATGTTGCTCTTCCGTGTGCAACACAGAACGAACTTGACATCGAAGACGCAAAACAGCTCGTTGCAAACGGATGCATGGCTGTATGCGAAGGTGCAAACATGCCTACAACCGAAGAAGCTACCAAATATCTTCAGGACAACAAGGTATTATTTGTTCCGGGTAAAGCTGCAAACGCAGGTGGTGTTGCTACATCCGCACTGGAAATGTCTCAGAACTCTGAGCGTTTAAGCTGGACCTTCGAAGAAGTAGATGCAAAATTAAAGGGCATCATGGTAAATATCTACCACAATATCGATGACGCTGCAAAACGTTATGGACAGGAAGGAAACTATGTTGCAGGTGCAAACATTGCCGGCTTCGAAAAAGTTGCTGATGCTATGTTAGCTCAGGGTGTTTGCTAATCGTTGAACACTTAGCAATGCGAGCGTAGGATACCTTAAATTGCATAAGATTTATAAAATAAGGGAAAAAGCCTTGTAAACAATTTGTTTGCAGGGCTTTTTCTCTTGAGAGACTTGTTGTAATGAACGATAAGCTGTAAAATTCTGTTATGGACGAAAGATTTCATCCCAAAATAAAAGAAAAAAGGACTGGTCATCATGATCCTCAGCGTAAGCCGCAGAACAGACATCCCGAATTACTATTCCGAGTGGTTTTACAACCGGATAAAGGCTGGCTTTGTTTATGTCAGAAATCCGATGAATCCGCATCAGATCAGTAAAATAGACCTGTCGCCGGAGGTCGTGGACTGCATAGTGTTCTGGACGAAGAATCCGGAGCCGATGTTGGACAGGCTGGATGAACTGGCGGCATATCCGTACTATTTTCAGTTCACACTGACCGGATATGGAAAAGACATGGAGTGCGGCGTCCCGCACAAAAAAGAAAAAATGATCCCGGTGTTTCAGAGGCTGTCGGACAGGATCGGGAGCAGACGGGTGATCTGGCGGTATGACCCGATCCTGTTTACGGAAACTTATACGCCGGAGTATCATTTAAAAGCGTTTTCGCAGATCGCGGATGCGTTAAAGGGTTATACGCATAAGTGCGTGATCAGCTTTGTTGATATTTACGCGAAGAACAAAAAACAGATGGAAGAGCTCCATGCGTATGAATTAAAAGAGACGGATCTCATGGACTTTGCAGGAAAACTGAGTGAGATGGCGAAAAAGAACGGAATGACGGTGGCAAGCTGTGCGGAACATACAGATCTGACAGAATGCGGGATCGCGCCCGGCTGCTGTATCGAGAAAGCACTGGTCGAGGAACTTGCCGGTTATCCGATAAAAGCGGCAAAAGATAAAAATCAAAGACCCGCATGCGGCTGTGTGGAAAGCGTGGAAATCGGAACGTATGACACCTGTAAGAACGGCTGCAGATACTGTTACGCAAACGTGAGTAAAGAGCGTGTCCGCCAAAACTGTGAGAAGTATGATCCCAATGCGCCGTTACTCTGCGGGGTACTTAACGAAGAAGACAGGATTACGGAGCGGAAGGTAAAATCGTTAAAGGTAAGTCCGTCAAAAGAAGAACAGCTTAGTATCTTTGATCTGGAAAGATAACAGAAAAAAATGCCCCGGGCAGATGAAAAATCAGCCTCCCGGGGCACATTTTATTTCTCCCTTGCCAGTTTCCGGTATTCCACCGGAAGGATCCCGGTGCTTTTGCGAAACAGTTCCGCAAAGCGGCTCGAGGTGGAGTAGCCGATCATCTCCGCAATCTGTCCCATGGAAAAATCCGTGTTGATCAACAGATGCTCCGCCTGGCTCATCCGGCGCTGCTGGATATATTCCGTGATCGTACAGCCGGTCAGCTGCTTAAAGGACGATTTCAGCTTGGTCGTGCCCATGCAGGCGATCCTGGCGAGCCGGTCCAATGGAATCTCAAACGCATAATGGTCATTCAGATATGCGATGACATTTTCAAGCTGTGCCGTATCCTGTGCGGTCAGCTTTTTTTCTTTTCGGTGGGCGAGCTTCTTTTGTTCTTCGACCACAAGAGAAACCGCTTCCGCAACTTTTGCCTCATAGTAGAGACCGGCGGCGATCCCGCTGCCCCTGTAATTTTTCACTTCATAGAGTAACTTTGCCATGGCAGGGAAATCCATGGTCTGGTCAATTTCCTTAAAAGCGGTAAACGGGTTTACATAATCTCCCGGGTACTGCTTTTTCATATAATCCTCATAGTAGGCGGGCATGATCTCGATCCCGATGGAACGGATGGGGATCCGCTTGTGGATCAGTGCTTTGTATGGTTCATAGCCGCCGATAAAAGTCTTGATGCAGCCGGCGGAAAGCCGCCGGTACGGAGAGAGCTCTTCTCCGGAGATCGATTCATACTGCGTGATGCTTAAGCATTCCGGCATCGGAAATTCCAAAAAACAGTCTTCATAAAAAAGAAAATCATGGATCTTAATATCATAAAGATCTTTTTTGGCATAGATCCAGTAGGAACCCTCACCGACTTCCGGGGAAAGCGTCCAGCACTGCCCGACGGAGCGGACATTGTCGGATTCATCTGCCGGAAGAAAATGATGGTCTGCCATAAGCGGCTCATAGCAGTCACTTAATATCTTGCTTTTCAAAAAGTAACCTCCTTGCAACGATGAGACGAACCTTTGCAACGAAAAGACGAAACTGCCAGTTTCGTATTGCGGTCCGCCTTTGAAATCAGTATCGTATAAGTGCGGTTAGCAGGAACTAATCACATATTAACAGAATGTGGGCAGATGGTCAATCGCCTGCGACAAGAGGAGGATATCTGATATGAGTAATCAAACAGCAAAGAGGGGACTTTCGGTCAAAGACCTGGTCACGATCGGTATTTTCACAGCGCTTATGCTGGTTTTTAGCATGGTGGGCGGGATCTTTTTTGCGCCAAATCCGGTGCTCACCTTTTATATGCCGGTGGGGAGCGCAATACTGTGCGGACCGATCTATCTGTTACTGATCGCAAAAGTGAAAAAGCGTTTTGCGATAACGATTGTTGGCGCGCTGATCGGCATCATCTGGTTTGTGACCGGTATGCACTGGGCATTTGCGCTTGGAACGATCCTTATGGGGATCGTGGCGGATCTGGTTGCGGGGATCGGAGGATATGCCAGCCGGAAGATCAATGCGATCTCCTATATGCTCTACAGTCTCGGTGGAACCGGCTCCTATCTCGTCTTTTTTGCAGACCCGGACGGATGGGTAAAGACGATGCTTGGAAACGGAACGGAGCAGGGCTATATCGATACGATGCAGGCGACCGGAAACAGTGCCATTCTCGCAGTCATGCTGATCGGAACGCTGGCGGCGGCACTGATCAGCGCGGCAGTTGGCAGCAAAATGTTAAAAAAACAGTTTGAAAAAGCGGGTATCACGGCATGATCTGCAAAAACGGGAAAAAGAAGTTCCGGCTGGATCCGAGAACCAAGCTTTTTCTGATCCTGCTTTGTGTGCTGTCTTCCATGTCGGCACCGTCGCTTGCGTATCAGTTTGGGCTTGTGGTGCTTATCGCGCTGCTTGCGGCAGGCTTCGGCAAATGGGTCTATGCGGTGAAAGGTGTCATCGCCTATGCGCTGATCTGCTTTTTTACTGCGTGGATCATGCAGGAAATGACCGGGACGCTTCGGACAATGTTTGTGGCATTCCTTGGACTTTTACATAAGGTTTATGCCTGCGGTATGCTGGCAGGCGTGGTGCTTACCACGACAAAGGTCAGTGAATTTCTGTCGGCAATGAACCGGCTGCATGCACCGAAAAAACTGGTGATCCCGCTGGCGGTCATGCTGCGCTATCTGCCGACGGTCGGAGAGGACTGGCGGTATATTAAGGACGCCATGCGGATGCGGGACGTATTTCCGTCGGTCAGAGGATTTCTTACGGCTCCGGGCATGACGGTGGAATGCATTTATGTGCCGTTTATGATGGCAGCGTCGAAGGCGGCGGATGAACTCTCAATCGCGGCAGTCACACGGGGCATTGAAAATCCAAAGCCGCGCACCTGTCTGGTGCAGATCAGACTGGGGATCACGGATGCCGCCGCAGTGCTCTTGTTTTTGGGCTATTTTGCGGCGGGACTATATCTGGGGAGGAGTATATGATGATAGAGATAAAATCCGTGTCACTGGATTATGGAGTGAAAGATCTGGATCTGACAATAAAAAAGGGAGAGTTTCTGCTGTTGTGCGGACGCAGCGGCTGTGGAAAAACAACAGTCACGCGTCTGATCAACGGTCTGATCCCGGAATTTTATCCGGCAGAGATGACAGGGGATGTATTTGTGGACGGAGAGCGTGTGCGGGATATGCCTATGTATCGGATCGCAGAGCGGGTCGGCTCGGTTTTTCAGAACCCGCGCACACAGTTTTTTAACGTGGACACAGACAGCGAGATTGCGTTTGGCATTGAAAACGAGGCGAGACCGCCGGAAGAATTGCGCGCGCGTGTGGAGCAGACGGGGAGAGAATTACAGATAGAAAAACTGCGCGGAAGAAATATTTTTGAACTTTCGGGCGGAGAAAAGCAAAAGATTGCGTTCGCGTCGGTGTATGCGATGAATCCGGAAATTTATCTGCTCGATGAGCCGTCCTCCAATCTGGATGTGGATACGATCGCGGAATTAAAACAGCATTTGCGCCTGATCAAGGCGCAGGGGAAGACTGTGATCGTGGCGGAACACAGGCTTTATTACCTGATGGATCTGGCAGACCGCATCGTATATCTGGAAAAAGGGCGGATCACCGGGATCTACACACCGGATGAGTTCCGGCAGATCCCGGACGAAACGAGAAAACGGATGGGGCTGCGCGCACTTGATCTCACAAAGGAAGTTCCTGTGTGTCCGCAAGATACGGACAGCGCAAAAAAAGAAAAGCTGGTGCTTGAGCTTCGGGAGGTATCCATCTTTCGGAAAAAACAGCCGGTGCTTTCCGAAATCAGTTTTGCCGCAGCACGGGGAGAGGTCATAGCGGTCGTTGGTCACAATGGAGCCGGCAAGACGACATTTTCCCGGGCACTGTGCGGACTGCACAGGGAATGCGGCGGGACATTTTTCTGGGATGGCGAGCCGCAGAATGCAAAAAAGAGACTTTCACTTTCCTATATGGTCATGCAGGATGTCAACTACGAACTGTTTGCGGAGAGCGTGGAGGCGGAGTGCTCGTTTGGCATCAAAAATCCAGATCCGGCGTTGGTGGAACAGACGATGCAGGAGCTTGGTATCGCTCCGTTAAAAAAGCGGCATCCCAATACACTTTCCGGTGGTCAGAAACAGCGTGTGGCGGTCGCGGTCAGCATGATATGCAAAAAAGAACTTCTGGTGTTCGATGAACCGACCAGCGGACTGGATTATGACAGCATGGTACAGGTCGCGGGGCTTTTCGGCGCGCTTCGGGCGGCGGGAAAGCTCGTGTTTGTCGTGACGCATGATTATGAATTTGCCTGCCGTATCTGTACGCGGGTGCTGCATCTGGATCAGGGAAAACTTTTGGATGATCTTGCGGTAGAACCGGGAAATCTGGAAAAAATAAAGGAAATATTTTCCGTTACCGAAAAGGAAAAGAGGGGGGAGTAAAAATGAAACCGGAAAAGAAAAAAAGAGTGGCATTGCTCTTACACTGGGCGGGAAAAAACAGGATCTGGCTGTTTTTAGCCGTGTTTTTATCGTTTATCAGCGGACTTTGTACGATGGTGCCATACCTTGGGATCTATCGGCTGATGAATGCGGTATTTTCGCACAGCTGTACCAAAGAGCTCATCATGCGCGAGGCGGTCATGATCGCGGTGGCAGTGATCCTCCGCTTTGCGCTCTTCGGGCTTTCGGGCGTTGCTTCACACAAAGGCGCTTACGGCGCACTGTATAAGGTGCGGTGCATGGTTGCCGAGCATATGGCAAAGGTTCCGCTCGGGGCATTAAACGAGCGGAGTACCGGAGACATCAAGACCGTATTAAACGAGGACATAGAGAAGCTGGAGCTGTTTTTGGCGCACAGTCTGCCGGATCTGGTCTGCTATCTCGTAGGACCGGTCGTGATCTTTCTATATCTGATGAGTGTCAATGTGCCGCTCGCGTTTATCTCGCTGATCCCGCTTGTGGCGGCGGTGGCTGTCATGGGGATCATGTTTCGCAACACCGATGAACTGATGGAGCGCGCAAACCATTCGATCACCTCGTTAAATTCGGTGATGATCGAATATATGAACGGCATGAAACTGATCAAAGCCTACGATATGGGCAGTGTGTCCTTCTGCAAATTTTCGGGTGCGGTGAATGAAGAAAATGCGGTCTGGAATGAGACTTCAAAGCGTATGGGGCCGCCGTTTGCGGCGTTTCTCGTGATCATCGAATGCGGTATGCTTTTTATGGTGCCGTTTGGCGGTATGTTTTTTTCAAAAGGTTCGATTACGGCGGGCGCGTTTTTGCTGTTTGTCTATGTCGGATCGATGTATCTGACCGAGATTCGGCCGCTGCAGGAGCTTGGCACAAATTTTGCGAATGTCTTAAATGCGGTGACAAAAACAGCGGAGATCTTAAATATTCCGGTCTATGAGGGCGGACTGGATTTCCCGAAGGAGCATGACATTGAGTTAAAGGATGTGTGCTTTTCCTATGAACCGGAGAGTGGAAAGCCGGAGGTACTAAGCCACTGCAACCTGAAGATCAAAGACGGGGAATGTGTTGCGCTTGTCGGGCGCTCCGGAGCCGGAAAAAGTACGGTCGTGGAGCTGATCTCCCGCTTTTATGATGTGCAGGGCGGAGCAGTTTTGATCGGCGGAAAAAATGTGAAAGAATTAAACTATGAACAGATTTTACAAAATGTGGCGGTCGTGTTTCAGAAGACGTTTTTAACCAGGGAGAGCGTACTGGAGAATATCCGTATGGGCAGTGACGCGAGTCTGGCCGAGGTGCGCGAGGCGGCAAAGGAAGCCCAGATCGATGACTTTATCATGTCGCTTCCGGATGGCTATGATACGAAGGTGGGAAGCTTTGGTTCCCGGTTTTCGGGCGGAGAAAAGCAGCGCATCGCGATCGCGCGCGCCATCTTAAAAAACGCGCCGATTCTGATCTTGGATGAGGCGACCAGTGCGTCAGACCCGGAAAATCAGATGGAGATCGACTGGGCGATCCGAAATCTCTGCCGTGGAAAGACGGTCATTGTGGTCGCGCACCGGTTGAGCGCACTGAAAATGTGTGACCGCGTGGCGGTCATCGAAGACCACACGATAAGCTGTGTCGGCACACATGACGAGGTAAGGGCGAACAATGCCTATTACCGCAAAGCGTGGGAAGATTATGAGACGGCGCGTAATATCACTTATCAGCGAAAAGGAGAAGACCGGGATGACAGATAAGGATGTGTTTAAAAAAAACAGAAATTTTTATATCGGGATCGCGGGAACTGTGGTCGAAGGACTGCTTTCCGGCAGCCTGTTCCTGCTGCTTTATACAGTCATGCGGCTTTTGTGGAGCGGAACATTTGATCTTTCCCGGGCACTTAAAGTCACGGGACTTATCGCAGTGATCTTTTTCTTCCGCATCGTGATCTATAGTTTTGGCTACACCAGGGCGCAGATCGGAGGGGCGGCGGTCAGCAGGAAGATCCGTCTGTTTCTCGGAGACAAGATAAAGCGGATCCCGCTCTCCCGTTTTTCCAAAGGGCAGACCGGGGAGTATATCTCGGTGCTCACCAGCGATGTCAACAATTATGAAAAGATACTGACGCACAAGATTGGTGATCTGGCAAAGAATATTTCGCTCTCGCTCATGCTGATCGGTTTCGTGATGACGCTCTATGTTTCTGCGGGGCTTATCCTGCTTGCGGCGGATCTGCTGCTGATCCCGGCACTTTATCTGTCCTTTTACATGGTGCGTAAATATGGAAATGAGAAAAATGACATCTGTGCGGAAAATGTCAGCAGTATTGTGGAGTATGTTTCCGGGATCCAGACTTTCCGTGCATACGGGATCGGTGGAACCAAAAATAAAACGGTGACAAAGGCGATGAAGGATTTCTGCGACATCAGTTTCCTCTACGAGGCAAAGGTGCTGCCGATCGGAGCTGTCTGCGGGATCCTGATCTGGCTTGCCTGCCCGCTTATCATCCGGCTCGCATACACACCGTGGGCGGCGGGAACGTTAGATACGATATCCTATCTTCTGATCTGTATGCTTCCGATCTTCTGCGCAAAGATGGCAAACGCGATCTTTGTGGATCTGACCGGATATAAGAATCTGATGATCTCAAAGGGAAAGATAAAGAACGTGGCGGAAGAACCGGAGGAGACCGGCAGCAGGAAGCCGTTCCAGCCGGGGACGCATGAGATCACGTTCGATCATGTGGCATTTTCCTATGTGCCGGGAGAGCCGGTGCTTACGGATGTTTCCTTTACCGCGCCGGATCAGAAGCTTACAGCGATCGTCGGGGATTCCGGTTCCGGAAAATCCACGATCTTAAATCTGATCGCAAAATTCTACGAGGCAGGAGGCGGCACGATCCGGATCGGAGGCGAGTCCATTCTGTCTGCCGCGGCGGAGCAGGTGCTCACCGGGATCTCAATGGTCGATCAGGAAGTCTTTCTGTTTGATGATACGGTGCGGGAAAATATCCGGCATGCCAGACCGGAGGCGACGGACGCGGAGATCGAGGCTGCGTGCAGGGCGGCAAATTGTGACGGTTTTATCCGTAAGATGGAAAAGGGCTATGACACGCCGGTCGGGGAAAACGGAAATCTGCTCTCCGGCGGGGAAAGACAGCGGCTTTCCATTGCGCGGGCGATCTTAAAGGACAGTCCGATCCTGCTTTTGGATGAAGCGACGGCTTCCCTTGATATTGAAAATGAGCTTGCGGTAAAACAGGCGATTGCAAATCTCTTAGCGCAGAAAAAGACGGTGGTCATGATCGCGCATACGCTGTCGATCGTAAAAAACGCGGATCAGATCCTGGTCGTATCGGAAGGCAGGATCGCGGAAGCCGGTACGCATGCGGAGCTGTTAGAAAAGAACGGCAAGTACGCGGCGATGTGGAACGCCGAGCAGAAAGCGCTCGGTTAAACAGTTTTTCATGCAGAAAGAGGCTGATATACGTCTTTGGGGAGACGTGTTCGTGTATTTGCTGCAGGACAATAAAAACGGGAATGTGAAATCTTTCACATTCCCGTTTGCTTTCGTATTCGCTTACTGTATTGCCGGTGCTGCCGCATCCGGGGTAACATCCGGTGTAGTGCTGTCTGAAGTCGCAGCGTCCGATGCTGTACCGTCCGGGGTCGCAACATCCGGTGTGGTACCGTCTGTGGTTTCGGCATCCGGTGTCATGCCATCGGTGTTATCCGCAGAGGAAGTATCCTCCGTTTCCGTCTCGGTCGTATCCTCGGTATCTTCCGCGTTCGGATCGACATAAGTGATCTCATTGGAGCTGCGGAATACGGTATTGCTCGATCCCATCTGATTTACCTGGATCGTGTCACCGTCAGAAATACTGTCGGCGGAGATGCGCAGCAGAGAACTTGAGATAAATGCCGTACTTACCTTTTCTCCGTTAATAAATACCTTACTCCACGGTGTGAAGTTGGAACCGCTGATGCAGATATCACCGGAGCTGTTGATCCAGGTGCGGTTTACTGAAACATCATCAATTCCCATCACAAGGTCTGTGGCAGGATATTTATCCTCGCCGCCGTAGCAGTAGCGGTCTCCGTAAAGAATGTCGTACTGCAGGTTCTCAAGACCGTCGCGGTAAGTGTCTGTTCCGGTAAGTCCCTGATCTAACTGGCTCTGTGTATAGGTAAACATGGTTCCTTCATGAATGCCCGCCTGGTTGGTGATGTTTGCGAGAAGCTGATAAGCAGTGATATCAGCGTCCTGCTTTGGCATACCGAAGTTATTCCAGGTCGCGTATTTGGTCTTGAAGATGTCGCCGGACTTCATATCGGAATCCTCCAAGCCCATGGTCGGCAGATGATCGCCGAACAGTACGAGGATCGTTTTCTCATCGCGTTTGGAGAGCATGTCGGTCAGGTTTCCGATGAATTTATCTACTTCATGAATCTCGTTTACATAATATTCCCACTGATTGTTTGCTTCCTGTGTGTCAGCACCGGAAACGGTGATCTCAGGATCTGCAATGATCTTTTCGGTCGGGTAGTCGCCATGTCCCTGTACGGTGATCGTATAGACGAGATCCGCCTGATCCGGGGTGGCATCCATGGCCTTTTTGGTTTCATTGATCAGGATATTGTCGGTCGGCCAGTCACCGAGCGGTGTGTATTCCTGAATGTTCATCATTTCCTTGCTGGTAAAAGTATCAAAGCCCATCATGGAAAAGGCGTTGGCACGGCTGTAAAAGTTACCGCCGTTGTTGTGGACAACGTGTGTGCCGTAGCCGATCGAAGAAAGATCGGACGCGATGCTCTCGCAGTCAGTCTCTTTTAAAATCGTTTTATAAGGATATTCTCCGGTTCCAAAATACTGCATGCTCATACCGGTCAGAACTTCAAACTCGGTGTTTGCGGTTCCGGCGCCGACGACAGGAACGGTCAGATAACCGGAAGAATAGTTCTCATACAGATTCCGGAAATTCGGGATCGGATCTTCGGACAGCTGTAAGAAATTGACTTCCGTCGGATCGCAGAAAGACTCAAGCAGTACCACAACGATATTCGGCTGGTCATCGGAAGCAACGGTCGTCTCTCCCGCGTTTGCGGAAGAAGCAGTCAGCGTGTCAATGGTCTCTTCCTTGTAATCGTCCGGTTTGGTCATACCACGGCCGACAACGCTTGAAGAAAATCCGTATACAAAACCGTAGTTTTCATAGCCCTGCGCGATATTGGAAAAATAAGAAGCAAGGATGTTGGAATCCTGTGCAGCCTTGGTTGTGATCGGAAGCATAAATAAAAGTCCGACTACAAAAAGCGGGGCGAAAATACGGTGGTTATTGCCCTGGAACTTCGGACCGTGTACGCCAAGCCAGATGCAAATGGCAAAGAAAATCGCAACGATCGTCACAACGGTGATCGCCTCTGTCGCGGTAAAGTAGTTAGTGTTCTGCATGGCGAACAGATCGGAAAGGCATTTCAAGTCCGTGTAACCAAACGGTGTAACACGTTTGGAAAGAATGCATCCGTTGATCGTGCCGAGAAACAGCCAGAAACCGCTGATCAGTACACGGAACAGTGCTCTGTGCTTGAACAGGTAGACAAGTGACAGCGAAACAAAGATGATGAATGCATTGTAGAAATAAGCCAGTGTGTGTCCGCCTACAAAGCTGCATGCAGAGAAAAACGAACGTCTGGAAATGCATTCGATCACGAAGCACAGCAGACAGGATAAAATCCCATGAAAAAGAATCGAATAGCGGTTCATGAAAGCAACTGCCTTCACGACACGAGCGTTAGGTTCTCTCTTTGCACGCTTTTCCTGCAGAGTTTGTCTGAAATTCTGTAATTTAGAAAAAAAAGCCTTCAGTGTGCGCATATGAAACAATCCTCCCTTAGTGTTTGTATATGCAAAAATTAAAATTTCGTATTGAAAAAGTGCGAGCCATCAAACTCGCATATGAAAGAATAAAACTTCTTGTGGTAAAAATCAATCGTAAAGTTGGATAAAAATATTTTACTTTTCCTTTAAATTTATTTCAAAATGTATAAAAAATGTAAAATAAAAATAAAAAAGGCGTAAAAAACGGCGGCATGCGTATGAGTATAACATGGATTTCTTAAGAAAAATGGAAGAATGTGTGAAAAATAGGTGAAAAAACAGAAGGAAAGTGATCCCTATAATATAAGGAAGAAACAGCAAAAGAATTGGCAAACGAAAGAAATTGTGATATTCTCTATATTACAAGTGACCGGAACAGATTCCGGATAAACAGATGAGGGATGAACATGTTAGAATTAAAAGACGTTTGTTTTCAGGTAAATGAAGACGCAAAAGATAAAGAGATATTAAAAAATATCAATCTGAAACTGGATGACCGTTTTGTGGCGATCACCGGACCGAACGGAGGAGGTAAGTCCACACTGGCGCGTGTGATCGCCGGGATCGTGCGGCCGACCAGCGGAAAGATCTATCTGGACGGCGTGGATATCACCGATTATTCCATTACAGAGCGCGCAAAAGCAGGGATCAGCTTCGCGTTTCAGCAGCCGGTACGCTTTAAGGGGCTGACTGTCAAGGATCTGATCACGCTCGCCTCAGGTAAGGACATTTCCGTGGCAGAGGCCTGTTCTTATCTGTCCGAGGTGGGATTGTGTGCCAAGGACTACATTGACCGTGAAGTGAATGCGAGCCTTTCTGGCGGAGAGTTAAAGCGTATTGAGATCGCGATGGTGATCGCGCGCGGAACAAAGCTGTCTATTTTTGACGAGCCGGAGGCGGGGATCGATCTGTGGAGCTTCCAGAATCTGATCCAGGTATTCGAGCATATGCATGAAAAGATCAACGGCTCGATCCTTATCATTTCCCATCAGGAGCGCATCTTAAACATTGCGGACAGAATCGTGCTGATCGCGGACGGGGAAGTGCGAAAGGTCGGAACGAAAGAGGAAGTGCTTCCGGAGCTGCTTAAAACATCGGAGGCGTGCAGCACGCTGATGGATAAGATCGCGCGTTAGTGTGAGAGAAAAAAGAACGGACAGGTGAAAAAGATGGATAAGATAGAGAAAAATTTATTAGAGGAGATCGCGGATATCCATGAAGTGCCGGAAGGCGCGTATAATATCCGGGCAAACGGAAAACTGGAGAGCCGCAATACGACAGCGAATATCGATATCGTGACCAAGAAGGACAAGCCGGGCATTGACATCATCATCAAGCCGGGAACGGTGAATGAGAGTGTCCACATTCCGGTCATTTTAAGTGAAAGCGGATTAAAGGATCTTGTATACAACGATTTTTATATCGGGGAAGGCGCAGATGTTACGATCGTGGCGGGCTGCGGGATCCACAACTGCGGAGATCAGGCGTCCGAGCATGACGGCATCCACACCTTCTATATTGAAAAGGACGCAAAGGTACGCTATATCGAAAAGCATTACGGTGAGGGGGATGGAAAGGGCGACCGCATCTTAAATCCGACCACTGTTGTGCATATCGCGGAAGGCGGTTATATGGAGATGGAGACCGTGCAGATCAAGGGCGTAAGTTCCACCGTGCGTACGACCGAGGCGGATCTTTCAGACGGAGCATCCTTAGTGATCCATGAAAAGATCATGACACACGGAGAGCAGACGGCGGAGACGAATTTCACCGTGGATCTAAACGGCGTGGATTCGAGCGCGAACGTAATCTCACGTTCGGTTGCAAAAGAGCATTCCAAGCAGGTATTCAATTCACATATCAATGGAAATAACAAATGTTACGGACATACGGAATGTGACGCGATCATCATGGATGCCGGCAGAGTGGAAGCGATCCCGTCTCTGGCAGCAAACCATATTGACGCGAGCCTGATCCATGAGGCTGCGATCGGAAAGATCGCGGGAGATCAGCTGATCAAGCTGATGACGCTCGGACTGACGGAGAAGGAAGCCGAGGAGCAGATCGTAAACGGATTCTTAAAATAAAAACCGGCTTCACCAAACCGGTGAAGCCGCAGGAATGCGCAGATGGACGAAAGAGCTTTTCGCCTAGTCTGCGCGTTTTTCTTTTAAGATCGGAGTACGGCAGATTTGGATGAGCAGCGGAACGACCATGATAAACCAGGATACAGGTTCCGCAAGGATCACGCCGCGGTAGCCGAGTAGCGGGACAAAGATCAGGGCAAAGACGACTTTTCCGACCAGCTCGAGGCTGCTTGAGACGAGCGGAGTGATGTGGTCGCCGATTCCCTGCATGGCATTTCTGATCACGCAGATCAAAGCTGTCACAAAGTAAAAGAGCGTATCGAATCTGAGGTAGGCGACAGCATTTTTTATCACGACGGGGTTGCTGCTTCCGGTCACGAGGTAAATGAGATCCGGGGCGAAAAGCCAGGTCACGACGATAACGCCAAGGCACCAGATCCAGCTGTAGAGGACGGACTTTTTGATGCCTTCCTTGATGCGGCGGATCTCTCCGGCACCCAGATTCTGTCCGCAGAAAGTAGCCATTGTGGTACCGAATACGCTAAAGATCAGCATGAAAAGCTCGGAGATCTTTCTTGCCGCAGTGTGGGCAACGATGATATCGGTGCCGAGGGTGTTGATCGAGGTCTGCAAAGCAACGGTTCCGAGGTTTACGAGGGAACTCATAAATCCCATGGAAAGGCCGCAGCTGAGCAGATCTTTCGTCAGCTCACCGGAGATCCCATGAAAATCCTCCCGGTGCAGGCGCAGGATCTCGTAGCGTTTTATCATATAGAAAAAGCACGCGAGCATGGCGATGAGCTGGGAGATCACGGTTGCGGCCGCGGCGCCCCGGACGCCCATGGCGAGCGGAAAAATGCACAGCAGATCTAAAAAAATGTTGAGGACAACAGATACCGCAAGGAAGATAAGCGGTGTGATGGAATCCCCGATCGCACGCAGCAGGGCGGAACAGACATTGTAGAGCATGGAAATGATAAGCCCTGCAAAAATGATCGAGATATAATTGCCGGAGAGGTCGATGACATCCGCAGGCGTGTTTAACAGCATAAGCAGCGGGTGCAGGAAGATCAGGGCAGCTGCGGTGATAAAAATGGCAATGGCGCATCCAAGTGATAGGGAGGCTGCGACACAGCGTTTTAAGCCCTTAAAATCCTGCGCGCCGAAGAACTGCGCGGCGATGACGGCAAAACCGTTGGTGAGTCCCTGTAAAAAGCCGATCAAAAGACTGCTCAGTGAACTGGTGGCACCCACAGCGGCGAGCGCGCTTTCACCGAGCGCGGAACCGACGATACGGGTATCAACGAGACTGTAGGTGAGCTGTAAAATACATCCGATCAGAACCGGAATCGCAAACGCGAAAAGAAGTTTGGTGATATTTCCCTTTGTCAGATCTTTCATCTTTCTATCCCTGCCTTATTTTACAAATTTGTTGATCGCTTCATCCAGGTCGTCCAAAACCTTCTGGTCACCGGTCTCAAGCGCGTCCACGACGCAGTGCCTGATATGGTCTTCCAGAATGATCTTTCCAATGTTGTTGATCGCGGAACGGACAGCGGCGATCTGGATCAGAACCTCGCTGCAGTCCCTGCCGTCCTCGATCATGGTCTTGATGGATTCCATATGCCCGATCGCGCGGGACATACGGTTTAAAACGGCCCTGGTATTTTCATGGTGGTGCGGATGCCCATCCGCATGGGAATGCGGGTGTTCGTGTGTATGTTCCTCTGACATGGCAGGTTCCTCCTTTTTCTTTCGTATGACACGGTTATTCTGTGCAAATGGTAGCACATTTTTGCGAAAAAACCAATAAGAAATTGATTTCTTCGCGCGGTCATGTATATAATAAGTTTGTAAAAAACAAGAGAAAAAGAAGGTATGTATCTATGTGGCTTACATATGCGTTTGGTTCTGCTTTTCTTGCGGGAATTACGGCAATTTTGGCGAAGGTTGGAATGGGAAAGACCGACTCGTCTCTGGCGACGGCGATCCGCACGATCGTGGTGGTGATCTTTTCCTGGCTCATGGTATTTTTAGTGGGTTCCCAGAATACGATCACGCAGATCGGGGCAAAATCATTGCTCTTTTTGGTGTTATCGGGACTTGCGACCGGGGCGTCGTGGCTCTGCTATTTCAGGGCGCTGCAGCTCGGTGATGTAAATAAGGTAACGCCGATCGATAAATCGAGCACGGTGCTTACGATGATCCTTGCGGTGATCATCCTGCATGAGGCACTGACAAGAAAGATGATCCTTGCGATGGTGCTCATTTTAGCTGGAACATTTCTTATGATCACAAAAAAAGAATCCACGGGAAAGAGTAAGAGCAAGAGCTGGTTTTTGTATGCGGTATTATCAGCGGTGTTCGCGAGCCTCACATCGATCCTTGCAAAGATCGGCATCACGGGCGTGGAGTCAAATCTCGGTACGGCGATTCGAACCTGCGTGGTACTTGTCATGGCATGGGTGGTCGTCTTTGTGACACACAAGCAGAATCAGTTTTCACAGATCACCTTTAAAAACGGTATTTTCATCTGCCTGTCCGGTATCGCAACCGGAGCATCGTGGATCTGCTACTACCGGGCACTGCAGCAGGGACCGGCAAGCATCATTGTGCCGATCGACAAATTGAGCATTGTTGTGACAGTCATTTTTTCCTCGGTATTTCTGCGGGAACATCTGTCGCCGAAAGCGTTTTTCGGACTGCTTGCGATCGTGGGTGGAACAATGCTTCTCATCTTATAATAATATAGAAGAAAACGAACAGGAGGATTTCGTATGTTTGGAAAAATAACAGATTATACACTGGAAGGTCAGAAACTGGTGATCCGCTTTGAGGAGCGCGAAGGCGTCATCGAGGCGGTGACCGATGAGATCATCAACGTGTTTAGTGGGTTTGAGACAAAAGAGCACCGCTCGAAAGCGATCGAGGGTGAAAAGCGAAAGAAAGTGAAGGCTCTGGTTTCGCGTGATGACGCCGGTATCGTCTTCACGACCGCAAAACTGGAGGTTCACATTGCGGATGGATTTAAAGTAGACATTTATGACGCGGATGGAAATCTGCTCTGCGCGGACTACCGTGGAAAGCGTGAATACACAAAGCAGGTCAGCGAGGAATTTTTGAAGCTGATCCGTGCGGAGGGACATGATGTCGTGGACGGGGACGGACTCGACTATAAGATCCAGATCGTAAAGAAAATGCAGGGAGACGAGAAATTCTACGGCCTTGGCGACAAACCGGGATTCTTGGATAAAAGACATTATGATTACGAGATGTGGAACTCGGATCTGCCGCAGGCGCATACCGACGCGTTTAAGGCGCTTTACAAATCGGTGCCGTTTTTTATCACACTGCGTGATACCTGCGTTTACGGACTGTTTTTTGACAATACCTTCAAGTCCTTCTTTAATATGGCAAAGGAAAGTGAGAACTATTGCTTTTTCGGTGCAAATGCCGGAAATCTCGATTACTACTTTATCGGCGGCGATACCATGCGCGGGGTAATAGAAAATTATACCTATCTGACCGGACGCACGCCTCTGCCGCAGCTCTGGACGCTCGGCTATCATCAGTCGCGCTGGGGATATGAGACGAAGGAGGAGATTCTGGATATCGCGAAAAAGTACCGTGAATACGGGATTCCGTGCGATACGATCCATTTTGATATTGACTATATGGATGGCTACCGTGTCTTTACCTGGGATGAGAAAAACTTCGGAAAACCGGGTGATGTGATAGGGCAGATCGCGGAGATGGGATTTAAGACGGTGACGATCATCGATCCGGGTGTGAAGTTAGACCCTGGTTACGCAAAATATGACGAGGGGATCGCAGGCGACTATTTCGCAAAGACACCGGAAGGGGAAGTCTATGTGAATGCGGTCTGGCCGGGAGACGCGGTCTATCCGGATTTCGGCAAACCGGCGGTGCGCGCCTGGTGGGCGGACAACCAGAAATATCTGGTCGACCTTGGAGTGCGCGGTGTCTGGAATGATATGAATGAACCGGCAAGCTTTAACGGTGAACTGCCGCAGGATGTGGTATTTACCGATGAGGACCGCGAGATCACGCATGCGGAAATGCACAATATCTATGGACATCTGATGTCAAAGGCAACGTACGAAGGATTAAAGAAATGGGATCAGAAAAGACCGTTTGTGATCACACGCGCGTGCTATGCCGGATCCCAGAAATATACGACATTCTGGACCGGGGACAACCAGAGTCTCTGGGCGCATTTGCAGATGGCGATCCCGCAGCTGTGCAACATGGGATTGAGCGGATTGGCTTTCGTCGGAACCGATGTCGGAGGATTCGGCGCGGATACGACCGGTGAACTTTTAGCGCGCTGGGTGCAGGTCGGATGTTTCTCACCGCTGTTCCGTAACCACTGCGCGAAAGGCAATATTAATCAGGAGCCGTGGCTGTTTGGTGATGAAGTGCGTGAAATCTATAAAAAATATGTGGAACTGCGCTACCGCCTGCTTCCGTATCTCTATGATCTGTTCCGCGAGGAGGAGCAGACCGGAATGCCGGTGATGAGACCTCTGGTACTCCACTATGAAAAAGATCCGGAAACCTTTACAAAAAACGATGAATTTCTGTTTGGTGAAAGGATACTTGTAGCGCCGGTGACGGAACAGGGGGCGCACAAAAAGATGGTTTACCTGCCTGAGGGAGAATGGTATGATTATGATACCAGAGAAAAAATTTCCGGTGGAAAGTACTTCTTAAAAGAGGCACCGCTTTCCGTCTGCCCGATCTATGTGAAGGCGGGAACGGTTCTGCCGAATTACGAGTCGATGCATTATATCGGGGAGAAGGAACTGGATACCCTGGTGCTTGATGTTTATCCGGGCGATGGAAGTTATGTAAACTATCAGGACAATGGAGAGGATTTTGCTTACCGTGATGGCGCGTATAATCTGTACCGCTTTACGCAAAGCGGCGGGAAGCTTACGATCGAACTGATCCATGACGGCTATGAGAAAAAGTACCGTCAGTTTGTGATCCGTTCCGGCGGACGGGAGCAGACCGTTTCTTTTACCGGAGAAGCGTTAAAGGTAAAACTTTAAACCGGAACAAAAGGGAGGAGTTCTATGAAAAGAGCGATTGTACTTGCGGGTGGCGGAACCAAGGGTTCTTATGAGGTCGGTGTCTGGCGCGCGCTCAACGAGCTCGGGATCGATTATCAGATCGTGACCGGGACTTCGATCGGATCGATCAACGGCGTGTTCATGGCTTCCGGCGAATACGAACGGGCGTATACCCTCTGGGATACGATCCGCATGGAAAATATGATGGAGGATGGCATCAACCTGACGGAGACGTTAGAGGGGATGCTGGAGCAAAAGGATGCCATCCGCCCGTTTTTAAAGAAATACATGAAAAACAAAGGCGCGGATATCTCTCCGTTCAACGCTTTTATCGAGACGATGGTGGATGAGGAAAAACTGCGGCAATCTGAGATTGATTTCGGACTGGTCACGACACAGTTTCCGTCGTTAAAAGGCGTGGAACTGGAAAAGCGGGAGATCCCGCAGGGGATGCTAAAGGATTATCTGCTGGCGTCATCCGCGATCTTTCCGCTTTTCCCGATGCATAAGATCGGAGAGGAGACCTATCTGGACGGCTGCTATTACGACAATCTCCCGATCGATTTTGCGATACGGCTGGGAGCGGAGGAAGTGATCGCTGTGGATTTGAGGACGGAGCCGGTGCATCCAAACTATGCAAAGCGCCCGTACGTCACATATATCCGGCCGATGCGTTCCCTCGGAACCATGATGAATTTTGACCACGGTCTGCTCATGGACAATATGGAGATGGGCTATCAGGATGCCATGAAAAAGTTCGGCAGGTACGGGGGCTTCCTCTATACATTTTCCGATACGGATCTTTCCGGCTGGGAAAAAGAGATCAACTCGTTTACAAGATGGATCGCGAAGGCGGAAGCGGTATTTTCCGGGAACCGTTTTCCGAAAATTGCCGGGATGACGGATGTCGGCACGGTGTTTGCGCAGTTGGAGGCGTATACCGATGGAAAATTCCCGGAGAAAAAGGATTATTACCTCCGGGCGGCGGAGATCGCAGCAGAGATTTTTTCCGTGGATGTAAAAAAGACCTGGCAGTTTGGTGAATTTCTGCAGGCAGTCGGACAGTGTGTTCTGCCGGAGGATGCGTGTACGGACGCAAAGATCTTTGAGACAAAGAGCAGACGCACACTGATCACCAGGCTTGTGGAGTGGAAGCGCAGGGAGGAGAGCGCGTATGTGACTTCCTGCATTTATCACGCAATGCGGCTTGGGATGGCGGCAGACACCGAAAAGATCGGTCTTCTGACCATATTTCCGAGGGAGCTGATCGCGGCGCTGTTTTTGTATGTGCGAAACGAAGCGTAAGAGAGAAACCGGACAGCCGCGTCCTGCATATAGTATAAAGAAGTTAAAAGCAGGAGCGAAGTTATGGATCCTAATATGGAAAATTATTTCCGTATGCAGCAGTCCGGTGGATATAAAATCCCATTTTATATGGCATATCCCATGCAGGATGTCTATTTGAGCGAGATCGAGTATGAGAGAGACAGAGAACGCTTAAAAGAGATGTATCCGAAAGAAGCGAAGCGCATTCAGAGGGTAGTGGAAGAAGAATGCGACAAGATGGAATATGACGGGAGTCTGATGTTTGATGAATATCCGGACCGGGTCATGGTGCAGAAACTGTGTGATGATATTTACAATAAGGTCTACGACAACACCACAGCGGAAGTAGAGACGGAACAATACAGAGACCGCAGACCGGGAGGGGGCTTTCCGCCACCACCGCCACTGCCGCCGCGCAGGGACCGGGGGGGACGCGATCTGATCGAAATCCTCTTGTTTGATGAGATGTTCCGCCGCCGCTGCCGTCACAACCGGTGCCGCAGATTTTGGTAATTGCCCCAAGAAAGACTTGTGGTTTTAACCGAAACGAATTACAATATAGCTATCGTGCTTTCGATAGCTATATTTTTTTGGAAAGAGAGGACACGCCTTTGAAAAAGGGATTGATAAAAGCCGGGGTACTGGTAGTCGTGTTTTTTGCGGCGCTGATCGGATTCAGCCTGATGACCAACCAGACCAACAAGGATCTTACGACAGATATGGCGAATGCCACTTTACCGATGATAGATTTGTATACAGGAACGCAGAAGATCAACGAACTGCATGGGTATACCGTGCAGATGGATGCTTCCTACATGAGAGATACGATCACGCCGGTTGGTACGGATATGAAAGTACCGGCGACGATCCAGACGTTTGGCACGGATGTGGACGCGATCTCCTACAAGATCCGCAGCATGGACGGAAAGGATCTGATCGCGGAGGCGGCGATCACGGATTATACGGAAAACGGCGGTCTGATCTCGATGCAGATCCCGATCCAGAACCTGATCAAGGAGGGACAGGAGTATAATCTGATCTTAGAACTCAAACATAAGGATAAAACCTACTATTATTATACAAGGATCTTAAAGAGCGAGGACGCGAATGTGGAACCCTGCGTGGAGTTTGCGCAGAACTTCCATGAAATGACGTTTGACGAGGAAAAGTCCGGCGGGCTTTCCACTTATATGGAACCGGATGCCTCGGCGGATAATTCCACTTTAAACCGCGTGACGATCAACTCCACATTAAGTCAGGTGACCTGGAACCAGTTTAAGGGAGTTCCGCTTTCAGAGCCTGCGGTTGCGGTCCGGGAGATCCAGGGTTCCTACAATGTCGTGACGCTTTCTTATGTCATGACTTCCACAGGAGATAATGGAGAACTTGAATATTATAACGTGGAAGAATACTACAGGATCCGTTACACGGCTTCCCGTATCTATCTGTTAAATTTTGAGCGAACCATGAACCAGATCTTCCGTGGGGAGAACGACAGCTTCTATGATAATTGCATCCAGCTTGGCATCCGTTCCGGGGATATCGCTTACCAGTCCAACGAAAACGGATCGGTGGTCTGCTTTGTCCAGGAGGGAGAACTCTGGAGCTATGATGAGAACAACGACCGCCTGTATCAGGTGTTCAGTTTCCGTGGATTTGAAGGGATCGATGACCGTGAAAACTATGACGAACACGACATCAAGATCATCGACATTGACGAGGCGGGCAGCATCAATTTCGCCGTATACGGCTATATGAACCGCGGCGAACACGAAGGTGAAGTCGGCATCGGGATCTATCACTTCGACAGTGTGGCAAACACCGTCGAGGAAGAGGCATTCCTGCCGTCCACACAGTCCTATCAGGTCATGAAATCCAACATCGGACAGCTGATCTATGAAAATGAGGACAACGAACTTTTCATTATGATGGAGGGGACGGTTTATAAGATCGATCTTTCCACCCGGGAGACGAAGCAGGTCGTATCCGGTCTATCGGAGGATTCCTATGCGGTTTCGGATACCAACGAGTTTTTTGCCTACATCGACGGAACGGATACCAATGCCGCAACCAGAGTACATGTACTGGATTTCACAGATGGCAGTGATTACACGATCGATGCCGGGGACGGACAGTACATCCGGCCGCTCGGATTTATGCAGGGCGATTTCATTTATGGGCTGGCAAGAGCGGATCAGGTGATGCCTGACGCGGCGGGAACCATTACCTTCCCGATGTACCGCATCTGTATTGTAGATATCGGGGAAGGCTCGCATGAGGTGTTAAAGGAGTACCAGAAGGACGGTTATTTTGTATCCGGCGTGCAGCTTTCGGATTACACGATCTACTTAGACCGGCTGACCTACAATGGCATGGCGTATGTGCAGGCGGATCCGGACACGATCATGAACCGCGAGGGTGACGTGAAAAAGCCGGTGGAGATCCATGAGACCAACACGGAGCAGAAGGAGACCCAGTATCAGCTGAAACTGGAAGAAGAGATGAGCGATACCTCACCGAAGCTTCTGACACCGAAGCAGATCGTACTCGAGGAGAACCGCAACATCTCCATCGAACTGCCGAAACAGGGCGAAAAGTATTATGTATACAGCGGCGGCGAGGTGTGCCTTGCGACTTACAGTCTGCCGGAAGCCATTGGAAAGGCGAACGAAACGATGGGTGTTGTCATCGGAGATGGCCAGAAATACATCTGGAAAAGAGCAAGAAAAACAAACTGCCCGTCCTTACATGTGACGATCGGTGATTCGGACGCGGCGGGAAGCTCGATCGCGCAGTGTATCAGCGCGCTGTTACAGAGCAAGGAGATCAATCTGAGTGTGCAGGAGCTGTTAAATAGCGGGGATACCCCGAAACAGGTGCTCGAAGATTCGATGCAGGACTGCAGGATACTGGATCTTGGCGGATGCAGCGTTGAAGAACTGTTGTATTATGTGAGCAACGGAACGCCGGTGTTCGCAATGGTAAATCAGAGTGACGCCGTTCTGATCGTGGGTTATGACGCGAACAATATCGTGTATTATGACCCGGCAGTTGGCAAAAATGTGTCAAAGCCATTGGAGGAGGCACAGGCAATGTTCTCCGAGGCGGGGGATACATTCCTTACCTATATCGAGTAAAGGAGAAAAATTTTCGGTATCTTTTTCATCCGCGGTAATATAATAGGATAGAACAAATCCGATTTTCCATGACTGTGTCAGATGCACCATAAAGTTGTATAGAAAATTCGACTGTTATAGACCACTTTTGTTGATAATGGCGGATTTCCTATAAATCTATTGCAAATTTATACGGAATAAGGTATATTACAGTTTGTACCAAACATAAGGAAGTGTAAGAGGACAAGATGAGTAGAAAAAAAGAAGTAATCGTATCAGATGTTTCAAAAAAGCACGATAATCCTATTGCAGAATTAGTGCAGGTTGCATGCTGCTTTGACAGCGAGATCATTTTAGAGAGCAATAACCGTAAGATCAATGCAAAGAGTATCATGGGGATTATGGCGTTCAATCCGACGGTAGGTATGTCGGTAGACATCGTAGTAGACGGAAAGGACGAAGAAGAAGCATTACAGGCAATGGAAAAATTTTTGGTTTGTGAATAATGAATTGGGAGGATTTGCAATGAAAAAGAGACCAGCGAAAACTGTAACAGCGAAAGTACAGACACAGCCGATGGCAGCAGCAAATACTGCAAAAGCGGCAGAGACAAAAGTGACAGAAAAGGCACCGGAAGTAAAAGCAGAAGTAAAGACCGAAGTCAAAGCGGAAGCAGAGACAAAGATTGCTGAGAAGGTAAATGAAGTAGCGGAAAAAGCAGCTGAGATCGCAGTAGAGAAGGCAGCAGAGACAAAGACAGCAGTGAAAGCCGCAGCAAAGAAAACAGCAGAAAAAGTCGGAACAGCGAAGAAGACTGCAGCTGCAAAGAAAGCAGAGAAGGCACCGCTCATTCCGGAGATCAAGATCCAGTTTGCCGGAAACGAAGCAGATGAGGACGAGATCGTAAACGCGATCAAGAACAAATATGTTTCAGAGGGACACAGAGCCAGCGCGATCAAATCCCTTCAGATCTATCTGAAACCGGAAGAAAACGCGGCATACTATGTGATCAACCAGAAGAGCATGGGAATGGTTCCTTTATTCTAAGAATGAAAATTTATACATACGAATGTAGTGATCATAAATGAATCAAAAAAAGGACGGCGATTTTTCGCCGTCCTTTTTATTACGGTCTGTTATTTATTTTTCTGCTCTTCTTTGTATTTGCTGACAAGACGCTGGATACGATCGTAAGGATTTAACAGATCACTGATAGAAGTATCGTGATTTAAAGTATCTACGATGTATGCGATATATTTGCTCATGTCGCAGTTGATGTAGTAATCTCTGGAAAGAAGTTCCGGTGTCTGGTAAGTCAGGTTGGTTGTAACGACTTTGTAGATCGTGCCGTCTGCAACTGCCTGGTCGAACTTCTCAAGACCATTGGTGAAAAGACCGAATGTAGCGATTACGAAGATACGGTTTGCTTTTCTCTTCTTTAATTCGGTTGCAACATCGATCATACTCTCACCGGAGGAGATCATATCATCTACGATGAAGACATCTTTGCCTTCTACGGAAGAACCTAAGAACTCATGTGCAACGATCGGGTTACGTCCGTCTACGATCTTGCTGTAATCACGACGTTTGTAGAACATACCCATATCCAGTCCGAGCACATTTGCGAGATAAACGGCACGGCCGGTACCACCTTCGTCCGGGCTGATGATCATCATATGTTCGCTGTCGATCGAGAGATCCTTTACTTCGCCGAGGATTCCCTTTACGAACTGATACGCCGGCTGTACGGTCTCGAATCCGTTGAGCGGGATCGCGTTCTGGACACGAGGATCATGTGCGTCGAACGTGATGATGTTGTCAACGCCCATGGAGATCAGTTCCTGAAGCGCGATCGCGCAGTCAAGAGATTCTCTGGAAGTACGTTTGTGCTGACGGCTTTCATATAAGAACGGCATAATAACGGTGATTCTTCTTGCTTTACCACCGACAGCAGCGATCACACGCTTGAGATCCTGATAGTGATCATCCGGTGACATGTGATTTTCATAACCGCATACGCTATAAGTCAGGTTGTAGTTTGTAACGTCTACAAGAAGGAAAAGATCGTAACCGCGGACAGATTCCTTGATCACACATTTTGCTTCACCGGTACCGAAACGCGGTACACTGACATCCATGATATAGGAATTGCTCTGATAACCCTTGAATGCGATGGTGTCCTTGTGTTCATGCTGTCTTTTCTCTCTCCACTTTACCAGATAGTGGTCCACTTTTTCGCCGAGCTCTTTGCAGCTTGCAAGCGGGATGAGTCCAAGGCTTCCCTTAGGAATGGTTTCTAAATTTCTCTTGTCGTCTGACATGAATAGGTTCCTCCGTAATATGAATTTGTTTATAGTTTATTTCAATAGATGCAGCATCTAATGAGAGCAAAATTAATGCAGCTTTTTTTTGATGCGGATGTCGTCGCCATAGAACTTTAACATCGTGTAGTTGGAAAATACCCGGGAAAAGGTACGTTCCGAATAGATATCCGCAAGCTGGTTCATGTTTAAATTGGTAGAAATGATGGTTGACTTCCTGCGAAGCAGCCGCTCATTCAAACACAAAAAGAACTGTGAAGTCGTAAACGAGTTGGACATTTCGGTGCCCAGATCATCGATGATTAATAGATCACAGTCGAATATATTCTGATGCGCCACAGAGGCGTCGGTATCTTTGTCAAAAACATTTTTTGCGAAAATATCAAAGAGCTGAAAAGCAGTGAAATAGATCACGGAGAATCCGCGGTCCAAAAGCTCTTTTGCGATGCAGTTGGAGAGAAAGGTCTTTCCAACTCCGGTATTGCCATAGAAAAACAGATTCTGGGCGGTGTCGCCCACACCAAACTGGTCAATGAAATGTTCACTTTCCTCCCTTGCGCGGCGGATCAGCGCGAGCGGTGAGAGACCGCTTACCGGCTCTGTCTGCGTGTCGGAATAATAATCATAGGAAAAATGAGCAAAGTTTTCTTCTGCCAGGATGGAACGGATGTTGGACTGGGTATAGACGAGATCGATCGCTGCCTGCTTGAAACAGTGACAGCGTTCGTTGCCGATATAGCCGGTGTCCCTGCAGTCCGGACAGTCATAGGGAGGAATAAAGTAATCCTCCGGGTAGCCGAGGGAAGCCAAGATCACGGATTTTTCCTCGCGGAGAGAAGCAATCTGTTTTTTTAACTCATCCAGTGCGGCTGCGTCATCACCGAGCAGAAGCTTTTTCGCCTGCGCGACAGAACACGAGGAGATCGTATCATCGATTTCCTTTAAACGTGCATTTTTGGCATAGACCTCATTTTTGCGGTCTTCCACGATATGCTGATTTCGGATCTGTTTTGCATTGTACTGACGGATGATCTCGTCGTACTGGGCGTTGTTCAATGCCATGCGTTAAAAGCCTCCTGCTAATGGGTGGAATGATTAAAAACCTGTTCTTCGAGCTGTCTGTAATCATAAGGGCGCTGGTCAAAATTATTGAAACGGTTATTTGCCGGAGCGGGCTCTTTTGCCGTCCGAACCGGCTGTTTGGGCTTCCGGTTTAAAAAAGCTTCGTCCAGCGCCGCGATCTCTTCCAAGGAAGAGACATGCTTTTTATGCCAGTTGCCTAAAATAGAATCGGTATATTCAAAACTTGGCTGGTGGATCGCCTGCATGGTACGTTTGCATGCCTCGGTCACCAGTTCGATCGAAAATCCGTAAGTACCTGTCCACTTCTCGATAAAAGCCACTTCGGATTCCACGAGATTGCGCCCGGAAATACCGAAAGCCTTCATGACAGCGGTATTCGTTTTGCTGTAGCGCTCATTTTTCTCCTTGGCCTGTGAGACGGATACGATCCCGTCCTTGTGCCAGGCGAGCGCAACGGTTTCCATGTAGCGCATGCTTTTGTGACCGCCGCCGACACAGTATTCGATCAGATACTCGATCAGATCGATGGAAAAACCAAGACTGTCATGCCAGTACAGGATCGTGTTGATGTCTGTCGCATTTAACGTCTGGTTTAAGTAAGTCTCTGTCATAAATAACAGTTCCTGTACACCCTTGTCCTCACGGAAAGCGCGCATTTCATCCGCCGTGTAATCAGGCTTTGGCTTCTGCGCCTTCTTTTCCGGCGCGGGTGCTGCCTGCGTGACAGCAGAAGCGGCTGTCTCTGTCCGGGTGTCCGGAGCGGAAAGCGGTGTCTGTTGCTTTGGGCGGCCGGGATTCGATAAGCAGATCCCGGTCAGTCTGCGGTCATTGTCATATTCGAGATGGAGTACCTTTGCCTTTTCCCAGTAGGCAAGCGCGCGCTTGATATCTTTTTCCGTATGCTCGAACTTGTCCGCCATGCCGGAGATGGAAAAGGATTCCTCCGGGGCGTTCATGCAGCGTAAAAGATATAAGTAGATTTTCACATATTCGCCGTCCGCGTCTGCCATGAGTTCATCGATAAAAACATTCGGCACGCAGGTGACGGTCTCGTTATTTTCACTATGTAATGTAATGCCTGCCATAATACTCCCTCTTTCAACTCACACATTATAGCATAGGTATTTTGAAAAGAGAAGTCCTATTTTTGCCAGAAAAACCAGAAAAATCAAGGCTTGCAGAGAAAGTGGACAATGTGGATAAAGTGGAAAAAGAACCGACAGAAAAATTGGGAAAACTGCCGAAAGGTGCAAATATCAACAAAAAAAGTTATCCACAATTTCTTATGTAAACATAAAAAATCCACATTGAATTGGCAGGTAATACACAATTACAATGTGGATAAAGTGGATAACTATTGTCCAAGCAGGTGTTCGCCCACGGTATAGATGTCTCCGGCGCCCATAGTTATCAACAGGTCGTTGTTCACACAATTTTCGAGAAGAAAATCTTCGATCTCACCGAAAGAAGGAAAATAGTAGCTTTCCGTGCCGAGCGCCTTTAATTCGTCAAGGATCGCGGTGGAAGAGATACCGATGGTATTTTTCTCTCTTGCCGCGTAAATATCCGCGAGGACAACGATGTCCGCGAGGGATAAGGCTTTCGCGAAATCCTTTAAAAATGCTTTGGTTCTCGAATAAGTATGCGGCTGGAATACACAGATCAGCCGTCCGTGTGGATAATTCTTTGCCGCGTGCAGTGTCGCCTCGATCTCGGTCGGATGATGCGCGTAGTCATCGATGACCGTGATACCGTTTACTTTGCCTTTTAATTCAAACCGGCGTTTCGCTCCGCCGAAAATGGAAAGTCCGTGAATGATATCTTCTAAGGAAATGCCCATTTTTTCCGTGACAGCGATCGCTGCGAGGGAATTGTAGACATTGTGCTCTCCGGGTACGGAAAGGGCAACTTTGCCGAGCTTCTCGCCGTTTTTATAGACGGAAAAACGACCGCATGCCTTTTCATTATAGGTGATATCCTTGGCGTAATAGGTAAAGGACGGGTCAAGACCGTAGGTGATGACTTCCTGGGAGAGCCCCTCGGTGATTTCCTCCGGGCGCTCAATTTGTCCATTCATGATGATAGCGCCATCCGAAATCGTATTTTTCGCAAATAAATGGAAAGAATGCCGGATATCGTTAATATCTTTAAAGAAGTCAAGGTGTTCAGCTTCGATATCTAAGATGATACTGTAGCGCGGATGAAAATGCAGGAAACTGTTGGTGTACTCACAGGCCTCTGTGACGAAAATGTCAGAGTGGCCGACGCGGATATTTCCCCCGATCGCATCGAGGATACCGCCGACCGATAAAGTCGGGTCAGCAGCTGCGCACAGTAAGATCTGGGAGATCATGGAAGTGGTCGTTGTCTTTCCGTGAGTGCCGGCAACGGCAACGGACTGTCTGTAGTTATCCATGATCTGGCCGAGCAGTTCCGCTCTCGAAAGCATCGGGATACCGGCTTCCTTTGCGGCCGCAAATTCCGGATTATCCTCTTTGATGGCTGCGGTATAGACAACGAGATCTGTGCCCGGCAGGATGTTTTCGGCACGCTGTCCGTAGAAGATCCGGGCACCCATAGAGGTAAGATTATCGGTGAGTGCGGACTCTTTTGAGTCGGAACCGGATATTTTAAAATGTTCCTTCAGTAAGATCTCGGCAAGACCGCTCATACTGATGCCGCCGATGCCGATAAAATGAACATGAATTGGCTGTTTGAAATCAATCTTATACATTATTATATACCTGCTTTTCTAAAATAAAATTTTCATATTTTATATTATAACCATATATCCCGATTTTGCAAATTTATTTTCGGGAGAAAAAATTTATTGAAATCGTGAAACATTTTAGAAGTTTGTGAAATGTAACGAAAAAAGAACGAAAAATAGAAAAAAAATGTGCAAAATAATGTACACAAACAAAAAAGTGTGTTATAATTTTAAATATCGAATAACCCAACAATTACGAGAGGTGATAGACATGATAAAGAAGGAAATGATAGCCATGCTGTTAGCAGGGGGGCAGGGGAGCCGCCTTGGCGTTCTTACTTCCGGGGTTGCGAAGCCGGCAGTGGCATTTGGGGGGAAATACCGTATCATCGATTTCCCGCTCAGTAACTGTATCAATTCCGGGATTGATACGGTAGGTGTACTGACACAGTACCAGCCGCTTCGGTTGAATAAACATATCGGCATAGGTATGCCGTGGGACCTGGACAAAAATAACGGTGGAGTTACCGTACTTCCTCCTTATGAGAGAAGTGACAACAGTGAGTGGTATTCCGGAACAGCCAATGCCATCTACCAGAACATGCGGTATATGGAAAGTTACAATCCGGAATATGTACTGATCCTTTCCGGGGATCATATTTACAAGATGGATTATGAGGTGATGCTCGATTTCCACAAGGCGAACCATGCGGATGTCACGATCGCTACCATGCCGGTTCCGATGGAGGAGGCAAGCCGTTTCGGTATCGTGATCACGGACGAGGACAAAAAGATCCTTGAATTCGAGGAGAAACCGGAGAATCCGAGAAGCAATCTTGCATCGATGGGTATCTACATATTCAGTTGGAATGCGTTAAAAGAAGCGCTGGTTGCGATGAAAGACCAGAGCAACTGCGATTTCGGAAAACACATCATCCCGTATTGCCATGAAAAGGGCGAGCGACTGTTTGCTTACGAATATAACAGTTACTGGAAAGATGTCGGAACACTGGGTTCCTACTGGGAAGCAAATATGGAACTGATCGATCTGATCCCGGAATTTAATCTTTACGAGGAGTACTGGAAGATCTACACCAAGAGTGACAATATCGAGCCGCAGTATCTGGCTGCGGAATCCGTAGTAGAAAAGAGCATTATCGGGGAAGGCTCTGAGATCTACGGTGAGGTTCACTGCTCCGTGATCGGACCGGGGGTTACGATCGGAAAGGGAACCGTGGTAAGAAATTCGATCATCATGCAGGACTGTGTGATCGGTGCTAACTGCACGATCGACAAATCCATTATCGCTGAGAACTGTACCGTGGGGGACGGAACGGAACTTGGCGTAGGAGAGGAAGCACCGAGCAAATTAAGTGAAAAGATCTATGCGTTTGGTCTGGCAACAATAGGAGAAGACAGTAAGATACCGGCGAATGTTAAAATAGGAAAGAATACAGCAATTTCAGGTATTACTGAACCGGCCGATTATCCGAATGGGGAATTAAAGAGCGGGGAATATATCATTAAGGCAGGTGACAGCGAATGAAGGCATTAGGAATTATTTTAGCAGGCGGAAACAGCAATCGGATGCGTGAACTCACAACACGGCGCGCGATAGCGGCTATGCCGATCCACGGAAGTTTCCGATGCATCGACTTTACATTGAGCAACATGGCAAATTCGCATATTCAGAAGGTAGCGGTACTCACACAGTACAACGCGAGATCCCTGCATGAACATCTGAATTCTTCCAAATGGTGGGATTTCGGAAGAAAGCAGGGTGGACTTTATACCTTCACACCGACGGTGACACCGGACAACAGCTGGTGGTATCAGGGTACGGCAGATGCCATGTACCAGAATATCGAGTTCTTACGCAGATGCCACGAACCGTATGTGATCATCGCAAGCGGTGACTGCGTTTACAAACTCGATTACAACAAGGTACTCGATTATCACATTGAAAAGAAAGCGGATGTCACGGTAGTGTGCAAAGACATGCCGGCAGATATGGATATCAGCCGCTTCGGTGTGGTAAAGATGAACGAGGATTCGAGGATCATCGAGTTTGAGGAGAAACCGATGGTATCCCGTTCCAACACCATTTCCACCGGAATCTATGTGCTGCGCAGAAGACAGCTGATCGAAATGTTGGAGCGCTGCCATGAAGAAGGACGGAGCGATTTCGTAAACGATATCCTGATCCGCTATAAAAATATGAAGCAGATCTACGGATATAAGATCGATACCTACTGGAGCAATATCGCTTCCGTACAGGCATATTACGAGACGAACATGGCGTTTTTAAAACCGGAGGTACGCAGGTATTTCAAAGAAGATCCAAAGATCCATTCCAAGATCGACGATCTGCCGCCGGCAAAATATAACGAGGGTTCGGAGGTCAGAAACAGTCTGATCGCCAGCGGATGCATCATCAACAGCAAGGTTGAAAATTCCGTTTTATTTAAGAAGGTATTTGTAGGAAAGAATTGTGTGATCAAGAATTCCATTATCCTGAATGATGTCTATATCGGGGATAATACGCATATAGAGAACTGTATTGTCGAGAGCAGGGGTACTCTGAAGGCAAATACATATTACAGCGGTGGTGATGGAATTAAGGTTGTATTAGAGAATAACGAAAGATACAGCATTTAAAAAACAGCATGGGTGGCTGAGACTTGAAAGGGGCAGGAAGATTATGCAGATTACAGATGTACGAGTAAGAAAAGTAGAAAAAGAAGGCAAAATGAAGGCAGTGGTGTCCATTACGATCGATGAGGAATTTGTTGTACATGACATCAAGGTCATTGAAGGTGAGAAGGGACTTTTTATTGCGATGCCAAGCCGGAAAGCGGCAGATGGCGAGTACCGCGATATCGCGCATCCGATCAATTCCGATACACGTTCCCGTATCCAGCAGATCATTTTAGACAAGTATGAAGCTGAGATCGCGGCGGAAGAAGCAGCGGAATAACAGGCGTTATGCATGAGAAGGTATAAAAATGGGGAAAGCTAAAAGATAAATGTGACAGAAGGTGCGTCTTCTGCCGTCAAGGAACCTCCGGGACCCGGAATACGGGAAACCGGAGGTTTTTTCGTGACAAATTACGGAAATTATACTAAAATACAAAATGATATTGCAAATTCGGGAGGAAAAGGAAGATGAGCAGTTTAAAAGCAGTGATCTTGGCAGCGGGGAAAGGTACGAGAATGAAGTCGGATCTGCCGAAGGTTGTGCATACGATAGATGGAAAATGCCTGGTCGATTATGTGATCGAGGCGGCAGAAGGAGCCGGAGCGGAGGAGATCTGCCTGGTGGTCGGTTACAAGCATGAGATCGTAAAGGAACGGATCGCGCATAAAGAGGAAGTGTCCTTTGTATTGCAGGAGGAGCAGCTTGGCACCGGGCACGCAGTGAAATGCGCGAGGGAATTTTTAGGCGACAAAGGGGAAACACTGATCCTGTTCGGGGATACGCCGCTTATCACAGCGGAGACGTTAAGATGGCTGGCGGATTACCACCGGACGCAGAAAAATACGGTCACAGTGCTTTCCGCAAAGATTGATGACCCGACCGGCTACGGACGCATCATAAGAGACGAAAAGGGCAGCTTTGTAAAGAGTGTGGAACACAAAGACGCAAGTGAAAAAGAGTTAAGTTCCCATGAGATCAATTCGGGCATGTATCTGTTTGATACCAAAGAACTCTGCGAGGCGCTTGGAAAAATAAAGCCAAATAATGCGCAGGGCGAATATTATCTGCCGGATACACTTGCGATCATACGGGAAAAGGGTTTAAAGGTGGACGCGTTCGCGCTGGAGAGCCCGGAGGATATAGAGGGAGTAAACGACAAAGAACAGCTTGCGGCAGCAGAAAAAATCATTCAGAGGAGAAAATCATGTTTATAATCGCGGGACTTGGAAATCCGACCAGCCAGTACGAGGGAACCAGACATAACATCGGCTTTGATGTCATGGATGCGCTGGCGGAAAAATATAATATCAGTATCAGTGAAAAAAAGCACAAGGCACTCTGCGGCAAGGGAGTGATCGAAGGCGAGAAAGTGCTTTTGGTAAAACCGCAGACCTACATGAATCTGAGCGGGGAGAGCATAGCGGAGATCTTAAATTATTATAAGCTAGATGCCGAGGAAGATTTTTTGGTGGTTTTTGACGATATCAGCCTTGCGCCGGGAAACATCCGCATCCGCAAAAAAGGAAGCGCCGGCGGACATAACGGAATCAAAAATATCATTGCGATGACCGGAACACAGAACTTCAAGCGGATCAAAGTCGGTGTTGGAGAAAAGCCGAAGGGATGGGATCTTGCCGACTATGTGCTCGGACGCTTTTCGGACGAAGACCGAAAGAAAGTAAATGACGCGATCGAGGACGCGATCGGCGCGGTATCCATGATATTGCGCGGAGAAACAGATCAGGCAATGAATTGTTATAATGCCAAAAAGGAAGCATAAGGAAATGATGGATACTTTTAAAAAGCCATTAGAGGAATTAAAAGATTATTCGGATCTCGTAGAATCGTTAAAAAAGGATTCCGGATTTTTCGCGGTTTCCGGCTGTATCGATGCGGAAAAACCGCATCTGATCTATGGCGCCGGAAGCGGAATGAAAAACCGGATCGTGGTCGCGGCGAGTGAACAGAAAGCAAAAGAGCTGTGCGAGGAATACCGTTTCTTTGAAAAAGAAGCGGTATATTTTCCTGCAAAAGACATCCTGTTTTATCAGGCGGACATCCACGGAAATCTGCTGACGCAGGAGCGCATCCGCACATTAAAAGCGGTTTCCGAGCAGACCGGGGTCACAGTGTTTACCACATTTGACGCGCTGATGAATGAGATGGCAGAGCCAAAAAGCTTTACCGCGGCAGTCAAAAAATTTGAGATCGGAGACACGGTAAATCTGCAGGAACTGGAAAAAGAGCTTGTAGAGATGGGATATGTGCGCGGTTATCAGGTTGAGGCGGCGGGAGAATTTGCGGTCCGGGGCGGGATCCTTGATATCTATCCGTTCACGGAGGAAAATCCGCTGCGTATGGAGCTCTGGGGCGATGAGGTGGACTCTTTGCGCAACTTTGATGTGGAGAGCCAGCGCATGATCGAAAATCTGGATGAGATCACGGTCTATCCTGCCTGCGAATTTATCCTTTCCGGCGAAATGAGAGAAAAGGGAATCCAAAAACTGCGCGCGGAGAGCAAAAAAGTTCAGGAACAGTTCAGACAGGAAATGAAAACCGAGGAAGCGTACCGTGTGAAAACCGCGACCGAGGGATTTATAGAGGAACTGACCGAGGGCGGCGGCAGCGTGGATGCGGATGTGTATCTTTCGTATTTTACGGACCGGACGGTTTCCCTGCTTTCCTATTTTGAGAAAGAGGATACAGTGGTCTTTTTGGATGAGCCGCAGCGCTGCGTGGAAAAAGGAAACGTTACCGAGAAAGAATTTTCCGAGAGCATGAAGCAGCGTCTGGAAAAGGGTTATATCCTGCCGGGACAGATGAAGGCACTCTTTACCTGCAGACAGATCCTGGCAGAACTCTCTTCACGAAAATGCGTGGGACTTGCGTCATTGGAGACAAAGGAAAAAGATTTCGAGATAAAGGCGCGCTTCGCGGTCTCTACGAGAAGTGTCAATCCGTATAACAGCAGCTTTGAACTTCTGGTCAAAGACTTAAAGCGCTACAAAGAAAAAGGCTATCGTGTGATTCTGCTTTCCGGATCGAGGACCAGGGCGGAGCATCTGGCGGGTGATCTGATGGAAGAAGGGTTAAACAGCTACTACAGCGACGATTTTTCCAGAGAAGTAAAGCCGGGTGAGATCATGACGGCTTACGGCAAGGTGAAGAGGGGATACGAATACCCGCTGATCAAGTTTGTGGTCATCTCCGAGAGTGATATTTTTGGCGCGGAAAAAAAGAAAAAGAAAAGACGCCGGATCTACGAGGGAGAAAAGATACAGAGCTTCAGCGATCTGAGCATCGGGGATTATGTGGTGCATGAAAACCACGGGCTCGGTATTTACCGCGGAATTGAAAAAGTGGAAGTGGACAAAACGGTCAAAGATTATATCAAGATCGAGTACGCGAAAGGCGGAAATCTCTATATCCTTGCAACCCAGCTGGATCTGATCCAGAAATATGCGGGCTCGGACGCGAAGAAGCCGAAATTAAACCAGCTTGGCACGCAGGAGTGGAACCGTACCAAGACCAAAGTCCGTGGAGCCGTAAAAGAGATCGCGGGAGATCTGGTAAAACTTTATGCCGCGAGACAGGAAAAGGAAGGATTTGTCTACAGCCCGGATACCGTGTGGCAGCGGGAATTTGAGGAAATGTTCCCGTTTGAGGAGACGGAGGATCAGGAGTTCGCGATCGAGGCGACCAAAAAGGACATGGAGAGCAAAAAGATCATGGACCGCCTGATCTGCGGGGATGTCGGCTACGGAAAGACGGAAGTCGCGATCCGTGCGGCGTTCAAGGCGGTGCAGGATGGAAAACAGGTGGTTTATCTGGTGCCGACCACGATCCTTGCGCAGCAGCATTACAATACCTTTGCACAGCGGATGAAAGATTTTCCGGTGCGTGTGGATCTGCTCTGCCGTTTCCGTACCGCAGGCGAACAGAAAAAGACGATCGAAGATCTGAAAAAAGGCATGGTGGATATCGTGATCGGAACGCACCGCGTGCTCTCAAAAGATGTGGTGTTCAAAGATCTCGGACTGCTGATCGTGGATGAGGAACAGCGTTTCGGTGTCGGACACAAGGAAAAGATCAAGCAGTTAAAAAATAATGTGGATGTGCTGACGCTTACCGCGACGCCGATCCCGCGTACGCTCCATATGAGCCTGATCGGGATCCGGGACATGAGCGTCTTAGAGGAACCGCCGATGGATCGAATGCCGATCCAGACTTATGTCATGGAGTACAATGAAGAACTGGTGCGAGAGGCGATCATGCGTGAGATGGCAAGAGGCGGTCAGGTTTATTACGTCTTTAACCGGGTCAATCAGATCGCGGATGTGGCAGCGAAGATCGCGTCGCTCGTGCCGGACGCAAATGTCGCCTTCGCGCATGGACAGATGAAAGAAAAAGAACTGGAAGACATCATGTATGGGTTTATCAATGGGGAGATCGATGTGTTAGTGTCCACCACGATCATTGAGACGGGACTTGACATTTCAAACGTAAATACCATGATCATACAGGACGCGGATAACCTCGGACTTTCCCAGCTCTATCAGCTCAGAGGACGTGTGGGACGCTCCAACCGGACAGCGTATGCGTTCCTTATGTATAAGCGGGATAAGATGTTAAAGGAGATCGCGGAAAAGCGTCTTGCGGCGATCAAGGAATTTACGGAACTTGGAAGCGGGTTTAAGATCGCGATGCGGGATCTGGAGATCCGCGGCGCGGGAAATCTGCTCGGGGCCGAGCAGCACGGACACATGGAAGCGGTCGGTTACGATCTGTACTGCAAGATGTTGAATGAAGCGGTCAAGGAAGCGAAGGGGATCGCCGGGGAAGAACATTTTGACACGTCGATTGATATCGATATGGATGCCTACATCCCGGCTTCCTATATCCCAAACGAGTATCAGAAGCTGGATATCTACAAGCGGATCGCGGGTATCGAAACAGAGGAAGAAAAGGACGAGATGATCGAGGAGCTGATCGACCGTTTCGGAGAGCCGCCGAGATCTGTGAACAATCTGCTTCTTATCGCGCAGTTAAAGGCAAAAGCACATGCGGGTTATTTCACGGAAGTTACGCAGCGTGGCGATGAGATTAAGTTTGTTCTGTATGAAAAGGCGGCAGTAGATCCGGCAAAGATCCCGGAGCTGGTTCAAAGCTACGAAAACCGCGTGACCTTTACGGCGGACAGCAAGGCGCCGTATTTCGTATACCGGTTAAACTATAACTCCAGACAGAAGGGCGAGGACGCGGGAGAAGTGATCGCGCAATTTTTGGATCGGGCACAGGAAACACTTGCGGGTGGAAATAAAAAGCACTATAATGAAGCGAGTGACACTGGAAAAGAACCGTGACAGCGGTAACAGGAAACAAGAAGGAAAGAAAGGTCAAAAGAAACATGAAGATAAAGAGACTGACAGCGCTTCTGCTCACCGGCGTACTGGCGGCGTCCTTTACGCTTGGCGGATGCGGAAGCAAAGAGGTAGACCCGGAAACGGTCGTTGCGACATTAAACGGAAAAGAGATCAAACTCGGACTTGCCAACTTTATGGCACAGTATCAGGCGGTTACTTATGACGCGTATTATTCTTCCTATATGGGAGCGAATATGTGGAGCCAGGATTACTCCGGGGACGGAAAAACGATGGAGGACATGGTAAAGGATCAGGTGATGGAATCCATCGAGACCGATTATCTGTTAGAAGATCATATGGCAGATTATAATGTGGAGATCACAGACGAGGAATTAAGCGCCATGAAAGACGCGGCGGCGCAGTTTATGGAAGCAAACAAGCAGCCGGCGATCGAGCGCATGACGGCGACCGAGGATATCGTGACAGAGATGCTGCGGTTGAATACGATCCAGCAGAAAATGCACGAAGCGATCATTGCGGAGGTAGATACCGAGGTCAGCGATGAGGAAGCGGCACAGCGTACCTTTTCCTATTATAAAGTGACCTTGCCGGATGAGAGCGCGGAAAGCACTGAGGATGCGGGAACCGAGGCAGCAGTGGAACCGTCCTCCGAGGAACAGGCGGCGGAATTAAAGACGTATGCCGGTCAGGTTGCGGAAGCGGCAGCGGCGGATTTTGACAACGCGGGCGTTTCCTTTGGACTGACAGCAAGCACATATTCCTATGGAACCGATGAGGATTCCTTTGATAAAAATGTGATCGCGGAGGCAGATGCTCTGAGCGAAGGACAGGTATCCGGCGCGATCGAGGGCGAGGACGGACAGTATTATGTGATCCGTCTGGACAAGGAATTTGATGAGGATGCGACAGCAAACAAGAAGCAGGAGATCGTATCAAAACGTCAGTCCGACCATTATACGGAAGTTTGTGACGGATATAAAAAAGATGCCGAGTGGAAAGTAAAAGACAAGGTCTGGAAGAATGTAACGTTCATCGGTAACCAGTACACGATCGCGACAGAGAATGCAACAGAGAGCGTGCAGTAAATGCCACTTTGGAGGATCACAGCCGAAAACAGGCTGTGATCCATTTTTTTTCTTTAAAAAAATTTAAGGTTATGTTAAAATAAATAAAGTATGTCGTTTTTTAACAGATTATGAGGATAAGAGATATGAAGAATATAGTATTGATCGGAATGCCCGGAGTGGGAAAAAGCACGGCAGGAGTTGTGCTTGCAAAGGTACTGGGCTATGAATTTATAGATGCGGATCTTATCATCCAGCAGCAGGAAGGAAAGCTGCTCCGGGAGATCATCGCGGAAGTTGGAACAGATGGATTTATTGAGGTGGAAAACCGCGTCAACAGCCAGATCGAAGTGGAAAAGTCCGTAATTGCCACCGGCGGCAGTGTGGTTTATGGCAAAGAGGCAATGCTGCATTTAAAAGAGATCGGAACCGTGGTTTACTTAAAAGTTTCCTATGATATTTTAGAGAAGCGTCTGCATGATATCAAAGGACGCGGGGTCGTCTTAAAAGATGGACAGGATCTTCGCGGACTTTATGAGGAACGTGTGCCGCTCTATGAAAAATACGCGGACATCACGGTATGTGAAGACAATCTGAATGTGGAACAGACGATTGAAAAGATCACAGAACAGTTAAACAAACTGGAAGCATAAGATGAAAAAGAAAAAGGAATTATACATACAGGCGGGCGCAGCCGCAGGAACAGCCGCAGTGCTTGTGCTTGTGGGGCTGGCGCAGCAAAGATGTATCGGACAGAATTATTTTGAGATAATTGTAGATAATAAAGTAGTAGGTGCGACCGGGCAGAAGACAGACGAAAAAGAGATGCTGAATACCTGTCGGAGAGAGTTAAATGAACTGACCGATGGCTATGTCTGTCTGGACGCGGATATCGAGATCAGAAAAGCGCGCACGTTTGGAACCAGGCTTTTAACGAAAACCGAGGCAGAACAGTGTGTGCTTGAGGAATTGAAACATAAAGTGGTTACGGAAGGAACTTCCGCCTATACGGTAAATATCGGGGAGTTTACCGCTTCTTTTCCGACGCTTGAAGATGTGGGTGAATTTCTTTCCACCGTCAAGCAGCCGTATGACGCGGAGGGAAAATTTAGCGTAGTGTACGAGGCGGACAGTGACCACAGCGCGGAGACCTTTGAGGCAAAGCTGGCAGAGGCATCCGGAAATGCCGGGGCAGCAGGAAACGGTGAGACGGAAAGCAGTGCTTCCCCGCTTCTGGCGGGAGCGGTCCGGGGAGACGCAGACAGGATGGCGTACGCGTGCGCGCATCCGGGAGAAAAAAATTACGAGACCGGACTTGTGGATCTCGGGTTTGCCGAGACTGTTACGGTTTACGCAGATTATGTAAACCAGTCAGAACTTACAACACCGGCAGAGGCTGCGGAGGCAGTCACAAAAGAAGAAGAAACGAATAAGATATATGAGGTGCAGGCGGGAGACTGTCTGTCCACGATCGCGGAAGACAATCATACAACGGTAGCCCAGATCATGGCACTCAACGGATTTGCGGACACGAATGCCTATATCTGTATCGGAGATGAGATCGTGATATCGGTTCCGGAACCGGATCTGTCCGTATGGGAGACGCAGGGTGTTGTATATGAAGAAGATTATACCGCAGATCCGACGATCGTCGGAAACGACAGCTGGTATACGACAAAACAGGTCACACTGCAGGAAGGAACGACCGGACACAGGGAAGTAAATATGTTTGTGACCTATAAAGACGGCGTGGAGACCGGGCGCAGCATGGCACACCAGACGATCCTTGCGCAGTCCGAGCCGGCGGTGATCGAACAGGGGACACAGATCCCTCCGACCTATGTAAAGCCGCTCTCCGGTGGAAGATTTACCTCCGGTTTCGGAAAACGCTGGGGCAGAATGCACAAAGGTGTGGACTGGGCATGCCCGACCGGAACGACGGTCTACGCTTCCAGTGACGGAGTGGTAGAGTATGCGGACTGGAGCAACGGGTATGGTTACAATGTCATCATTGACCATCCGGACGGAAGAAAGACCAGGTACTGCCATCTCAGCAAGACACTGGTTACCGCAGGAACCAGCGTCTCACAGGGAGATCCGATCGCGCAAAGCGGAAGTACCGGACACTCCACAGGACCGCATGTCCACTTCGAGATCTTTATCGGAGGAACGCAGGTGGATCCGCTCCAGTATATAAACTAGATGGAAATTGCAGGTAAATCTTTTCCTGATGTCTGAGATATGGTATAATAAATTTACAATTATGTTACGTTTTGTTAACAATGAGGGGAAACATCTTGACAAACGGAAAAATAGGCTACTATAATAATTTGTTTATTGAATGATTGATGTTATGCATAGAGGTGCGAAATGGAACAGTATGTGATTAAAGGTGGAAATCCGTTAGTTGGGGAAGTAGAGATCGGTGGAGCAAAAAATGCTGCGCTTGCGATTCTTGCAGCTGCGATTATGACAGATGAGACCGTTACAATAGAAAATCTCCCGAATGTCCGGGATATCAATGTGCTCTTAAATGCGATCGAGGGGATCGGTGCGCGTGTGGAGCGTATCAACAAACATAAAGTAAAGATTAATGGTGCGTTTATCAATGATCTGAGTGTAGATTATGAATTTATCAAAAAGATCCGTGCGTCTTATTATCTTTTAGGCGCGCTGCTCGGAAAATACAAAAAAGCAGAAGTAGCGCTGCCGGGCGGATGTGATATCGGAAGCCGTCCGATCGATCTGCATATCAAAGGATTTCGTGCGCTTGGCGCGGAAGTGGATATCCAGCACGGACTGATCTCCGCGCATGCGGATGCCTTAAACGGAACCCATATCTATCTGGATAAGGTTTCTGTTGGCGCGACCATCAATATCATGATGGCGGCATCCATGGCAGAGGGAAAGACGATCATTGAAAATGCGGCGAAAGAACCGCATGTAGTTGACGTTGCCAACTTCTTAAACAGCATGGGCGCAAATATCCGTGGTGCCGGAACGGACGTGATCCGTATCGTCGGCGTGGAGAAGCTGCATAAGACAGAGTATTCGATCATTCCGGATCAGATCGAGGCAGGTACGTTCATGTTTGCGGCGGCAGCGACCAAAGGCGATGTGACCGTAAAAAATGTAATCCCGAAGCATCTGGAAGCGACGACTGCGAAGCTGATCGAGGCAGGCTGTGAGGTAGAAGAATTTGACGACGCGGTCCGCGTAGTCTCAAGCAAGCCGCTTCGCCATACACAGGTGACAACGCTTGCGTATCCGGGATTTCCGACAGACATGCAGCCACAGATGGCAGTTGTGCTTGGCATTGCGCAGGGAACCAGTACGGTGACCGAGAGTATCTTTGAGAACCGTTTCAAATATGTTGATGAACTGACCCGCATGGGAGCAGACATCAAAGTAGAGAGCAATATCGCGATCATCAATGGCGTGAAGAATTATACCGGAGCCAGAGTGAGCGCACCGGATCTGCGCGCGGGAGCGGCTCTCGTGATTGCCGGACTTTCGGCGGAAGGGATCACGACCGTGGATGATATCTATTTTATCGAGCGTGGCTATGAGGATTTCGATAAGAAGTTACAGTCACTTGGGGCACAGATCGAAAAAGTAAGCTCCGAAAAGGAAATTCAGAAATTTAAATTAAAAGTATCATAAACATAAAAAATCCGATGTGATGGGAGATCACATCGGATTTTTTTAAATCATAGGAAATTCCTTCCTATGATTCAAAAACGCTCCGCGGGGATGCGCAGCTCGCGGAGATGAAGTTTATGTTGAACATACCGCTCGCGCGCGAAAGTGTGCGGTAAGCGCACACTTTATTTTATGCGGATTAAATGATCGCTTTGATGTATAACGGACTGCGGTTTAAGTCGATGCAGGAACCGTCGGTCAGCTGAACAAGCGGTTTGGAAAAGACCTGCTGGTTCAAGAGGACGATCTTGGCGCTTTCGCCGTTGCTTAACATGACACGGTTGTTCTGATAAGTAGTCGCGATATGCTCTAAGAACGTCAGGATGTATTTCGGTTTGTATTTCTGAAGTCCTTCCTTCTCGAATTCGGCAATGACCTCAAATGGACAGAGCGGAGCACGGTAGATGCGGGCTGCGGTCATGGCATCGTAGACATCCGCGATCGCTACGATCAGCGCGAAATCATCGATATCGCCTTCTTTTAAAGCGAGTGGATAGCCGGAGCCGTCACAGCGCTCGTGGTGCATCAGCGTAGCCTTTAAGATGCGGACATCGAGATCATGTTTCTTTAAAATGTCATAACCAAAGACCGGATGCTTGCGGATCAGGGCAAATTCCTCGTCCGTCAGACGTTCCTTCTTGTTTAAGATATCATCCGGTATCTGGGTCTTTCCGATATCATGTAAAAGACCTGCGATCGTCAGGGTATCGATGTCAGCCTGCGGCAGCTTTAACCAGATGCCGATCATGCGTGAAATCAGAGATACATTGATGCAGTGCGCGTAAATGCTGTCGTTCACCGAACGGAGATTGTGCAGCATATCGAAAAAGTCGATCGTGGTCTGTTCAGGCTTTAACAGTGAAGTGACCTTTTTTAACATATCCTTGATATCGATCGCTCCCCCTGCTACGATCGAATCAAAGATATTCTTTAAGTCATTGGCACTGAAAGAAAAATCAACCTGGAATTTCTGGAAAGCGGCACTTTTTTTGACCTTCTGTGAATAAGAAGGCTCGGCCGACTGGCTGGTGCCGTTGGTAGAAGTCTTCTGCTCATAGTGGAGCAGGGAATTCTGTGTAAAGAAATCAGCCTTTTTCTCAGCGGTTTCTTTTGCCTCCGGCTCCTTTTTCTCCGGTTCTTTTTCTTCCGTCCCGGTTACGACTTCTATGGTCACAGACGGAATCTGGTAAAATGCAATTTTTTCAATGAGCGGTCTGGTCAGCGTGACACCGACATCAAGCAGGATCTGACCGGCGTTGGTGATGACCGGCGCAGCTATGATCATGCCGGGAACCAGCTCATTTACGGAATACTCTTTGACGTTCATATAAACTCCCCCAAAATAAAAATATGTTGTTTATAAAAATTTAATTACTTTAAGATAAATATACTATTTTAAAGGGAAACGGTCAATAAAAAATGTAAAACGAAGTAGAAAAAACTTGACAATGCGCGGGGAAAGGTGTAATGTAGTCGGCAGAGATTTGAAAATTCAATATTGTTACATATTTCTCTTATTCAGAGTGATGGAGATACATAGGATCGATGAAGTCACGGCAACCCCTCTTTACGGAAGGTGCCAACCTGAGCGAGTATTTATGGCAGCGCAGATCAGGATGTGCTGTTGTTCGAACAATAAGAGGATTTGATTATCTTAGTATCGAGTCCGCTTTTGGCGGATTTTTTTATTTTCAGGAAAAGGAGAATAATAATGGAAAAATTACTTTTTACTTCTGAGTCTGTTACAGAAGGACATCCGGACAAAGTGTGTGATGCTGTTTCCGATGCCATTCTGGATGCGTGTATGGCGGAAGATCCGATGAGCCGTGTTGCCTGCGAGACAGCAAGCTGTACCGGATTTGTCCTTGTGACCGGTGAGATCACAACAAAGGCACATCTTGATATCCCGGCGATCGTCAGAAAGACAGTAAATGAGATCGGATACAACGATGCCAGGACAGGATTTGACGGAAATACCTGTGCAGTCATGGTAGCGTTAGACCAGCAGTCCCCGGATATCGCAATGGGCGTGGATAAGGCTCTTGAAGCGAGAGAAAATAAAATGTCAGATGAGCAGATCGAAGCGATCGGTGCGGGAGATCAGGGTATGATGTTTGGTTACGCAACAAACGAGACCGAAGATTTCATGCCGTATCCGATCTCACTTGCGCACAAGCTTGCGCGTCAGCTGACCAAGGTGAGAAAAGACGGTACATTGAGCTATCTCAGACCGGATGGAAAGACACAGGTTTCCGTGGAATATGATGAAGCAGGAAAGCCGGTTCGTCTTGAAGCTGTCGTTCTCTCTACCCAGCATGATGATGATGTGACACAGGAACAGATCCATGAAGATATCAAAAAGTATGTATTTGATCCGATCCTTCCGAAGGAAATGGTAGATAAGGACACCAAGTTCTTCATCAATCCGACCGGACGTTTCGTGATCGGCGGACCGCACGGTGACGCAGGTCTGACCGGACGTAAGATCATCGTAGATACCTACGGTGGAATGGCACGTCACGGCGGCGGCGCTTTCTCCGGAAAGGACTGCACCAAGGTTGACCGTTCCGCAGCATATGCGGCACGTTATGTTGCAAAGAACCTGGTTGCGGCAGGACTGGCAGAAAAATGCGAGATCCAGTTATCCTATGCGATCGGTGTTGCACAGCCGACTTCCATCAATGTAGATACATTTGGAACCGGAAAATTATCCAGCGAAAAACTGGTTGAGATCGTTCGTGAGAACTTTGACCTGCGTCCGGCAGGAATCATCAAGATGCTTGACTTAAGAAGACCGATCTATCGTCCGACCGCAGCATACGGCCATTTCGGACGTAATGATTTAAGCCTTCCCTGGGAAGCACTCAATAAGGTGGAAGATTTAAAGAAATATCTGTAAGAAAAAGAGTTTATGAAATGTTTATAAATATTTGTGCGTAAATTTATAGGCTTTTGGCTTTTTCGTGCTATAATTAAGAAGCGGTGTTTAGCCGCTTCTTAATTTTTTTGCAATGACAACGAGGAAATGCCTATGAAACTGAAAACAAGACTGGTTGTGGCGTTTTGTATCATGATATTTGTGCCGGTGGTTCTGGCGGGAGTCGTGCTCTTCGGATTTAAAAATTTTCAGATGAAGAATTTAGAGCAGACTTACGGACTGGAAGACGGGGCGGATTATAATTATCTGACGAACTCCCTTCAGCTGTTGAATCGTTTTACCAGGGACGATTTTGAGAAAATAAAAAAGATCGCGGCGAGAAAGCCGGAGAAACTCGAAGATGTCTCATATCTTGAAGAGTTAAACAGCAGCCTGCAGGAAAAATATTCCTACATTATCGTGCGCAAAGACGAGGATATTATTTTTGAGGGTGCGGAGGATGCCAGGGATCTCCCGAAGGATCTTCCCGCATATGGAGAGTCGGATGCGGATGAGAACAGCGGTGTTTATATCGACGGAGATGTGCAGGCATTGTTAAAGCAGGTGGATTTCCACTATGCGGACGGATCGAAGGGCAGTCTGTTTCTGGTCATGACCGTACAGCAGATCCTGCCGGAGATCAAACAGCTTGCCATAGATCTGGTGGTTTCGGTCATCCTCATCCTGTGCTTTACAGCGGCGATGATGTCGGTGTGGATCTATCGCGGGATCATCAATCCGATCAAGAAATTAGAGGTTGCCACGCAGAATATCAAGGAGGGAAACCTTGATTTTACGATCGATGTGGACAGCAATGATGAGGTAGGAGAGCTGTGCCGCAACTTTGAGGAAATGCGGCAGCGTCTCAAAGACAACGCGGAAGAAAAGATCGCGAATGAAAAGGAAAATAAAGTCTTAATCAGCAATATCTCGCATGACCTGAAGACACCGATCACGGCGATCAAGGGCTATGTGGAAGGGATTATGGACGGAGTCGCGGATACGCCGGAGAAGCATGACCGTTATATCCGCACGATCTATAACAAGGCGAACGAGATGACGACGCTCATCAATGAGCTGACCGTTTATTCCCAGATCGATACGAACCGCATTCCGTATAACTTCAAAAAGATCAATGTGGCGGACTATTTCAATGACTGTGTGGAGGAGATCGGGCTCGAACTGGAATCTCGTAATATCGGATTGTCCTATTACAATTACGCGGACGACGCAGTTGTGATCATTGCGGATCCGGAGCAGCTTTCCCGTGTGATACATAATATCATCGGAAATTCCCTCAAATATCTGGACAAGCCACAGGGCTTTATCAATATCCGTATCAAGGACGTGGGAGATTTTATCCAGGTGGAGATCGAGGACAACGGAAAGGGAATCGCGGCGAAAGATCTGCCGTACATTTTTGACCGCTTTTACCGCACGGACGCATCGAGAAATTCCGCGACGGGAGGAAGCGGCATCGGGCTTTCCATTGTGCGCAAGATCATAGAGGATCATGGCGGCAAGATCTGGGCGACCAGTAAGGAAGAGACCGGAACGATCATGTATTTTGTAATCAGAAAATATCAGGAGGTACCAACAGGTGAGTAAGATTTTGATCATAGAAGATGAAGTAGCGATCGCGGAACTGGAACGGGATTATCTGGAACTGAGTGATTTTCAGGTGGAGATTGAAAATAATGGAGATGTCGGGTTAAAGCGGGCACTCGAAGAAGATTTTGATATGTATATCCTCGACCTGATGCTTCCGGGGATAGACGGATTTGAGATCTGCCGCAGGATACGCGAGATAAAGAATACGCCGATCCTCATGGTATCCGCGAAAAAAGATGACATTGACAAGATCCGTGGACTGGGACTTGGTGCAGATGATTACATCACAAAACCGTTTTCACCGAGTGAGCTGGTTGCGCGCGTGAAGGCACATCTCGCGCGGTATGAGCGCCTGATCGGAAGCAGTGTCAAGGAGAATGATGTGATAGAGATCCGCGGGATCCGCATTGACAAGACGGCAAGACGGGTATGGGTAAACGACGAGGAAAAACAGTTTACGACCAAGGAGTACGACCTTCTTACATTTCTTGCGGAGCATCCGAACCATGTGTTTACCAAGGAGGAACTGTTCCGGGAAATCTGGGATATGGAGTCCATCGGTGACATTGCAACGGTTACGGTACACATCAAAAAGATCCGGGAAAAGGTCGAGATCGACACGGCAAAGCCGCAGTATATCGAGACGATATGGGGCGTTGGTTACCGGTTTAAAGTATAATGCTGTTATATGACGGGATAAAGATATGATGAAAAAGATCCCTGCGGATCCAGGCAATGAAAACCGGATCCGCGGGGATTTTTTTGGAACTAGAAACGGAAGTCTCTTTGTCCCTCGTGGATATTTTCAATATATTCGGCTGCCTTTTTGCGGACGGTTTCGTTTGGAATGTTTTTTAATTCGTCCGCGATCAGCTTTTCGCCAACAGCTTTGGTTTCCGGGGAAGCGTAGTCTTCCAGATACTCTTTCAGTGTCATGAGCGCGTTCGGATGGCAGCAGTTGATGATCTGTTTGCTCTTTAACAGGCTCATGAAGCGGTCGCCGGTTCTTCCGGCGCGATAACAGGCGGTGCAGAAACTCGGCACATAGCCAAGATCCATCAGCCAGTGTACGACTTCATCGAGGCTTCGGCGGTCAGATACATCGAACTGGGCAGAATTTTCTTCTTCCGGTTCCGGCTCGGCATAGCCACCGACACTGGTGCGGGAACCGCCGGAGATCTGTGAGATACCGAGATGGAGCACACGCTTACGGCTCTCTGCGGATTCTCTGGTGGATACGATCATGCCGGTGTACGGAACGGCGATCCGGATACAGGCTACAATCTTTGCGAATATGTCATCGGAAATACCGTTATCAAACATGTCCGGATCGATATCATCGGCGCGTCTGACTCTCGGCACACTGATCGTATGCGGGCCGACGCCGGTATAGGCTTCGAGATGTTCCGCATGCATGATGATACCGGTGAAATCATAGCGGTAATTGTTAAGTCCAAATAAGACACCAAGGCCGATATCGTCAATGCCGCCTTCCCTTGCGCGGTCCATTGCTTCGGTGTGGTATGCGTAGTCGGATTTTGGACCGGTCGGATGCAGTGCTTCGTAGGATTTCTTATTATAAGTTTCCTGGAACAGGATGTAGGTACCGATGCCGGCTTCCTTTAAACGGGTGTAGTTCTCGACCGTTGTGGCAGCGATATTTACGTTGACACGGCGGATCGCGCCGTTTTTGTGTTTGATGCTGTAAATAGTCTTGATACTGTCAAGAATATATTCGAGCGGGTTGTTGACCGGATCTTCGCCGGCTTCAATGGCAAGACGCTTGTGTCCCATATCCTGCAGGGCGATGACTTCACGCCGGATTTCTTCCTGTGTCATCTTCTTTCTGGTGATGTGTTTGTTCCTTGCGTGATACGGACAGTATTCACATCCATTGATACAGTAATTGGACAGATAGAGCGGGGCAAACATAACGATACGGTTGCCGTAAAATTCCTTTTTGATCTTCTCTGCCAGTGCATAAATTTTCTCATTTAAATCGTCCAGTTCACAGTCTAAAAGGACGATCGCTTCTTTGTGGGAGACCCCTTTCATTTTTGCCGCTTTTTCCAGAATCTGCTCGATCAGAGCTCTGTTGTTTTTGTTCTTTTCGGCATAATCGAGACATTCCAGGATCTCTTCATCGCTGATAAATTCCTCAGCTTTTGGTGACATAACGTTGTACATAGTTTCCTCCTTATCCTTCAGAAAATTCTTTCGGTCAGTATGTGTACCAGTATAAAATTTTTCATGTTTGTACAGGGAAAGCCCCGGTACTTACAATCCATTTCATTATAACGCCGTAAAAATAAGCAGTCCAGAATAAGTTTTCCTGCACCGGAATTTGTACAAAAAGATCCGCTTGACAGTTGTAAGGCGGATATCTTATCATGCCAGAAAAAGGGAGGAGAGAGAAAATGTATCGGGAAGATTTTAAGAAAGTAAGTGAGATCGGAAAGGCGAAAACGGGATGGTTAAAAGAAAATCCGATCGGATATTTTGTGGCGGCAATGGTGGCGGCATACTTTACGGCAACGGCCGCTGCAAAGTCCGCGCTGGATGCGGGTGCGATGTTTGTGCGCGGAATACTCTGCAATATCTGCGTCTGCCTTGCCGTCTGGTGCAGTGTGCGCATGAAAAGTGAATCCGGCAAACTGATCATGGTAATATGGTGTATTTTGATCTTTATGCTCTGCGGGTTTGAACACAGCGTTGCAAATATGAGCATCATCAGCCAGGTGCTGATCCACGGAGGAGCACCGGGCGTTAGCCTTCCGCTGTATTTAAAAAGCCTGCTCTTCGTTTCTGCAGGAAACATAGTCGGCGGAGTGGGATTTGTGGCACTGCCCTATGCGGTGATGGCACAGAAGAAAAATTAGATCCAGCCGCCGTCTAAGGTGATGACCTGACCGGTCAGATATGAATGGCCGGCCGCAAGAGAGAAAGCGAGCTCGGCGACTTCTTCCGGGGTGCCGTAGCGTCCCGCCGGGATCTCATCTTCCAGTTCCCTGCGCTCCTCCGGGGAGAAGCAGGCGTTCATGTCGGTATCGATCACGCCGCAGGCAATGGCATTGACCTGGATGTTGCTCGGAGCCAGCTCTTTTGCCAGCGCGCGTGTGAAGGCGTTGACGCCGCCCTTGCAGGCGGAATAGGCGACTTCGCAGGAGGCACCGACAATGCCCCAGACCGATGAAATATTGATGATCTTTCCCTGCTTGTTATGCACCATACAGGGAACTGCGCACCGGCAGGTGGAAAAGACCGAAGTCAGGTTGGTGGAAAGAATGCGGTTCCAGTCTTCGATATCCATATCCGTCAGCAGACCGATGCTTGCGATACCGGCATTGTTGATCAAAACGTCAATACCGCCGAAAGTATCGGAGGCGGTCTGTATCATTTCCTTTACAAATGAAAAGTCCCCAATATCCCCAAGACAGCAGATGCAGTTGACAGCGCAGGTGTTTTTCAGATCTGCGGCGAGCGCTTCCAAGGTGTCTTTCGAATGCGCGCAGTTTAAAACAAGATTATATCCGGCGGCGGCGAAACGGCGGGCAAGCGCGGCGCCGATCCCGCGTGAGGCACCGGTGATCAGTACAGTTTTGGTATGCATAAAAAGCCTCCCATGTTAAAGTGATGATTTTCCATAATTATGTATTATACGCTATTGCGGGTGCAAAGGGCAAATGATAATAGAAAGATGGCAGGCAAAAAGAGAAGAGGGAATCCAACCATAGGATCACGGACAAATACCGCTAGAGACATCGGCAAGAGAATTGTGAAAAAATTCTAAAAATTTGCGAAAAAATGCAGAAGAATGTTGCGAAATAGATAAAATATGTTATAATAATAATATGATATAGATAGGTATCAAATATAGCAAAAAGGGGTTGGGCATCATGCGTATTACAATTAGCGGAAGAAATATTGATTTGACCGATGGACTGAAAGGAGCCGTTGAGGAGAAGTTATCAAAGTTAGAGAAGTATTTTACACCCGACACCGATGTATATGTGACATTGAGTGTAGAGAAAGAAAGACAGAAGATTGAAGTTACCATTCCGATGAAAGGAAATATCATCCGGTCGGAGCAGGTCAGCAACGATATGTATGTGTCGATCGATCTTGTGGAGGAAGTCATCGAGCGGCAGCTTAAAAAATATAAGACAAAGATCATTTCCAAGCAGCAGGCAGAAAGCAATCTGCGTCAGGAATTCATCGAGAAGGAAACAAGCTCGGATGAGGATATCAAGATCATCCGTTCCAAGAAGTTTGGAATGAAACCGATGTATCCGGAAGATGCGTGCGTACAGATGGAATTACTCGGACACAACTTCTTTGTATTCCGCAATGCGGAGACGGAAGAAGTCAATGTAGTCTATAAGAGAAAAGGCAATACATACGGACTGATCGAGCCGGAATGCTAAAAGATCATACAGACAGGCGATAGAAGAAAACCCGAAGACGGGCGGTATCTTGTACCGCCTGTCTTTTTTCGTTATAATAAGTCTGCGATACCGGACATCCGGTATCGGCGTTGTTTTCTCCGGGGTATCACAAATGAGGAGGAAATACGAATGGCTACATATGAAATTGGCAAGAGAATAAAGAAAGCCAGAGAAGAATGCAAAATGACACAGGAGGAGCTGGCGTTTGGGATCTGCTCCCCTGGCACATTGTCAAAAATCGAGAACGGTGTGCAGGCACCAAATAAAAAAACATTTGAGGCACTGATGCAAAGACTCGGAGAGCCGGAATACCTGTATTCCATTCATCTGAGCCGTGAGGAGATACGCGAAATGCAGCTGTATCGCAAGATCGAGCGGTGCTTTTTGAAAGAGGATCTGGTCAAAGCCGAGGAACTTTTAGACCAGTACCAGAAAACCTTTGTCGGGGCGAGAGGGCTGGACTGGCAGAGGTATCAGGCACTCTGGGCATTGTGGCATGCGAAAAAGGGGGCGTCCGCCCGGATCGTGATCCAGGAACTTGAGGCGGCGTTACGCATTACCATGAAGGGGTATCAGAGCGGGCTGCCGGATGGGAACAAGCGCCTGACGTTTGAAGAGATAGCGATTTTTAATAATATAGCGGTACAATATTACCGGATGGGAGACCGTAAGCGGTCTTTTTCTTATATTACATGGTTAAAAGCGTATTTTGATCAGTATAAACTGGACGAAGAAGAACAGGCACAGATCTATCCGTTAATCCTTGGGAATTATGCGGATATGCTCTGTATGCAGGGAAAATTAAAAGAGGCAAAAAGGGAAGCGGAGCGTGCCATCTGGCTTTGCAAGGAGTATGCGAAAGCGGCATATCTCGCGTATCTGCTCGGATGCCTTGCCCGGATACTGACAGAACTTGGAGAACGCGAAGAGGCGGAAAATTATTTTGCGCAGGCGGCATGCATTTTCCGCATCATGGGGAGCTATGGCGCGTTGGAACACATGCGGGAAAGTGACAGAAAAGAACTGTCCATGTTGATCTGAATAAACAGGGAGATGTATAAATAAGATACCCTTTGGAGAAAGCAAAGTGGGATACTTTATTCTTGTCATAAAAGAAAAAAAGGTATAGTATAGATAGCATAATCGTAAAAAGGAGATATCAGGCATGAAGATAGTTGTTTTAGCAGGCGGACTCAGCACAGAAAGAGACGTTTCGTTTGTGACAGGAAACATGGTCAGCAAGGCATTACGCGCAAAAGGACATCAGGTTATTTTGCTGGATGTATTTATGGGATATAGCAATAAGAAAGAAGATCTGGACGGGATTTTTGACCGTTCCGAGGAAGTGAGCGTCAAGGTGGAGGGCATTCCTGAGACAGCCCCGGACATTGCAAAGGTAAAGGCAATGCGTGAGGACAAATCAGACGCGTTTTTCGGTCCGAATGTCATAGAGATGTGTCAGATGGCGGACATCGTATTTATGGCGCTTCACGGAGAAAACGGAGAGAACGGAAAAGTGCAGGCAGCGCTGGATCTGTTTGGCGTAAAATATACGGGAACCGGATACTTCAGCAGTGCGGTGGCAATGAACAAAGCCGTGACAAAGCTGTACTTTGAGGTGAACGATATCCCGACTCCGCACGGCATCACATTAAAGAAAGCGGACCGCGCGACGGCATTTGAAGAGACCGGACTTACCCTTCCTTGTGTGGTAAAACCATGCAGCGGCGGATCCAGCATCGGTGTTTCCATTGCGGATACCAAAGAAGCATATGAGAAAGCGTTGGAAGAAGCATTCCGTTACGAAGAAGAAGTTGTGATCGAAGACTACATCAAGGGCAGAGAGTTTTCGGTTGGCGTCATCGACGGCAAGGCACTGCCGGTCATTGAGATCGCGCCGAAGCAGGGATTTTATGATTTCGTAAATAAATACAAGGCGGGAAGTACGGTAGAGACCTGCCCGGCAGAACTTTCCGAAGAAGTGACCAAAAAAATGCAGTATTACGCAGAACGTGCGGCAGAAGTGATCGGGCTTGACACCTACTCCCGCATGGATTTTCTGATGGACGCGGACGAGAATCTGTTCTGTCTTGAGGCGAATACACTTCCGGGAATGACACCTACCAGCCTGGTTCCGCAGGAAGCGGCGGCGATCGGCGTGAATTTTGAGGATCTGTGCGAACAGCTGATCCGGGTTTCCATGAAAAAATACCAGTAGAGGATAATACGATCGATGAAAAATATGACATTGGAAAATATCGAAAAGGCGTGCGGCGGCAGATACATTGGAACGGAAGCTGAAAAAAAGACGGAAGTCCTTGGTGTTGTCATTGACAGCAGACAGGTGGAGTCCGGCTATCTGTTTGTCGCAATCCCGGGAGAAAAAGTCGATGGGCACAAGTTTATCCCGGATGTCTTTGCAAAAGGCGCGGCAGCAGTTTTGTCGGAGCAGCAGTTAGAGGATCCGGCGGGACCTTATATTCTTGTGGAGAGCACAACAAAGGCACTGCGCGATCTGGCGGAGTATTACCGGAAATCGCTGGATATCAAGGTCGTCGGGATCACTGGAAGTGTCGGTAAGACCAGCACGAAAGAGATGATCGCATCCGTGCTTTCCGAGAAATACAGGGTCTTAAAGACCGAAGGAAATTACAACAACGAGATCGGACTTCCGCTCACAATCTTTAAGATCCGCGCGGAACATGAGGTGGCAGTCCTTGAGATGGGCATTTCCGAGTTTGGGGAGATGCACCGCCTTGCGACCATGGCGAACCCGGATATCTGTGTGATCACAAATATCGGACTTTGCCATCTGGAAAACTTAAAGACCAGAGACGGGATCTTAAAAGCGAAGACCGAGTCCTTTGCGCATCTGAAAAAAGACGGGATCGCGATCTTAAACGGAGATGACGACAAGCTCTCAACGATCCGTCAGGTCGGCGACAAAGAGCCGGTCTTTTATGGCATGGAAGAAAAGATGGAATACCGGGAAGACGCGAAAAAGTCGGTATACGCGACCGGGGTGGAAAACCTCGGACTGTATGGCATGCAGGCGCGGATACATACACCGGAGGGCGAGCGGGATGTGCGCATTCCGATCCCGGGCGAACACAATGTATACAATGCGCTCGCGGCAACTGCAGTCGGACTTTCCCTCGGGCTTTCCCTCGATCAGATCAGTTCCGGCATCTTAAAGGCAAAGACCATCGGCGGAAGGACGAATCTGTTAAACACCGGAAGCATGACAGTCATCGACGACTGCTACAATGCCAACCCGGTTTCCATGAAAGCGTCGATCGATGTCCTTGCGACTGCGGAAGGAAGAAAGATCGCGGTTCTCGGAGATATGGGAGAACTGGGTGAAAACGAAAAAAAACTCCACTACGAGGTAGGGGAGTATCTTGCAAAGAAAGAAATCGATGTCTTATTCTGCGCAGGAGAACTTTCCGAAGAGATCGCAAAAGCGGCTCAAAAAGAAAGTAAGACCTGCGAAGTATATTATTTTAAGACGAGGGATGCTCTCTTAGAGCAGCTTCTGCCGTTCTTAAAAAAGGGAGACACGGTTTTGGTCAAGGCCTCCCATTTTATGGAATATCCTAAGATTGTGAAAGCACTGACTGATTGTCAGTAAGCATAGTTTCAACCTTTTTCTGGACGATGGAGGCAAGATGCTTGCGGTCATCCTTTGAGAGGTCTTCCATCAGAATCGGTTCCCCGTACTGTAAAACGACATGTGTTGATTTTACGCGGGGAAAATGATTTTCTAAAATATCAGCAGAACCGGTGATCGCCATTGGAACAATGGGGCAGCCGGTTTTTTCTGCGATCTTTAAGCTGCCCGCTTTAAACGGTAACAGCAGATCTTCGCCGGTGTTTCTGGTCCCTTCCGGGAAAATGCACATGGAAACGCCGTCTTTTACATAGTCAATTCCCTGCAAAATCGTCTTTAATCCCTGTTTGATATCCTTGCGGTCCAAAAACAGGCAGTAGAGACGTTTCATCCAGATGTTTAAAAGAGGTACCTTTCCGAGGGTGTCCTTGGAAATATAGCCGGTAAGCCCCGGGCATCTGGCATAGGTGATGATAATATCAAAATAGCTTCGGTGATTGCATACATAAAGAACTGCCTTATCCTTTGGTACATTCTCCTCGCCCTTTACGGTGAGTTTTACGCCGCAGATGAAACAGATGACGCGAAATGCCCACTGCACCATGCGCAGGGAACTGATGTCAGCTGCGTGCCGGTTGAATTTTCGGATGATCCATTCAACGATCAGTACGGGAATACCAAGGATCAGATAGCAGACTGCAAAAAGCAGCGCGAGAATTGTTCGAATCATAATAAGCCTTCCTTTAAAAAAATAGTTTTTTTCATTATACAATAGGAAACCGAGGAAGTACATCTCTTTTTCCGGGAGAAAACGGAATAAGAAACGCGAAAACGGCATAAAATGTAATAAGGAAATTATGGGAAGTTTTAGAATTGCGCAATTTGATAACAGGAAAATGCCGGTTACTGATACTTCTTGCCGGTCTTTTATGCCTGCTTTGCGGCTGTGCCGTGCGGGAGGAGAAGACGCAGAAGGTAAAAGATCTTTCGTATACGATCGTGGATGAGGAGGATATTCCGCAGGCGCTGCTTGATACGATCGAAGAAAAGAAAGCGGCGGAGTGCAAGCTCACTTATGAGACAGACGACGCGCTTTATGTGGTTCATGGCTATGGAGAGCAGGAGACCGGCGGTTACAGTATAGCGGTAAAGGAGTTTTATCTGACCGGAAATGCGGTCTGTATCGATACGGAACTGATCGGACCCGCAGGAAATGAACATCCGGCAAAGAGCCCGAGTTTCCCATATATTGTATTGAAGACGGAGCGTCAGAACAAGAACGTGATATTTGAGTGAAAAATATTTTGATATTCAAAATATTTAACTTGACAAAGTTTTAACGCAATGCTATACTAAAGCAAGGGTAAGCTAGGGAGGGATGTTAATTATGCAGCAATCAGATATTAGCAAAGTACGGTCATCCATACATCAGCGTTGTGGCAACAAGGTTATGATTCAGTTAGACAGGGGAAGAAATAAAGTTGATGTACAGGAAGGCGTGATCCAGAAGGCATATGCGAGCGTTTTTACCATTCTGGTAAATGACGAGAACGAGGCGAATCCGCCGCAGCTGTTGTCCTTCAGTTACACCGATGTGATTACAAGAGATATCAGAATGAAATTATGCTAAACGAGCATAAAGCTCTTCTGTTCCGAATAAGATGTGATAGATATTCGGAACAGGAGGGCTTTTTTTGGTATTAAAGAAAAAATACATACACAGAAATCAGGAAAAGGGGCAGGCGGTGAGCCAGCTGACACTTGATGATGATTTTAATATTTCCGACCATAAACCGGATGTGGTCAAAGTGATCCAGGATAAGGGAGAGATCCGGCTTGAGGAAGTGCGGGTGAGTGACGGTCATGTGTGGGTGAAGGGGACGCTTGAGTTTGCCATCCTTTATAAAAGTGACCAGTCCCAGATGCGGATCGCGTCGCTTACCGGAAGCATACCGTTTCAGGAGAATCTTGGCATGGATCAGGTGACCGAAACGGATACGGTAAAGATCCATACACAGATCGAGGATCTTTCCATCGGGATCATCAATTCCAGAAAATTAAATATCCGTGCACTGGTATTTCTGCGGGCATCTGCGGAGACGATTGGAGATGAGGCGGTTGCCTATGATATTGAGGAGGAAGAGGCGGTTGAGAAAAATGTGAGCAGCAGGGAAGTGCTTTCGCTTATCATGGCAAAACGGGATAACTGCAGGTTCAAACAGGAGATCACGCTGCCGTCCAACAAGCCGAATGTGTCGGAACTCTTATGGAAAAATGTGCAGATCCGCTGTCTGGATACCCGCCTGAAAGAGGGAAAAATAGAAGTCACCGGGGAAGTGTTGGTCTTTGTCATCTATAACGGCGTGGAAGAGGAAGAAAAACTGCAGTGGATGGAGACGGCGCTTCCGCTGCGCGCGGACGTGGAATGCGCGCTCCCGGAAGAGGAGCTGATCGCGCAGATACAGGTGAACCCGGGACTGATGGAACTGATCGTGAAGCCGGACTACGACGGGGAAGAGCGTATGCTTGCGCTGGATCTTACGCTTGATCTTGACATTCATGTCTGGAGAGAGGAGCCGGTGGAGGTGCTGGAGGATCTGTATTCGTTAAAGAAGAATCTGATCCCGGAATACGAAGAGGGAACACTCGAAAAGCTGCTGATGAAAAACAATACCAAATGCAGAGTGGAAGAACGGATGGAGATCCCCAGAGAAGAGGGAAATATCCTTCAGATCTGTTCGTGCAGCGGAAAGGCGGCGGTTGAGAACAGCCGTGTCACGGAAAACGGTGTGGAAGTGGAGGGCACGTTACAGGTGCAGATCCTTTTTGTCACGGCGGAGGATGCTTCTCCGATCGGCGCGTGGGAAACGCTCCTTCCGTTCCGGCAGCTGATCGAGGCGGATGGGATCACAAGTGACACCAGAACAGAACTCGAATGCTGCGTGGAACAGCTTGCCGCGATCCTTTTAGATGGCGGCAATGTGGAGATCAAAGCAACGGTGGATCTCAATCTGATCGCGTTCTTTAAGCAGCATATCAAGATATTAAAAGAGGTGAAAGAAGAAGAACTGAACCTGGATGTTTTGCAGAAACGGCCGGGTATTACCGGGTATATCGTAAAAGAGGGCGATTCCATGTGGAATATCGCAAAAGAGAACCATACGACTGTGCAAAATATCATAGATACGAACGAACTGAGTGGAACACAGATGAAAACAGGCGAAAAACTGCTGATCGTAAAGGCAGTATCATAGGTAAAATTGACGAAAAATCTTGCTGACGCCGGGAAAGTTTGATATGATTAGGAAAGAAGTTATGAAATGTAAACAAAAAAGGAGTTTTTAAGAACATGTCAAACGAATTTGAAAACAATAACGATGGAGGAGAAGACAACCAGAATCCATATTATCAGGATTATGGGGCTCCGTCACAGGGGAGCGGGCAGCAGGAAAACAATACCGATCCGTATCAGAACGCAGGAAACCAGGACTACAGCAACCCGTATCAGAGTGGACAGCCGGACTACAGCAATCCATATCAGAGCGGACAGCAGGATTATGGCAGCCAATATCAGAGCGGACAGCAGAATTATGGCAATCCATATCGGAACGGACAGCAGACGTACGGCGGTTACAACCCATATGGAAATGGAAATGTTCCGTTAGATAAAAAGGGACAGCCGTTAAAGAACCGGTTTGGAATGAAACTGACATTCAGTATTCTTGAGATGATCAGCGGAAACCTGATCTCGCTGATCTGCGGTATCATTGCCTGCGTGTTTACCTGTAAGGCAAATACTTCTTATAAAGAGGGAAAATGGGAAGAATTTAAATCTAACGCAAAAATATCAAATATCTTTTTGTGGATCGGTCTTGGCGTTTGCCTTGCGTTTTATGTGATTGTAATTATACTGATCGCGGCAGTCGGTCTGTCAGTCCTTCCGTTTGTCGGATCAGGTAATTCCGGCTCTTCGGTGGGAAGCGGTTCCTATGATTATTACGATGAGCAGGATTATAATTATTATGATGACGATGATGCGGATGAGGAAGAAACTGATGAAGACGCGGATGAATGGGATGAAGAAGATACCGAAGACGCAGATACAGGTTATGCATCAGCAGGCGTTACAGCCGGAAGCGGTTATACCGATCCGACGGTTACCATAAACGGCGCAACCGTTACTTTCCCGTTAAGCTATGCGGATTTCGTGGCAGAGACCGGTCTTACCATGGATGCGGATGAAACAGGAGACATCGTCAGCGCGGACGGATATGACAATTACGATATCACAAATGCTTATGACAGCGAAGGAAATGATGTGTGCAGCATCTGGCTTTATAATATGAGCGGTTCCGATCTTGCGATGGAAGACTGCTATGTTGCGGGTATCATCGTGTACAATGACGGATATTCTACGGCACCGGATCTTGTGATGCAAAACGGCATTACCTTTGCGTCAACACAGGATGAAGTCAGAACAGCGCTTGGAGTACCGAGCGACACCTATTCGGATACATACAGTGACGGATCGCTTTATGAGACCTGGAACTGGGATTACGCAGATCCGGATTCCGATTATTTTGATGAGGTAGAGATCGAGTTCGTAGACGGTGTGATCACCAAGATCGAAGTTGACAACGCGACTTTGCCGGCAGGACAGTAAAAACAGTTCCGTTAAGAATGAAAAAGAAAGAAGCAGATATATGAGCAGAAATACAAAAGATTTAAAGTCCGGGGAGAAAATATGTATGCACAGGAAAGTCGTAGCAGCATGTATGGCAGGAATACTTATGAGTCTTAGTGTTGTGCCGGTATCTGCTTCTACGCTTTCCAAGGCGAAAAACGCGAAAACGGAAGCGGAGAGCGATTTAAACAGCCAGAATGAAAAAATAAGCAGCCTGCAGAACGAACAGGCGCAGTTACAGAGTGAGATGAACTCTCTGGACGCGCAGCTTTCCGAGGTGCTTGTCAATATCCAGATCCTTTCGGATGAGATCACGCAGAAGCAGGCTGAGCTGGAGGATGTCGGAAACCAGCTGGTGCAGGCACAGCAGAATGAGCAGACCGAATACGAAGATATGAAGCTGCGCATTCAGTACATGTATGAAAACGGAGACAGCACGATGTTACAGAGCCTGTTAGAATCCAAAGACATCTCTGACTTTGTGAACCGGGCGGAATATGTCAATTCCGTGTATTCCTATGACAGAAATCTGCTGATACAGTATCAGCAGACGGTACAGCAGGTGGCAGATCTTCAGATCCAGGTGCAGGGAGAAGAGGCGGAACTTGAGGAGATCCAGGAAAGCTATGAGGAGCAGGAGACACAGCTTCAGACCGTAATCGCCGAAAAGCAGTCACAGATGTCCGATTTTGATACACAGCTTGCCAACGCGAAGAATCTTGCGGCACAGTATGCGGCAACGATCGAGCAGCAAAATGAGATCATCCGCCAGGAACAGGAGCGTCAGGCGGCAGAAGCAGCAGCGGCAGCCGCGGCGGCAAAGAAAAAGACTGGCAGCGCGAAAACAGACAGCACGACGACGGTTGCGTCCACAGGTAAGGATACTGCGAACACGACATCCCAGACGGACAGCAGCAGTGATTCCCAAACCGGAAAGACGCAGGACAGTTCCTCCGGTACGGACAGTGGAAGTACATCTTCCGGCAGCGGGAAAAATCCGGGTTATAAAACCGGAGTCAGTGGAAGCGATGTGGCGTCCTATGCGCTTCAGTTCGTGGGAAATCCGTATGTCAGCGGAGGGACAAGCCTTACGGATGGCGCAGACTGTTCCGGATATGTCATGAGCGTTTACGCGCATTTCGGAGTCAGTCTTCCGCACAGTTCCGCGGCGCTTGCCGGATGCGGACAGGAAGTAAGTTATGAGAATATCCAGCCGGGAGATATTGTGTGCTATACCGGACATGTGGCGATCTACATCGGCGGAGGCCAGATCGTAAATGCCAGCAGCTCCAAGCCGTACCCGGTCGGAGGGATCAAGACCAACAGCGCGACCTACCGGACGATCACAACGGTACGCCGTGTGCTTTAAAAGAAGAAAGAGATCACAGATCTAAAGATACTGCAGGATGACATTCCAGTTGCCCTGCAGTTTTTCTATGGAAAAAGCGGCATTGGCAGGACTGGTTGACGGGAGTTTTCCGGCAGGAAAACCGGTTGCCGGAAAGATGTATTTCTGATAGAGGCGGTGCGCGGTCGCGCCGTTCGCGAATACGGCAGAGATCGGCGCGGAAGACAGGATGCGTCCGATATCAGCGGGGATCACATTGCGGATACTGCTGTCGGAAGAACCGATGATGTCACAGCTTGCGATCACATCCCATACGGCAATGTGGTGACGGAGCAGAAATGCCTGTTTCTCCGGGATGGAGACCGGGCAGTCATCCGAAAGCAGCAAAGCGAGCAGCTTCCAGAAGCGGTTCTGCGGGTGCCCGTAATAAAATTGCTGTTCCCTGGATTTGACGGACGGAAAGCTTCCGAGGATCAGGATGCGCGAAGTCTCATCAAAGACAGGGGAAAAGGTGTGTGTGACGTGTTCATAAGTTTCCATGGCAAAAATCCTTTCCTGAAAAATAGCAAACAGATACTTTCTCTCATTTTAATCTTTTCTCCTGCCCTTGTCAAAAACGGAAACTGGCGTATAATAGTAATAGATTGTTTTTCAGGAGGAAGAGCTATTATGCAGATGGAAACATTACAAAAAGATATGATTGCCGCAATGAAGGCGAAAGATAAAGTGAGAAAAGAAGCGATTTCATCACTGGTGTCAGCGGTAAAGAAAAATGCCATTGACGCAGGATGCCGGGATGACATAAAAGAAGATCTGGTAGACCGCACGGTATTAAAAGAGTTAAATACCGTAAAGGAGCAGCTTGATACCTGCCCGGCGGACAGAACCGATTTGAAGGAACAGTATCAGGCAAGATATGACATTATCAGCGAGTATGCGCCGAAGCTGATGTCAGCGGAAGAAGTGGAAAAAGTGCTGACCGAAGAATTCGCTGATGTGCTCGCCAGCGGAAACAAAGGGCAGATCATGAAAGAAGTTATGCCGAAGCTGCGCGGCAAGGCAGACGGTAAGGTGATCAATCAGATCGTTGCAAAACTTTGCGCGAAGTAAAAGAGGATTTACATGCAAAAAGCGAAGAAAATGCTGACAGGTTCTGTTTTAGCCCTGATCATTGTGTTTTTTATGGTGTTTTACACCGACAGCCACAAGATGCTCGTCTATGGGGAAAACTTAGATGAGACGGCGGTGACGGTGGATGGAGAAGCGCTCTCTTTGGAGGATATCGCGTTTTATGTTGCCTATGAGGAGACGATGATCGAGAAACAGGCGGAAATTTACTCGCTTTCCGACGCGGATGCCTACTGGAAACAGTATGTCGGCGGGGAAAATGTGAAAGAGGCGGGAAAGCAGGCAGTCCTTGATATGGCAGTGCATGATGAGATCTTTTACTGCATGGCAAAAGAAGAAGGGCTGGAGCTTTCGCCGGAGGAAAACGCGGCGCTGGTAAGCAAAGAGGGAGATTTCTGGGCGGATCTGACCGAAGAGCAGAAAGAACGTCTCGGCGTGACCGAACAGAAGATATCGGATACGATGTTTCGTCTGGCGCTGGCGGAAAAATATCAGACGGTACTTACAGAGCGCAACAGCTTTGATGAGGAAGACCATACCTATGAAAGCTACGGTGTGTCCGGCAGTAATTATAAAAAGATTTTGGAGGATCATACCTATTCGGTCAATGAAAAGGTGTGGGACAAGATTGATTTTGGAAATGTTATTGTAGAACGTTAGAAACCAGTAAACTACGCAAACAGAAAGAGTGAAAATATGTCATTTAAAATTGGAAGAAATGATCCATGCTGGTGTGGCAGCGGAAAAAAATATAAGGTGTGCCATGAGCAGTTTGATGAAAAAATTGAAAAGTTCCGCAGCGAAGGCCATATCGTGCCGCCGCACGAGATCATCAAAAAGCCGGATGAGATCGCCGGAATCAAAGAGAGCGCAAAGATCAACATTGCGGTACTCGATTATATCGGCGAGCACATCAAAGAGGGTATGAGCACCGAGGAGATCGACAAGATGGTATACGAGCGTACCACTGCCATGGGAGGAATCCCGGCACCGTTACATTATCAGGGATTTCCAAAGAGCGTGTGTACCTCCATCAATGATCAGGTGTGCCACGGCATCCCGTCAGAGAACGAGATCTTAAAAGACGGTGACATCATCAACGTGGATGTATCCACGATCTTAAACGGATATTTTTCAGATTCATCCAGAATGTTCTGTATCGGAAATGTCAGTGAGGAAAAAAGAAAGCTGGTCCAGGTCACAAAAGAGTGTGTGGAGATCGGCTTAAAAGAAGTAAAACCGTGGCATTTTCTCGGTGATATGGGGCAGGCTGTGCATGACCACGCGTTTGCCAATGGCTATACCGTAGTCCGGGAGATCGGCGGTCACGGCATCGGACTGGAATTCCACGAGGATCCATGGGTAAGCTATAACTCCAAAAAGGGGCAGGAGATGCTCATGGTGCCGGGCATGATCTTTACGATCGAGCCGATGGTAAACATGGGAAGACCGGATATCTATATCGATTCCGAGAATGACTGGACAGTTTACACCGAGGACGGAAAACCGTCCGCGCAGTGGGAGATCCAGGTGCTTGTCACCGAAGATGGCGCAGAGGTCATTTCCTACTAGGCGTTTTTTAAGAGACAAAGTGAGGAATAAAAGCTGTTTCCTTCTATATAAATAGAGTAAGAAGATTTTTCTGGGAGCAGTATGGAACAAAAAAGAGAGGAAAGCAGATGGAAAAAGGGCGGTCGCATCCTTCTTGCCGCAGCCATGATATTTCTGGCGGGCAGGGGGGCGGCCGCTCTTTTTACGCAGTGGACAACGACAGCGAATATCGCGTCTGTCGTGGATAACTGGGGACTTGGTTTTGGAGCGGAAGGAGAAAAGCCGACCGGAAATGTGAGTGCGGAGGAATTAAAGCAGTATGACACCTATTATGTGGGTGACGGGGACGACAAGGTCATCTACCTCACGTTTGACTGCGGATATGAGAACGGCAATACGCCAAAGATCCTTGAGGCATTAAAAAAGCATCAGGTAAAAGCAACATTTTTTGTGGTAGGGCATTTTCTGGAGAGCAGTCCGGATCTGGTAAAGCAGATGGTGGCGGACGGACACACGGTCGGAAACCACACCTATCACCATCCGGATATGTCGGCGATCTCCGATCAGGCATCGTTTGGAAAAGAGATCGGGGATGTGGAAGCAAAGTACAAAGAGATCACCGGTCAGGAGATGACGAAATATTACCGTCCGCCGCAGGGAAAATACAGCACGGAAAACTTAAAGATGGCGCAGGATTTCGGCTATCACACGTTTTTCTGGAGCCTTGCCTATGTGGACTGGTATGCGGACAATCAGCCGACGCCGGAGCAGGCGTATGAGAAGCTGCTCGGACGGATCCATCCGGGGGCGATCGTTTTGCTCCACAATACATCCGATACCAACGGAAATATCTTAGACGAACTGCTGACGAAATGGGAGAACATGGGCTATCATTTTGGAACGCTCTCCGATCTGTGGGAAAGTGGAAATAACGAGGCAGTCACGGCAGATACCGAGTCCGCGCAGTAAAGCAAAAAAGCAGATTTACATTCTTTTTGTAACATAGTATGATGTAGATTAGAAGTTTTGGGGCATGCTACAAACGAAAAGGAGGAAGGGCTATGAACATCATGGACATCATTGGACCGGTCATGGTCGGACCGTCGAGTTCCCATACGGCGGGCGCGGTAAAGATCGGGCAGATATCGAGAAAGCTTTTGGCGGAACCGGTACAGCAGGCAGAAATCTGTTTTCACGGTTCCTTCCTTGCAACCGGAAAAGGACATGGCACAGACCGGGCGCTCGTTGCCGGGCTGCTTGGTCTTGCGGTGGATGATGAAAATATCCCGAACAGCTTTGCGATCGCGGCGGAGAGAAACCTAACGTTTTCCATTCACGGGATCGATCTTGGCGACGCGCATCCGAATACGGTAAAAATGAAGCTGACCGGAGAGAGTGGGAGAACGCTTGAGATCGTGGCGGCATCCATCGGCGGAGGGCAGATCCGCATCTGTGAGATCGACGGTCTGACCGCGAATTTCTGCGGAGAGTATCCGACGCTTATCGTCCATAACCTGGATCAGCCGGGACATGTTACCGAGGTGACGTCCATGCTCGCGCATAAATCTGTGAATATCGCGACGATGCAGCTTTATCGTGACAGCCGTGGCGGAAACGCGGTTATGGTCATCGAGTGTGACCAGGAGGTGCCGCAGGAAGCCATCCGGTGGCTGGAACATTTAGAGGGAATCGAAAAAGTAACTTATCTTAGCCTGGAGGAATCATAATGTATAGATCACTGGAAGAAATTTGCGAAGCGGCAGAGGGCAGCAGTTTTTACGAGGCGGTTCTGGCGGATGACTGCAAAGAGCGCGGGATCAAAGAGGTGGAATCCAAAGCGCAGATGCGCGCCATGTATGAGGCAATGAAACAGGCGGACGCCGGTTACGAGGCAAAAAGGGTATCTGCAAGCGGACTTGCCGGAACAGATGGAGAAAAGCTGGCGCAGGCGAGGGCACAAAAGAAGCTGATCTGTGGAGATCTGATCGGACTTGTCATGGAAAAGGCGGTAAAAATGGGCGAGTCCAATGCCTGTATGAAGCGGATCGTGGCAGCACCGACCGCAGGCTCCTGCGGCGTGCTTCCGGCGGTTCTGCTCTCACTCGAGGAGATGGAGCATTATCCGACGGAACAGCTGGTTGAGGCACTTTATGTGGCGGCAGGTATCGGCGGTGTGATCGCGGACCGCGCGTTCATTGCCGGAGCGGCAGGAGGCTGTCAGGCGGAGATCGGTTCCGCGTCTGCCATGGCGGCAGGGGCTGTGACCTGGCTTCGCGGCGGAGACGCAGTGCAGATCATCCACGCGGCGGCGCTGGCATTAAAAAGTCTGCTTGGACTTGCCTGTGATCCGGTGGCAGGTCTGGTAGAAGTGCCGTGCATCAAAAGAAACGTGATCGGTGCGGTCAACGCGCTTACGGCATCCGATCTGGCGATGGCTGGGATCTTAAGCCGGATCCCGCCGGACGAAGTGATCGACGCGATGCGGAATATCGGAAGAAGTATGCCTTCCTGTCTGAAAGAGACCGGGGAGGGCGGACTGGCGGTGACGCCGACCGGCATGCAGATCAAAGAGAAAATGCCGAATTTTATGTAGGAAAAAGAGGACAAAAGATGGGAAAAGAAGCGAAAACAAATGCGATGCGCCTTTTGGAGCGCAATAAAATACCATATGAAGTATTAAATTATGAGTGTGATGAATTTATCGACGGACTTCACACGGCGGAGGCGACCGGAGCGCCGGTGGAGCAGAGTTTTAAGACACTGGTGATGCAGGGAAAGAGCGGACAGTTTTATGTTTATGTGGTTCCGATCGCGGACGAGGTGGATCTAAAGGCGGCGGCAAAGGCAGTCGGCGAGAAGTCGGTGGAAATGATCCATGTGAAAGATATCACAAAGATCACGGGATATGTCCGCGGGGGCTGCAGCCCGCTTGGAATGAAAAAAGCATTTCATACCATTGTGCATCAGTCAGCGGCGCAGTATGATAAGATCTACATCAGCGGAGGAAGGATCGGGACAAGCATCGCGCTTTCGCCGGAAGATCTGATGAAAGTCATCGATGGCGCGTACGCGGACATAATTCAATAGCTTTTACAGGAAGAAAGTGCTATAATTTTATTTAGGACTCTAGCAGAGAAAGGAGTATTTCTATGAAGGAAATCTTAAAGAAAATTAAGGCGGATACCATATTGTCAGCAGTGTTATGCATCATATTCGGGGTGGTTCTGCTGGTTTATACGGAACAGACGACCGATCTGCTTTGCAAGCTGCTTGCGGTCGTACTTATTGTCATGGGCGTCGCACATATGATCATTTATTTTACGGATCGTGTGGGAAATAATTTGAGACTGATCGGAGGAGTCGTTGTTCTGCTACTCGGCGTGTGGATCTTTATCAATCCACGGATCATCATCAACCTGATCCCGGCAATCATCGGAGCAATTCTTTTTTTGCACGGAGTGGAGGATCTGCGTCTTTCCATCCAGGCAAAACAGGCGGAGGGTTCGGCATGGATCTCCTGTCTGATCCTTGCGATCGTAAATCTCGCGATCGGCATTCTTTTGATCGTAAAGGCGTTTGAGGCGGCACAGATCGCGTTCAAACTGATTGGGATCGCACTTATTTATGACGGAATATCCGATATCTGGATCGTATCGAGAGCGGTGAAAGCAGCAAAACAGATGGAGCAGGATTTAAACGCGATCGATACCGAGGGAAAAGAACTTTAAAACTAAGGAAAGTGATTTTGTATGCGCAGAATGGAATTTAAGATGGAACGTACCGGGTTATTAAAGATCGGAGATGTACTTCCGGTGACGGAGGGCAAACTCCCGAATTCCTATTATTACAACCTGGGAAATTCCTTTGCAATGTCTGCAAATTATAAATTTTCGGAACGGCTGAAGTCCAAAGAAGGAAAAGTGGTCAATGTCGAAGAGACCCCGAAGGGATTCTTTGTAACAGTCGAATTCGATGAATAAACACGATAAAGGAGAACATAACATGGATCATACCAATGCGGCGAAGATGCCGGACAATACAAAACTCGAGGAAGTACTGGAAGCATATGCGAAAGAGCAGAACAAGGACAATCTGTCTGCGGTTTTAAACGGTCTGCGCTATGCGCATCTGTTTGTCCCGGCAGTTTTTCCGGAAGGAACGGATCTTACCTTCTTAAAAGAAGCAAAACAGGGAGAGAGGATCGCGATCCCGCAGGGGATCACACCGCTTCCGAGCATTTTAAAGAACAATAAGGAAGAACAGTATCTTCCGCTGTATACAAGAAAAGAAGAAATTCCAAAAGACCAGAAATTCCATACGATTCTGGAAGTCACCTTCCGTGGAAGTTATATGACCGTATTAAAGGAGGGATCCAAGCTCGAAGGGCTGGCGTTGAATCCGTTCCATGAAAATGTACTGGTGAAGAAGGCACTGCTCGAAAAATTAAAGGCGCAGGACGACAAGATGCTTGAAAACAAGAAGGTTGTAAAGCTGAATGCTGCCCAGTATCATGCACTGGTACGCAGAAATATGGAGCTTAAGACGATCCCGCATATGCTTTTTACCGATGGAGACAAATTCACCAGAGATCTGTGCGAAGGAAAAGAAGCGTTCGTCTGCGAGCTTTACCGCAGCGCGTTCCCGAAGGAACCGGGTGCGCCGTACGAAACGTCTGACTTTGATTTTATGGCGCTCAATGTGCGCGAGGATCTGCTTCTGATCCGAGTGGATCTTCCGGAAAAAGGACTGGTTCCGGGTCTGTGCCACAGAGTGTACCTTGCATGGAATGAACAGGCGAAAAAAGCATATTATTTTACGATCGAGCAGACACCAAAGAAAGAAGAACGCGCGATGGGACGTGTGGACGAGAGCGGAAAGCGCATCGACTGCGGAGCAGCACCGGTGGAAGGGGCTGAGATCCAGCGCATCCTGGATCTGATCGATGAGGAGAAGACAGAGACAAACTGATATGAAAAAGATTCTGATCTATCGCTGGAATTCCTATAATGATCTGGATATCGAGCAGACGTTCCGCCGCCTGGGTTATGAGGTGGACAGTGTGGAGCGCAGGGAAAAGACGTATGACAGGGATCTGGAATTTGAGCGGATCCTGACAGAGAAGATCACGCAGAACGTATATGAGTTTTTCTTTACGATGAATTATTTTCCGGCGATCTCGAATCTCTGTGAGCGGATGAAGCTTCGCTATGTCTGCTGGACCTGCGACAATCCGCTGATCGGAATGTACGACCGGTCGGTATTTCATGACTGCAACCGGATCTTTACCTTTGACCGGAGCAATTATCTGGAATTTAAGGCAAGAGGTGTGCGCCATATTTATCATCTGCCGCTTGCGGTGAACACGGACCGGCTGGATGAACTGCTTGCAGACAAAAAAGCGGGCTATCAGGATGATATTTCATTTGTGGGGAGCCTGTATACGGACCGTAATGCCTATGATGACATGAAGGACACGTTCCCGGAGCAGTTAAGGGGATATCTGGACGGTGTCATACAGGCGCGTCTTGTGGTGCCGGATCATCAGATCATCGATGATATGCTGACACCGGATATTTTGGAACAGATCGAGGAGAATTATCATCTGGAAAAATCAGAGGATTCGTTTTCGGATCTTGCGCTGATATTTTCCACAACCGTACTCGGATTTAAGATCGCTTCCGTGGCACGGACACAGGCACTGATCGCGCTTTCCAAAAAGTATGCGGTATCGGTGTATAACAAAGAGAAGAACAGCGGACTGCTCCGCGTCAGTACGAAAGGACCGGTGGATTACTGGCAGGAAATGCCGGCGGTCTTTGCGGGAAGCAGGATCAATCTGAACTTTACGATCCCCAATATCAAGACGGGGCTTCCGTTACGCGTGTTTGACGTGCTCGGGGCAGGAGGTTTTCTGCTTACAGACTTTCAGCCGGAACTGCCGCAGTATTTTGAAAACGGCAAAGATCTGGTCTGGTTTACCAGCGAACGGGAACTGATCGAGAAAGCGGGCTACTACCTTGCGCATGAAAAAGAGCGGGAGCGGATCGCGAGAAACGGACGGGAGAAGGTACGGCGTTTCCATACATATATGCAGCGGATCACGCAGATGTTAGACATCCTCGAGCGGGATGGAAAATTTCATATCGATGAAAAAGAAAAGGAAGGGGAGCTTTTATGAAAGCACAGGAATTTACTGAGACCTATAAGACGCAGTTTTCGGAATATTGTCCCTGCATCATCACTGCGGCGGGGGATGTGATCGAATGTGCGGACGGGCATACAAAAGCATTGGAAGAACTGTTTCATACGGAATGCCCGGGGGAAGAACTGCCGCAGGACGTCATGCCGATGCAGTACCTGATCGTCCGGACGAAAACGGTCGTTGTTGACTATGAAAACCAGGTTTACAGTGAGGCGCTGACCGGGGAACAGAAGGAAGCGCTTCGTGTCCTCGCGGATGCGGGCATGATCACGATCCATCTGGGCGATATTCACGGAAAATATTAGACAAACGGAAGAAATGGAGTACGAGAACATATGATAAACCCTACAAAATTATTCCAGGTCAAAAATGCCTGGGATACTTTTTCGGCAAACCATCCGAAGTTTTCAAAGTTTTTGCAGGCTGCGGGTAAGCACGGGATCGGAGAGGGATCGATTCTGGAAGTGAGCATCACGAATGCGTCCGGAGAGACGATCACATCCAATCTGAAACTGACCGCATCGGATATGCAGCTGTTTGAGTCGTTAAAGGGGCTTGCGGGGAAGTAGAAGCAACAATAAGAATAGCAGGAAAAATAAGACACCATATGCGAAACAAAACAGGTTTCGTATGTGGTGTTTTTTGTACTAGCAATGAGGAAAATGAATGCTATGCTTGCATGGGCATTCATTTGACGACTGCTGATCAGAGCGGAATGCGCAGAGCGTATTTCGCCTCTGTCTTATATAGTTTTTCCCACAGGGCTGCAAGAAGATTGAATGGAGCTGTGTGTGCAGGCACGGTCATACATAAATTTTCGTAAAAAATCGACAAAATATTGCATTGAAAAACAGGTACGTTATACTGAAAGAAAGGGAAGAAGAATGTTACATTGATTATGTATTAAGAGAGATTAAAGGGGGGTAAAAAACAGCATATGGAATATATTGCGCATAAGGATGGAGACAGGGAGCAGACGGTTAAGGAACATTTAACGGGGACAGCAAAGCTGGCATCTGAATTTGCGGGGAAATTCGGGAAAGCGGATTGGGGATATTGTTGTGGAATACTCCACGATATTGGAAAATATTCAAAAGAATTTCAGAAAAAAATTAAAGAAGATACGAATGCAAGGGTAGATCATTCTACTGCCGGTGCAAAGCTTTGCATGGAAAAAGGAGGGTACTATCAATTTTTAAGTTATTGTATTGCCGGGCATCATGCCGGACTCCCGGATGGTGGAAATACAGCAATTCCATCCAGCTTGCGTGAGAGATGTGCCAGAAAAGTCTGCAATTACGAAGCATATAAAGAAGAAATACAGACTCCGGAATTGCATACGGATCCAATTAAATTTGAAAAAGACAAAAATATAAGTTTTTCCATGAGTGTGTTTTTGCGGATGCTGTATTCCTGTCTGGTGGATGCTGATTTCCTGGATACAGAGTTTTTTATGAAAAAAGGCGAGACGGAACGGACATCAGGAGAATCGATGGAAATACTTTTGGAGAAGCTGGAAACACATATTTCAAGCTGGTTGGATAATGCGGACACGGACACGCTAAATGGCAGAAGAACGGAGATATTAAGGCATTGTCTGGATGAGGGGAAACGGGAGAAAGGGCTTTTTCGACTGACCGTGCCAACAGGAGGCGGAAAAACGGTAGCATCGCTTGCATTCGCATTGAAGCACGCGGTAGAAAATCAGATGGATCGTATTATTTATGTGATACCGTATACAAGCATTATTGAACAGAATGCACAGGTTTTCCGGGAAATCCTTGGGACACAAAATGTACTGGAGAATCATTGTAACGTTGACTATGAGAGCTCGGAAGAATTTAAGCCGATGCAGCTTGCCAGTGAAAATTGGGATAAACCGGTTGTGGTAACGACGAATGTTCAGTTTTTTGAATCGCTGTTTGCGAATAAATCTTCAAAATGCAGAAAAATCCATAATATTGCAAACAGTGTTATTATTTTTGATGAGGCGCAGATGCTGCCGCTGGATTACTTAAAACCGTGTATTGCCATGATGCAGGAATTGCTGGAAAGTTATGCGGCGAGTATGGTATTGTGTACCGCTACACAGCCGACGCTTGATCCGTTTTTTTCACGAATAGAAAATATGATAGAATTATGTCCGAGAATGGAAGAACAGTTTCGTTTTTTTGAACGGGTGACTTATCAGAATATTGGAACGGTTTCAAAAGAAAATCTGTTGCAACAGTTGGAAAAAGAAAACAGTGCGTTATGCATTGTAAATACAAAAAAACGTGCGCAGGAACTCTATCAATTACTGAAGGGGGAAGGCGTGTATCATTTGTCGACAAGTATGTATCCGAAGCATCGGAAACGCGTACTGAAGCAGATTAGAGAATGCTTACATGAAAATCAAAAAAGATGCATTTTAATATCCACCAGCCTGGTGGAAGCCGGAGTGGATTTGGATTTTAATTGTGTATACCGTCAGATAGCTGGAATAGATTCTATGATCCAGGCAGCGGGCAGATGTAATCGCGAAGGTTTGCGTGATGCTGCGGACAGCAAAGTTTATCTTTTTGATTTTGAGGATATGAAAACAGTACAGGGACAGGCGCAGCAGATTAATACGGCAAAGGCCATTTCGCAGGATTATGAGAATATAGCAGGGCTTACGAGTATAACAGAATATTTTGCCCGTCTGTATCATTATCGTGGGGCGAGCCTGGACAAGAAAAATATTATAGGAGAGTTTAGGCATCCGGACTATAATTTCGCAAAGGTTGGAAAAGAGTTTAAGCTGATCGAGGAAGATACAAAAACAATCTTTATTAACAAAGAACCAGAAGCGGCTGAAATTTTAAGAGAATTAAAACTGAAGGGCGTGTCAAAAGAGCGGATGCGGAAGGCGGGGCAATACTGCATTCAGGTGTATAGTAATTTCTTTGATAAGCTATATGGGGCTGGAATGGTGCAGCCGGTTCTGGCAGATATGACTGATTTTTATGAATTAACATCTTTGGAACAATATACGGAGGAATGCGGATTGGATTATTCCGTTGATGATGGAGAGGCACTGTTTTATTAAAAAGATAGCAGCGGTGTGAAGAAAGTGAGGGTGTATATGAAAAAACAAATGGTAAGGAGATTTTTTATGAGGCATTCAATTTATCAACCAAGAGATTATATTGCAGCGTGTTATGAGAAAGGAGAGGTGCTATAAATGGGAATGGGAGTGAAAGTTAAGGTGTGGGGAGACTATGCCTTGTTTTCGCGGCCGGAAATGAAAGTTGAACGATGTTCATATGATGTGATGACGCCTTCCGCAGCAAGGGGAATTCTGGAAGCAATTTACTGGCATCCGGGGTTGCGCTGGGTGATTGACAGGATTTATGTACAAAATCCGATCCGCTTTACGAGTGTCCGGCGCAATGAGGTAAAAAGTAAAGTATCTGCCAGTAATGTATTACAGGCATATAACGGAGCCGATAAGCCACTTTATATTAGTACAAAAGAGGAGATTGTGCAAAGGGCATCGCTGCTTTTGTGTGATGTCGCGTATGTGATAGAGGCACATTTCGAAATGACAGATCAGGCAAATGCATCGGACAATCCGGGAAAATTTAAAGATATTATGATGCGACGCTTAAAAAGAGGGGAATGTTACCACATGCCATATTTTGGATGCAGGGAATTTCCGGCACATTTTTGTCTGTGTGAGGAGGAAGAAATCCATACAATATATGACGAAGTGCCGGAAAGAGATCTGGGTTTCATGTTATACGATATGGATTACAGTGACAAAAATAATATACAGCCGATGTTTTTCCGGGCTGTGATGAAAAGAGGGATATTGGATCTGCGGGACTGTGAGGTGATTCGATGATTCTACAAGCGTTGGTGCAGCACTATGAAAATCTTGCCGGACAGGACAAGGTATCAAAACCGGGTTGGTGTCATGCAAAAGTTTCTTATCTGATTGATCTGAAAGAAGATGGAACAATAAAGGAAATCATTCCATTAAAGCGGGAAGAAGAACGCGGAAAGAAAAAAGTATGGGTTTCAGAAACGATTTGTGTACCGGAGATGGTTACAAGGTCATCCGGTGTGTCAGCCAATTTTTTGTGCGATAATGCAAAATACTTTTTGGGAATTGATGCAGACGGAACGGGTCAAAGGGTAATAGAATGTTTTCAGGCAGCAAAAGCGAGGCATTTGTCGATTCTAAAAGATTCAGAAAGTATGATGGCAAAAGCGATATGCAGGTATTTTGAACACTGGAATCCGGAAACGGCGCAGGAAAATCCCGTTGTTAAAGAGCATTGGGAGGAATTAAATGACGGTGGAAATCTGATCTTCGGTATGGGAGGTCATTATGCGCAGGATGATGAACAGATAAAGAGGATATGGGAAAAACAACAGGAGCAGAAAGAAGAAGGTCAGGTCGGAACCTGTCTGGTGACTGGACAGAAAACAAAAATTGCCCGTATCCATAGAGGAATCAAAGGAGTTCCGGGAGCACAGTCAAGCGGGGCAGCGTTGGTTTCATTTAACGCACCGGCGTTTGAATCATATGGAAAAGAACAAAGTTATAATGCGCCGGTTGGGCAATATGCGGAATTTGCATATACAACAGCTTTAAATTATCTTTTAAATCAAAGAGAGTATCGTTTCCCGATGGGGGATTCCATGGTTGTATTCTGGGCAGAATCCGGGGAACAGGAGTATCAGAGAATATTTTTTTCATCGTTAGATCCGCAGCCGGATAATCAGGAACAGATAAGGAAAGTATTTGAAAATCTGAAAAGAGGAATATGGGTGGATCTGGAAGATATCAATCTGGATATGAATCAGAAATTTTATATTCTTTGTCTGGCACCCAATGCGGCTAGACTGTCAGTTCGCTTTTTTTATCAAAATTCGTTTGGCAATATTTTGAAAAATATAGAAAACCATTATTCTCGGATGGAAATAGTAAGACCTTCCTGGGAGAACAGAGCGTATCTTGGCATCCGGCCAATGTTGATGGAGACGGTAAATCAGAAGTCAAAAGACAAATCGCCGGTTCCCAATATGGCGGCAATGGTGTTAAAAGCGGTGCTGTCAGATGACCGGTATCCGGCAAGTTTATATACGGACACATTGATTCGTATCCGTGCGGAACAGGGAAAGGTTACCTGTGGAAGAGCGGCAATTATTAAAGCATTTTTAATACAAAATTATAAATGGAAAGAAGGAGAATATTATATGGGATTAAATGAGGAGTGTAAAGATCCAGCTTATGTGTTGGGGAGACTGTTTGCAGTACTAGAATTTGTTCAGAAAGATGCGGCAGATCAGAATATTAATACAACCATTCGGGATCGTTATTTTAATTCTGCGTGTACAGCACCGGCTTTGATCTTTCCGACATTATTAAAATTGAAAAATAGTCATATAAAGAAATTAGAACGTAATTCATTGAGAAAGAAGTTTGAGTATGAATGCTTAGTTACAACATTAATGGAAAAGCTGGATATGACAGAGGAAACAGAAGGTTTCCCGCGGCGCTTATCGCTGGAAGAACAGGGGAAATTTATGTTGGGTTATTATCATCAGATACAGAAAAAGTATGAAAAAAAGGAGGACAAGTAGATGGAAGAGGTAATTAAAAATCGGTATGAATTTGTTGTATTATTTGATGTGGAGAATGGAAATCCGAATGGTGATCCGGATGCAGGCAATATGCCAAGAATCGACCCGGAAAGCGGACTTGGACTGGTTACCGATGTGTGCCTGAAACGCAAGATCCGCAATTATATTGAAACGGTTAAGGAAGATGAAAAAGGATATAAAATTTATATCAAAGAGGATGTACCGCTGAATCGAAGTGACCGCACGGCGTGTGAAAGTCTTGGAATTGAAGAGACAGATGATAAAAAGGTAACAGAAGCACTGAAAAAGCTGAAAAAAACAGATCCGAATGTGGATATCAAATTAAGAGATTATATGTGTGAGAATTTTTATGACATTCGTACGTTTGGTGCTGTTATGACAACTTTTGTGAAGGCGTCTTTAAATTGTGGACAGGTCAGGGGACCAGTCCAGATTGGGTTTGCGAGAAGTATTGATCCGATTATCAGTCAGGAAGTAACAATTACCAGAGTTGCTATCACAACAGAGAAAGATGCAGAAAATAAAAGTACGGAAATGGGAAGAAAAAATATTGTTCCATACGGTTTATATCGTGTAGAAGGTTATATTTCTGCAAATCTGGCAAGAAAAGTTACCGGTTTTTCTGAGAAAGATCTGGAACTTTTGTGGGATGCAATTATTAATATGTTTGAAAATGATCATTCAGCGGCAAGAGGAAAAATGGCGGTTCGTGAATTGATCGTATTTAAACACAGCAAAGAATTGGGAGATTGCCCGGCATACAAATTATTTGATGCTGTAGAAGTAAAGAAAAAGGACGATATTGAGTATCCAAGAAAATATCAGGATTATACCGTTCAGATACATGAAAATGAGATTCCAGATTCGATTGAAGTGAAAAGGATGATTTAATGGAATACGCGGAAGAAGAGTATTTAATGATATCGGGGATACAACATTTTAAGTTTTGCAGGAGACAATGGGCATTGATTCATGTTGAGCAGCAATGGGCAGAGAATGTACATACAGTAGTGGGGGAACTGATGCATAAAAAAGCCCATGACCCTTATCTTACGGAAAAAAGAAAAGATATAATCATTGCCCGGGCACTTCCTGTTTCATCAAGGGAACTTGGAGTCAGCGGAGAATGTGATATTGTGGAATTCCATAAATGTGAGGATGGAATTTCATTGTTCGGACATCGTGGGTTGTACTCGGTATATCCGGTCGAGTATAAGAAGGGAAAACCAAAAGAAGCAGAGGAGGATAAATTACAACTGGCGGCGCAGGCAATGTGCCTCGAGGAAATGTTTTCTACCAAAATACAGGAAGGGGCTATTTTTTACGGGGAGACCAAAAGAAGGGAACAAGTGATGATTTCGCTGGAATTACGTGAGGAAGTAAAGCAGATGTTTCAGGAAATGCATCAGTATTACAAGCGAAATTATACACCAAAAGTAAAACGAAGTAAGGCGTGTAATGCATGTTCTTTGAAAGATATTTGCATTCCGGGTCTGGAAAAGACGATTTCGGTTAAAAATTATATGGCGCAGAAGCTGAAGGAGGATGCGGAATGAAAAAGTTATTAAACACACTATATGTTACATCCGAGAATAGTTATCTGGGGCTGGATGGAGAAAATATCGTTGTTTATGACGAGCAAAAAGAAGTCGGACGTCTGCCATTGCATAACCTGGAAGGAATCGTTTCGTTTGGGTATCGAGGAACAAGCCCCGCGCTTATGGGAGCATGCGCGGAAAGAAATATTTCGCTTTGTTATCTGACACCACAGGGAAAATTCTTGGCTCGTGTTACAGGAAAGGTCAAGGGAAATGTTGTTTTGCGTGAGCAGCAGTATAGGAGTTGCAAAGACGAAGTAATCGGTCTGGAGATCGCAAAAAACTGCATTTCTGGAAAAGTTTATAATGCAAGATGGGTTTTAGAGCGGGCGATACGGGATCATGGAATGCAGATCGATGTGGATCGTGTAAAAAATGCTTCATTACAGTTGAAGTCTTCTTTGGAGCTTATACAGAATGCTGAATCAAAAGATCAGCTCAGAGGATATGAAGGAGAAGCTGCAAGCATTTACTTTGGCGTTTTTAATGAGTTGATCCTGCAGCAAAAAAAGGATTTTGCCTTTCAGGGAAGAAATAAAAGACCACCACTTGATAATGTGAATGCGATGCTTTCCTTTGTGTATACAATGTTGACAAACCAGATTGCTGCGGCATTGGAAGTTGTAGGATTAGATCCGTATGTTGGATATTTACATACAGATCGTCCGGGAAGAGTGTCGCTTGCGTTGGATTTAATAGAAGAATTTCGAGCAGTTTATGCGGATCGATTTGTGTTGTCACTAATTAATAAAAAAATTGTAAATAAGAAAAATTTTACGAGAAAAGAAAATGGAGCTGTTCTGATGGATGATGATCTGAGAAGGAAATTATTGACAGAGTGGCAGAATAAGAAAAAAGAAATAATCACACACCCGTTTTTGAAAGAGAAAATAGAATGGGGAATGGTGCCATATGTTCAGGCGATGCTCCTAGCCCGATATCTGCGTGGAGATCTGGATGGCTACCCGGTATTTCTTTGGAAATGAGGTGATTATTGTGTTGGTGCTGATTACCTATGATGTAAATACGGAAAGTTCCGCAGGGAGAACACGATTAAGAAAAGTAGCAAAACAATGTGAAAATTATGGAAGGCGTGTGCAGAATTCCGTGTTTGAATGTATTTTGGATCAGGCGCAATGCGTGATGTTGAAATCGCTGTTAAGTGATATTATAGATGAAGAGGTAGACAGCTTGCGGTTATACTATCTGGGAAATAAATATCAGACGAAAGTGGAACATATTGGAGTAGACAGAGGAATTGCAGCTGATCAAACTCTAATTTTATGAAAGCGGTTGGTGCGAGTGTATAGTGCACATAAAACGGCCGGAAGATTCGCACCAAAAATAATGAACAAAAAAGTTCGAATTTGTTTTGAAAAGATGAAAGAGTGAAAGATTTTTAGAACGAATTTGGATATTTTTATAATATTTCACTGGATAAAAAGATTTTTTTGTGAGATATTGCTGTCGCTCCCCTTGTGGGAGCGTGGATTGAAATATCGCCGTACACTTCTTTTGCAATCACATCCCAGTCGCTCCCCTTGTGGGAGCGTGGATTGAAATCGTCCAGACACGGTTTACTTTTGCGATTACCGCGTCGCTCCCCTTGTGGGAGCGTGGATTGAAATCATAGTAACGCCGATCTTGCAGAGCGTAATCAATGTCGCTCCCCTTGTGGGAGCGTGGATTGAAATATCGGTGCAGTTGGAAATGTCTGACACAATGCTGTCGCTCCCCTTGTGGGAGCGTGGATTGAAATAGGAGACAGAAATCAGATCAGCGGTTAAGGTCGCACTGTCGCTCCCCTTGTGGGAGCGTGGATTGAAATGTTAAATATTTATAAAATTTATATGTGACATCATGTCGCTCCCCTTGTGGGAGCGTGGATTGAAATACTTACTGGTGTTTCTATTAATCCGGCTATGGATAAGGTCGCTCCCCTTGTGGGAGCGTGGATTGAAATCATCTCCAAGTCTGTTTTTTACTTCGTTGATGGAAGTCGCTCCCCTTGTGGGAGCGTGGATTGAAATCGGGAGCATGACGGGTATAGCGTGGCTGAAGCAACGTCGCTCCCCTTGTGGGAGCGTGGATTGAAATCAGAAAAGAGCCTACCGAAGGACTGCCGATATTGGTCGCTCCCCTTGTGGGAGCGTGGATTGAAATTTTGGCGGTCATGTATATGGTTGATCCCGCATCAGTCGCTCCCCTTGTGGGAGCGTGGATTGAAATTCCGCCTCGAACGCCTTTTTTCAGACGTCGGCGTCGCTCCCCTTGTGGGAGCGTGGATTGAAATATCCAGTATAAATTCCATGCGGTGATCCAGCTTTCCGTCGCTCCCCTTGTGGGAGCGTGGATTGAAATAGCTGCTTGTGGTTGTAGGTATCCATTGTTACACCGTCGCTCCCCTTGTGGGAGCGTGAATTACAACTTCCTTTTGGTTCCAGTGGCAGTATGAGTTACTGGAGATGCAAGTAGTGATTTTGGAAGTTAAATGTAATGTTATAAAGATGAAACGTATTTCATATTGCCAGCAACTCTTATAGAATTCTAAGATAAAAAAGTCTTTTGTAATATAGCCCTCTCCTCCCACCCCGCAGTTGAATCCTTTGTAAAATCATGTTAAAATCGGTCTATAAGAATGGAAAAGAAAAATATGGGGAAAGAGAAGCATGAACGGTAAGCATAAGCGGATGTTTTGGGGTATGATCCTTCTGGTGGATGCGATCGTCATTGGGATCATGCTGTTTAGTTTTTGTGCAAAAAATGATTATTCGAGAAATCAGAAGAAAAATTCCCACCTGATCGGTATGAGTTACATGACCATGAACAATGAGTTCTATAAGATCGTGAGTGAGGAGATAAGCGCGCGCGTGGAGGCGGAAGGAGACCAGGTGGTGTTAAGAGATCCTGCGCTGGATGCCGACCGTCAGATCGAGCAGATCAAGGAAATGATGGATCTGGGGATCGATGTGCTTGTCGTGACACCGGTGGATCTGGAGAGTCTTTCGGATGTGCTCGGACAGGCAAAAGAGCAGGGAATACGGATCATTGTCGTGGACACCAATCTTTCGGATGATACACTCGCGGACTGCACGATCACTTCCGATAATTACGATGCGGGCGTGATCGTCGGGCGGTATTTTCTGACACAGTGTGAAGGGACGAAACTGCTTGTTATGGCGCATACGACAACCAAATCGGGACAGGACAGAGTGCAGGGCTTCCTCGATACGGTAAGCGGGAAGGAAGGCATTGAGGTCGTGGCACAGATCGAATGTGAGGGACAGCTTGAGATTGCGATGCCGAGGCTACAGGAAGCGATCGATGCGGGTGTTTCGTTTGACAACATCTTCTGTCTGAACGATCTGGCCGCCGTCGGGGTGGTCGCCGCGCTTGAGGAAAATCAGATGCTTGACCACATCGGGGTCTATGGAGTGGACGGTTCACCGGACGCAAAGGCGCTGATCGAGGAAGGAATGATGGACGCGACGGCCGCGCAGTTTCCGACAGAGATCGGAAGCAGGGCGGCAGATGCGATCTACCGCCTGCTTGACGGAAAAAGCGTCGAAAAGAACATTTTAGTTCCGGTAAAACTGGTTACCAGACAGAATGTAGAAGAATTTGGAATAGACAGATGGCAGTAGAGGGGGAAAAAGAGATGGACGAAAATAAGACCTCAGAGTATCTGCTGGTGGTCATGAAAAACTTAAATCTGATCATTATCCTGTTTATCTCCATGCTGATCACATACTGTCTGAACGGCACGGTGCAGGAGGGATCGGCGTTAAGCTTTCTGACGAGCATACATAAGATTCCGGTCACGCCATGGAAGATCCCGGTTATCGCGCTTGGACTGTACGGGAGCATGATGATCCTAATGCAGATCAAAAGCACGGGAAGCGGCAGCCTCGCCTGTAAAGTCGGCGTGGAGATCGCGGTCAGCTTTGGGATCAGTTACCTGCTGGGATTCAGTTATACGGGCATGATGCTTTTGATCCTGGCGGATACCATGCGATATCTGCCGAAAGCAAAATGGAAATTTTCTGCGGCGGCAGTGATCTGTGTGTTCTATATGATGACGGACTATGACCTGATCTCGTCCGGCTTTCAGATCACGTCACTGGAAACATATCTCGGATATTTTGAAGGGGATGTCTGCTCCGCTCTGCTTGGCGTAAAGAATGTGTTAAATTCGTTAAATACGTTACTCTTTTTATTTTATATTGTCTGGCTGGTTCGGATACAGATGAGTGAGAAAGAGCGGATCTTAAGTCTGAATGCGCAGCTCAATACGGCAAATGAAGAATTACAGAAAGCAAATCAAAGACTTGAGCAATACGCGGAAGAATCAGTCAAAATGACGGAAACCAGAGAGAGAAACCGTCTTGCGCGGGAGATCCACGATACGCTTGGACATGCGCTGACCGGTATCATTACCGGTATCGAAGCCTGTGAGACGTTAATGGATGTGGCACCTGAGGCAACGAAAGTACAGCTTGGCGCGATCGCTGAGGTGGCGCGACAGGGCATGACGGATGTCCGGCGTTCGGTCAAGGCACTGCGTCCGGACGCACTCGAAAAGTTTAATCTGGAAGAGGCCCTCACACAGACCATGGAAGAGATGCGTCTCGCGACGAATGCGAAGATCGAGTATCGGTGTACGACACCGTTAAAGGGATTTAACGAGGATGAAGAAGAGATCATTTACCGGATCGTGCAGGAATGTATCACAAATTCCATCCGGCATGGCAAGGCGGACCGGATCACGATCGAGATAGACAGGGAGTATAATATGTTAAACATCCGCATCAAGGACAACGGCATCGGATGTAAAAAGATTGAAAAAGGATTCGGGCTGCACCATATGGACGAACGGCTGCGTATGTTACAGGGGACATTGCAGTATTCCGGGGAAGACGGATTTCTGGTAGAAGCGCAGATCCCGATCCGATGGGGGACGGAGGAGAAGAAAGATGATTAAAGTATTGATCGCCGATGATCAGGAACTGATCCGACAGAGCCTGCAGATCGTGCTGGGAACGGAAAAAGACATTGAAGTGCTGGATGCCGTGGAAAACGGCGTGGAGGTTGTGCGCTCGGTGCGCAGGGAAAAACCGGATGTGATCTTAATGGATATCCGTATGCCGGAGATGGACGGTGTGGTGTGTACACAGATCATCAAGGAAAATTATCCAAACATCAAGATCATCATCTTAACGACCTTTGATGATGATGAATATGTTTACAATGCGTTAAAATATGGCGCAAGCGGTTATCTGTTAAAGGGAATTTCGACCAAGGAGCTTGCGGAGGCTATCCGCAAAGTATATCAGGGAACAGCCATGATCAACGGGGATATCACGTCAAAGGTTGTGAAGCTGTTTTCCAAAATGGCGCAGACGAATATCACGATCCAGGTGGATGATGCGCAGACAGCCGACTTAAAGGAAACAGAGTGGAAGATCATTGCGCTCGTGGGCAGTGGAATGTCCAATAAAGAGATCGCAGCGAAACTGAGTCTGTCTGAGGGAACCGTGCGCAACATGTTGAGCATCATATTAAGTAAACTCGAATTAAGGGACAGAACCCAGCTTGCCATATGGGCGGTACAGACCGGCGTGGTGAACCGGGGATTCGGAGAGGAACCATGATGAAAAAAATCCGGAACAAAAAAAATCAGATCCTGATCATCTGCTGCGCGCTTTTACTTGTGCTCACGGCGCTTCTTTACAGCGACAGCTACCAGTCACTTCCGGTATTTCAGAAAAAGGAACTGACGATCGGCGTGTTTTCGGACAGTTACTGGGAAGTGCAAAACGGATATTCCTATCAGATCCTGGAGGATGCGATCCAATGTTTTAAACAAGAACATCCGGGAGTAAACGTGGAGTATGTCAGCGGGATCTTAAAGAGCGATTATTCGGAGTGGCTGTCCAAACAGCTGATCTCCGGGAACGCGCCCGATGTCATTTTTGTGCTGGCAGAGGATTTTAACGATCTTGCGGAGATCGGTGCGTTAAAAGACCTCTCTTCTTTCATTGAAAAAGATAAAAATTTTGATGAGGGGGCGTTTTACGCGTCTGCCTATGAATACGGACAGCATGAGGGAAAACAGTATTCCCTGCCCTATGAGTGCGCGCCAAAGCTGATGTTTGTAAACAAAACGATCTTAGACGCGGAGGGGATCGCGATCCCGGATGACAGCTGGACCTGGGATGAGTTTTATGAGATCTGCAGGGAAGTGACGAAAGATACGGATGGAGACGGAACGGTAGACCAGTTCGGCGCGGTCGGCTATACCTGGATGGACGCGTTTGAGTCCAACGGGATCCGGCTGTTTAATGAAAAAGGGACAGAGTGCGATTTCGCGGACAAAAATGTCGAAGAGGCACTGGAATTTATGGAGCGCCTGTATGGATTAAATGGAAACTACAGTCCATCGACCAGGGACTTTGATATGGGAAAAGTGGTATTTCAGCCGATGTCTTTTTCCAACTACCGCGCCTATAAACCGTATCCGCTCAGTGTTAAGAAGTATTCGGGATTTGAGTGGGAATGTATTCCGATGCCGGCAGGACCGGAAGGCGACAATATATCAACGCTCGACACATTGCTTGTCGCGATGAATGAAAATACGAAATGCCCGGAGACCGCCTGGGATTTTATCAAGGTTCTGACCAGCAACACCGAGATCCAGTCGGAGATTTTTGATTATTCGGAGGGTGTTTCCGTGTTAAAAGAAGTGACGGAGTCCGACCAGACCCTGCAGCAGTTGATCGAAAGCTCCGGGGAGAGCGGCGGCATGAACCTCGCGGTTTTAAGTGACGCTGTGGAAAACGCGGTCATTGCGCCGGGATTCCGTGGATATGATGAGGCAGTTGCGGAGGTGGACAAGGCGGTGGACAGCATTTTGACGGACAGTTCCAACATCCGGATGGATCTGATCATCTGGAACCGTACGATCAATCAGTACTTAAAGAACCGGAAATGACAAATGTCATTACGATTTCTGACAAACGTAATGTAAAAAGGATGACATATGTGAGATGAACATGTGTCGTCTTTTTTTTATACTGTATTTGAACTTAAGGAACAGAAAGAAAAATCTTAAGGAGGAGGACGATAGAATGAAATATGTTTTTCTGGTCAGTCATGGAACATTCGCTCCGGGACTGCACAACGCACTGAACATGCTTGCGGGAGAAAACAGGGAGGATGTGATCTCCACAAGCCTGGAAAATGGCATGAGTTCTGCCGTGTATGCGGAGAATGTGAGAAAATGCCTGGCGCCGGTCAAAGCAGAAGATGAGATCATTCTGCTGGCGGATCTGGTGGGTGGTTCACCGCTTACCACTGCGGCAAACGTAATTGCAGAAGAAAACCTCATGGGGCAGACCGTTATGGTCGGAGGCGTAAATCTTCCGTTTGCATTGAGCGCAGTGCTGATGAAAGACACAATGGAGACCCCAGAGCTGATCGAAGATCTGCTTTCGGAATCCAGAGAAGTATTAAAAGAATTTCGGATCACAAATGAAGAATCCGAAGACGAAATTTAAAAAAGGGGGAAAAGAATATGGCAGTTTCATTTATCCGTGTGGATGATCGTATGATCCATGGACAGACATGTACAAGATGGGCGTTGGAATATCCGTGTGACGGACTGATCGCGGTAAACAACGCGGCGGCAAAGAATCCGGTATTAAAAGCGGCATACAAGAGCGCGAGCGGAAAAAAGACTTTTGTATGGTCAGTGGATGAATTCAAAGAGAAAAGCGCGAAGGTGCTGGCAAGCAAGGATAATTATTTCCTGATCACAAAAAATCCGCTGGATATGGAAAAGATCCTGATCGACCAGGGATTCCAGTGCGGCGTGAAGACCGTGATCATCGGACCTTGCAACGACAGACCGGGCGCGACAAAACTCGGAAACAACCAGTCCATTACGCAGGAAGAAGCGCAGGCACTTGAAAATATCATGAACGCAGGATATGAAGTAGAATTTGCGCTGTTAAAAGAAGAAGCGATCGGCAACTGGAAAAAATTCAGAGGACAATTTGGTTTTAATTAAGGAGGGAATGTTATGACTATCAGTTGGTTACAGGCAGTATTGCTCGGACTCTTCGCGTGTCTGTCCAGTATGCCTGGTATGGGTGGTTCATCGATCGGTAACTATACACTTGGAAGACCGTTGATCGGTGGATTTGTATGTGGATTGATCTTAGGTGATATGCAGACAGGTATTCTTGTCGGATGTGCGATGCAGGTTATTTACATTGCGCTCGTTACACCGGGTGGAACCGTATCCGCGGATGTGCGTGCGGTCAGCTACATCGGTATCCCGCTTGCAATGGTTGCGTTAAAGAGCTACGGCCTTACAGCAACTTCTGCAGAAGGCGCAGCACTTGCAACATCTTTCGGTGCCATGGTTGGTACACTTGGAACCGTATTATTCTACGGAACAGCAACGATTAACCTGGTTTGGCAGCACATGGGCTGGAAAGCAGTAGAAAACAGACAGTATAAGAAATTATATCTGGTAGATATGGGACTTCCATGGATCTCTCATTTGATCTGCTCCTTCATCCCGACCATGATCATGTGTAAGATGGGTGCGGACGTAGTAGAACTGATCAAAACAGCACTGCCGATGGATGGTCTTGCAATGAAGACACTGTTTACCGTTGGTTCCCTGCTTCCTTGCGTAGGTATTGCGATCCTCTTAAAACAGATCGTAAAGAAAGCGGCAGATTTTGTTCCGTTCTTATTCGGATTTGTACTGGCTGCATCTCTTGGTATCAACCTGGTATCCGCAACGGTTGTTGCCGGAATGTTTGCAATTCTTACATACAAAATTAAAATGCTGACAGTCACAAAGGGTGCGGCTGCAGCTGAGATCGAGGAAGAGGAGGATATCTGATATGGAAAAGAAATTATCAAAAAAAGCGTTATCAAAGTCATTCCATAACTGGTATTACGGCCATTTAACATGCTTCTCCCAGGAGCACATGCAGACATTTGGTTATCTTTGTTCCATGCTGCCACTGGTAGAAGAATTATATGACAATGAAGAAGACAAAGCAAAAGCAATGGATACATACACCGCATTTTTCAATACAGAGCCGCAGCTTGGTTCCGTGATCGTCGGTATGACAGCAGGTCTCGAGGAAGCGAGAGCAAACGGCGCGGAAGATGTGGATGAGGAAACGATAAACGGTCTGCGTGCCGGTCTTATGGGACCGATCGCCGGAATCGGTGATTCCTTAGTCGTAGGAACCGTCATCCCGATCCTTCTTGGTATTGCAATGGGTATGTCAACCGGCGGTTCACCGCTCGGAGCGATCTTCTATATCGTCGTATGGAACCTGTTTGCGTACTTCGGAATGAAATTTTTATATTTCAAGGGCTATCAGCTTGGTGGAAAAGCGGTAGATTTCCTGATCGGAACACAGGGTGAAGCATTAAGAGAAGCAATCTCAGTGCTCGGTGGTATCGTAATCGGTGCGGTATCCGCGACATGGGTAAGCGTTACCACATCCTTACAGCTTTTAAACGATGCGGGCGAACCGTATCTGGTATTGCAGGATAAACTGGATTCCGTATTCCCTGGACTTTTAACCGCATTATTTATCATCGGATGCTGGTTCCTCATGGCAAAGAAACGGATGTCCCCGATCAAAGTAATGTTACTGTTAGTCGTAGTAGCCTTCGTTGGTGTACTGATCGGATTCTTTAACCCGGGACTGACTTACTAATTATTCAAAAAGAAAAAAGGAGAGAATGTCATGAACACTGCTGAGAGAAATCAATTATCAAAAGAAGCCGAAATGCAGCTTGCGGCATTAAAAAGGATCAGTCACTGGAAAACGATCGCGCTTGCGATATCGACCATTGGCGTGGCAGGCGCTTACGCCGGTTTCGCGGGTCTGACCCGTCACACATTTCTCGGTGTCCTTGGCATTCTGTTCCTTATTGCAGGGCTGGCAGGCGCGGTTGTTTTTAACCTCGGACTGAAAAACGGAAGAAGAAATGTTGAGAAGATCTTAAACATTCTGGATAAAGGAAGGGTGCTATGAATTATCAGTTGATATGTCTTGATCTGGATGGAACATTGCTCGACGATCAGAAAAAAATACTGCCAAGAGCGCGTGAAAGCGTAAAACAAGCGGCAGAACAGGGAATCAAGATCGCACTGGTCTCCGGAAGAATGCCGGCGGCAGTGGATCCGATCGAAGAGGAACTTGGAATTTCGTGTATCAAAGCGTGCAACGCGGGTACTTACATTTTAAAGGACGGTCAGTGCATCAGCAGCGAGTATCTTCTTGCGGATACCATGAAACGTATCTATGAAGAGATCGCGGAGCGCTATCAGATGCCGCTTTGGATCTTCCGGCATGACAGTTGGTTTGTAACAGGCAGTGACCGCTATGTCGAGAAGGAAAGCGAGATCATCCATCACAGACCGGAATTTGCGGATGTGGAAGAACTTGCCGCAGAGTGGGAAAAAGAAAGTACCGGTCCGAATAAGCTGGTACTTGCGGCGAGTCCCGATGAGATTACGGAAATTTATAAAGTGATCGCGGCGCAGAAACGGGAAGAGATTGATATGGCGCGCTCCGGAGATACATTTCTTGAGATTTTTCCGAAGGGAGTTACCAAAGGAACCGCACTGAAAACAATCTGTAAAAGTCTGGATGTAAAACCGGAGCATGTGATCGCATTCGGAGATCATGAACTGGATGTTCCAATGATCGAGGCGGCAGGTGTCGGAATCGCGATGGGAAACGCGATCGATGAACTGAAAGCCAAAGCAGATTTTGTGACAAAATCAAACAATGAAGCAGGAGTTGCTTACGGACTGGAACATTATCTGGTCTGAGACTGGAGGAAGATACAGCGTTAGAAACATTCATTAAGGATAATATATAATTTTGATGCAGATAGAAAAGTTGGCACATACGCGTTGATGTGTGCCAACTTTTTTTATTGTATTGACATTGCTGCACATGTGTGCCATTCTTTGTTGTGAAAGTTAGTCCGGACAAACTAAAAGGGAGAATGTTATGAAAGAATCGCTATCAACAAAGGAGCTGATCCGTGATACGCTGCAAAAGCTGTTAGAGGAAAAGGATTACGCAGAGATCTCGATGAAGGAGATCGCAAAAAGCGCAAACGTTGGCAGAAGGACGCTGTACCGGTATTTCGGGACGAAAGATGATATTGTCAGGTTCATGGCAGACTCAGTCATGGATGAATTCGCGGATGCACTGCTTTTGCAGGGAGCGAAGGGCTTAAAGGAGACGACAAACATCTATTTTTCGTTCTGGGAGAAAAATGCGGAGGTGTTTCGCTGTCTGGATCAGAGTCATCTTTTGCACTATATCGAAGATCATCTTTCCGAGTACATCATGCAGGTTGCGTTCAAAACAAAAATGAAAGATGTCGATATGGAACCGGAGCAGATCCTTTTAGAGATGTCAAAGGAAAGATTATATGATTTTTACTTTACGATAGCGGGCTACTGGGAACTGACCAAACGGTGGATGCGGGAAGAAAACAGAAGCACTCCGGAGGAGATCAGCAGCCTTGTGATAAAAATACTGACCGAGAGAGAAGATTAGGAGGAAATAAAGTATGGATGTAAGGATAATTTTAATAGAGACAGTGGTACTCACCATTTTATTTACGATTGCGGTGGTGGCAGGCAGCCAAAACCCTGTAGATACGGTTTACGATATGCCGGAACCGATCATAAACCGATGCCTGGAGCTGGGGTTGATCGATGAGAGCAAAAAGGCGGACAGTCCGCAGACGAGAAGAAAGAGGCTTTTCGCTGCGGTTGTCATTGCGCTTATCATGGCGCTTGCGCTTTGCTTTGTAAATCATGCGGGCAATTTTTTACAGGGATTTCTGATCTCGTATCTCATCTGGCTGATCGTTGACTGGTATGACTGTTTTGTGATCGACTGGATCTGGGTATGCCACAGCAAGAAGCTGGTCATTCCGGGGACTGAGGATCTGACGGATTCCTATAAGGATTACCGGTTTCATTTTATCGGCAGCTTAAAAGGAATGGCGATTGGGCTTCCGGTGTGTCTGCTTGTAGGTGTTATGGTACAGCTTGTGAACTGGTTCATATAGGAACGGGAGAGAGATACAATGAACGGAATCAAAGTAACAAATTTATCGGAAAATGAGATCGAACAGATCTGCCGGGCGATCGTCAAAAACCTGGGAGGACTCCGGGGCGGGATTCAATTCTTAAAGAGGATCGCAAAGGGTGGGACAACCTATGAGGATACGTTAAAAAAGAAAAAGATTCCATATATGAATCTGGCGATGCTGGTGGTACGAAAAGAATATCAGGGACAGGGATATATGAGACAGCTCATGGAAATGGTGTATGAAATTGCCGATGAGAAAAATCTTGCAGTGATCCTGGATACCGATGCGGAAGACAAAGTAGAGAGATATGAGCATCTCGGCATGGAACTCGTAAAGACCAGAGATCTGGGTGAGGGCGTATTTTTGTATGATCTCTACCGCGCATCCTCTTTTTTGTGATATAATGCTGTTATTTAAACAGGCAAAATTGAGGAGATGATGCAATGAAACTGGAACTGGCACAGACGATCCGGCATTATAATAAGAAAGATCTGCCGGGAGACATCCTTGCGGGCATTATCATCATGGCGGTGTCGATCCCGATTTCCATGGGGTATGCGCAGATCGCGGGGTTTCCCGCGGTGTATGGGCTTTATGGGTCGGTATTTCCGATTCTGTTCTTTGCGTTCTTTTCCACTTCCCCGCAGTTTATCTTCGGGGTGGACGCGGCACCGGCGGCACTCGTTGGTTCCGCCCTTATCAGTCTGCATGTGGAGAGTGGTTCGAATGAGGCACTGGCGGTCGTTCCGGTGCTCACGCTGTTTGTGGCGCTGTGGCTGCTTGCGTTTTATTTTATGCGCGCCGGGAAGCTGGTAAACTACATCTCAGCGCCGGTCATGGGCGGATTCATCACCGGGATCTGTACCACGATCATTTTAATGCAGCTGCCGAAGCTGATGGGAGGAACGGCGGGAACCGGAGAGTTTCTGGAGCTTGCGGAACATATCGCAAAGGAAGCGGCATCCATCAATCTGCCGTCCGTCGCGCTCGGCGTTTCGGCACTTGTGATCCTGTTACTGTCCAAAAAGTTCATGCCAAAATTTCCGATGGCAGTCGTACTTATGGCGGCAGGCGCAGTGATGACGCGCGTCCTTCCGGTGCGTGAATGGGGGATCCAGACGCTTGCGGCGGTAGAACCGGGGCTTCCTGCGTGGAGTTTCCCGGATCTTACCGCGATTCCCATAAAGGAAGCCGTCACGATCAGTCTGTCGGTTGCGGTGGTCATCATGGCTGAGACACTGCTTGCGGAAAACAACTTCGCGCAGAAAAATGGATACCACATCAACGACAATCAGGAAATACTGGCGTTTTCTGCCGGAAATTTTGTGGCTGCTTTTACGGGCTGCTGTCCGATCAACGGCTCGGTATCCCGCACCGCGATGGGAGAACAGTATCAGGGCAGGACGCAGTTTACCGGCATCGTGGCGGGAGGCTCCATGATCGTACTGCTTTTATGCGGCACGGGATTCATCGGATATCTGCCGGTTCCGGTGCTGACCGCGATCGTGATCTCGGCTCTCCTTGGGGCAACGGAGTTTGAACTGGCGGTGCGGCTTTTTAAAGTGAGCCGCACGGAATGTCTGATCTTTGCGGGCGCGTTTTTCGGTGTGCTGTTTCTTGGAACGATCAACGGCGTACTGATCGGGATCATCCTCTCCTTTACAGAGATGATCATCCGTACCGCAAAGCCGGCGAGATGTTTTCTCGGCATTCAGCCGGGACACCGCCATTTCCGCGATTTGAAAGAAGGAAGCCAGATCCATGCCATCGAGGGCGTTTTGATCTATCGTTTCAGCAGCAATCTGTTTTTCGCGAATATCCAGGTACTTGAGCGTGACATTGAAGATGCGCTGCAAAAAGACACGAAGGCAGTGATCCTTGACGCGAGCGGCATCGGGAGCATGGACATCACGGCGGCGGACCGGCTGGGAAGCCTGTATCAGTCCCTGAAGAAAAAAGGAATCCGTTTTTATATGACGGAGCATATTGCGGAGTTAAACGAGCAGCTTCGGAAACTCGGACTCGGCTATATGATCGAGGAAGGCAGTGTGCGCAGAACGATACATATCGCGTTAAAGGACATGGAGATCAGACGGCCGTATCCGCTTGTCGGCGGCGTGGACAATGAAGAACGCAGCGCTTCGAGAAAGCGCGCGGATAACCGGGTACAGGAATTTGTCTGGGCGTTCGGCTCGGACACCGAGGCGCAGATCGAAAAGCAGATCTTAAAACAGATCGAGCAGCTGAAAAAGGACGGAAATGTGGAAGAACTTCTGCACGGGCGGTGGTCGCACATGGAGGCGCTGGACGAGGATGAGTGGCTCGAACATCTGGAAGAACATTTAAAAGAGATCGTCAATATTTCCGGAAAAGACGAGAAAACACTGGCAATGCAGTTTGAGGCACACCGCAGAGAGGTTTATGAGCGCATCGCAAAGGAACATCCCGAACTTGCGAAGCGGTTTCAGGAGCGCAGGCATAAGCTGGATGAGCATTTGAAGCAGAGACGGCCGGAGGTTTATGAGCTGGTGGTGCGCCTGCGGGAGGAAAATCAGCTATAGCCTTATCCTATAACCAACTCTAAGTATCATGTATTAACACCTTTCGCAAAGTTTTGTTATAATAGCACCTGTAAACAAAGTGCAGCAAAACAAATGCAGAAAGGAGAACCGAAGATGAGAGCAGTTCATTTTTCCATGGTATGTGACAGCAGAATGTGGAACGCATCAGGCGAGACCTGTATGTGTATGTCTGTATGCATGGAAAAAAGAAAAGACGCGCGGGATGCTTCGGTTTGATTGATAGAAAGAAAAGATCAGCAGGAATCATCTTTGCGGTGAACCTGCTGTTTTTTTGTGTGGATATAAGGAAAGGATAAGAACAGAATGGCTGAATATGAAATAGAAGTAAAGCATCTGTCAAAGACATTTGAACAAAAAGGCGTGCATGTAGAAGCACTTTCCGATATCAATCTCACGATTGAGGCGGGAGATATCTACGGAATCATCGGAATGTCCGGGGCAGGAAAAAGTACACTTGTGCGATGCTTGAATTATCTGGAGAAACCGACCGATGGTCAGGTGTTCATCGAGGGAAAGGATCTTGGAACACTAAGCGAAAAGGAACTGCGGGCACAGCGCAGTGATATCGCGATGATCTTCCAGCATTTTAACCTGCTGATGCAAAAGAGTGTGATCGACAATATCTGTTTCCCGCTTCAGATCCATGGAGTAAAAAGAAAAGACGCGAAGGCAAGAGCCAGAGAACTGTTAAAGACAGTCGGACTTGAGGATAAGGAAAAGGCTTATCCGGCGCAGCTGTCCGGCGGACAGAAACAGCGTGTCGCGATCGCGCGCGCGCTTGCGTCGGATCCGAAGATCCTGCTCTGTGATGAAGCGACAAGCGCGTTGGATCCGCAGACAACGGCATCGATCCTTGAACTGTTAAAGAGCATCAATGAGCAGTTTAACATTACGATCGTGATCATTACGCATCAGATGTCGGTGATCCGTGAGATCTGTAACCGCGTGGCGATCATTGAACACGGAGAACTGGTAGAAAACGGTCTGGTCGAGGATATTTTCAGTCATCCGAAATCAAAAGCGGCAAGAGAGCTGATATTAAGAGATCTGCCGGAAGACGGCGTGAAATTAGAAGGTGCGGTAGCCGAGCAGTTAGAGCGCATTCAGAGCGATCGGAAACTTCGGATTGTCTTTTCTGAAAATTCCGCGTTTGAGCCGGTCATCGCAAATATGATCTTAAAATTCGGCACACCGGTAAATATTTTAAGGGCAGATACCAAAAATGTCGGCGGAGTCGCAAAGGGCGAGATGATTTTAGGACTGCCGGACGACAGACATTTACAGATCGATATGGAAGAATATCTTAAAGAGCATGGATTAGAGATTGAGGAGGTGACAGGCGATGTGGAGTGATCAGGTGATCAGCATGATGATCCAGGGAATCTGGGAAACAATTTATATGACGGTGATCTCAACATTCGCCGGCTATGTGATCGGACTTCCGATGGGAATTGCGCTCACAGTTACAGATAAGGACGGGATCCGCCCGAATGCGGCAGTTTATAAGGTCCTTGATGTGATCTCAAACCTTGTGCGAAGCATACCGTTTATTATCTTACTTGTTATATTGATCCCGTTTACGAGACTGGTAGCGGGACAGAGCTACGGCTCAAAGGCAACGATCGTTCCGCTTGTGATCGCGGCTGCACCGTATATCGCAAGAATGGTCGAATCTTCCTTAAAGGAAGTAGATCCGGGAGTGATCGAGGCGGCGCGCTCGATGGGAGCGTCCGATGTTACGATCATTGTAAAAGTTATGCTCGTTGAGGCGAGAACATCTCTGATCGTCGGCGCAACGATCGCGCTCGGAACGATCCTTGGATACTCCGCAATGTCAGGAACCGTCGGCGGCGGCGGACTTGGAGCGATCGCGATCCGTTACGGATACACCAGATGGCAGACGGATATTCTGGTTGTCAGTGTGATCTTACTGATGATTTTGTTCCAGATCTTCCAGACCATCGGAATGAAGCTTGCGGATAAATCCGACCGCAGAAAATAAAAAGTTTATGGTTTGATCTTTTGCTTTTGCAAAGATCATGAAAATAAAAAAAGAAGAGGAGAAAAAATATTATGAAGAAGAGACTTTTAACAGGTATTTTGGCAGGAGCACTGGCAGTAAGCGCATTTGCAGGCTGCGGAAGTGCAAAGGAAGAAAACAGCACCGCAACAGACAATGCGGCAGCAAAAGAAGAGACAGCAGGTACCGAAGCTGCAGCAGAAGGAACAGAGACAGCAACAGCAGTTGAATCCAAGGGAACGATCAAGATCGCAGCTTCTGCAACACCGCATGCGGAGATCTTAGAGGCAGCAAAGCCGATCCTTGCAGAAGAAGGATGGGATCTTGAGATCACAGTTTACGATGATTATGTACTGCCGAACGAAGCAGTGGAGAGCGGAGAGATGGATGCAAACTACTTCCAGCATGTACCGTATCTTGACAGCTTTAATGAAGAAAGAGGAACACACCTCGTAGAAGTTGGTAAGATCCACTATGAGCCGTTTGGAATTTATCCGGGAACCAAGAGCAGCCTGGATGATGTTGCGGAAGGTGATGTGATCGCAGTTCCGAATGATACTACAAACGAAGCGAGAGCACTCTTACTGTTACAGGATAACGGAATCATTACATTAAAAGCAGACGCAGGATTAGAGGCAACAGTCAATGACATTGAAGAAAATCCGTACAACGTTCAGATCGAAGAACTTGCAGCAGAGCAGGTAGCAAGAGTATCTGACGAAGTAGCTTACCTCGTATTAAACGGTAACTATGCATTAGAGGCTGGTTATTCCGTAGGACAGGATGCGCTCGCATATGAAAAATCCGATTCTGAAGCAGCAAAGACCTATGTAAACGTAGTAGTTGTAAAAGAAGGAAATGAAGACAACGAAGGTGTAAAAGCACTGGTTGACGTATTAAAATCTGATGAGATCAAAGATTTCATCAACAAAACTTATGACGGAGCAGTTATTCCGTTTGAAGAGTAAAATACATTTCGACAACAGTCGGATGAAAAATCGGGAAGGACGGCAGAAGCCGGACTTCCCGAATGTGATACTGTAGCCGCTGGAAGGGCATAGGTTTGCAAAACTGAAGTTGATGGTTCGAATCCATCCAGTATCGTTCTTTTATAAATTCACAAACGTTTCCACCGTCTTCACGAAGCGCATGACATCCTCCGGTGCATCGTTCGCGTAGAGCAGACCGTAGGGAATGCTGTAATCCCAGTCAACCGGGATCGAGACGAGCCCGGGATGGACATTCTGCCAGCATTCGATGGTCAGAAGCACATTTCCGGTCTCCGCGCAGCGGTTGAAAACGGACATATCAAAGAAAGGCTGTGTGTCTTCGATATGGATCTGGGGATGGTGCAGCGTTAAGTCATTTCGGATGAAATCATTGGTTCCGGAGTCACCGGCAGGAACCATGAGGAGCGTCTCTCCGTGGAGATCTTCCACTTTAAGTTTCTTTTTGCCGGCAAGTCTGTGATCGCGTGGAACCGCGATCATTTTTTTATATCTGCCAAGCTGGAGAAAGCTGCAAAGGCTCATCCAGGCTCTGGAATCGCAGACACCGATCAGAAAATCAAACTTTTCGCCCAAAAGGGCAATCTCTTTTAAAATCCCGTTATGATCATCATCGAAAGGAACCAGATGCAGTTTGTATCCCGAAAAATCCTGGTTGACCTGATACCAGAGATCCAGAAACGGCTTTGCCGGATTTAACAGGGAGGTTCCGACGCAAAACGTGGTATCGTAGGCAAGCGTCCTGCTTTTGGCGGCGGCGAGTACTTTTTTGGAATAATCGATGATAAATTTCGAGTCCTGATAAATGGAAGCGCCTGCGCTCGTCGGGGTCACACCGGCGTGAGTGCGCTCGATCAGCTTTAAATCCAGTTCCTTTTCGAGCTGGTTGATCTGCTTCATGACCGCAGTCGGTGAAATATAAAGCTGCTTTGCCGCTTTCGTAAAACTTTTGCAGTCGCAGACCGCAAGAAACGTATCAAGTAAATGATTATACATCATGCACCTCCAGACATTGGTATCAACCAATAGTTTATAGCATAATAACATGTTGGAGATTCCGGGTCAAGAAATGCTGTATTAAAATAAGAAAAAAGATGAGACGAAAGGAGCGCAAAGAAAAATGGCAGAGCTTATCGCATATTTTTCCCGCAGAGATGAGAATTATGTAAGCGGGGCATTAAAACAGTTAGAGGTCGGAAATACAAAGGTAGTGGCTGGTATTATAAAAAAGTTGACAGGGGCGGACATGTTCCAGATTGAACCAAAGAAAGCCTATTCCAAAGACTACAATGCCTGTATCGCGGAGGCGCAGGCAGATCAGAGAAGCAACGCGAGACCGGAATTAAAGGCATGGCCGGAGGATATGGAGCAGTACGATACGATTTATCTCGGCTATCCGAATTACTGGGGCACGATGCCGATGGCAGTCTTTACATTCTTGGAGCACTATGATTTTAACGGGAAAACGATCCGTCCGTTCTGCACACATGAGGGCAGCGGACTTGGAAGCAGCGTGAGCGATATCAAACGTCTGTGTCCGGGAGCAAATGTAGAGAAAGGACTTGCGATCCACGGAAGTCTGGTAAATCGTGCGGAAAAAGAAGTCGGAGCATGGATCTAGGAGGATGATAGGATGAAACTGACGGAAAAAGCAAAAGCATATTTAAGTAAAATCTTTTCAGAGGAAAAAGGCGGATTACAGGAGAACGATCCGGAGTTTGCGGAGCGTTTTTATAACTTCGCGTTTGATGAAGTCGTAAATCAGGGCGACATGGATGACAAGACCAGAATGCTTGCGATTCTTGCGACACTTACCGGCTGTCAGGGAACCGATGCGTACCGCGTGATGGCAAAGGCTGCTTTGCGTGTGGGCGTGACACCGGTAGAGATCAAGGAAGTGACTTATCAGGCGGTGGCGTATCTTGGCATTGGAAGAGTACTTCCGTTCTTTGCGATCAACAATGAGATCTTAAAGGAAGATGGCGTTTCCCTGCCGTTAGAAGCGCAGGCGAAGACAACGATGGAGACGAGACTGGAAGCCGGAATCAAGGCACAGGTCGATATTTTCGGAGAAGGCATGAAAGAATTTTACAAGTCGGGACCGGAAGAGAGCCGTCATATCAACCGCTGGCTGGCCGACAACTGCTTTGGCGATTATTACACGAGAAAAGGGCTGGACTATCTGCAGAGGGAAATGATCACATTCTGCTTTATCGCGGCACAGGGTGGCTGTGAGCCGCAGCTTGTAAGCCATGCGCAGGCAAATATGAAGATCGGGAACACCAGGGAATTTCTGATCCAGGTGATCTCCCAGTGCCTGCCATACATCGGTTATCCGAGAAGTTTAAATGCACTGCGCTGTGTAAATGAGGCAGCAAAGAATCTGGAGGAAAAATAAAATGAAAAAAATGCTGGTTGTTTATTATACCTGGTCAAACGGAAATACAGAGCGGATCGCGAAAATGCTCGCGGAAGCGACGGGCGCGGATCTCATGCAGATCGATACCGAGAAGCCGTATGAGGGAAGCTACAATGAGGCGGTCGTGGGAAAGATATCGTAAAAATGCACAAAAACGGGGAGAAAATTTTGGAAACATTGTGCGTTGACGATGGCAGGTGCCAAGATTATACTTAAGATAGTTTAAACGTTTAAGCGGTGAATAAACACCGCTTTTGATTTACTGTTTAATTTAAACGCTTAAATTGAAAGGAGAAGACGATGAAAAGAAAAAAGGCAATGGCGGTACTGTTTTTTGCTGTGGCGCTTGCGGGCAGCAGCATGACAGCGGGGTGTGGGGCAAAAGAGACCGGAACCGCACAGACACAGGAAGAAGTCAGCACACAGGCAGAAGAGAAACAGACAGCAGAGGAACAGACGGAGGCACCGGCGCAGGAGGAAACAGCAGCGGAGCATACGGTGACTTACTATGACAGTGATGGAACAACCGTCCTTGAGACGAAGACGGCAGCGGACGGAGCATGCGCGGAGGAGTTCACACCGGAAAAAGCGGGCGAGACATTTGTTGGCTGGTACGCGACACCGCAGATGAGCCGTAAATATGATTTTGGGACACAGGTCAAAGAGGATACGGCTCTTTACGCGGGATTTACTTCTTATGTGGAAGATACGAGAACATTCGTGATCGTCGGCTCGGGAACGGGTGCTGTGCTTGCGGAATCAGACTGGGGCGCGGTGATCGGAGAAGCGCAGACGATGACAAAGGAGGAGAATGACGAAGCCAATGTATACACGATCACACTGGATCTGGAAGCGGGAGATCAGTTCCAGTTTGCGATCAACGGCTCATGGGAAGATCAGCGTGGATTTGGTTATATGACAACGATCGCGCAGGATGGAACGGAATATTTTAAAAATTCCGGCGGCATCGGAGAGACGGGCGCAAAGAAGTCGAATATAGAGGTGGCAGTTTCCGGAAATTACACATTTACGCTCACCACCTATCCGGGAGAAGATGTCTATGACACGGAGGATTCCTATTATACCGAAGAGACAAAAGAAAACTTCAATATGAATCCGTATGATACGATCACATGGACCTACAATGGCGCAGCCACGGATTAGATGAGCAGATCGTGCTGCTCAATCGGGGTGCGCTCCAAAGCTGCTTCGATACACTGATGGAGCAGATCGAGTTTTTCCCCGGAAACAGATGGGAGAAAGCAGACATCATTGGTGTCAGAGAGCAGTTTAAAAAGTGTAAGATCAGAAACCAGAAGATGCTGCCCGGTAAGATCTTTTATCTGTGTCAGGGAATCGATGCGGATCAGATCCGGGAAAACACTTAGTAAACGGGAAAGCTTTTCGGCGTTTGGCGTATCGAGCATAACGTAGCGATAGGGCTTATCGCCAAAATGAGTGTCCGCTTTTTCCTTTAAAATATGAAGATCCGTATTGACCTGAAAGAATAAAGGATCGTTGACCAGGCAGTCCAGCGCGACCAACGGAATGAAATTGCTGTCACCGAGCTGTCTGAACTGTTCGAGCTTCATGTCATAACAGATGATGGCGTCAGCCTGGTCGCATTTTTCTGTGTAAGAAGGACTTAGCATGATCAGTTCATAATTTTTCCCGTGAAAATATTTTGAGAGCAGCTGCAGTGTATGCATCTGTTCGGCACATTTTAATACAGAATCGGAAGCGGAGAAGGAGACGGCAAGCAGGCTCTTACGGTTTGCGGCAAGTGCCTTGGCAGCCTGATTTGGAGAGTAATCCAAAAGATGGATGACCTGTAAGACTTTCTTTCTGGTCTCATCCGTCAGCTTGATATCGGTGCGGTTGTTGATCACATAGGAGACGGTCGCGGTGGAAACACCGGCTGCCTTTGCGACATCCTTGATCGTAACTTTGTTTTTTGCCATAATATCCTCCAGACTCCTGTCATAAAGCAAATTTAATCGTTTCACTGATTCTGACCTTTATTATTAAAAATTTAAAATTATTTGTCAATAACAAAATGGAGTACAATAAAAATGAATCAATATGCACTGTTACATACACCGGATTCCAGATATTGTTTCGCGACCGGCAAAAAGGAACTGGTGATCCGGCTTCGGACAGCGAAGGAAGACCGGGACATCCGGGTGTTTTTAGTCTATGGCGCGAAATATGAATTTCAGATGAAACAAAACGAGATCGAAATGCATGTGCATTATGAAGACGGTCTGTATCAGTATTATGAAAAAAAACTGGAACTTGAGGATGTAAGGCTTGCCTATATCTTCCGCATTGAGGAAAATGGAAAGGAGTATTATTACAGTGAGGACGGACTGACGGAGACCTACTGTTTCCCGGAGGCGTTTTACAATTTCTTCCAGATGCCGTATATCAACCCGAATGACCGGTTAAAGACGGTGGACTGGATGCGGAAAGCCGTCTTTTATCAGATCTTTATTGACCGTTTCCGACAGGGGAATCTGACCAAGGATACCTCGTATATCAATATGAAATGGGGAGATCTGCCGACACCGAAGAGCTTTGCCGGAGGGGACATCCGGGGGATCATTGAAAAACTGGATTATTTAAAGGAGCTTGGGATCAACGCGGTCTATCTGACCCCGATCTTTCAGTCGATCTCGAATCACAAGTACGATATCCGGGATTACAGAAAAGTAGACCCGCAGTTTGGAAGTCTTTCTGATGTGAAGGAACTGGTACAAAAAGCGCATGGGATGGGCATCCGCATTGTGATGGACGCGGTGTTCAATCACTGCAGCATGGAGATGGAAGAATTTGAAGATGTCTTAAAAAATGGAAAGGAATCGCCCTATTACGAGTGGTTTCTGATCGACGGGGATTACCCGGATCCGGAGCGGATGAATTATGAATGTTTTGCTTCCTGTAATTATATGCCAAAGCTCAATACCGCAAACGCAGGAGTGCAGGAATTTCTGTTAAAAATCGCGGCGTACTGGATCAAAGAGGCGGATATCGACGGGTGGCGGTTAGATGTGTCCGATGAGGTGTCGCATGATTTCTGGAGGCGCTTCCGCAAGGAGGTCAAACAGTTAAAGAAGGACTGCGTGATCATCGGAGAGAACTGGCATGACGCCTATCCGTATCTGATGGGCGATCAGTATGACAGCATTATGAATTACGCGTTTACCAAAGCCTGCCTCGATTATTTCGCGCGTGGGAAATTTGATGCCAGACAGATGGCGGAAAAATTAAACGGAAACCTGATGCGGAATACAGAACCGGTCAACGACATGATGCTAAACCTTTTAGATTCACATGACACACACCGTTTTTATACGGAGATCGGAAAAAATAAAAAAAGACTGCTTGCAGCCATTGCCTTGCTGGTAGTATTTCCGGGGGCGGCATGCATCTATTACGGAACGGAGATCTGCATGGAGGGCGGTTACGACCCGGATTCGAGGAGATGCTTTGACTGGGAGGAATCCCACTGGGACCGCGCAGTCATGCAGGAGATCAAAAAGCTGCTGGCATTAAAACAAAAACCGGTGTTACGGTATGGAACTGTAAAAATAAAAGAAGAAGAGAAAATGCTTTTCGTAGAACGAAAGTATAAAAAAGACAGACTGATACTGCGGATCAATCTGACAAAAGAAACGCGGCAGGGTATAGACCCGGACGGTTATCAGATCATGGAAGAACAGGGGGAGATGGCATGAAAAGAAGAATGATCGCGCTGGTGCTTACGACAGCGCTTATGGGAAGCATGGTCAGTGGATGCGGAGCGGCAGACACCGCGCAGGAAAAAACAGTGGATGAGGAAACGGAGACGGGACAGACCAACGGCGTGTTTACCGGGGAACTCGAAAAAAATGTGACGATCCAGGTACTTGAAAATGATACGGCAATCTCCAAGGGATATTTTAAGGAACTGATCGAAGCGTTCAATGAGGCGTATAAAGATGAGGGGATACAGGCGGTGGACGCGAATATGGATCAGTATCTGGATCTTGCCAATGACGGTCCTTACGGTTATGGTCCGGATGTGCTGTATCAGGCGAATGATGTCATCATGCAGTACGCCGAGGGCAAGCATATCTATCCGCTCCCGGCAGAAAAACTGGATTGTTACGACGCGATCCCGGATGCCGCGTGGGATGCCTATAAGGTCAGTGTGGACGGAAACACCTATACCTGTGGCGTTCCGGTGAATGTGCAGGCACCGATGCTATATTACCGCGCGGATCTGCTGCCGGAGGACTGGAAAAGCAGCTGGGACGCGGATCAAAACGGCGTTCCGGATATGGTCGAAAATTTCAACAGCCTGTATGCGTTTTCGGCTGCCCGTCATGCGGAGGATCCGGGGACTTACGGATATATGAAGTCGCTCAGCGATATGTATTTTTCCAGTGGATTTTTATTGTCCTATGGGGGATATATTTTCGGAAAGGACAACACGGATCCGTCGGACATCGGATTTGCCGCCGGGGAGTCGGAAAAGGGAGCCTGGGTATTGAGTCAGCTTGCGGGAGTGATGAATGAGGACTGTATCGATGATACGATCACGACCAATGCGTACAGCAAGCTTGCGGATGGAACGTATTTTGCAACGATCTCAACGCCGGATGTCTATTCCACGTTTCTCGATGAGCTGGTAAAGCAGTATGAGACAGAGGGGCTTTCCCACGAAGAAGCAGAGACAAAGGCAAGAGAAAATCTGGTGATGACCTCACTGCCCAAACTTCCAGAGAGCGGAGATCTCACGGAGGAAGATCCGGCATGGATCGATACGAAGACCATGGGCGGTGTAAACGGTTACGCCATCAGCGCTTACACCAAGGCGCCGAACGCCTGCCTCGCGTTTGTGGATTTTGCGACGAGTTATGAAATGATGATAAAGAGAAGTGAAATGCTTGGGATCGCGCCGGCGCGGGAGGATGTGGCAAAAGCAGCGGGTGGTACGGCAGAGGAACTGTTTTCGCGTCTGGAGGACGGAAATATCATTTTAATGCCGTCCGTAAAGGAAGTTTCCCAGATCTGGACACCGGGGCAGACCTTCTTCATAGATCTGGCAAAAGACGTATTCCGGCCGGAGAATGAAAAGAAATACAAAGACACTGCCGCAATGAAGGCCGGGTTAGAGGATATGAGTGAACAGATCTACAACGCAATCTTTACCTTAGAATAGAAAGAGCAAAAAAATGAAAGAAAAAGCAGTTAATTTTAAAAATGCGTTTCGGGACAGTGACTGGAGAGTAAAGCTCTCCGCTGTCCTCATGGGCGCAGGGCAGTTTTTATACGGCTGCCGGATCAAAGGGATCTTGTTCTTACTTGTGGAAGTCGGGATGATCTATTATGTGGCGGCGAGAGGGATCTGGGATCTCATCGGATTTTTTACCTTGGGGACACAAAAAGCGGATCCGTGGCTTGGGGTTGCGGGAGACAATTCCGTTATCATGCTCTTAATGGGGATCTTCGCATGGATCGTGCTGTTTTCCTTTTTCTATCTGTACCGGCTGAATTTAAAGGATGCATACCGGATCCAAAAGCAGGTGGAACAGGGAAAGAAGCCGGACACCTTTAAAAAAGAGATCATCCGGCTGTTTGACCGGAAGTTTTATGTTTTCGTGCTGGCGCTTCCGGTAATCGGCGTATGTATCTTTAATGTGCTACCGATCATCTTTATGATCCTGATCGCGTTTACGAACTATGGAGGAAGCGTGGTTCCGCCGGAACTGGTGGACTGGATCGGGCTTGGCAATTTTAAAAAGCTGATCGTGCTGTCGAAATTCGCACCGACCTTTTTTAAGATCCTTGGCTGGAACCTGCTCTGGGCAGTTACTTCCACGGCGCTTAATTATTTCGCGGGACTCGGGCTTGCGCTGCTCCTTAATAAAAAATGTGTGAAGGGCAAAGCATTCTGGCGGGCATTTCCGGTGCTTGCCTATGCGGTTCCGGGTTTTATCACCCTGCTTGCGTTTAAGTTTATGTTTTCCTATGGCGGACCGATCAATCAGCTGATCGTGGGAGCAGGCGGCAGTGCGGTTGGATTTCTGGATATTGACGCAAAGTGGAGCGCACGCCTCATTGGACTTCTTGTCAACTGCTGGATCAGCGTTCCGTCGATCATGCTGCTTGCGACCGGACATTTGTCCAATTTTGACGAGACGCTCTATGAGGCGGCGAGGATTGACGGCGCAGGCAGATTTGCCCGTTTCCGGAAACTGACGCTTCCGTTCATGCTCTTTGCGACGATGCCGGTGCTGCTCTCCCAGTTTATCGGAAATTTTAACAATTTTGGTATTTTCTATTTCCTGCGGGGCGGTCTTTATATGGACGGATATTTTCTGGCGAGTGATACGGATCTTTTGATCAACTGGCTGTACAATCTGTCGATCGACAACAATTACTACAGCATAGGAGCGGCGATCAGCCTGATCATCTTCCTTATCACATCCGCTATTTCACTTGTAGTTTACATAAAATCACCGTCTTACAGAGAGGAGGATACGTTTCAATGATCGAAAAAAAGAAAAGACAGATCCGTATCGGGGAAGCGGTGGATACCGGCGCAACATATGCGGTACTGCTTCTTGTGGCAGCCATTTTCTTTTTTCCCTGCCTGTGGCTGATCCTGGCATCATTTTCAAAATCGGGAAGCATTTATTCGTTTGACGGATTTTTCCCGAAAACATACAGCATGGATACATTCCGCAAACTGTTTACCGATACTTCACTTTACAATTACCCGAGGTGGTTTAGGAATACGCTGTATGTCGCGGCGGGAAGCTGTATCCTCGGAACATTTCTTACGATCTTAACGGCGTATACGATGTCACGTTTTACGTTCCGGGCAAGAAAACCGCTGATGAAAGCAACTATGGTGCTTGGAATGTTCCCTTCCTTTATGGGAATGACGGCGGTGTATCTTCTGATGACCCAGTTCGGACTGATCAACCGGCTCACCGGACTGATCCTCATTTACGCTGCGGGCGCGCCGATGGGATATCTCACGCAGAAAGGCTTCTTTGACACGATCCCGAAAGCGATCGATGAGGCGGCAAAGATCGATGGCGCGACGAACATGCAGGTGTTCTTAAAGATCAACCTGCCGCTTTCGAGGCCGATCATCGTTTATACGGCACTGACTTCGTTTACCTGGCCGTGGAGCGATTTTATCCTGCCGAAACTTCTGTTAAAGGAGAAGGATCTCTACACCGTCGCGGTCGGGCTGATGAGTCTCGATGAGACGGAATTCGCGAGATTTGCGGCGGGAAGCGTATTTATCGCGGTGCCGATCGTTTTACTGTATTTTTGTCTGGTAAAAGATATGGTGGACGGCATGGCATCCGGCGCGGTCAAAGGTTGATGCACGGAGCAAAAATTAACAGTTGACGGAAGCGCGTTTTTGGTGGAAAATATAAGGGAGATTATTTATCCGCAAGGAATAAAATAAATTGCGACAGTATTAAGGAGATAAAAAGAAATGGCAAAAGAAAAGAAACTCGTAGAAGCGATCACTTCCATGGAGGAGGATTTCGCGCAATGGTATACCGACGTTGTGAAAAAGGCAGAACTGATGGATTACTCATCTGTCAGAGGCTGTATGATCTTCAAGCCGGCGGGATATGCCATCTGGGAAAACATCCAGAAAGAACTGGACCGAAGATTTAAAGAGACCGGTGTTGAAAATGTATACATGCCGCTCTTTATCCCGGAAAGCCTCCTCGAAAAAGAAAAAGATCATGTGGAGGGATTTGCGCCGGAAGTGGCATGGGTGACGCAGGGCGGACTGAACGAACTGCCGGAGCGTCTGTGTGTCAGACCGACATCCGAGACACTTTTCTGTGATTTCTATAAAAATATCGTACATTCCTATCGTGACCTGCCAAAGGTATACAACCAGTGGTGTTCGGTTGTGCGCTGGGAGAAAGAGACCCGTCCGTTCCTGCGTTCCAGAGAGTTCTTATGGCAGGAAGGACACACCGCGCACGCGACAGCAGAGGAAGCAAAGGAGAGAACCATCCAGATGCTCAATCTGTATGCGGATTTCTGCGAGCAGGTACTGGCGATCCCGGTGATCCGTGGACAGAAAACCGAGAAAGAAAAATTCGCGGGAGCAGAGGCGACCTATACGATCGAGGCACTGATGCATGACGGAAAGGCACTGCAGTCCGGAACCAGCCACAACTTCGGAGACGGATTCGCAAAGGCATTTGGCATTCAGTATACCGATAAGGACAATACATTAAAATATGTACATCAGACTTCCTGGGGTATGACGACCCGTCTGATCGGCGCGCTGATCATGGTACACGGCGATAATGACGGTCTGGTACTGCCGCCGCATATCGCGCCGGTACAGGCGATGGTCATTCCGATCCAGCAGCACAGGGAAGGTGTGCTTGACAAGGCAGAAGAAGTAAGAGAACGCCTTGGAAAGGTATGCCGCGCGAAACTGGATGACTCGGATAAGAGCCCGGGATGGAAATTCTCCGAACAGGAGATGCGCGGTATCCCGGTTCGTGTGGAACTTGGACCGAAGGATATCGAGGCAGGAAAGTGCGTGGTTGTCCGCAGAGATACCAGAGAAAAGATCGAGGTTGCGCTCGATGAACTGGAAGTAAAAGTACCGGAGATCTTGGAGACGATCCAGAAAGATATGTATGAGCGCGCGAAGAAGCATCGTGACGCGCATATCTGGGATGCACACAATTACGATGAATTTAAGGATATCGCGGAGAACAAGCCGGGATTTATCCGTGGAATGTGGTGTGAGGACCGCGCGTGCGAGGACAAGATCAAGGAAGAACTCGCAGTAACATCCAGATGTATGCCGTTTGAAGATCAGGAACAGATCTCAGATGTGTGTGTATGCTGTGGAAAGCCGGCACATAAGCTGGTATATTGGGGAAAGGCTTACTAAAGAAAAAGCCGGTGCATGGCGCAAAAAACAGGAGACAGGGAATATGAGGTGGTCGCATGGTAGAGAAGTATTACGAAGGAATCATTGAACAGGTCTATGGAAGGATCGGCGGACATGCGGGAAATATGACACTGGCGCGGTACAGTAACGATTTTTCAATCGAGGATCTTACGATACCGCAGCGCGTCAGAGACCAGAAGGACGTGTTCGTCTGGTCTTATGAGTTTGATCCGAGTGAGATGTCAGGCCCCTATGAGCCGTTTTTAGACCTGATCTCCGCCATGTTTGAAGAACAGGGCGGACAGAACTTTGATGAATTCTTAGAGGAAAACGATATCTATTATCTTCACAGGCAGATGCTCCGCTCTTATCGAAAGGGCGGATTCTGCCGGCGTGAAGAGGGGCTGATCCTGGGAGAGATCGAGTATGAGCAGGAATGTATGACAGAGGGGATCCTGCGCATGCTCCTTTCGCTTTCAGAGAAAAAGCCGTGTCTTATTATCTTAAACCGGATCCAGCTGGCGGCGGGGACGACGCTCACGCTGCTTGACCGGCTTCTGGAAGAAGAAAAAGCAAAAAACATCGGAGTGGTGCTTGGGGTGAACGATCTGATCCACATCCCGGAGCATGTGCTTCCCGTCTGGGACCGGCTGATGGAGCGCTTAAAAGACGAGAGTCAGGTCTTCCATATCGGGACGACAGACGCGGTGCGCAAAAAACAGTTTTCGGCGGATATTTTCAAAAAAGAAGAATCCTTAAAGAAGATCACCAATCTGGTGCAGCTGATGGATTTTTCCCAGGCACTTTATTATCTTGACAGCGTAGACCGCAAGATCAAATTTGAGAATCTGACCTTAAATGATGATCTGCATTTTGAACTTTGGGCACAGTATTGCTGGGCGGCAATGTACTCCATGGATCTTTCCAAGGCACTTGAAATATGTGAAGAGCTTACAGATCTAAGGACGACATTTTCCTCGGATATTCGGATGCTCTTTTATTATTACCTCACCGGTAACGTTTTCATGTACCAGGGACGGCTGTTTGACGCGGTTGAGTACGCAAAAAAAAGTCAGAAATGCGCAGAAAAAGCCGGCAGTGAAAAATGGGTGTTTTTAAGTGAACTTTTAGAGGTTCAGGCGAGGATGTCCGGCTGGTATAATATCTTTTTCTGTGCGCAGAATGTGGATATCAGTGACGAACTGATCGAAAAGCTGATCCGCTACAATTATAAGAATCATCTTGCCTATATTTATGTCTACGCGTATGACAACAAGCCGGAGATCGTGGCGCGGGCATATAAGTCCGAAGCGCAGCTGCTCTATTTCAGCAAGGGTGTAGCGCTCGCGAAGGAGATCGGAAACGAGGAGCTTGTATACAGCGCGTATCAGAAAAATATTATGCTCGCGTCCACGAACGGAATGTATGAGATCTCGATCCTTTACTCTGTCCGGACGTTTGAGTCCATGAAGAATAAACATTCCTTAAAGGCGGGACGTATCTACAGCGGGCTCGGGTACAACCTGGGTGCTCTTGGAAAGACGAAAGAGGCGGTCCGGTACTTTAAGAAAGCAGTTCAGATCTTTTATGATCTGAATCGGCCGCAGGATATTGCGGAAGTATTCTACAATATGTCCTTAAACTGCATTCAGATGCGCGATTACAGACAGGCGATCGAGTACCTGACGCTCTGCATGAAGACGATCGAAAAGTTGCAGTTAAACAGTCTGCGTGTCTGTAATATCTCAAAACTGTACGGAATCCTTGCGCTTTGCAGCGTGCTGACCGGAAACCGCTTCAACTGCGAGCGGTATCTGTTAAGCTGTAAACAGTTTTTGAATTATGTTCTCGAAAAAGAGGATACCGATGAGATCGGAAGCATCCATGATTACGCGAAATGTGATGATGACATGTTTTTATACTATTTCGCGCAGGCATTACTGGATGTAATGGAAGAAAAAGAGACAGAAGCGGCGAAGGATTATGAGATCGCGGAGCGCCATCTGCGGCAGGCGGAGGGAAATCAGTTCTTCTGTTACCGGCTGTTCCGAGAGAGCCGGATCCAGTTCTATCAGTCGGTGGGAAGGCTGGAGCTGCGCGACAATGAGCGTGAGCTGTTAAAACAGTATGAAGAGACGGAAAAACGCCTCGATCTCGAAGAAAGCTTAAAAGTGCTGGAACATGTCGGCCTGGGTCAGGACGAAGGCACAGAGATTTCGATGCATAAGATCAATGACCTGATCAGCCAGGAGGGCATTTACCGCGCGTATCAGCAGAAAAAACGCCAGATGGATTTCATTTCGGTGTGGCAGAAACTGATCGATGTGACGGATGTATCGGCGAAAACGATGATGGAGACCGTTATGAAGACGTTCCTTTATCATTTTTCCGTGGATAAGGCGCTCTATATCCGTTATCAGGAGGGAAAAGGGCAGATCCTCTTTAACAATACCGAGGTTAAGATCACGGCGGAATGCCAGCGCTTTCTGGCGGACTGCTTTGAGGAAGATCCGCGTGGATTTGCGGTCTCAAAGATCAGCAGCAACTACTCCGCGCATCTGAATATCATATCGTTATTCGGGGAAGATAAAGTATGTTCCATGGTTGCGGTTCCGTTTATGAATAACGGAAAACCGGAGAGCATTCTGATCGCCTACGTCCTCATGAAGGACAACTGGCATTCCTCGGTCAACCGCTATATGCTGGATGAAGATGATCTGCGTGTTTATGAACTGCTGTTTCGAGAGGTGCAGTATTCCCTGAACCGTCTGGACGCGTATGAGAAAGTCTATGAGATGAACACGAAGCTTTACCAGTCGGCGATCACGGATCAGCTGACCGGCATTTACAACCGCAAGGGCTTTTATATGCGCATCGAGGAGATCATGAAAGAAATCGTGGAGAAAGACCAGAAAAAAAGTTTTGCGCTTATGTTTATTGATTTGGATAACTTTAAGGGGTATAATGATACTTTCGGACATGATGTCGGCGATCTGATCTTAAAGGAGATGGCCGGGATCTTCCGTGAAGTCTGTGGAAGAGAGGGATTTGTCTCACGTTACGGAGGGGATGAATTTATCGTATTCATAAAGAATAACCGGAAGCAGACCTTAGAGAAAAAAGCAAAACAGATCTATGAGCGGATCGCGGAGCGTGACGGTTTTAAAAAGGAGATCGAGCGGGATCTCGGCAGAACGATCACACTGCCGCTGGATAAAAAGATTTCCTGTTCGATCGGTATCGCGGGCTCGGACGAGGTGCGGAATGAGGAAGACATCAACCGGCTGATCAAACAGGCGGACGATCTGCTCTATCAGATCAAGACAACGTCCAAAGGACGGTATATATTCATGTAGGAGGAAAGCATGCGGATCCAGTTGCCGGAAAAAGTAAGCAAGATCATAAATTGTCTGACCGAAGCCGGGTATGAAGCCTATGCGGTCGGCGGCTGTGTGCGTGATACCCTGCTCGGGCGGACACCCGGGGACTGGGATATCACGACATCGGCAAAGCCGGCAGAAGTGAAGGCTCTGTTTGGACGGACGATCGACACCGGGATCCTGCACGGGACGGTGACGGTCATGCTTGGCAAAGAGGGATTCGAGGTCACGACTTACCGGATCGACGGGGAGTATGAGGACGCAAGACATCCCAAGAATGTTGTTTATACGGCAAACCTGCTTGAAGATTTAAAAAGGCGTGATTTTACGATCAATGCGATGGCATACAATGACGCCGAGGGGCTGATCGACGTGTTTGACGGCATCGCGGATCTGAAAAAAGGAGTGATCCGCTGCGTGGGCGATCCGATGGACCGCTTCGGTGAGGATGCATTAAGGATGCTTCGCGCGGTGCGCTTTGCCGCACAGCTTGGATTTTCAATCGAAGAAAAGACAAGAGGGGCGATCATCTCGCTTGCGCCGAATCTTTCGCGGATCAGCGCGGAACGCATACAGACCGAGCTCGTCAAACTTCTGGTTTCCGCGCATCCCGAGGAGATGCGCACGGTATATGAGACCGGGATCTCCAAGGTGATCCTGCCGGAATTTGACGCGATGATGGAAGAAGAACAGAGAAATCCACATCACTGTTATACGGTAGGTGATCACACGATCCATGCGATGTGCGCGATCAGACCGGATAAGGTGCTGCGCCTTACGATGCTGTTTCATGATGTTGCGAAACCGGTGTGCCGCACGGTAGACGAAAAAGGCATTTACCATTACCACGGACATCCGGCAAAGGGAGCGCAGATGGCGCATGCCATTTTCCGCAGATTAAAGTTCGACTGCGATACGATGGACAGGGTGTGCCGCCTGATCACCTGGCATGATGATAATCCGCCGTTAGATGAAGCGTCTGTGCGAAAGGCGGTCCACCGCGCGGGCATCGAGCAGTATCCGGCGCTGTTTTTGGTGAAACGTGCCGATATCCTTGCAAAGAGCAAAGCGGGACAGAAAGAGAAGCTGGCGTATGTGGATGCCTATGAGCGCATGTATGAGGAGATCAGAAGAAGAGGTGACTGCCTGACGTTAAAAGAACTTGCGGTCAGCGGAAAAGACCTGATCGGTGCCGGGATCAAACCGGGGAAACAGATCGGGGAGATCTTAAATGCCCTGCTCGCGCTGGTGTTAGAGGATCCGCAGAAAAATACAAAAGAATATTTAATGAGTTATACTTTAAAGAACCTGTTCATATGATAGAAAGAATAACAAATCCACCCTTTCCATGAAAGCATGAAAAAAGGGACAGGATGAACATATGGAGGGGTTCTTTTTGTATAATCAGGCAGAGCAGTTGATGGAACAGTATCCGCTTACCGTAACGGAGACGGCGAAAGGACGCGGGGCGCTTATCTGCATCACAGAGTGCGGAGAAAAAATATTAAAGGAATATAAAGGTTCTGCTGTCAGGGCGGAGATTCTGCATGATGTTGCGGAATATTTAAATAAAGCAGGCATAAAAACGGACGGGATCATAACAACGACCGAAGGGGCGTTTCTTTCCGGAAGCGCGGAGGAAGGCTTTTACCTTTTAAAAGACTGGTACAGTGGCAGGGAGTGCGATACAAAAAGCAGGGATGACATCCTGGAGGCGGTTGCGCAGCTAGCAAGAATGCACCAGTGCCTTGCGCAGTATGACGGGCAGATACCGGAAGGCTTCTTTGTGTCGGAACAGATCCTGATCGGAGAGTATGAGAGACATACGCGTGAGCTAAAGAAGGTGCGCAATTATATCCGTGCGAAAAAGAAGAAAAATCTGTTTGAGACAAAATTTATGGAACATTACAGCGGCTACCTCACGCAGGCGGAAGAGGTGGAGGAACGCTTAAAGGAGCAGGCGGCGCACCGGGAAGAGAGCGAATGGCAGCAGATGTACGGACTGTGCCATGGCGATTACAATCAGCACAACATCCTGTTCCGCAAAGAAGGGATCTGGATCATCAATCTCGAGCAGCTTCATGTCGATGTTCAGGTGAGCGACCTGGCGCATTTTATGCGAAAGATCTTAGAAAAACATAACTGGAATACCGGGCTTGGCATGGATATGATCCGCGCGTATGACAAAAAGAAAAAGCTGTCCGCCATGGAATGTGAGCAGATCTGTTTCAGGCTCGCCTACCCGGAAAAATTCTGGAAAGTGGCGAATCATTACTACAATTCCAGAAAGTCCTGGGTATCCGGCAGAGACATAGAAAAGTTAGACAAAGTGACAGGGCAGGAAAAAGAACGGCAGCAGTTCCTTGAAATGCTGTTTCATTTTGTGCGATAGTATTGTATAATGAGCAAAAATGGGAAAATGGAAACGGCAGATTAGGATGAGGTGAAGGCATGAAGATACGAGGGAGGATATGGATACCGTTACTGGCAGTTTTGCTTTTGGTGGCAGGATGTGCCGGAGCGGAACAACAGCCGAAATTTACGACAGGAAAGAATACATATAACAGTGCGGCGAAACAGGAGCAGAGCACGGAGGAGCCGTCGGAGCAGAGTACATCCGTGGCGGGGCTTCATGTGGTCGTCAATATCGATACACAGTCGGAGATGCTGACACTGCAGAAAGTGGAAAACGGAAAGCTGTTAGAGCGCAGTTACAACAGCGGGACCTGTTTTTACAATAAATATGGCAGTATCATGTCGTTGGCGCGGCTGGAACTCGGAAGCGTGGTCACATTCCGCGCAACGGACGACGGCATATTGACGGAGGTCACGGTGAGCGATCAGGCGTGGGAACGCGGCCAGGTGAAGAAATACCGCATCGATGAGGAGCGGAACGTATTTACGATCGGGACATCGAATTACGCGATCGATGAAGACACCAACTTTTTCTCGGATGACGGAACGATCCTGGTAAATGACATCAAAGACGGGGATGAACTCCGCGTCTGGGGGATCGACCGGCGGATCCTGTCAGTCACGGTGACGACCGGACATGGCGAGATCGAACTGTATGGGACGGATGTCTTTGAGGGCGGATACATCATGCTCTCGGGCGCGCAGAAATATTATTATGAGATCACAGGCGGGATGACCATCGAAGTGCCGGAGGGCGATTACCGGCTGACAGCAGCCGGAAACGGATATGGTGGAAGCATGGACATCACAGTAACACGGGATGAGACGGTGACGGCGGATCTCGATATGATAAAGGGAGAGGGGCCGAAATCCTGTGAGCTTTCCTTTACCGTGACAGTGCCGGATACGACGGTGCTCTTAGACGGTCAGCCGGTGGATCTTTCGATGCCGGTTACGGTTACCTATGGAACACATTCGCTTCAGGCTGCGGCAACAGGATATTCCGCATGGTCAAGACAGCTTGTCGTAAATTCCGAGACGGCGAATATCATTATCGATCTGACAGAAAACGCGGTAAGTTCCGGGGAAGAGTCCACAGAATCGACGGATACCGTGCAGGGAACAACGGGCGACAGCACGCAGAGTGACAGCAGCGAGAGCACCACGACAGACAGTACCCAGACTGGTGTCACAGACAGCAGTCAGAGCAGCACACAGAGCGGGAACTCGGGCAGTACGCAGACGAATCTCGGAAATTCCCTGATCACGGATGAAGCGGAAAGTGATTCAACGAATACGGCAACGGAAAGTTATTTGAAAACATTATCCGGCATTATGGATACGCTGACCGGGGAATAGGGGCTAAAAACGCCGAAATCCCTTGACAAACCTAGGAAAAACAAGTATAAATATATTCGTAGGTAAAATAGATAAAACGCCTCATATATTATTGAAAAGTCCAGAGGAGGAATTTTAACATGAACAAGGCAGAATTGGTTTCAGCTATGGCTGACAAAGCGAACTTATCTAAAAAAGATGCAGAAACAGCATTAAAGGCTTTCACAGATGTAGTGGCTGAAGAATTAAAGAAGGGTGAAAAGATCCAGTTAGTAGGCTTCGGAACATTTGAAGTATCTGAGAGAGCTGAAAGAACAGGCAGAAATCCGCAGACAGGTAAGGAAATGACAATTCCAGCTTCCAAAGCACCGAAATTCAAAGCAGGTAAAGCTTTAAAAGATATGATCAACGCATAATTAGGTTTATGTTTGACAGAGGTGTAACGAAAATCGGATTTTTCGTTATAACCTCTGTTTTTTTGTAATGGCGACGAGGAAAATGGGCGCCGTGCTTGCACGAGCGGCCATTTGACGACCGCTGATCAGAGCGGGATGCGGAACGTATCCCGTCTCTGTAATGGCGACGAGGAAAATGGAGGATGACCATGAGACTGGACAAGTTTTTAAAAGTATCCCGGTTGATCAAACGGCGCACCGTGGCAAATGAGGCATGTGACGCAGGACGCGTCATGGTGAACGGAAAACCTGCCAAGGCATCGGTGAATGTGAAGGTGGGGGATATCATAGAGATCCTGTTCGGAACCAAGACCGTAAAGGTGGAAGTGCTGGATCTCCAGGATACGACCAAAAAAGAAGAAGCAAAAGATCTGTTCCGTTATCTGTAAAAACGGACATATTTAAGGAAGCCTCCTAATATACTTAAAAGAAAAGGTGAACAGGCCTTTTATCAAGTAAATTGGGAGGCTTTTTCTATGGAAGAAAAAACAGTTTCAAAGACACATAAAGTATTATTGCAGAACCGCAAATCCGGCAGCTTCAGCGGCATCGTGGATGTGCTGTCCTTTGATGTGGCGGAGATCCTTTTAGAGACGGAACTTGGGATGCTTTTAATCAAGGGAAATGATCTTCACGTCAACCGCCTGTCCTTGGAGAAGGGGGAAGTGGACGTGGAAGGCAGGATCGACAGTATCGCATATTCGGAGGTCAATAGTTACGCAAAGCAGGGAGAGTCATTTCTGGGGCGTATTTTTAAATGATGGTCAGTGAGAGCATCCTTACCGAACTCCGGTTTCTTCTGGTATCGCTTCTTTCCGGAGCCGCGATGATCCTTTTTTATGATCTGTTCCGCGTCATCCGGCGCGTGATCGCGCATGGGACGGTCTGGACTGCGGTCGAGGACTTTATCTACTGGCTGTGCTGCGCGTTGTTCGTGTTTGCCATGCTTTACCGGGAAAATGACGGGCTGATCCGGGGATTCGCGATCGGTGGGATGGCAGTCGGGATGCTTTGCTATAACCGTTTTGTCAGTCCGTTTTTTGTAAAATATATGGCGCTTGTCTTTGGGACGGTGTTTCGCATCCTGCGCCGGGTGGCAGGAATTTTGTGCCGTCCCTTAAAAAAATTGAAAAAGATATTGAAAAAAATAGTCAGACTGGTTAAAATAGGGTTATGTAAACTGTAATGGAGGCTTTGCCATGGGCAGGTATCGGAAACGGAAAAAGAAAGAAAATCGAATGGGAAAGTTATGCGTATCGGGAATCGTATTCATGTTCCTGATCGTAATGTCGATCCAGATCGTGAAATTATACAAAGAGGATCAGACCTATATCGCGAAGGAAAAGGAGTTAAACGAACAGCTGGAAGACGCGACGGAAGAACAGCAGCAGCTTGCGGATTATGAGCAGTATACGCAGTCGCAGCAGTACATAGAAGAAGTCGCAAAGAGTAAGCTCGGACTGGTCTATAACAATGAGATCGTGTTTAAGGAACAGGATACCGAGGATGGAAAATAAAAAATGTGGATTGTAAGACCGCTGCCGGTGCGCAGCGGTCTTTTTGTAATGGCGATGAGGAAAATGGAAGAGGTACCTGCGCTTGAACTGCCTAAAATGCGTGAGGTGCGTCAATTCGATTCAAAACTCCATATGAACGGAGAAAATGCCGAAAACTTTTTTGAAATGGAACGATGGTTTGACAAACATTTCAGACATGCCTTTTTATAATAGCCCTTGCTTTGGATGAACGAAGCGAGATCAAGGAGGGCTGGATAAAATGAAACGACTGAAAACAAAACAGATCATTACTTATTTCGTTGGAATGCTGATATGCAGGGTGTCTTTTGCCGGATGCTATCCGATTATTCCGGCGTATTTTGCGGCGGTGTATCTGCAGGATCAGGGGAGGGCGGCGTTTACCTTTTTTCTGTATCTTGGCATGGTGCTCTTTCTGCCGATCACCCAGACCGCGAAATACGCGATGGCAGTGCTCGTCACCTTTGTAGTGATAAAGATGTCCGAGTGGGTGAACCGGCATTGCAAAGTGACGCTGGCGGCGGGGACTGCCGGAGTGGCAACTGCGGTTCTCTCCGTATTTGGCGGGGTGTTTAACTGGATGAATGACCGGAAACCGGTGAGCGGGATCCTGGAAGGAATCTTCATTTTCGGACTGACCATGGTGCTGCATCGTTTTTTTTACTTTTTTTTTCAGAAAAAAGAAGAAAAGAATGGCGCCGCGCCGCAGATGCTGCCCGGGGAAGAACGGCTGAAAACCTATGCGGACTCATTTCTCGGGCTGTCGCAGGTGTTCTCCGGGATGAGCGTGGACAAAAAGGATTTCGCCGCGGAGGAATACGGAAGGATGAAAGATGAGATCGCGGGAAAGATCTGCATCTCCTGCGACCAGTGCGCACTCTGTTGGGAACGGGAAAAAAGTCCGATACAGGAATATTTCACCGCGCTGATTTTATCCATCCGGAAAAACGGCGTGCCGGATGAAAAAGAAGAAAAGAGGCTCCGCACCTGCTGCCCGTATACCTCGGAAGTTGTGGAGGAGGCGGTACGGGTATTTGAAAAAGCGAAACTCAATATGGCGTGGTACAACAGACTGCAGGAGAACCGCGAAGTCATTGCGCAGCAGCTTGGCGCGATGGCATATATTATGGAAGACTGCGCAAAGCCGCCCGAGGACATCAGCGCCAAAGAGGAGAAGGCTCTTTCGGAGATCCGTTATCAGGCAAAAGAGCGCGGGATCTTTGTACATGAGGGAGCGGTCTATGAAAAAAAGGATGGAAAAAGGCAGCTTGCGCTCTCCGTTTCGGTAAAAAAGGACGGCTGCATACCGGTAAAAGAACTGGTGCGCGCGGTTCATGCCGCGACCGGATGGTGCGTGCGTCCGCACCGTGACGAAAAAAATCTGATCGGGAAGGAGCGCATCCGTCTGGTCTTTGAGGAAGACACACGCTATCACACGGTACACGGAGTGGCGCGCCTCGTCAAAGAAGGGGCATCGGTATCCGGCGATAACTTTTCCTTTCAGGAGCTTGTGGACGGAGAGTTTGTCATGAGCCTTTCCGACGGCATGGGCTCGGGGAGCCGCGCTTGTAAGGAAAGCGAAATGGTGATAGAGTTAATAGAGAAATTTTTGGAGGCGGGATTTTCCAAGGAGACCGCGATCCGCATGATGAATTCCGCAATGGTCATCCGTGGCGAGGACGATCTGTTTTCCACGGTTGACATCAGCGCACTCAATCTTTATGATGGGAACTGCACCTTCTATAAGATCGGTGCGTCCGCGACTTTTATCAGACGCGCGGACTGTGTGGAGTGCCTGATATCGGAAAATCTGCCGGTGGGGGTATACCACAGTGTTGAGATCGAAAAGACCACACGCAGTCTTTCGGACGGTGATTTTATCATCATGATGTCGGACGGTGTGCTGGAATACTTAAATGTGCCGCATCCAGAGGAAGCGATGGAGAGCATCATCGCAGGGATCGATACCAATCATCCGGGGCGTTTCGCAAAGCAGCTTTTGGATCAGGTGCTTGTATACACGGACGGAAAGGTCAGCGATGACATGACGGTCCTGGTGGCGGCGGTATGGGAGAAAGCGTAAAAAATGATTTTACAGAAGATGTTATCTTTTATGGAAAAATATCATATGTTAGATGGATGTAAGACGCTTGTGATCGGAGTTTCCGGCGGGGCGGATTCCGTCTGCCTCCTGCTTTTGCTGGAAAAGGTCTGCAAAGAGCGGGGGATTCTGCCGGTTGTTGTGCATATCGAGCACGGGATCCGTGGAAAAGAGAGTCTTTCCGATGCCGCGTTTGTGGAAAACCTCTGCAAACAGAAGGATATCTTGTTTCACCGGTTTTCCTACGCGGTGGAAAAGATTGCGAAAGAGAGCGGAGAATCAACGGAGGAAGCGGGAAGACGGCTCCGCTATGATACGTTTTTTCAGGTGGCGGAGCAGTATGAGCAGGCAAAGATCGCGGTTGCGCACAACGAGAACGACCAGGCGGAGACCGTGCTCTTTCATCTCGCGCGTGGAAGCGGCATAAAGGGGATGGGCGGCATCCCGCCAGTGCGCGGCAATATCATCCGTCCGCTCCTTGGCGTAAGCCGTACTGAGATCGAGCAGTATTTAAAAGAGGCGGGACAGCCGTACTGCACCGACAGTACCAATGCCCTGGATGTATACGCGCGCAACCGTATCCGCCATGAGGCACTGCCGTCTTTAAACGGCGTGAACGCGCAGGCGGTTTCCCATATCGGGCAGGCGGCGGAGGAGTTCTCCGAGTTCTTTGCGTACCTTGAGGCGCAGGCCAAGGAAGCGGAAGCGCACTGTGTGAGAGACGAAAGGCAGGGCGCACGGATCGGACAGGAAGCGTTTTGTGCCTGCCCGGTGATCCTGCAAAAGCAGATCGTATACGATCTGCTCGGAAGGCTTGCAGGAGCCAAGAAAGATATCACCAGAGAACATGTTGCCCAGGTGCTTGCGCTGATGGAAAAACAGGTGGGCAGAAAAATCTCACTCCCGTTTGGACTTGTCGCGGCAAGAACCTATGAAGGAATCCGGATCGGGCAGGAGAAAGTGCAAAAAAAGGAAGGAAATCGAAAGGAAGAGGCGTTTGCCTTTCGTATTTTCTCAAATAATCCGAAAATTGGTGAAATTCCGAAAAATCAGTATACGAAATGGTTTGATTATGATAAAATAGAACATGGTACCCAAATTCGGACGAGGCAGGAAGGCGACTTTTTTGTCCTCGATGAAAAAGGTGGAAAAAAGAAGCTGAAAAGCTATTTTATCGACGAAAAGATCCAGAGTGAAGAGCGTGACCGGATCCCGCTTCTTGCGGATGGCAGCCATATCCTCTGGATCGTCGGTTATCGCATCAGCGCTTACTATAAAGTGACGAAGGATACCAGAAGAATTTTAGAAGTACGATATGATGGAGGAATGAAAAGATGAGTGAATCAGTTCGCGTAATGCTGCCGGAGGAAAAGGTGAACCAAAGGATCGCAGAATTGGGCGAAGAAATCAGTAAGGAATTTGCGGGAGAACCGGTGCATTTGATCTGTATCTTAAAGGGATCGGTATTTTTTACCTGTGAGCTCGCGAAGCGGATCACGGTTCCGGTGACCATGGATTTCATGACAGTATCCAGCTACGGTTCGGGAACGACATCCAGCGGAAATGTCAAGATCAAAAAGGATCTCGACGAGGACATCGCCGGAAAGAACGTGGTCGTGATAGAAGATATTATTGATACCGGAAGAACACTTGCGTGTCTTCTTGAAATCTTAAAAGAAAGAAATCCGAAAAAGTTAAAGCTCTGTACACTGCTTGACAAGCCGGATCGACGGATCGCTGACGTGAGTGTGGATTACACCGGATTCGTGATTCCGGATGAATTTGTTGTGGGATATGGTCTGGATTATGATCAAAGATACAGAAACCTTCCATATGTCGGTGTTTTAGATCTGGGCTAGGAAAAAAGGAGGTTTTTGGGTGAAGAAAAATTACAGAGGATTCGGCTTTTACATTGTGCTGATCTTGGTTGTGATCGGGGTCTGGTACCTTTTGGATTCCAATCAGGGCGTGAATAACAACTACACATATGCGCAGTTTGAGGAAAATTTAAAAGACGGAGATATCTCCTCCGTAAAGATCGATCAGAACAGAGAGATACCGACCGGTATTTTGGAGATCACGCTTGCGAACGGAACCAGCCAGAAATTGTATGTTTCCGATGTCAACGCGGTACAGGATCTGCTGCTTCAGTATGATCAGGATTACCGTATGACGGATGTGCCGGCGGAGAGCTGGCTGATGTCACTTCTGCCGCTGCTTCTGGTGTTTGGAGCGATGTTCATTTTGTTCATGATCATGAACAACCAGGCATCGTCCGGCGGAAGCAACAGCAAGATGATGAATTTCGGCAAGAGCCACGCGAAGATGACGGTGGATTCCGATAAGCGGGTGACCTTTGCCAATGTGGCGGGACTGCAGGAAGAAAAAGAGGAACTCGAGGAGATCGTTGATTTCTTAAAAGAGCCTGGAAAATACACGCAGCTCGGCGCGAGGATCCCGAAAGGAGTGCTGCTTGTAGGCCCTCCGGGAACCGGTAAGACCCTGCTTGCGAAGGCGATCGCCGGCGAAGCGGGAGTGCCGTTTTTCAGCATTTCCGGTTCGGATTTTGTAGAGATGTTTGTTGGTGTCGGCGCGTCCCGTGTGAGAGATCTTTTTGAGGAAGCAAAGAAAAACGCGCCGTGTATCGTGTTCATCGATGAGATCGACGCAGTGGCAAGACGCAGAGGAACCGGCATGGGCGGCGGTCATGACGAGCGTGAGCAGACGTTGAACCAGTTACTTGTCGAGATGGACGGATTCGGCGTAAACGAGGGAATCATCGTGATGGCGGCGACCAACCGTGTGGATATCTTAGATCCGGCGATCATGCGTCCGGGACGTTTTGACCGCAAGGTACATGTCGGCAGACCGGATGTGGGCGGAAGAGAAGAAATCTTAAATGTTCATATTAAGAACAAACCGATCGGGGATGACGTGGACTTAAAGCAGATCGCGCAGACAACCGCAGGATTTACCGGTGCGGATCTTGAAAATCTGCTCAATGAATCCGCGATCATCGCGGCAAAGGAGAGGCGCTCCTATATCACACAGGATGATATCAAGCGTTCTTTCGTCAAGGTAGGGATCGGCACGGAGAAACACAGCCGTATCATTACCGAAAAAGAGAAAAAGATCACGGCGTATCATGAATCGGGTCATGCGATCCTGTTTCATCTGCTGCCGGATGTTGGACCGGTTTATTCCGTATCCATCATTCCGACCGGAGCCGGTGCTGCGGGATATACCATGCCGTTGCCGGAACGGGATGAGATGTTTAACACCAGAGGACGTATGCTTCAGGAGATCACGGTAGATCTCGGCGGACGTGTCGCGGAAGAACTGATCTTTGACGATATCACGACCGGGGCTTCCCAGGATATCAAACAGGCAACGGAGCTTGCGAAGGCGATGGTTACCAAGTACGGAATGTCGGAGAACATCGGTCTGATCAATTATGACAACGACGATAATGAGGTATTTATCGGAAGAGATCTTGCGCATACCAGAGGATATGGCGAGAATGTGGCGTCAAGGATCGATGAGGAAGTAAAGCATATTATCGATGAGTGTTACGCGAGAGCGAAAAAGATCATAGATGAAAATATGGATGTGCTTCACAGATCGGCAGATCTGCTCCTTGAAAAAGAAAAGATCAGCCGTGAGGAATTTGAGGCGTTGTTTGACGAAGAAGGTACGAAAAAAGAAGACTGACAAGAAAATGGCACAAATATTTTTCCTGCTTGTATAATTTACAAATGAGAAAACCACATGCGGGACAAAAGTACCATACAAAATCTACAAAAACAAGTACAGCATTTTGTGATGTTTGTGCACACTTATGGCGGGAATGATGGTACTATAATATTCGTAAAAACCCCCCAATACATTATAGAGTTTTTGCTACACCCCATAGTAAAAATACCTTCTCCTAAAAGAGACAGCTGATCGACAGGCTGTCTCTTTTACTGTCTGAAAATAGAAAATCCCCGGAAAGTAATTTTTGTACAGAATAATAGTGGAAAAAAAAACATAATTATATTATGATAGGAAACATGGCGCGAAATAGAGCCGTAATATTGAAAAAATAACACGAGAAGATGGAAATGGCAGGTAGAGGAATGAAAGATCAATCGGTATATGAATTGAATAAGACTCAGCAGTATATCATGCAGATGCGTCCGGTACTGCATAAGCGGGCACTGTTCTGTGACGGAACCGCGGATTACAGAAAGCCAATAGAGCCAAAGGCAAATGAAATGGTGGAGATCCGGTTCCGGACGGCGAAAGACAATGTGGACGCAGTGCTTCTGTGGGCGGATGGCAAAGAGCATCCGATGCAGAAAGTAGAGACGGAAAATGAGTATGATTACTACGCGGTAAAAATACAGCTCGGAAGAGAAAAATTCCAGTATTATTTTGAAGTGATCACCGGAATGTTACACTGTTACTACGATCGTTATGGCGCGACGAAGGAAAAATCCGAGCATCCGTTTACGATCGTGCCGGGATTTTCAACGCCGGACTGGGCAAAAGGCGCGGTCATGTATCAGATCCTCGTCGATCGCTTCTACAATGCGGATCCGACCAATGACGTGGTGGACAATGAGTATTTTTATATCCGTATGCCGAGCAAAAAAGTGGAGACCTGGGAAAAATGCCCGGAAAACTTCAGCGTGGATGAGTTCTACGGCGGAGATCTCGCGGGTGTACTCGAAAAGATGGATTATCTCGAAGAACTTGGCGTGGAAGTCATCTACTTTAATCCGCTGTTTGTCTCCCCGTCCAATCACAAGTATGATATCCAGGATTATGACAACATAGATCCGCATTACGGAAAGATCGTTGTCGATGAGGGAGAGATACTACCGGATGGCTGCCATGATAACAGCAAGGCGACCAAATACATTTCGCGCGTGACGGATCCGAGAAACTTAGAGGCGAGCAACGAACTGTTCCGTCAGGTGGTCGAGGAAGCGCACAGGCGTGGGATGAAAGTCATTCTGGACGGTGTGTTCAATCACTGCGGATCTTTCAACAAATGGATGGACCGAGAGGGACTTTATACAGACCGGAATATTTACGAGCCGGGTGCTTATCTTTCGGAAGACAGCCCGTATCGTGACTATTTCGCGTTCACGGATGAGCGCAGCTGGCCGAAAAATACCACTTACGAAGGCTGGTGGGGCTATGATACACTGCCGAAATTGAATTACGAGGGATCGGAAACACTTTATCAGTATATTTTAAAAATAGCGAAGAAATGGGTGTCCGCGCCGTATAACGCGGACGGATGGCGTCTGGATGTGGCGGCAGACCTCGGACACAGCCCGGAGGTAAACCACAAATTCTGGCAGGATTTCCGGGACGCGGTCAAGGAAGCGAACCCGAATGCCATTGTCCTGGCGGAACACTACGGCGATGCGAGTGCATGGCTTCAGGGAAATGAGTGGGATACCATCATGAACTATGACGCGTTTATGGAGCCGCTCACCTGGTTCTTAACCGGTATGGAAAAGCACAGTGATGAGCGAAAGGAAGAAAAAGAAGGGGATATCCGGCTGTTTGAGGAGAGTATGAAGCGCGGAATGAGTACGATGATGACCCCATCGATCTTGTGCTCCATGAATGAGCTGTCCAACCACGATCATTCAAGATTTCTGACAAGAACCAATCACAAGGCAGGACGCGCGGAAGGACTTGGCACGCAGGCTGCGGAAGATGGCATAAACAAAGGCGTATTCCGGGAAGCGGTCGTTGTCCAGATGACCTGGCCGGGCGCACCGACGATTTATTACGGAGACGAGGCGGGACTTTGCGGATTCACCGATCCGGATAACCGCAGAACCTATCCTTGGGGCAACGAGGATAAAAACCTGATCGAGTTCCACAAGGCGATGATCCGGATCCACAAGAGCAGTGAGGCATTCCGCACCGGATCGGTCAAGCTTTTAAGCGGCGGCGGAAATCTTTTGTGCTTCGCGAGATTTAACCGGGAAGACCAGTTTATCGTCGCGGTAAATAACGATGACCTCGCGAGACATCTCGGAATCTCTGTATGGGGAGCCGGTATGCCGAAAAACTGTGAACTTGAGCAGATCATGTTTACAAACGAGGGCGGATATTCCGTGGTTCCGGTCACCTATCAGGTAAAGAACGGACATTTAAACCTCACGATGCAGAAGCGTTCCGCGATCGTTTTAAGACGTAAAAAATAGCTTGCGTAACCATGTGAGCTATGCTATAATATATTACTGTTAGGGCGTGTGAGACATTGCACTGACCATGGATGGATTCCCGAGTGGCCAAAGGGGACAGACTGTAAATCTGCTGCAAATTGCTTCGGTGGTTCGAATCCACCTCCATCCATTCACAGAATAAGAGCGAAAAAGGATATTGTCCAATGTGGGCAGTATCCTTTTTTTGAATCATAGGAAATTCCTTCCTATGATTCAAAAACGCTCCGCGGGGATGCGCAGCTCGCGGAGATGAAGTTTATGTTGAACATACCGCTCGCGCGCGAAAGTGTGCGGTAAGCGCACACTTTATTTTAATGGCGACGAGAAAAAATAAAAAACTACTTGACCTGTCGTAGTAGTCGTGCTATGATTACTCCATCAGAAGTAATACGACAGACGTAGTACGACAGACATAATACGACAGGCGTAATACAAAATGGGGAAAGAAGGAGGAATTATGACAGAGATCAGCAGTGATGTCATTCGCGGTTACAATGACACGATCATTTTGTATCTGCTCTTGAAGGAACCGTCCTATGGTTATGAGATCTCAAAGAAGATCCGTAACCTGTCCGAGGATAAATATGTGATCAAAGAGACGACACTTTATTCCGCGTTTACGCGTATGCAGAAAAACGGTTACATCGTATCCTTTTACGGAGACGAGACCGGCGGAAAGAGAAGAACCTATTACCGGATCACGGAAAAGGGCAGAGCGTATTATTATGAAAAGTGCAAGGAATGGGTACTGACCAAAGATGTGATTGAGAAATTTATAAGCAGGGAGGAATGCGGGAATGGAGACAATTAGAAACTATCTTGAGACGATGTTTTTGAATCTGCCGGGAACGCCGGAAGTAATGCGGGCAAAGATGGAACTCGGACAGATGATGGAGGATAAATACAACGAACTGATCGCGGAAGGAAAAATGGACAATGAAGCGACAGGGATCGTGATCTCCGAATTTGGAAATTTGGAGGAACTGGCGGAAGAGCTTGGGATCCTCGACTATATGAAAAAAGGAAATTTTGAGAAGAGAGAGACGGTAACGATGGAGACGGTCAGGAGCTTTATCGCGGAAAAGACCCGTTCATCGGTGCGCATGGCGATCGGTGTGCTGTTTTGTATTTTGAGTCCGGCCGGATTCATTTTCTTTCAGGCGCTCACAGTGAGCAAGGGAATGTCCGGTGGCGCGGCGGAAGCGGCCGGATTGCTTTTATTCTTCCTTTTAGTAGCGGCAGGAGTTGGATGCATCGTTTATGACTGTGTCCGCATGAGCAAATGGCAGTATTTAAAAAAGGATGAACTGGTCATGGACTTCGCAACAGAAGCCTATGTGAGAGAACAGCGGGAAAATTTCCAGCCGACTTACGCGCTTTACATTACATTCGGCGTGGTTTTCTGCATTATAAGCGTGATCCCATCGGCAGTCATTGGAACGTTTTTGTATGATTCTGTTTTTCTTAACGTTCTTTCCGGCGCGTTTGTCCTTATTTTTGTGGCGATCGGCGTGATGTTTTTCATTATGGGAGCAAAGCGGAAAAGCGGATACGAAGTGCTGCTTGCGATCAATCCGGGAGCGGGTGAGAATGGCGTCCGGGAGGATGAGGAGCCGCAGAGTGAACTGGAGCGGAATGTAATGTCTGTGTACTGGCCGACTATCGTATGTCTGTATCTGATCTGGAGCTTTTTGACCATGAGCTGGCACATCACCTGGATCATCTGGCCGATCGCCGGTGTCATGGAACATGTGGTGCGCATCATATGCAGGGAGATCAGGCGATAAAGGAGGAGAAGCATGAAAAGAGCGATTTATTTAAGCGTACTTGTGGTCATCACCGTGGGATGCATTCTGTGGCGTGTCGGCAGTGACGCGTTTGGATGGTTTTACAGTGGGGATGAGACGGAACAGGGAACGGAAGTGTCATTGGAAGGAACACAGGTACTGGACGCATTTTCAGAGATCCGTGTGGAGTCCGATGTGATGGATGTCACGATACAGAAAGGAACAGATTACAGCTTAAGCTATCGTACGGCAGGGAAGAACAAACCGGCCTATTCTGTAAAGGACGGCGTGTTAAGCGTCACACAAAAACAGCAGAAAAAACACTGGAATCTTGGCATGGTATCGAACAAGTCGGCGGCTATGACCATTACCGTGCCGGAAGATGTGGCACTCAAAGACGTGGATATCACCTCAAATGTCGGAGATGTGGATATAAACGGGATCGTCACGGAAAGGTTTGAATGTGAACTGGATGTCGGGGATATGACGGCGAAGAACGCAGAACTGGGTGAGAGCACGATAGATGCCGATGTCGGAGATGTTAAGCTTGACAAAGTAAAGGCGAAAAACCTTGATGTGACGGCGGATGTCGGAGATATTGAGGCAGCGCTCGTCGGGGAAAGTGATGCGTATGATATTTCCTTTGACTGCGGTGTCGGGGAAGCGACATTAAACGGAGAAAACGTAAAGAAAAATACGCAGATCCATGCGGCGGACGCGGAGGGAAAGATCGAACTGTCTGCGGATGTCGGAGACATTGACGTGTCGATAGAGTGAGCGTGACCTGCGCATAAAAAATCAGGATTTCCAAAAGACCGGCGCGGTCGGACGGAAGTCCTGACTTTTTATTTCATCTCTGTTCTCTGTTAAGAGATGTTTTCGCGTTTCTTCGTGGAGGCGCGGGCGATCAGCTGCGGATGCATCAGTGTACGGCTGATCGAGACATCACGCATCAGGGAATGCAGGGTGTAATAGCCGCATTTTCCGAGCTCCGCGCGATCCTGACGTACCGTGGTGAGCGGCGGGTTTAACTGTGCCGAGAGCGGCAGATCATCAAAGCCGGTCACGCTGATATCTTCGGGAACCGAAAAGCCATGTGCCTGGCATTCCGCGATCACGCCGGAGGCGATCAGGTCACTTCCGCAGAGAATGGCGGTAGCGCCGTTTTCCAGGAAATGCGATACATGGTATTTGGCGCTTTCCGGTACATAATAGCCCTGACCCATCAGGTTGCGGTCCGGTGTGAGATGGTGGCTTTCCATGCTGCGCAAAAAAGCCTGCTCACGCTGGTCGGATACCAGGGAATACGGAGAACCGTTCAAAAAAGCGATGCGCGTATGACCAAGTTCGGCGAGATGCGCGACCGCGAGATCGATGCCCTCGTAGTTGTCCGTGCCGATGTAGCTTACATGGGGATTCTTTGGAATATAGTTGTCTAAAAGAACCGTAGGGATCGTGGTGGATGAAAACTGCTCCATCCAGTCATCCTGCAGCGCGAAACCAAGCAGAAACGCGCCGGAGTAACCGTTCTTTAGCATATAGACGTCATAGCGTTCCTTCTGCTGCAATTCCGGAGTGACCGGGATCACCGTGACGTCCCAGTTGTCGCGGAGTGCCGCCTGCCGGAAACCGAGAACCAGCTCGTAACCGAACTGTGCATCCGATTCGTATGACATGTTTTCAATGAAAATGCAGAGCCTTTTGTTCTGCTCCCTGCGCATCCGCTTGGATCGATACCCCATTTCGATCGCAGTATCCAAAACCTGCTGCCGGAGTTCGTCGCTGATGTCGCTCGCACCGTTGATCCCTTTGGAGACGGTGCTGACAGAAATACCAAGCCGATTGGCGATGTCTTTGATCGTAACCATATCTTTTGTTCCCCCATTGTTGAATATAAGAATTATAAAGAAAAAATGTATGGTTTGCAAGCAATAAACAATTATTTTCGAAAAAAATCGGGAAAACACCTGTCAAAATGCACAAATACGGACAAAGAAAAACAGTAAAAATGCCGGAAATAAATAAAAACAGACCAAAAAGAACGCATTTTCATTGACAAATCGAAAATGCAGATATAAAATTACTTAAAGAACCGAAAATTTACGAAAAAGAGTACTGCAAGCGCAGGCTTTTTTTTAAGGGTATATGGAAACGTTACCACGAACCGGAATCCGCGTAAATTTCGGTATCTATTTTAGAAAAGGAGAGGAACAAAAAACTATGAAAAAGAAAGCATTATCATTATTTCTTGTAGCAGCAATGGCAGCATCTATGGCTGGTTGCGGAAGCAAAGACACAAACACAGCTGCAACAGACAACGGAACAGCAGATTCCGCAGCATCTACCGAAGCAGGAAGCGCTTCTTCCGATGAGGAAGCATGGTCCGGTACCCTTACCGTATGGAGCCCGCAGGAAGATCAGGACAGCGGCTGGCTGAAAGAGCAGTGTGACGCGTTTAACGAAGCACATCCGAACTGGGATATCACATTTGAATATGGGGTATGTGCGGAAGGTGACGCAAAGACGACCATATCCACAGACGTTGAATCCGCGGCAGATGTATATATGCTTGCAAATGATAACATTCCGGATCTTGTTTCTGCGAATGCACTTTCCGAACTTGGCGGAACTTACCTTGATCAGGTAAAATCCACAAACTCGGACACGATTGTAACATCTGTTACATATAAAGACAGCGTATACGCATTCCCGTTCACAAGTAATACATGGTTTATGTATTATGACAAGAGCGTATTTACCGATGACGACATCAAGAGCTTTGATACAATGCTCTCCAAAGGAAAGGTTTCCTTCCCGTTATCCAACTCCTGGTATATCCAGGCATTCTATGCTGGAAACGGATGTACATTATTCGGTGATGGTACTGACGAAGCAGCAGGCATCGATTTCGGTGGAGACAAAGCAGCAGCAGTTACCAATTACCTTGTAGATTTAGTAGCAAACCCGAACTTTATCAACGATCAGGATGGAGCTGGTATCGCAGGTCTGCGTGACGGTTCTGTAAACGCGATCTTCTCCGGTTCCTGGGATGCAGCATCCGTAAAAGAAGCACTTGGTGACAACTATGGTGTAGCAGCGCTTCCTACTTTTACCGTTGATGGAAATGAATGCCAGATGAAATCCTTCGCAGGTTCTAAAGCAATCGGTGTAAACCCGAACTGTGAGAATCCGCAGGTTGCCATGTCTCTTGCAGCTTACCTTTCCGGTGAAGAAGCACAGCAGGCACACTATGATGAGAGAAATATCCTCCCGTCTAACACAAACATCACACTGGCCGACGATCCGATCGCAACAGCTACCACAGATGTACTGGATCACTGCTCTATCATGCAGCCGATCGTATCCGCAATGGGCAACTACTGGTCACCGGCTGAAAACATGGGCAAGAACCTGATCGCAGGCGATGTTACACATGACAATGCGGCTGAGAAGACAGAAGATATGAATACCGCAATGAACACAGATGTTGCAGCTGACGCTGAGGAAGCTACAGAATAATCTGATTTCCGATAAGTTAATAAGTAACAACAGATATTCCAGGATGCCTTCTGGTATCCTGGAATATCTATGAAATTATTTATTCGCAGCGCGAGCTGGTTTTTTAAAATCAAGGAGGCCCGAAAAGTGAAAAAGGCTGGGAAAAAGAAAAGAGTAAGTGAGTTTGCAACCGAATATACGCTTGCAAACGCAGCAAAAAAGGGGGATATCGTAACAAAGTTATCTTTCCTTATTATGGGATTGGGGAATATCGTACATAAACAGGTGGTAAAAGGACTTATGTTCCTTGGTGTGGAAGTACTTTACATCTGGTTTATGGTAACATCTGGTTTTTACAATTTATCAATGCTTCCATCACTGGGATGGAGAGAACAGGAAAAGGTCTGGAACGAACAGAAGAGCGTTTATGAATATACAGCAGGAGACCAGTCATTACTGCTTCTGTTATATGGGTTAGCAACAATTTTTATTACAGTATGTTTTATCGCAGCGTGGAAAGAAGCAGTTACAAGTTCTTACAAATCCGAAGTCCTCGCGAAAAACGGAAAACACTTAAATACATTTAAAGAAGACTGCAAGAGTTTGTTAGATCAAAATTTATATAAATTATTGATGGCAGCACCGCTCGCGGGAATCCTTATTTTTACGGTATTACCGCTTATCTTCATGATCACGATGGCATTTACCAATTACAGTAAGGTAAAGGATCATCTGACTCTGTTTGACTGGGTGGGTTTTGCCAACTTCAGAAAGATTTTGAACTTCAATGACAGTATTGGAAAGACATTCTATTCCGTACTGGTATGGACGATCGTATGGGCACTCTTCGCAACAGCGTTAAACTATATTCTTGGTATGATCCTCGCAATCGTCATCAACCGTAAGGAAACACACGCGAAGAGCTTCTGGAGATTCTGCTTTGTACTGTCCATCGCAGTACCGCAGTTTGTATCTTTGCTTATCATGCGTACCATGTTACAGCCGACCGGTATCGTAAACACATTGCTGTTAAAATACGGTCTGATCGACAAGGCACTGCCGTTTTTCACCAGTCCGATGTGGGCACGAGTAACGGTTATCGTTATCAACCTCTGGGTAGGTATTCCTTATACCATGCTTCAGGTAACCGGTATCTTACAGAATATCCCGGGTGAACTTTACGAAGCGGCAAAGATCGATGGTGCAAATGCGGTGCAGACGTTCTTTAAGATCACACTGCCGTATATGCTGTTTGTCATGACACCGTATCTGATCACACAGTTTACCGGAAATGTCAACAACTTCAACGTCATCTTCCTTCTGTCCGGCGGAAATCCTACTCCGGTGGAATCCACAGCAGGAAAGACCGATCTTCTTGTTACCTGGCTGTATAAGCTGACGATCGAGAAGAACTACTACAACCTCGGCGCGGTAATCGGTATTATGACCTTTATCGTACTCGCAATCGTTGCGCTTGTTACTTACCGCAACACGACATCCTATAAAGATGAGGAGGGATTCATGTAATGGCAGCACAGAATAAAGTTTCCGGTTCGAAAGTAAAAAAGAAAGTGGTCAATGTCATTGTTCATGTCATCCTTGCAATTTTGGCATTTATCTGGCTGTTACCGATTATCTGGGTAATCTTAACCAGTTTCCGTGGAGAGAAAGGTTCTTATGTAACATCTTTCTTCCCGAAAACATACACATTGAACAACTACAAAAAGTTATTTACGGATACCAGTATCCTGAATTTCCCGCAGATGTTCTTTAATACCTTTATCATCGCGATCTTTACCTGCATCATCGCAACGATCTTTGTCCTTTCCGTTGCGTACTGTATGTCAAGAATGCGTTTTAAGATGAGAAAACCGTTTATGAACTTCGCAATGATCCTCGGACTGTTTCCGTCCTTCATGTCCATGATCGCTGTTTATTATATCTTAAAGGCAATCGGGCTTTCCGAAGGCGCTATGATCCGTATTGCATTAATCATCGTGTACTCAGCGGGAACCGGTGTCGGATTTTATGTGGCAAAAGGTTTCTTTGATACCATTCCAAAGGCACTCGATGAAGCCGCGATCATCGACGGAGCGACCAGATGGCAGGTATTTACCAAGATCATCGTTCCGCTCAGCAAACCGATCATTGTTTATACGATCATCACATCTTTCATGGGTCCGTGGCTGGACTTCATCTTCGCGAAAGTTATCTGCCGTGCGGACGCAAAATACTATACCGTATCGATCGGTCTCTGGAAGATGCTCGAAAAGGAATACATCGATGGATGGTACACCTGCTTTGCGGCGGGAGCTGTTATCGTTTCGATTCCGATCGCGATTTTGTTCCTTGCAACACAGAAATTCTATGTAGATGGAATGAGTGGCGCGGTAAAAGGCTAATAAATATCAGGGCTGTCTCCGGTTGCGGGACAGCCTTATTTTTGAATCATAGGAAATTCCTTCCTATGATTTAAAAACGCTCCGCGGGGATGCGCAGCTCGCGGAGATGAAGTTTATGTTGAACATACCGCTCGCGCGCGAAAGTGTGCGGTAAGCGCACACTTTATTTTAATGGGGGAAGGAAAATGAAGGCAAAAAGAAGAATACAGGCGCTTGTCCTTGCGCTTGCGCTGCTTGTAACCGGTGTATTTACGGGAACCGGAAAGGAAAAAGAAAAAGAGCCGGAGATCATCGATGATAAATACCGGACCTACTATGAGGTGTTTTTATACAGCTTTTCGGACAGCAATGGGGATGGGATCGGAGATATCAGAGGGCTGATCGATAAACTCGATTATATCAATGACGGAGACGATACGACCGATACGGATCTCGGATGTAACGGGATCTGGCTTATGCCGGTCATGCCGTCTACGACCTATCACAAGTATGACGTGACGGACTATGAGGATATTGACGCGGAATACGGCGATCTGGATGACTTTAAGGAGCTGGTCACGGAGTGCCATAAGAGGGGCATGCGGCTGATCATCGACCTTGTGATGAACCATACGTCGTCAAAGCATCCGTGGTTTGAAGCGGCATGTGACTATATCGAGGGACTCGGAGGGGCAGAGCCGTCAGAGGCGGAATGTCCGTATTTTGGCTATTACAATTTTACGAGAGAGCCAAAGGGCGATGTTTACTATGAGGTGGGTGATACCGGCTGGTATTATGAAGCGCAGTTCTGGAGTGAAATGCCGGATCTGAATCTGGAAAATCAGGCAGTGCGGGATGAATTTGACGGGATCACATCCTTCTGGATGGATCTTGGCGTAGATGGTTTCCGCCTGGACGCTGCGGGGGAATATGAGACCGGACAGACAACAAAGAATATCGAGATCCTCTCCTGGTTTCATTCCATGGTAGAGGAAAAGAATGCGGATGCCTACATCGTGGCGGAGGTGTGGCAGGATCTGGATACCTATGCGAAATATTATGAGAGCGGGATCGACAGCTGCTTTGATTTCGCGTTCGCAAATGCGGATGGGATCATTGCAGACAGTTTAAAGAAGACCGCCGGTTATAATGCTTCTTCCTATGGAAATGCGGCTGCCAACGTGCAGAAGAAACTGGCGGCTTACAATGCGGATTATATTGATGCGCCGTTTTACACAAATCATGACATGGCGCGCAGTGCCGGATATTATTCCGGTGATTACAGCGAAAACATGACAAAGATCTCCGGCGCGATGAATCTGTTCATGAGCGGAAATGCGTTTCTGTATTATGGAGAAGAGCTTGGCATGAAAGGCTCCGGCAAAGATGAAAACAAGCGCGCGCCGATGTACTGGAGTGATGCCGGGGATGGAAAAACGGCGGAGGGTATGTGCCGTGGACCGGAAGGCATGGATACCATTAAGATGAAATATGGTAGTCTTGAGGAACAAAAGGACGATCCGGATTCTGTATACAATTTTTACCGTGCGGTCATAAAACTGCGCAATGCGTATCCGGAGATTGCAAGAGGACAGGTGACATTTTTAAAAGACCTTTCGGATGAGAATGTCTGCGTGCTAAAAAAGACCTGGAATGACAGAGAACTTGTGATCGCGTTTAATCTGTCCGAGCAGGCGGAGACGGTCGATCTTTCGGATGTGACATTAAATGGCAGGGAAGGCACCAAAATGAGCCTTGGCGGAGCACTTACCACTACGGATGAAGAGATCGGATTTTCCGGCGGAACGTTGTCACTGCCGGCATATTCGGTGGCGATCCTGGAATAGCAGCGGCCTTTACCGGGGATTTTTCCGGCAGATCCCCGGTAAAGAAAAAATATAAAAAAGTTGGAGAAAAATCCTTGACAAAATGAAGCTCTTCCTGTAAAATTATTTTTGCTGTTGGAAAAACAGGGATGCCTGGTTAGCTCAGTTGGTAGAGCAGAGGACTGAAAATCCTCGTGTCTCTGGTTCGATTCCGGAACCAGGCATTGCGCGGGTGTAGTTCAATGGTAGAACACCAGCCTTCCAAGCTGGATACGTGGGTTCGATTCCCATCACCCGCTTTGCTATGAGCACTGAATGAGAACGAGTGTAAGCGAAGTTCGAGTATAGTGCGATGCATACTAGCAAATGCGATAGTGGCGTAGTTGGTAACGCGCGACCTTGCCAAGGTCGAGACCGCGGGTTCGAGCCCCGTCTATCGCTCTCATTTATTAAAAGAAGCTTCGTGGAAGCTTCTTTTTTTGTGTCAGGGTGACGGGGCTCGAACAAGTTCTCGCGTCTCCGCTCCGCTGCGGTCGGCGTAAGGCCGAGGTCCCCCGGACCTCGTGCGCCGACTGCTCGCATTTTAAAGAAAGCAGATAAAGATCATCATAATACCAAGGAAGGCTTCAGTGACAGAAATACCGATCACCTCCCGCTTTTTTACGTTATCCCAGTCAATATAACAGGGAGTCATCTGCTGATGGCTCATGCTCTGATACGCGCAGTAAATATGTCTCCATTTTTTCTTATATCCATAAGCATTCCAGATGGAGAAGAACAAAATGAGCATTCCAGCCACGGCATAATGCTGTAACATGAGCGGGATCAGTATCACAAGAGGGCCGTAGCGGTACAGACAGGCAAGTGCTTTGATCATATGGAAATCCTCCGGTTAATGATATGAATCCATGATAGACCAGAAAAAATAAAAAAGCAACGGATCATTCTTCCGGCAGTTCCCACGCCTCGCTCTGCGCAAGATAGTCGGATGCGGCGTTCAGGTAGGCGGAAATTTCGGCATCCGTTTTTTGCCCACGGGAAATTTCCGCAAGCGCGCGGTAGGAATCCGAAAGACGGGCGAGTGGAAGATTTCCGGAGCTTCGCGCGTTTAAGATACTTTCGGCTTCAAAAGCGGCATGGTAAAACCAGAGGATCGCAGTGTCAAACTGTTTCTTTTCAAAGAACCATTCCCCGATCTCCATGCAGGCTTCGGCGCTCGGCGTGGTCAGCATATCATCCAGACTGAATTTTAAGATCAACGGAAAGTCATCCGTGATGCGCGCCGTGTGGAGCAGTACCAGCGCTGCCTTTTTTGCAAGCGTCGCATTTGCCGGTTCGTTGGCGGCAGGAGAGGCGAGATACGCGCGAAATATCGGAGCGGCATCTGCAAAATTGGTGTCGGAACCGGAAATAAAAAGTTCTTTTGCATACATGTCAAAGATCTTATTTGAGAGGATCCCGTCTTTCTGATACGCCTGTCTGAAGATGGAAAAATCCCGATTCTGGTGCGGAGCGGGCGGCATATGCAGAATCTCCACATCGCTGTCAAAGACCACCGGGTCTAAACGCACGGTCTCGTGGATCGGATCGACCCAGGTGAAGGAGCGCAGTCTTTTGTAAAGTTTTGGCCGGTATTCTTTTTTGAAATTTAAGACGGTGTTAAAATCCGTTTTGGTCACATATTTCATCTGGACGATCTCAATTTCCGGGAGCAGACACTGTTTTAACCGGAGAAAACGTGTGCGGTTTGTCTCGTCTAACATTTCGTCCGCATCGGCGGCGTAGATATAGTCCATATGAGCCTTGGAAAAAGAAAAATTCCGTGCGGCGGAAAAATCACTCTCCCATGGGAAATCATAGATCTGACTGGTATAACGCGCGGCGATCTCTTTGGTGCGGTCAGTTGAGCCGGTATCCACAATGATGATCTCGTCCACAAGATCCCGGACGGAGTCCAGACATCGCGCAAGCACGGCTTCCTCATTTTTTACGATCATGCAAAGACTGATGGTAGCCATAAAGAACCTCCTTTTAAGGAAAACATTTTAAATCTAGCACAATTATAGCAGAATCCATATCTTTTTGAAGCATTTTGGTGGAAAAAGTAGTACAATGGAACACAGGACATTTTAAGAGATGAAGTTTGACCGAAAAAAGAAAGGTATTCTGGATTTATGGAAAAGAAGAAAAATACAAAAGAAGAATTTATGACAAAGACGATCGTGGTGTGGCTTGGCGCACTGCTCTGCTGTGGGCTTTGGGGAAGCGCGTTTCCCTGTATCAAGATCGGGTATCAGATGTTTGCGATCGGCGCGGAGGATACGGCATCACAGATCCTGTTTGCCGGTTACCGTTTTACGCTTGCCGGAATTCTTACTATTATAATAGGAAGTGTTTTAAACCGCGGCGTGCTGATCCCGAAGCGTCAGGCATTTGGGAAGATCCTCTGGCTCTCCATGCTTCAGACCGTAGGACAGTATCTGTTTTTCTACATCGGGCTGGCGCATACGACGGGAGTAAAGGCATCGATCATTGAGGCGGTCAATGTATTTGTCGCGATCCTCGTGGCAAGCCTTGTGTTTCATCAGGAAAAACTGACGGCGGATAAGATCGCCGGCTGTGTGATCGGTTTTGTGGGCGTGGTGTTAGTCAATCTGACCGGGAGCGGACTGGACGCGACATTTTCCTTTCTCGGAGAAGGATTTATCTTTTTATCGACCGTCGCCTATGCATTTTCCTCGGTGTTCTTAAAGCGGTATTCCAAAACGGAAAATCCGGTGCTTTTAAGCGGGTATCAGTTTGTGCTCGGCGGGATCATCATGAGTGTATGTGGTTTTCTGATGGGCGGAAAAGTGACGGGATTTCATGCGGCATCGACGGCAATGTTAATCTACCTTGCGCTGATCTCAGCGGTTGCATACAGTCTGTGGGGAATTTTGTTAAAATATAATCCGATCTCGCGCGTGGCGGTATTCGGTTTTATGAATCCGGTATTTGGCGTGATCCTATCGGCACTTTTATTAAACGGAGAAAAACAGACACTTGGGATAAAAAGCGTGATCGCGCTTGTCTTTGTATGCGCGGGCATTTATATTGTAAACAGAGAAAAAAAGACAGGAGAAAAAAGATGAGAGCAGTTGTTACATTAAAAAAGGGTGAAGGAAGAACCATTAAAAGCGGCGGGCTTTGGGTGTTTGATAATGAGATCGATTCTGTGATGGGCGGTTTTGAAAACGGCGATCTGGTGGATGTCCATGATTTTGACGGATATCCGATGGGCATCGGTTTTATCAACCGAAATTCCAAGATCCGTGTCCGGATGCTGACCAGGGACGCGAAGCGTGAGATCAATGAGGAATTTTTCCGGATGCGGATCGAGCGTGCGTGGGATTACCGCAAAAAGACCGTGGACACGTCAAGCTGCCGTCTGGTATTTGGTGACGCGGATTTCCTGCCGGGGCTGGTCATTGACAAATTTTCAGATGTTCTCGTTGTGCAGTCACTTGCGCTCGGCATTGACCGCTACAAGGAACTGATCGTGGAGCTCGCGAAAGAGACACTTTTAAAAGGCGGGATAAAGATCCGCGGCGTCTATGAGCGCAGTGACGCGAAAGAGCGTGAAAAAGAGGGAATGGAGCGCATCAAGGGATTTATAGGTGAGCCGTTTGATACCAATGTTGAGATCGTGGAAAATGGCGTAAAATATATCGTGGATGTGAAAGACGGGCAGAAGACCGGATTTTTTCTGGATCAGAAATATAACCGTCTGGCGATCCAGAAACTCTGCGGCGGCGCAAAGGTACTCGACTGTTTCACACACACGGGTTCGTTTGCCTTAAATGCCGGGATCGCCGGGGCAAAGAGCGTGCTCGGCGTGGACGCGTCCGAGCTTGCGGTGCGCCAGGCAACGGAAAACGCGGCGTTAAACGGACTTGGTGATACCGTACATTTTCAGTGTGAGGATGTCTTTGAACTGCTTCCGGAGTTAGAAAAAGGCGGGGAGAAATTTGACGTGGTCATCCTTGATCCGCCGGCGTTTACAAAGTCCAGAAGCTCTGTAAAAAACGCGGTCAAAGGCTATCGCGAGATCAATCTGCGCGGCATGAAACTGGTAAAAGACGGCGGCTATCTTGCAACCTGCTCCTGCTCCCACTTTATGACGTATGAGCTTTTCACCAAGACCATCAATCAGGCGGCGCACAATGTGCATAAGCGTCTGCGCCAGGTGGAATTCCGCACACAGGCACCGGATCATCCGATCCTCTGGGCGGCGGACGAGTCGTATTATTTGAAGTTTTACATTTTCCAGGTCGTGGAGGAGATGTAGAAGAAAAATAGTGAAAAATAGTGTAAAAATAATGAAATTTTAAGATATATCACAGAGATTGAGCATAACAGATATAAAGTATCATCGGTAAAGCTGTCCAAAACAGTCATGAACAGACTTCGCAAAAATTCGAAGAAAAAAAAGTTCTTATGCTTCAAATAAAATTGAAGGCAATCCATTGTCGGAAAAACAGGTGGATGAAGTAATAGAACGCGATGAAAGAAAGCATTATCTGAAACCGGAGCAGGAGGTACGGAATTATTTTCTGGCGTTGAATTTCCTGGAGGAAAAGGTAAGCAAAAAAGAGAAGTTTTCCCAAAAGCTTATTTTAGATGTGCAAAAATTGGTGGAAAAGGGTGCTTCCAAGGAGAAAATCGGACTCAGAGGCCCCATGCCGCCCGGAGTGCTGTTTGCGGTATATGATTCTAAAACAGGAAATCCTGATTATATTCCACCGGAATATTGCGATATCCCAGGACTACTGGATGAGTTGGTGGAGTATGTAAATACAACGGATGACCATCCTCTGATCGTGGCAGCAGTTGTACATTATCAATTAGTGACAATACACCCGTTTGAAGATGGTAATGGAAGAACTGCAAGACTGTTATCCGGTTATATTATGGATTTGAACGGCTACGGATTTAATGGTATCGGATCGTTGGAGGAGTATTTTGCATATGATATTGACGAGTATTATGAATCCATTCAGATGGGACTCCCTGCATTGTATTATTCCGGAAGGGAGAGAAAAGGAACTGTTACAATTTTTGATTAAAAACTATCGAGGAGAGTTTACTCCGATTGAAGTCAGCAGAGAATTGTCGGTAACCAATAAGACGATTATTAACAGACTGGCGGTCTTGGTAAAAAATGGATTCGCGGTTCCTATATTAGTCAATGAGAGAATCCGCTCCTATGAATTAAGTGAATTTACCAGGGATCATGAAAAAGAGATTATGAAAATTATCAGTTGAAAATTTATACGAAATGAGGAATAAAAAGGAATGAAACAGCATGAGACAAAAAGGAGTTCATTTTCCGGGAAAATAGGATTTGTACTCTCAGCAGCGGGAGCTTCGGTAGGATTGGGAAATATTTGGAGATTTCCATATCTGGCGGCAAAATATGGTGGAGGAATTTTTCTGGTTATTTATATTATTCTGGCACTGACATTTGGATATACCATGATAATAGCGGAAACATCCTTGGGACGAATGACCCGGAAAAGTCCTGTAGGAGCCTACGCTTCGTTTGGAAAGTCAAAATGGATTTTGGCAGGAGGCTGGATCAATGCGGTTATTCCCATCCTCATAGTGCCCTATTATTCCGTAATTGGTGGATGGGTCATAAAATATCTTGTCAGTTACGCCACAGGAGAGACGCAGCTTGTAGCAGCAGATGGATATTTTTCTGAGTTTATTTCTGACGGCGTTTCAACGGAGATTTACTTTGTGGTATTTGCGCTGATCGTATTGGCTATTATTTATGCCGGCGTGCGCAATGGAATTGAGCGTGTTTCAAAGTTTATGATGCCGGTTCTTGTAATTTTATCATTGATCATTACGGTATATTCCGTGACAAGACCGGGGGCTCTTGCCGGTGTTAAGTATTTTCTGGTGCCGAATGTCAGCAATTTTTCCTGGATGACAGTTGTGACTGCCATGGGACAGATGTTTTATTCCCTTTCCATTGCCATGGGAATTTTGATCACATTTGGTTCCTATATGAAAAGAGAGACGTCCATCGAGGAATCCACAAAGCAGGTTGAGATTTTTGATACAGCGATTGCCATGATGGCCGGACTTATGATCATTCCGGCAGTTTTTGCTTTTTCCGGTGGGGATGCCAAAACGCTTCAGGCCGGACCGGCACTTATGTTTATTACGATCCCAAAAGTTTTTGCAAGTATGGGTTTTGGAACTTTTGCAGGCGTTATGTTTTTCCTGCTGGTTCTTTTTGCTGCACTTACCAGTTCGATCGCACTGACAGAAAGCGCGGTTTCCACTTTTGAGGATGAATTCGGGTGGAACAGAAAGAAATCTACGGTTATTATCGGTGTGATCATGATCGTGATCGGAAGTCTGTCCGCACTTGGATACGGACCGCTTGTCAAGGTGAAAATAATTGGCATGCAGTTTCTGGACTTTTTTGATTTCCTGACCAATACCGTTATGATGCCGATCGCGGCGATCGCAACATGTCTGCTTGTATCAAAAGTTGTTGGAGTTCAGCGTATTGAGGAAGAAGTGACGCATGGAGAAGGCACATTTCGCAGAAAGAAGATCTTCTGTTTTATGATCCGGTATTTGTGCCCGATCTTTGCCGGATTGATTTTATTGAGTTCTATCGCAAATGCGTTCGGTTGGATTTCAATGTAATTTTTTAATACCATTGGAAATGGGTGAGACAGATCTTGGACAGACAGGAGATACTATGAAGATAAGAAAAGCGGAAACAAAAGATTTATCAAGAATTGCTGAAATTTATGTATTTAATAACAGAATAAACTACTTTCCCATATTCAAAGATGCGGGTTTTTCCTTTGGCGAGATGCAGGTAGTTTCTGTCATAGACAATTACTTTAAAAAGGAAGATGTACTGAAAAATATTTTTGTTTTTGATGACGGGGTGATAAAAGGGTTTGTGCAGATAGATGGAACAGAGATCCGCAAACTGTACGTCGATACCTGCTTTCAGAGTGAGGGGATCGGTTGTGAACTGATCGAATTCGCGATCCGGGAATTTTGTGTGGATCATTTATGGGCATTGGAAAAAAATACGAGGGCGATTTCCTTTTACAACAGACATGGTTTCCGGCTGACCGGTCAGAAACAATTTGAGGAAGGTACGACAGAATATATCGTTGAATTAAAAAGATAACTCTGGGTTTCCGGCATCATGAGAAAAACGCAAGTTTCCGTCATTGAAAATTGGAAAAAGGAATGCTATACTGTTACAGGTGTATGTGCCCGTACTGCGTAAAAAATCGGACGAGGAGGTAGTGTCATGCTGAAAATATACAAAACAGAGGAACAGATCATAGAAGAACGTGAACAGCTTGAAGAAGGCGTCTGGGTTCAGATGACAAGCCCCTCGATGGAAGAATCCCAAAAAATTGCCGATTATTTTGATATAGATATTACCGACATAAGAGCAGCTCTCGATGATGAGGAGAGTTCCCGTATCGAACTTGAGGACGGTTACACGTTGATCCTTGTGGATATCCCGTCCATAGAAGTCAATCATGATGTGGAGACTTATATTACAGTCCCGCTCGGTATTCTGCTCACGCAGGGCGCGATCATTACCGTCTGCACCGAGGAAACGCCGGTGCTGCAGCATTTTGTGAAGCGCAGGGTGCGGGATTTCAGCACGAAGAAGAAGATGCGATTTGTCTATCAGATCTTGTTTCAGACGGCGGCGCTTTATCAGAGCGATCTGCGTATTATTGATAAAAAACGTACGGCGATCGAGGAGAGAGTCGGAGAAAATACAGAGGATGAGGATCTGATCGATCTGCACAGCCTGGAATCCACGCTGGTCTACTTTGCGACATCACTGCGTGCCAATGGCGTGGTGCTTGACCGTCTGTCCCGTTATACGAGATTAAAGCAGTACCCGGAGGATCAGGAACTGCTCGGAGATGTCATAGTCGAGAACAAACAGGCGATCGAGATGACCTCCATCTACCGTGATATCATCAATGGAACCAGAGAACTTCTGTCTTCCATTTTGGATAACCGGCTGAACAACGTCATGAAATATCTGACCTCGATCACTATTGTTATGGCAATCCCGACCGTCATATCCGGTCTTTATGGAATGAATGTAAATGAAAAATGGATGCCGTTTGCAAATACCGCAAATGGTTTTGGAATCATCTGTCTGCTGACACTGGTCATCTGTCTGCTGACGCTGTTAATATTAAGAAAGAAGAAGATGTTATAAATGAAAGAAAAAAAATATACAGACCGAAAGCAGACGACGGGCAAAAAACAGAGCCCGGAAAGAAAGCCTGCCACATGGAAAAAAGCGGATGGCTGTGCGCTTGCGAAAAAGTGCGGTGGCTGTGAATATCAGGGTGTACCGTATCAAAAACAGCTTGCAAAAAAAGAACAGGAAGTAAAAAAATGGATGGGGAGCTACTGTAAGGTGCTTCCCATTGTCGGTATGGAAGACCCGTATCATTACCGGAATAAGGTGCATGCGGTGTTTGACCGTTTAAAAAACGGAACCATCATTTCCGGAATTTACAAAGAAGGAACGCATACGGTCATCAATGTAGATTCCTGTGACATCGAGGATGAACTTTCGGATGCGATCATCCGGGACATCCGTGGCATGTTAAAGTCCTTTAAGATCAAGACCTATGATGAGGATACGGGCTATGGACTGCTCCGTCATGTCCTGGTACGGCGGGGATTTACCACGGGACAGGTCATGGTCGTTTTGGTGCTGGCATCGCCGATCCTTCCGTCAAAAAATAATTTTGTCAAGGCGCTGCGCAAACTGCACCCGGAAATTTCCACGGTCGTATTGAACGTAAACGACAAACGGACAAGCATGGTGCTCGGTGAGCGCAACATCACGTTGTACGGAAAAGGATATATCGAGGATGAACTCTGCGGACTGATGTTTCGGATCTCGCCATCTTCGTTTTATCAGATCAATCCGGTGCAGACCGAAAAGCTTTATGAGGCAGCAGTAAAATATGCCGGACTGACCGGAAAAGAGCGTGTTTTTGATGCGTACTGCGGGATCGGAACGATCGGTATGGTTGCGTCGAAGACCGCAGGAGAAGTCATCGGCGTGGAATTAAATCGGGATGCAGTCCGTGATGCGGTCACGAATGCCAAGCGCAATAACCGGAAAAACATCCGTTTTTATAACGATGATGCCGGTAAATTCATGGTAGAAATGGCAGCAAACAAAGAAAAAGTGGACGTGCTTTTTATGGATCCGCCGCGCGCGGGCAGTGATGAGGCGTTTCTTTCTTCCGCAGTTAAGCTGGCTCCGAAGCGCATTGTGTACGTCTCTTGCAATCCGGAGACGCTGGCGCGGGATGTGAAATATTTAACGAAGCACGGATATGAGGCGAAAGAGTGCCGGCCGTTTGATATGTTTCCGTTTACGGGGCATGTGGAGACAGTGACAATGCTCCAAAGGAAAAATACCTGAAACTCCTTGAATTTAGGCACTTTGAGCGACATATCCTGTTTTCTCAAAGTGAACGAAAAGACAAGAAAAAGGCAATTTCCAGTGGTGTAAACGTACAAGTGGTTGTGAGGGTGTAGTTCGGAAACACAAAAATCTGTCGTTCATATTTCATCAAAAATAACTAACAATTCAATAAAGTAACAAAGTGGTCTGAGCCGCTTATTTTCAAGTGATTTTGGAAATAAGCGGCTCTTTTTCGTTCTCGGATAAATGTGCGAGAATAATTGATTTAATCGGAGGTAATTGATTTTATGAAGAAACAAGAAGAATTGTATTCTTTTCCACAACAAAACGATGGTGCTGTGGTGGAAACCGATATCAGAATGATTCCATTATCGGAATTGCATGATTTTAATGGGCATCCATTTAAGGTAGAAAATGATATGGCGTGATGCTAGAATATAAATAGTACAAGCCAAAATGAGAAATTCCAAATACATATTA